>VFQU01000090.1_pt1 | contig 120322 bp, 115 predicted proteins | sample 3512311 | NCBI WGS metagenome assembly VFQU01 (sample SAMN10412377, study PRJNA504923) | tailings metagenome | isolation source: Relicate 3 Philex TSF3 active mining site | place: Philippines: Tuba, Benguet | collected 2017-08-29
TCACAGACTAAACATGCGGTTCCCGCAATGTCAACCATCTCCCTTCCGGCCCGCCGGCACGGCCGCCGATACACTGAGCCCGTGACCGCTCCCACACCCCGCGTCAAGCGCGCGACGATCTTCGACGTCGCGGCCGAGGCGGGCGTCTCGCGCGGAACCGTCTCGCGCGTTCTCAACGGCGAGCCGTACGTCTCCGCGGCCGCGCGCGAGGCCATCGAGGCCGCGATCGCGAAGGTCGGCTACGTGCGCAACACCGCGGCGCGCAACCTCGCCCGGCAGTCCTCGGGCGCCATCGCGCTCATCGTGCATGAGCCCGACTCCGTGTTCATCGACGACCCCAACATCGGGGCGATCCTGCTCGGCGCGAACGCGGCCCTGTCGGCGGCCGACTACCAGCTCGTCTCGCTGCTGATCGACGACGACCGCGACTCCCACCGCGTCACTGGGTACCTCGGCGGCGGCTTCGTCGACGGCGCCATCATCGTCTCGGCGCGCGAGGGCGACCCCATCTCGCAGGCCATCGCCGACCTGCGCCTGCCCGCCGTCATGATCGGTCGGCCCGACAACCAGCCGCAGCTGCCGTGGGTCGGCATCGACAACCGCGGGGCCGCGCGCCAGATCACCGAGCGCCTGGTCGCGACCGGCCGCCGCCGCATCGGGATGATCGCCGCGGGCCTCGACCGCGACTCCGGCCGCGACCGTCTCGCCGGCTTCCGCGACGCGCTGGGGGAGTCCTTCGACGAGGCCCTCGTGTCGCGGCAGCCCTTCTACACCTACGCGGCCGGCGTCGCGGGCATGGCCGAGCTGCTGCGCGCCGACCCCGCGATCGACGGTGTGTTCGCCGCCTCCGACGCCGTGGCGGCCGGCGCGCTCGAGACGCTCCGCGGCGCGGGACGGCGCGTGCCGACCGACGTCGGCATCGTCGGCTTCGACGACAGCAGCTGGGCGCTCCGCGCTCAGCCAGCGCTCTCGACCGTGCGGCAGCCGGCTGGCCAGCTCGGCGCTCGCGCCGCCGAGCTCGTGCTCGAGCAGGTGCAGACGGGGTCGCGCCCCACCGAGGGCGCACTGCTGGCCACGGAGGTCGTCTGGCGCGAGTCGGCGTGAGCCGCTCCGGCACGCGGCGGCGCCTCGCCCCGATCGGGGTGACGCTGGCGCTCGTCGGCACGCTGACCCTCGGGCCGTACGCCGTGCTCGCACTGCTGGCGCCGGTGCCGACCGTGAGCCCCGTCATCCCGGTGCTCGACGTCGTCGAGACATCCGAGGGCACCGTCACCCTGCCGGGCTCGGGCGGCGCCGCCATCGCCCTCGCCGATGGCGACCGCGTTCTCGCCGCCCGCGGCCTCGACGAGCCGCGGGTGCTCGCGTCGATCACCAAGGTCATCACCGCACTCGTCGTGCTCGAGGAGCGCCCCATCGAGGGCGACGGCGAGGGCCCTGACATCACCCTCACCGCTGCGGATGCCCGGCTCGTGCAGTCGTACATCGCCATCGGCGGCTCGTTCGCTCCCGCTCCCGTCGGAACCGTGCTCACCCAGCGGGAGATCATCGAACTCATGATCGTGCGATCGGCCAACAACTACGCCGACACCCTTGCGCTCTGGGCCTTCGGCTCGATCGACGCCTACCTCCGTGCCGCGCGCTCCTGGCTCGAGCGCAACGGACTCGAGCGCATCACCGTCGCCGACACCACCGGCTTCTCGCTGAGCAACCGGGCCACGCCGCGCGACCTGCTCGCCCTCGCCCGCATCGCGGCCGCGGATCCGGTGATCGCCGCGGCAGCGGCGACTCCGGAGCTCGTGGTCGACGGGGTCGGCGTGTTCCAGAACACCAACCAGGCTCTGGGAACCGCGGGCGTCACGGGCCTGAAGACGGGCACGCTCGGCCCCGCGGTGGGCGCGAACCTGCTGTTCTCCGGGGTGCTGCCCGGCCGCCCGGCGGATGCGGAGCCGGTCGCCGTCGTCGGTGTCGTGCTCGGCCAGCCCGACCAGGGGGCCGTCGCGGTAGCGGTGCAGCGCCTCATGACGACGGCGGCGGACGACCTCCGCGAGGTCACCCTCATCGAGGAAGGGGAGATGCTCGCCCAGTACGCGACGCCCTGGGGCGACAGCGTGGAGGTCCGCAGCGCGATCACCCTCCGCGATCTCGTCTGGGGCGGCATCCGGTCGCGACCCGCGGTGGCCGCCCCCGCGCTCATCGGGGCCGACGACACCGGATTGGCGGGCGAGGTCTCCGCCGTCATGCGGTGGGGCGGGCGAACCGAGCGGATCCCCGTGACGATCAGCGGTGCGATCGACCCGCCGCCGCTCGACTGGAGGCTGCTGCAGCCGCTGCGCGAGTGGGGTCTCCTCCCGACAACCAGCTGAGTCCGGTGACCGGTTCGCTCGGACCGCCGCGACTAGATCGACGGCCGCTTCGGCTTGACCGTGTCGCCCGACGACTGGTGCCGGATGCGCCGCACCACCCAGGGCACGAGGTACTCGCGCGCCCAGCCGATGTCGTCAACGCGCGCGGCGCGCCAGGAGCGCTCGGGAAGCGGCTCGGGGTGCAGGGGCTCGAGGTCGTGGTCGACGCCGAGGGCCTGCAGCACGGCGATCGCGATGGTGTGGTGCCCGAGGGGCGAGAAGTGCAAGCGATCGGGTGCCCACATCTGGGGATTCTGCAACTGCCGCAGCGCCCACATGTCGGCGACGATCGCGTCGTGACGGGCCGCGACCGCGCGCAGGTTCTCGTTGTAGATCGCGACCTTGCCGCGCACCCGCCGCAGCACGGGTGTCATGCCGATGTCCGGCCCGTTGAACATGACGACCGTCGCACCGTCGCTGCGCAGTCGGCGGATCGTGTCGTCGAACAGCTCCGCGACCCGGTCGGGGTCGGTTCCGGGGCGGATGATGTCGTTGCCGCCGCCAGAGATCGTGATGAGGTCTGGGCGCAGCGCGAGCGCCGCATCCACCTGCTCGTCGGCGATCTGCTGGAGGAGGCGACCCCGGATCGCGAGGTTCGCATACGCGAAGTCGTCGGTGCGCTCGGCGAGCACCTCGGCGACGCGATCGGCCCAGCCGCGGTGGCCGCCTGGGCTCTGCGGCTCCGGGTCGCCGATGCCCTCCGTGAAGGAGTCGCCGATCGCGACGTACCGCGACCAGGGGTGCAGCTGAGCCATGCTCCTACCCTGGCAGACCTCCCGCCGGGGGGCCAGACCGTGACAGAGTGGGGGCACCGACCGAAAGGAGCACCTCATGGGTTTTCTCGGATTCCTGCTGCTCGGCCTGATCGCGGGCGCGATCGCGAAGGCCATCATGCCCGGCAAGGCGAAGGGCGGATGGTTCTCGACCCTCATCCTCGGCGTCATCGGCGCGCTCGTCGGCGGCTGGCTCGGCAGCCAGCTGGGCCTCGGCTCGGTGAACGACTTCTTCAGCATCGGCACCTGGCTGCTCGCCATCGGCGGATCGCTGCTGGTGCTGTTCGTGTGGGGTCTCATCACCCGCAAGCGCTGACCGGCTCGCGGGTCGCGTGAGCAGGCAGGACGGCAGCGGACGGCAGGTCACCGTCGAACCGACGGATGACACGTCGGCGAGCATCCTGCACCTCGACATGGACGCGTTCTTCGCCTCCGTCGAGCTGCTCGCGCGGCCCGAGCTGCGCGGCCGCCCGGTCATCGTCGGGCATCGCGGCGCGCGCTCGGTCGTCACCGCGGCCACTTACGAGGCCCGCCGGTACGGGGTCAACTCAGCCATGCCCATGGCGGTCGCACTGCGGCGCTGCCCGCAGGCGGTCGTGCTCGAACCGCACTACGAGCGGTATCAGGAGGCGTCGGCGCACGTCATGCGGATCCTCGGGGACGTGACCCCCCTGGTCGAGCCGCTGAGCATCGACGAAGCCTTCCTCGACGTGCGCGGCGCGATCGGGCTCTTCGGCCCGCCCTTCGCCATTGCCACGGCGCTGCGGTCGCGGATCCGGCGGGAGACCGGGCTCGTCGCCTCGGTGGGGGCCGCCGCGACGAAGTTCGTCGCGAAGCTCGCCTCCGGGCGTGCCAAGCCGGACGGCCTGCTGATCGTGCCCGCCGCGCAGACGCTGGCCTTCCTGCACCCGCAGCCGATCACCGCGCTCTGGGGGGTGGGTGCGGCCGCGTCCGCCCGCCTCGAACGCCTCGGCCTCCGCACGATCGGCGATGTGGCGGATGCTCCGCTCGACGCCCTCGAGCGCGCACTCGGCCCCGCGAGCGCGCGGCACCTGCACGAGCTCGCGCACGGCCGCGACCCGCGCGCGGTCACGCCCGAGCGGCAGGAGAAGACCATCGGCCACGAGGTGACCTTCGAGCGCAACCTCGCCGACCCCGCGGCCATCGACCGCGAGCTGCTGCGGCTCGCCGAGCGCGTCGCCGAGCGCCTGCGCCGCGGCGGCTGGGCGGCCCGCACCGTCGCCGTGAAGCTGCGGTTCGGCGACTTCGAGACCATCACCCGGGCGCAGACCCTGCCCGAGCCGACCGACGTCGCCCAGCGCATCGCGACCGAGGCGCGGGCCCTGTACGCCGCCTCGCCCGCGGCGGGGCGGGGGCTGCGGCTCATCGGCGTGCGCGCCTCCGGACTGCTGCCGACCGGAACGGTCGCGCGCGGGCTGTGGGACGACGACGAGCCCTGGCGCGAGGCCGAGACGACCATCGACGCGGTGGCGGAGAAGTTCGGGCGGGGGGCGGTGCGGCGGGCATCCCTGCTGCGCGACAGCGCGCCCCGGCGGGGGAGCGTGCCGGAGGGCTGAGCGCCGTTCCGGCGGCGCGAGCCGTGCCGGGAGGTGTCGGTCGTCTCGACTAGCATCGAGGTCTCGTGACCCCGTCCTTCCGCCGCGCCCCGCACGTGGGCACCTTCGCCGCGGAGCACCTGTCACCGGCCTACCCTGAGCGCGCCGCCCGCGGTACCGCCGACCGCCTGCGCGCCTGGCAGGCCGAGGCGCTCGACCGCTACTTCGAGACCGAGCCGCGCGACTTCCTCGCCGCCGCGACGCCCGGCGCCGGCAAGACGACGTTCGCCCTCCGGCTCGCCGCCGAGCTGCTCGCCCGCCGCACCGTCGAGCGCGTCATCGTCGTCGCCCCTACCGAGCATCTGAAGCGGCAGTGGGCCGACGCCGCGCACCGCGTGGGCATCCGCCTCGACCCCGCCTTCCGCAACGCGGGTCGCGTCATCGGACGCGCGTTCCACGGCGCCGCCGTGACCTACGCGCAGGTCGCGATGCAGCCCTTCGTGCACCGCACCCTCGTCGAGCAGGCCAGCACCCTCGTGATCCTCGACGAGGTGCACCACGGCGGCGACGCCCTGAGCTGGGGCGAGGCGCTGCGCGAGGCGTACTCGGGCGCGACCCGGCGACTGTCGCTCTCGGGCACGCCGTTCCGCAGCGACACCGCGCCGATCCCGTTCGTCAGCTACGTCGACGAGGGCGACGGCGTTCGCGTCTCGCGCACCGACTACAGCTACGGCTACGGGCGCGCGCTGGAGGACGGCGTCGTGCGGCCCGTGCTGTTCCTGTCGTACGCCGGCCGGATGCGCTGGCGCACGTCGACCGGGGACGAGATGGAGGCCGTGCTCGGGCAGGACGACACCGCCGACGTCACCGCGCAGGCCTGGCGCACCGCCCTCGACCCCGGCGGCGAGTGGATGAGCGGCGTGCTGCGCGCCGCCGACACCCGGCTCACCGAGGTACGGCATTCGATCCCGGATGCGGGCGGCCTCGTCATCGCGACCGACCAGTCGACCGCACGCGCGTACGCCCAGCTGCTCGCCGACATCGCGGGAGAGGAACCGGTCGTCGTGCTCAGCGACGAGGCCGGCGCCTCCGAGCGGATCGCGGAGTTCGCCGACTCCGACGCCCGCTGGCTGGTCGCCGTGCGCATGGTCAGCGAGGGCGTGGACGTGCCGCGGCTCGCCGTCGGCGTGTACGCGACGAGCGCCTCGACCCCGCTGTTCTTCGCGCAGGCCGTCGGGCGGTTCGTGCGCGCGCGTCGCCGCGGCGAGACGGCCTCGATCTTCATCCCGAGCGTTCCGGTCATCCAGCGGTTGGCCGGAGAGCTCGAGCGCGAGCGCGACCACGCCCTCGACCGGGTCGGCGACGAGCTGCTCGAGGACTCGCTGCTCACGGCCGCCGAGCGGGAGGAGAAGGCGAGCGAGGAGGAGCTCACCGAGTTCGCCTACCTCGCGCTCGAGTCGAGCGCAACCTTCGACAAGGTGCTCTACGACGGCGACGAGTTCGGACTGCTCTCGCCGGTCGGCAGCCTCGAGGAGCTCGACTTCCTCGGCCTGCCCGGGATTCTCGAGCCCGACCAGGTGCGCGAGGTGCTCAAAGCCCGCCACCAGCGCCAGCAGCGTCGCGCGGCCGAGCGCCCGCCGGCGGTGGCGGCCGCCGCACCGCAGCCGCTGTACCGCTCGCTCAAGGAGCAACGGGCGCTGCTCAACAGCCTCGTCGGGCTGCGCGCCAAACTCACCGGCCAGCCGCACGGGCACATCCACGCCGAGCTGCGCCGGCTGTGCGGCGGCCCCGCCGTGGGCCAGGCGACGGTCGCCCAACTGCAGGCGCGCATCGACCTGCTCCGGCGCCAGCTGCACAGCACGAGCTGACCGCCGTCATCGCCCGCGCGCGGCATGATGGGGGCGTGCGCGATACCCCCTACCTGGCCGTCGACGAGCAGCTGCTCGAGGCCAACCTCGCCGCCATGGCCGAGCATGCCCGGCAGCAGGGGCTCGCCCTTCGCCCGCACGCGAAGACGCACAAGACGCCCGAGATCGCGCGCCGCCAGCTCGCCCACGGTGCGGTCGGGCTGACCGTCGCGACCGTCGGCGAGGCCGAGGTCTTCGCCGATGCCGGCGTCGACGACCTGTTCATCGCGTACCCGGTGTGGGCTGAAGGCCCCCGCGCCCAGCGACTGCACGACCTGGCCGACCGCGTGCGGCTGCGCATCGGTGCCGACTCGGTCCCCGCGGTCGGGATGCTCGCGCGCGCCGCGGCCGGCGACGGGCATCCCGTACCGCTCGCCGTCATGGTCGAGATCGATAGCGGGCACCACCGCTCGGGCATCGAGCCCGCGCGGGCGGCCGAGGTGGCCGCCGCCGCGCTCGAGCACGGCCTCGCCGTCGACGGCGTCTTCACCTTCCCCGGGCACTCGTACGGCCCCGACGCGGCCAAGGGCGCCGCGGCCGACGAGCAGGCGGCGCTGCGGGTCGCACGCGACGCGCTGCTCGGCGTGGGCATCCCGTGCCCGGTCGTCAGCGGCGGGTCGACCCCGAGCGCGGGCGTGAGCCGCGGCGACGTGCTGACCGAGCTGCGGCCCGGCGTGTACCCGTTCTACGACGCGCAGCAGTGGGAGCTGGGCACCGTCGGACCCGGCCGCATCGCCCTGACCGCCGTCGCCACCGTCGTCAGCGTGCGCGGCGATCGGGTCGTCGTGGATGCGGGCAGCAAGATCCTCTCGCCCGACCGCCCGGCGTACGCGAGCGGGCACGGGCGGCTGCCCGCCCACCCCGGCGCCCGGGTCGTCGCGCTCTCGGAGCACCACGCCACCATCGTCTGGCCCGCGAACGCGCCCCTGCCCACGCTCGGCGAGCGGGTGCGCATCGCTCCCAACCATGTCTGCACGGCCATCAACCTCGTCGACGAGCTCGTGGTCGAGCGCGGGGGCGCCGAGGTCGGGGTGTGGGCGGTCGCCGCACGGGGCCGCAACACCTGACGCCGCGCCAGATTGGCCGCAAACGGGCGGTTGGGTTGGCGGTGAACGCCCGTTCAGCTCAGATCTGGGCCAGAGCGTGCGCGGCGCGCGGGCGTGCGGGCGTGCGGGCGGGGCTAGCGGAAGTCGCGGCTCGGCATCGTCACGCGCAGGGGTAGCTGCTCGACCCGGTCGGCGACGATGTTCACGACCCCCTCGGGTGAGCGCTCGAGCGTGCCGCGGACGATGAGGGCGCGACTCTCGCGCACCGTGCGGCGGTAGCGGCTCCACAGTCCGACCGAGCAGATGACGTTGACGAGCCCGGTCTCGTCTTCCAGGTTGAGGAAGGTGAGGCCGCTCGCGGTCGCGGGCCGCTGCCGATGGGTGACCACGCCCGCCACCTCGACGCGGCGCCCCGGCTCGGCGCGGCGCAGGTCGCGCGCGCTCAGCACGCCGCGCTCGTGCAGCGCCTCGCGCACGAACCGCACCGGATGATCGCCCGGCGCCATGCCCGTCGACACCAGGTTCGCGACCATCAGCTCGTAGTCGTCGAGCGGCGTGAACAGCGGCGGCTGCACCGCCGTCACCACGCCCGGCAGGTACTCGGGGCGCGCCTGCGCGGCGGCCCCCGCCGCCCACAGCGCCTCGCGGCGCGACAGCCCGAGCACGTCGAAGGCTCCCGCCGTGGCGAGCGCCTCGACCTGCGCTGCGGTGAGCCCGGTGCGGTAGACCAGCTCGGTGAGGTCGCGATAGGGGCCGCCGCGGTCGCGCTCGGCGACGATGCGCTCGGCGACCGCGCGGCCGATGCCCGTCACGCCCGCGAGCCCCTGCCGCACGGCGAGGCCGGCGTCACGGCGGTGGCGGGCGCAGTCGTCGAGGTCGCCGTCGGTCGAGGCCGGGTCGAACTCGGGCACGGGCGGCTGGCGACGGTGGAGGCACGGCTCGAGGCCCGTGGGGTGCGCGCGGCGAGCATCCGTCGGCAGCGGCTCGAAGGGCGAGGAGACCACCAGGTCGAGGCGCTCGAGTCCCGCATCCACCCCCGAACGCAGGATGCACGGCGTGCGCACCTCGACCCCGTGGCGCTCGGCGTCGGCGGTGAGGGTCGCGGGGGAGTAGAAGCCCATCGGCTGGGCGCGCAGCAGTGCGGCGAGGAAGACGCCGGGGTAGTGCAGCTTGATCCACGAGCTGGCGTAGACGAGCAGGGCGAAGCTGATCGAGTGGCTCTCGGCGAAGCCGAAGTTGGCGAAGGCCTGGATGCGCCCGTAGATCTCGTCGGCCAGCTGCCCGGTGATGCCGTTGCCCGCCATGCCGGCGTAGAGCGTCTCGCGCAGCGACTCGATGCGCTCGAGGCCGCGCTTGCTGCCCATCGCGCGGCGCAGCAGATCGGCGTCATCGCCCGTGCAGCCGCCGACCGCCATCGCCACCTGCATGAGCTGCTCTTGGAAGATCGGCACGCCGAGGGTGCGCTCGAGCGGTTCGACGAGCTTCGGGTGGTCGTAGGTGATCGGCTCGCGGCCGAGTTTGCGCCGCACGAAGGGGTGCACGGCGCCGCCCTGGATCGGCCCCGGCCGCACGAGCGCGATCTGCACGACGAGGTCGTAGAACTTTCGCGGCTGCAGGCGCGGCAGCAGTCCCATCTGGGCGCGGCTCTCCACCTGGAACACCCCGATCGAGTCGGCGCGGCACAGCATGTCGTAGGTCGCCTGCTCCTCCTTCGGCAGGGTGGCGAGCTCCCACCGCTCGCCTAAATGCTCGTCGGCCAGGTCGAAGGCGTGCTGCAGGGCGGCGAGCATGCCGAGCCCGAGCAGGTCGAACTTGACCAGGCCCATCCAGGCGCAGTCGTCTTTGTCCCACTGGAGCACCGTGCGCTTCTCGATGCGCGCGTGCTCGATGGGCACGATCTCGCCCACCGGTCGGTCGGTGAGCACCATGCCGCCCGAGTGGATGCCCAGATGCCGTGGGTAGGTGAGCACCTGCTGCGCGAGCGCCACCACCGGCTCGGGAATGTCGTGGTCGTCGCTCGAGAGCACCGCGCCCCAGCGCTCGACCTGGCGCGACCAGGCATCCTGCTGGCCCGTCGAGTAGCCGAGGGCGCGCGCCATGTCGCGCACCGCGTTCTTCGGCCGGTACGAGATGACGTTCGCGACCTGGGCGGCGTTGCGACGGCCGTAGCGCTCGTAGACGTACTGGATCACCTCCTCCCGCCGGTCGGAGTCGAAGTCGACGTCGATGTCGGGCTCCTCATCACGCAGGGCCGAGAGGAACCGTTCGAAGGGCAGCTTGTAGCCGATCGAGTCGACCGCCGTGATGTCGAGCAGGTAGCAGACCGCCGAGTTCGCGGCAGAGCCGCGGCCCTGGCAGAGGATGCCGCGCCCGCGGGCGAACTGCACGATGTCGTGCACGATGAGGAAATAGCCGGGGAAGTCCTTCTGCTCGATCACGTCGAGCTCGCGGGCGATGCGCGCGCGCACCGCCTCATCCGCGTCGGGGTACTTGCGCGGCACCGCCCGCCACACGAGCTCGCGCAGCCATCTCATCGGCGTATGCCCGTCCGGCACCTCCTGCCGTGGAAGGCGCGGCTTCGCCTGCCGCAGGCTGAAGCCGAGCGCGTCGGCCAGCTCGACGCTGCGCGCCACCGCCCCCGGATAGCGGGCGAACAGGCGCTGCATCTCCGCACCGCTGCGCAGGTGGGCCGTGCCCGCCGCGGGCAGCCAGCCCTCCATGTCGTCGAGGCTGCGGCGCGCGCGCAGGGCGGCGAAGGCGGTGGCGAGCGGGTACCGCGCCGGCGCCGCGTAGTGCACGGCCCCCGTCGCGACCGTCGGCAGCCCGCGCTCGGCGGCGAGAGCGGCGAGCAGATCGTTGTGCACGCTGTCGAGCGGGCGGCCGTGATCGAACAGCTCGACGACGACGTTGGATGCTCCGAACCGGTCGACGAGGGCGTCGAGCTCGGCGGCGGCCGCGGCGATGTGGGCGCGCGTCGGCCGCGCGCGGGCGACGTCATCCGACACCGCACCCTCGGGGCCGCGCCGCAGCGCCTGTTCTTGCCGGAACAGCCGCCCCTCGAGCGCCGACCGCACCGCGCCCTTGCGGCAGCCGGTGAGGATCAGCCAGTGGTCGCCCGCGGTCGCGTCGCCCCCTCGACCGGCGTGCTCGGCCAGCACATCGAGGTCGTAGACCGGGCGGCCCTTCTCGGCCCCGGCGAGCTGCGCCTCGGTGATCGCGGCGGCCAGTCGGTGGTAGCCCTGCTGCCCGCGCGCGAGCACGAGCAGGTGGGTGCCCTCCGGGTCGGCGACGCCCTGCTGCGGGCCGGTCAGATCGAGCGACAGCTCTGCCCCGAACACCGTGGTCAGCCCGTAGGGCTCGGCCGCCTCGGCCATGCGCACGACGCCGTAGAAGCCGTCGTGGTCGGTGAGCGCGAGGCCGTGCAGGCCGAGCCGCGCGGCCTCCTCGAGCAGCTCTTCCGGGCTGGAGGCGCCGTCGAGGAAGCTGAACGACGAGTGCGCGTGCAGCTCGGCGTAGGGCACGACCGTCTCGGGGTCGGGCCGCTCGAGCGCTGCGGGGCGATAGGGAGCGCGCTTCTGCGACCAGGCGGGGGAGTCGCCCGCATCGCCGCCGAGCGGCGGGCTCGAGCCGGGGCGCGTCCCCTCCCGAAGGTTCCGCTCGAACTCGCTCCACGGAATCGGCGGGTTGTGCCAGCCAGCCATCAGCGCGGCCCCTGCCGCCCACCGCGCGACAGCACGGCGACGGGCTCAGTCATAGCGCGCCTCCGCCCACCAGCTGCCGCCCTCGAGCACGAGCAGCCAAGCGATGCCCGCGGCGTCGACGACCTGCAGGCGGTGCAGGCGGCGACGACGGATGCTCCACCACTGCTCATCGAGCGGCCACGGCCCCGCCCACGAGCGGATCGGCCGCACCGCCCCACCCGCGCCGGGGGCGAAGGCGGTGGGCGCACCCGAGAGGCGCATCCGCTCGTCGATGCCGATCGCGGCACCTTCCTCATCCACGACGCGCACCGGATGCCTCGTCGGGAATACGGTGCTCGGCGCCGGCTGCGGCAGCGCCCCGGGCCAGGGTCGCTCGAGGGGCCGGGTGCCCGCCGCGCGGTCACCCCAGGGCACGAGCAGCGCGCGATCGGCGAGCGCGCGACCGCCGGTGCGGCGCGGGGTGAGCACGGCCTCGTGGCCGAGCAGGCTCTGCACGCGCGAGAGGGCGTGGTGCACGCGCTCGTCGGGCGGGCCGCCCCAGAGCCCCGGCTCGTGGTGGGCAAGGTCGTCGACGCTCTCGGGCGCGATGCGCACGCGGGTGACAGCGGCGCGCAGCCCGGGGCCGGAATCGCCTGCGGCACCCGCACCGGTCGCGGCCGCGCCGCTGCCGCCCGAGGCGCCGCGCGCCCCGAGAACCCGCGTCTCGCCGCTGAGCTGCCAGCGCACCCGGTCGACGATCTCGCTCGCGCGGAACGAGCGCGGATGCAGCCAGGCGCGATCGCTCTCGCTGCCATGCTCGTCGCGCACGACGATGCGGATCGCCGTGGCGACGAGCAGCCGGGCGGTGAGCGCCTCGACGAGCTCGTCGGCGAGCTGCCGCACGGCGAAGGCGACCTGGTCGACCCGGTCGAGCGGCGGCTCGAGCTCGAGCACCCGCTCGAGGTCGGGCGGGGGAGTGCGCGGCACGAGCGGGGTCGCGTCGGCCGCGCCCGCGAGCGCGTGCCGGTGCGCACCGGCGGCCCCGAAGCGGTCGCGCACGGCGGTCGCGGGCAGGGCGGCGAAGTCGCCGAGCGTGCGCACCCCGAGCCGGCCGAGCAGCGTGGCGAGGCCGGGGTCGCCGAGCGTGCTGACGGCGAAGGGGGCGAGGAACGGGGCCGATGCTCCCGCCGGCACGATCCGCAGCCCTCGTTCGGCGTCCGAGGCGATCGCCGTACGCGCCGCGAGCTCGGCCGCGAAGGGCCCGTCGGCGATGCCGATGCGCACATCCTCGGCCTCGCCGACGAGAGCCCCGCGCAACGCGATCGCGGCGGCCTTCTCACCGCCGTAGTAGCGGGAGGGCCCGCGGGCGGCGAGCGCGAGCAGCCCCGGCCGCACGACCTGCACCCCGGCGACGAGACCTTCGACGAGGTCGATGAGCGGCGCGAAGAACCGGTGATCGCGGCCCTCGTCGAACGGCACGACGCTGAGGGAGGGGCAGAGCGACTGCGCCTCGCGGCGGCGCTGCCCGGCGCGCACCCCGTCGGCGCGGGCGGCGGCCGAGCAGGCGATGACGCGGTTGGCGCTCACGACGGCGAGGGGCACCCCGGCCGGGGCGAGCCCCTCGCGCACGGCGGCAGTAACGGGCCAGTCGGGCAGCCAGAGCACGAGAGTGCGCTGCATCAGCCCACGCGCCTCACGACGTCGGGCTCGACCCCCTGCCACCGGTCGCGCGCCCGCTCGCTCGCCCGCTCGGCAGCGCGGTCGACGGCGGCACCCCGATCGAGGCGGCGGATGCCCAGCTCGGCGTCGGGCAGCAGCAGCAGCCCGCTGCGGGGGCGGCCGGCCTGCTTGGTGGTGACGGTGAGGGTGACCTCGCGCTCGCTCAGCAGCCCGTGCCCGTCACCGAGCCCGGACCAGCGGCTGTCGGTGACGCTGATCATGGCCTCGGCCTGCGGCCAGGGGCCGAGCACGAGCAGGGTGGCGCCGCGCTCGCGCAGACGCCCGGCGAGCTTGGCGACGGCGCCGTCGCTCGCGGCCCGACCGGGGCGCACGACGACGACCCCGACCGCATCGGCGATGGCCGCGGCGACGGTCAGCCAGGCATCGCCGGGGTGCGGCACGAGCACGAGCCGGTCGAGATCGATGCCCATGCCCTCGGCCGCCTCGACCCCGAACTCGGGCATGCCGATGACCGCGCACCACGAGCCTGCCTGCGAGGGGCCGACGAGCAGAGCCATGACGAGGGCGCTCGAGGGGCTGAGCGCGTAGACGGCGCCCTCGCGCAGCCCGCCGCCGGGCAGCAGGTCGGCGATGGCCTCGTGCGTGGGCATGAGCCGGGTGTCGAGCCGGGTGCGCTGCAGCGCGTCGATGCGCGCCTGCAGCTCGTGCACGGTGTCGACCGCACGAACCCGCGCAGCGCCGACAGCGGCGTCGACGACGGGGGAGAGCGCGAGGGCGGGCACGTCTCCATGATCGAACATACGTTCGAATATGGCAACCTGCACCGACATTCGTCCGGCGTGTCGCGAGACCAGCAGGCGACGACACCGAAGCCCTTCCAGAACGGCGGATGCTCGTGAATCAGCATCACGTGCATCCGCAGTTCTGGAAGGGCAGACGACCACCCGGTCGCGCCGCAGAGCGGGCGCGCCCGACGAGACCTACTCGCGCGAGAGCTGCCAGGCCGAGTCGAGCTCGGCGAACTCGGCGGCGTAGCAGCGGGCGTCATCGTCGCCGGAGATCGCCTCGATTCTGTAGTCGACGACCTCAGCCTCGCGGTCGACCACCCCAACCGACCAGCCGCTCGCCTCCATGCAGGCGACGTAGCGGTCGAGACCCGCGAGGTACTCCTCGCGCGTGACGACACCGTCGGCGAGAGCATCGGCCTGCGCCTCCGACGGCTCGACCGGTGCGGGCAGCACGGCCCACGACACCCAGACGACGTACCGATCGGCGCCCTGCCCGCGAACCGTGACCGACTGCGGGCCATCGCCGTTCAGGTCGAAGTTCAGGTCGAACAGCTGACTGAAGCCCCCGACGCTCTGTACGCCCTCGTTGGTCGTGTCGCACTGCACCCAACTCTCGGGCACGTCGTTGATGACGATGTCGTACCGCCCGACGTCGAGGCACTGCACCCGAAGGGCGAGACCCGTGGCCTCTGCGGGCCGGTCATCGAGCCGGACGACCGTCTCGCCCGAGCCGGTGACCACCAGAGGAGCCCCGAGCATCTCTGCGCCGGGGAAGGTGATGACCCGCAGCTCCTCCATCGAGTACTCGACGGTCGAGGTCGGCGTGAGCATCCCGGTCGCCGCGACGGCGCCGCCGGTCGTGGCACCCGCCAGCGCGAAGGCGAGCACGGCGGCGACCGCGACACGGCCCGTCATGACCGTGCGGGTGCGGGGCGCCGACTCGGTGGCCTGAGCGACGAGCTCGGCGCGCAGTACGGCGGTGCGCGAGGGGATACGGGGGTCGGTGTCAAGCGTCATGAGCGGCTTCGTCCAATCGAGTGAGAGGTGCGGCGGGCGGGGAGAGTCGGTCGGCGAGGCGGCGCTTCGCACGGGAGAGACGGGATTTCACGGTCCCCACGGGCAGGCCGAGAGCCTCGGCGGCCTCGCGGTCGCTGAGCCCCTCGAGCACGCAGAGGGTGACGATCTGGCGATCGGCGAGGGAGAGCTCGCGGAGCGCCGCACTGGCGGGCCCGTCGTCGTGGCGGTCGGCGTGATCAGCCACGGGCTCACCGGGCGGCAGCTTGGCAAGCAGGGCGCGGTGCCGGCGGGCGCTGCGGCTCAGGTTCTGGGTGACACGCGTGGCGGTGACCAGCAGCCAGGGCAGCAGCGACCCCTCGACGAGGCGAGCATCGCCCCGGCGGCGCCACGCCTCCAGGAAGGTGATCGCGACGGCGTCGTCGGCATCGGCGGGAACGGGCACGAGCCGCACCACGTGCCGCTGCACACGATCACGGTGCCGGTCGAAGACGCGGCCGAAGGCCTCACCCATCCCCTGCTGGGCGAGCGCCCAATCGACGTCGTCGCGCTCGCGCTCGGCGGGGGCCCTGTCGGCCGGAGGGATGCTCATACCCTGTAGTGTCCGGCATCGCCCGATTGGTTCCCCGCGGCCCGGCTCAGCCCAGCTCGGCCACCCGCCGCCGCAGGAAGGCGGCGCCCGCCGCGTCGTGCACGAGGTCGCCCTCGACGACGACGTCATACGCCCGCTCGAGCATGCCGTCACCGGGGCGCACATCGAGGTGCGCGACCGGGATGCCCCTCCGGTGCACCTCGTCGGCCATCCGGTAGTCCGTGCGCGAGTCGCCGGCCGACCACCAGCGCTCGGCGGTCACACCGCGCGCCGCGAACCAGTCGAGGGCACGGGCCGCCCCGCGGTCCTTGTCGAGCAGCACCGACTCGACGTCGGTCGAGATGATCGTCGAATCGCGCCGGAACCCCGGCCCGACCGCGAGCGACACGAGCAGGGCATCCACTTCGTCATCGAAGCGCCGCTGCGCCTCCTGGTAGACCGCGGGGGAGACGTCGGTGCGCTGCTCGATCGAGATCATGACGTGCTTGCCCTCGTCGACGAACATCGTGTTGGCATACTGCTCGCGGGCGAGCCCCTCGACGGCCGCGCGCACCGTGTCCGGCACGGCGACCACGGTGTCGATCTCCATCAGCCCGAGCCCGCGCGGGGTAACCGGCGCCCAGCAGCCGCCCTTCTCGAAGACGCCGAAGACGTGGGCCTCCGCATCCAGCCCGCCAGCCACCAGGGGTGCCACGACCTGCTCGCGCATGAAGGCGTCGCTGCGGCCGGTGATGAAGGCGATCGGGATGCCCGCTGCCGCGAGGGTCAGCAGGTCGTCGACGATCGAGCCGATCGCGATGCGTCGCTCGACCGGGCTCGCGATGGGGCCGTCGACGTCGAGCAGCAGACCGAAGGGCGCGGTCGCCATGTCAGAGCACCCGGTCGGTGTCGACGCCGCAGTGCCGCAGCACCTCCGCCGAGAAGCTCGCCGTGCCGATGGCGAGCACCACCGGCGCCGCGCGCAGCAGGCCGGGCAGCTCGGCGGCCGTCGCCCACTCGCCCGGCCACTCGGAGCGCTCGGGGTAGTGCAGGTGCACCCGCTCGAGCGCGACGAACACGACGCGGCCCGACAGGCCGGCGGCCACCGCTCGGAAACCGTCCAGGTCTTTCGTGCGCGGTACCGAGACGAGCGTCAGCGGTGGGGGAGCACCCGTCTCGCGCGCGACGTGGGCGAGAGCGTTCTCGAAGCCGTCGCGGCTGATCGCCGAGTCGACGAAGACGGTCGAGCGCGCGCCCGGCCCGTCGAGCCGGTGCCGGGAGAGCCGCCCGGGGTAGTGCACCCGGCCCGCGGCGGCCCGCACCTGGGCAGGGGAGGCGTCGGGGCGCCCGAGCTCGGCGAGCAAGCGGCGCGCGGCGTGCATGCCGTGCGCGGCATTCATCCCGCCGAGACCGGGTCCGACCGCGTCGGCGTACGGCGCGCGCACCTCCTCATCGACCCGGATCCGCTCGGCGCCGATCGCCTCGGCGTGAGCGCGGATTCCCGCCTCGGCCTCCTCGCTCTGCGCGAGATGCGTGATGAACCGGGCGCCGCGGCGCGCCGCACCGACCTTGTCGCCGGCGATCGCGGCGATCGTGTCACCCAGCAGGTCGGTGTGCTCGAGGAACACCTGGGCCATCGCCAGACCCGTCAGCCCGACGCGCCCGAGGTCGTCGCGGCGGCCGCCGATGCCCGCCTCCAGCACGAGCGCCTCGCAGCCCTCCGCCGCGAAATGGGCGAGCCCGGCGGCGAGGAAGAACCCGCTCGGGCCGAGGTAGCCGTCCGTCGGCGGCGGCAGGGTCCGCAGCGCGGCATCCACCCGCTCGAGCAGGGCCGCGTAGTCGTCGACGGGCAGCACCGCGCCGTCGACCCGCAGCCGGTCGCGGTTGGTCACGAGCCCCGGACTGAAGACGGTGCCGACCCGCAGCCCGGTCTCGACCAGGAGCGCGGAGGCGTACGCGACCGTGGTGCCCTTGCCCTTGGACCCGACGACGCCGAGGGCGGGGGACGCTCCGGCGGGAGAGCCGAGGCGCTCGGGATCGAGGCCGAGGGCCGCGCACAGCATCCCGAACCGGCGGGGGTCGGCGCGCTGACCCTGCGGCCGCGCGGACCACTCGCGGAAGGCCGTGCGGGATTCGAGAGCATCGAGGTCAGCCGGCACGGGCACAATGGCGTCATGACCCGTCACTCGAGCCTCCTCCAGCACTGGAACAGCCGCGCCATCGTGTTCCTCATCCTCGCGATCGCCGGCCTCATCGGCACCTGGACCTACAACGTCATCGCCATCATCGAGCGCAACGACTTCTTCGGCGACTGGTTCGGCAGCGGCCCGGCGGTCAGCTCGCTCACGATGGACCTGCTCATCATGGCAGTCGCCGGATGCGCCTTCATCGTCATCGAGGGGCGCCGCCTGGGCATGCGCCACCTCTGGGCCTACATCGTCTTCTCGGGCCTCACGGCGATCGCGTTCACGTTCCCGCTGTTCCTGGCCAACCGGGAGCGGCAGCTGCAGCGCCGGGCTGAGGCAGCCCCGACGTCGGCCCCGGCCAGCGCCTGATCGCGCGCTCCACGAGGGCCGCCGTGCGGCGGGACACGTCGGGATCCGCGTCGATCACGGGTGCCTCGGCCAGCGTCAGATTGCCGAGCACGTGCCGCAGCATCGGCGCGATCGCGGCATCCCCCTCGGGCGCGGCCTGCAGCAGGAGCACGCGGGCGCTACCGCGACTGGTCGACCCGGCACCCACGGCGTCGTCGGTGAGCGCCTCCAGCAGCACCCGTGCCGATGCCTCGGGCAGCTCGAGCGCGATGGGCCGGGCGGGCAGCACCAGACGCAGGTCGTCATCGGTCGGCCAGTAGTGCCCGTCGTCACCGGCCCGTGCGAGCGCTCCGCCGAGGGCGGCGGCGATCCCGGATGCTGTTCCTGCGCCCAGCCGCGTCAGCACGGTCTGCCACCCCGCTCCCGCGCCGGTGATCGGCAGACCGCTGAGCAGGCGTCGCACCACCCAGCTCTCGAGCAGGGCGAGGAGCGCAATGCGCTCGGCTTCTGCGAACTGGCGACGCTCGTCGGCATCGAGCCAGAGGAGCACGGCGATGGCCTCCGGGCACCCGAGGACGGACATCCGGTCGAGGAAGAGCGCCCGCGGGTCGTCGTCCGCGCCGCCATCGTGTGAGGCCACGGCGAGCTCGCGGAGCATCGCGCCCTCGTCGCGCAGACGGCCGAGGACATCGAGCGGCTGCCCGGCGCCCAGCCGCAGGTAGCGGTGGAATGCAGGACCGAGGTCGGCCTGCGACACCACCTGCAGCGTTCGCGCCATCAGCCACGCACGCGTCAGCTGCTCGAGCCGCGACTCGGTACCGCCGCGCCCGTCGGCAGGCTCGGCCCACCAGGGGTCGCCGAACGGGGCCAGGAACGTCTGGTACGCGCGATCGGCAGCGTCGGCGGGCAGGCCGAGGGCGTCGAGCAGGGTCTGCCCGATGATGTCGACCGAGCTCACCGGTGTTCCGCCGCTCGCCAGCTCGCGGGCGATGCGAAGCGGATTGTCGACCGGTCGGGTCTCGATCACGATCACCCGCAGCCGATGCATGATCACCCGGGCCAGCCGCTGGGCTCGATCCATCGTGTCGCCCTCGGCCAGCCACTCCGCGGCAGCGTCGAGCAGCCAGGCGTGCGCGGCACTGATGCCGGATGCGCCTCGACCGCCCGGCTGCAGCAGCCGCAGATCGAGCGTGAGCCGATCCACGAACTCCTCCCGATCCTCCCGGCTCGGTAGCACGACGCGACGATGCTCGTCGTCGGGGGCGATGCCCGACGGATTCTCGAGCAGATCCTCGAGGGTTCTCGCCACCATCGTCGCGCCCTGCTGCGCCATGGCGCGCCGAGCCGCGTCGATCAGCAGCTGCCAGGCGACCAGCCGGTGGCGACCGTCGACGATGATCGACTCGTCGATTCCCGCCAGCTGCCGGGCCGGCGAGAGCAGCACGATCGCGCCGCCGAACACCGTGTCGGCGTCGTCACCGACGAGAGGGTCGCCGACGGCGAGCCGCGCGACCTCCGCCCAGGTCTCGCGCACCCCCTCGAACTGCGCCCACCGCGACGGCTTGAGGAAGGCGGGCGAGCGCAAGTGCACGGGGGGCCCGAAGAGCTCGGCCAGATCGACGACACGGATCCTCATGTGCCCACGCTACGGTGCCGAGCGAGTGGGCACCACGGGCCGAAGGTCACCCCGGGCTGGCCGTCACCCCGGGCCACATTCACCCCAACGCGGAACGGCCCCGGAGTATCTCCGGGGCCGTTCCGACCAGCGTGCGCGAGGGGGGACTTGAACCCCCACGCCCTATACGGGCACTAGCACCTCAAGCTAGCGCGTCTGCCAATTCCGCCACCCGCGCTGGTCGGGCCACGACCGCCGAGGCGGCGCGACCGGAGTCGACATTAGCACGAATGACGCGGGCCCCGTCGCGCCCGGTAGCGTGGTCGGCATGGCCCCGGATGCTGCGCTCGAGCCCGCGGAGGGCACTCCGCTGAGCCGCACCGCGCGCATCGCCCGCGACCTCATCCGGTTCGACACGACGAACTACGGCGAGGGCCGCAGCAACGGAGAGACCGAGGCCGCCCAGTACGTGGAGGCCGAGCTGCGCGAGCTCGGGCTCGACCCCGTGCTGATCGACGCCGCGCCCGGGCGCACGAGCGTCGTCGCCCGTGTGGAGGGTCGGTACGAGCATCCCGTCGATCGCAGCCGCGGCGAGCGCCCGGCGCTCGTCGTCCACGGCCACCTCGACGTGGTGCCCGCCGACCCCGCGAACTGGAGCGTCGACCCGTTCGGCGGGGTCGTGCGCGACGGCATGCTCTGGGGCCGCGGCGCGGTCGACATGAAGGACATGGACGCGATGATGCTGACCGCGCTGCGGGAGGTCATCGAGACGGGCGGGCCGAACCGCGACCTGGTGGTGGCCTTCTTCTCCGACGAGGAGAACGGCGGCGTCTACGGCTCGCATCACCTCGTGACGGAGCATCCGCACCTGTTCGCGGGCGCGACCGAGGCGATCAGCGAGGTCGGCGGCTACTCGGTCGACATCGGCGGCCGCCGCGCGTACCTGCTGCAGACGGGCGAGAAGGCGCTGGTCTGGATCAAGCTCGTCGCCCGGGGCACCGCCGCGCACGGCTCGCGGGTGATCACGGACAACGCGGTCACGAAGCTCGCCGAGGCGGTCGCGGCGCTCGGGCGGCGGCAGTGGCCGCTGCACCTCACCGCCACGACCCGGCAGCTGCTGACCGAGCTCGCGCGCATCCTCGACGTCGACCCCGAGCAGCTCGGGCCCGACGAGCTGCTGCTGCGCTCGGGCACAGCAGCGGGCTTCCTCACCGCCACGATCCGCACCACGAGCAATCCGACGCTGCTGCAGGCGGGCTACAAGCACAACGTGATCCCCGATCGGGCCGAGGCGCTCGTCGACATCCGCACCCTGCCGGGGGAGGAGGACGCGGTGCTCGCCGAGGTGCGCGAGATCGTCGGCGACGACATCGAGGTGGTCGTCATGCATCGGGATGTCGGGCTCGAGAACCCCTTCGCCGGCGACCTTGTCGCGGCCATGGTCGACACGCTGCGCCGCCACGACCCGGAGGCGGACGTGCTGCCGTACCTGCTGAGCGGCGGCACCGACAACAAGGCGCTGAGCCTGCTCGGCATCACCGGCTACGGCTTCGCCCCGCTGCGGCTGACCCCCGAGCTCGACTTCCCGGCGATGTTCCACGGAGTCGACGAGCGCGTGCCGCTCGCGGCCCTCGACTTCGGCCATCGCGCCCTCACCGATCTGCTCACCCGCTACTGAGATCGCCGCCCCTGGAGACCCCCGCCCCATGAACCTGCTCGACGCGATCATCCTCGGCCTCATCCAGGGCCTCACCGAGTTCCTGCCGATCTCGTCGAGCGCGCACCTGCGGATCGCGGGGGAGTTCCTGCCCAGCGCGACCGACCCCGGTGCGACCTTCACCGCGATCACGCAGCTCGGCACCGAGCTGGCGGTGCTGCTGTACTTCTGGAAGGACATCACCCGGATCATCGGGAAGTGGTTCCGGTCGTTCGGTCCGCGCTCCGGTGAGCATGCCGAGGGCGGGGCGCGCGGCGTGCCCCGCAACGACCCGGATGTGCGGATGGGTTGGCTGATCATCATCGGCACTCTGCCGATCGTCATCGTCGGCTACCTCGCGCAGGAGTACATCCGCGACACCTTCCGCTCGCTGTGGCTCGTCGCGATCGTGCTCATCGTGTTCGGCGTGCTGCTCGGCCTGGCCGACTGGCTCGGCCGCCGCACGCGCGAGCTGACCGACCTCACCTACCCGCACGGCCTTGCCTACGGGCTCGCGCAGATGCTCGCGCTGATCCCGGGCGTCTCGCGCTCGGGAGCGACGACGACCATGGGGCTCGCGCTCGGCTACACCCGCCCGGCCGCGGCGCGCTACGCGTTCCTGCTCGCGATCCCCGCCGTGTTCGGCAGCGGGCTCTACGAGCTCGTGACGGCGATCCGCGAGCCCGGCTCGAGCCCCTTCGGCTGGATCGAGATCGCGGCGGCCACTGTCGTCGCCTTCGGTGTCGGCCTCGCCGTCATCGCCGGCCTCATGGCGTACATCTCGAAGCGCTCGTTCCTGCCCTTCGTGATCTACCGCCTGCTGCTCGGCGGCACCCTGATCGTGCTGCTCTCGACAGGCGTGCTCGCGCCGCTGTAGCGCGGCGCGCCGACCTACCGAGCGCCGGGGTCGCCGCCGGGCGTCTCGCCGGGCTCGTCGTCGGCGCCCCCCTCCGAGCCCCCGGGAGGGGAATCGGGCGAGGAATCGCCCGGCTCGTCGGGGTGCGCACGCAGGTACCGCTCGAACTCCTGCGCGATCGCTTCGCCGCTCGCCTCGGGCGCCTCGACGGCGTCGCGGGCGCGCTCCAGCTGGTCGATGTACGAGCGCATCTCGTCGTCGTCCGCGGCGAGGGCGTCGATGCCCTCCTCCCACTCGCGCGCCTCGTCGAGCAGGTCTCCGCGTGGAATGACGACGTCGACGAGCTCCTCGAGCTTGTCGAGCAGGGCGAGGGTCGCCTTCGGCGAGGGGGCGTTGTGCACGTAGTGGGGCACGGATGCCCACAGCGAGATCGTCGGGATCCCGACCTCCTCGGCCATCGCCGCGATCACGCTGAGGATGCCCACGGGCCCCTCGTAACTGCTGCGCTCGACGTCGAGTTCCTCACGCACCTGCGGGTTCTCGCTCGACACGTGCACGGCGATGGGGCGCGAGTGAGGCACGTCGGCGAGCAGCGCGCCGAGCAGGATCACGCCGGTGATGTCGGCGGCGAGCGCCTGGTCGATCGTCTCGGTGGCGAAGGTGCGCCAGCCGCGCGAGGGCTCTGCCCCGAGCAGCAGGTAGATGTTCTCGTGGTTGGCGCCGGAGACGTCGAGGCCGGCGGCCGCCGCCCGCGCGGCGTCGAGCTCGGGCTCGAGCGCGCCCGAGCGGGGCATCCCGTCATCGCCGACCGGGCCGTACAGCGTGACCCCCGGCCAGCGCAGCCGGCGCCGACCCTCCTCGTCGAACTCCACATGCGGGCGGATCAGCTGGAAGTCGTAGTAGTCCTCCGGGTCGATGTCGGCGATCGGTTCGACATCGAGCACGTCCTTGAGGGCGCGCACGGCGCCGCTCGCGGCCTCGCCGGCGTCGTTCCAGCCCTCGAAGGCGACCACCAGCAGCCGCCCGTCGCGGAACAGATCGCTCGTCGTCACCCGGTCACCCCTCCGACCCCGCCGGTTCGGTGCGCGGGGTCGCCCCAGGATAGAACGCAACTAGACTCGCTCGTCGTGACCGCTCCGACCCCCGCCGCCGTTCTCTGGGACATGGATGGCACGATCGTCGACACCGAGCCGTACTGGATGGTCGCCGAGCACGAGCTCGTCACCGCCCACGGCGGCACCTGGAGCCGCGAGCAGGGCATGCAGCTGGTCGGCTCGGGGCTGGCGCAGTCGGCGCGCATCCTGCAGGACGCCGGGGTCGCGCTCGGCATCGACGCGATCATCGAGACCCTCACCGACCGGGTCATGGAGCAGGTGGCCGACGAGCTGCCCTGGCGGCCCGGAGCCCGAGAGCTGATCGCGCAGCTTCGGGATGCGGGCATCCCCGTCGGCCTCGTGACCATGTCGATCCGGCGCATGGCGCTGCAGATCGCGGAGGCCGTCGGCCACGGCGCGTTCGCGGTCGTCATCGCGGGTGACGACGTCGAGCACCCCAAGCCGCACCCGCAGCCCTACCTGCTCGCCGCCGAGCGCCTCGGCGTGCCCATCGGCGACTGCGTCGCCCTGGAGGACAGCCAGTTCGGGCTGACCTCCGCGATCGCCTCGGGCGCTGCCGCGATCGGGGTGCCGCTGCACCTGACGCTGCCCGAGGGCCCGACCCACGAGCTGTGGCCGACCCTCGAGGGGCGCGGCGTCGTCGATCTGGCCGCGGCTCTCGAGCGGCACCACCACCGCGCCACCGGAGTCGGCGCATGACAGGAGCGCCATGACCCGCCGCCGCCAGACCGGCCCCTTCGTCGAGGGCGACCAGGTGCAGCTGACCGACCCGAAGGGCCGGCTGAACACGATCACCCTCGAGCCGGGCAAGGCCTTCCACAGCCACCGCGGCGTGCTCGAGCACGAGCGGCTCATCGGCCTGCCCGACGGCAGCGTGATCGAGAACTCGCAGGGTGTCGCCTACCTCGCGCTGCGCCCACTGCTGACCGACTTCGTCATGTCGATGCCCCGCGGCGCGGCGATCATCTACCCGAAGGATGCCGCGCAGATCCTCGCCCAGGCCGACATCTTCCCCGGCGCGCGCGTGATCGAGGCCGGCGTCGGCTCGGGGGCGCTGAGCATGTGGCTGCTGCGCGCGATCGGCGAGACCGGCCACCTGTTCTCGTTCGAGCGCCGCGAGGAGTTCGCGCAGATCGCCGAGGGCAACGTCAGCGCCTACGTCGGCGCGCGGCCCGAGAACTGGACGATCACGCTCGGTGATCTGCAGGATGCGCTGCCCGAGGTCGTTGCCGCCGGCACCGCCGACCGCGCCGTGCTCGACATGCTCGCGCCCTGGGAGTGCCTCGACGCGGTGGCCGAGGCGCTCACGCCCGGGGGAGTGCTGCTCGTGTATGTCGCCACGGCCACGCAGCTGTCGCGGGTGGCGGAGGCCATCCGTCTGACGGAGACGTTCACAGAGCCGCTGTCGACCGAGACGATGGTGCGGGGGTGGAACGTCGACGGCCTGTCGGTGCGCCCCGACCACCGCATGGTCGCGCACACCGGCTTCCTGCTCACCGCGCGACGGCTGGCCGACGGCGCGGGACGGTTCATCAAGGCGAAGCGCGGCTCGAAGACCGAGTACGGCGACGAGGACGTCGAGCTGTGGACGCCGGGCGCGGTCGGCGACCGCATGGCGAGCGCGAAGCGGCTGCGGAAGGCGGCCCGCGAGGCGCAGTCACTGGCCGAGAAGTCGGCGCGCCGCCCGTTAGGCTGAGGGACGTGAACGCGACCCCCCGACGCTCCGTGCGCACCGCCTCTGCTCTCCTGCTGTCGACGGCTCTCGTCGGCACGCTCGCCGCCTGCACCGCGCCGTTCGGCACGGAAGCCTGCACTCCCGTGGTGCCGACCGGCACCTCGGCCGGGTACGTCGAGGCCAGCGGCGCGTTCGGCTCGGAGCCGGATGTCGACTTCCCGACCCCGCTGGAGACCGACGGCGCCCAGCAGGCCGTGATCGACGCCGGCGAGGGCGACCCGATCGCCCGCGGGCAGATCGTCGACTTCCAGGTCAGCCTGTTCAACGGCGAGAACGGCGAGCTGATCACGGCGAGCTCGTACGACCCGGAGGATGCGCCCCTGCGTCGCACCGCGGGGGCCGAGCTCGACCTGCTCGCCGAGGCGGTGCAGTGCGCCCAGGTCGGCTCGCGCATCGCGGTGACAGGGGCCATCGAGGACGTCTTCGGTGCGGACACGCTCGACCCCTCGCTGGGGCTCGGCAACGACGACGCGATCGTCATGGTGCTCGACGTGCAGGCCGCCTACCTGGGCCGCGCGACGGGCCTGCCGCAGCTGGGCGCGTCTGGTATCCCGGCCGTGGTCACCACCCCCGACGGCATCCCCGGCGTCACGATCCCCAACGAGGCTCCGCCGACCGAGCTGCGCGCCCACACGCTCGTGCTCGGGCAGGGTGCGGCCCTCGAGGAGGGCGACCGGGCGGTGCTGCACTACACCGGCCTGCTGTGGTCGACGAAGACCGTCTTCGACTCGAGCTGGGAGCGCGGCGCGCCCGCCACCTTCCCGGTCATCAGTTTCGAGGACGACCCGGCGGGCATCGTGCCCGGGCTGGCCCAAGGTCTCGTCGGCAAGACGGTCGGATCGCAGGTGATCGTCGTGATCCCGCCCGAGCTCGGCTACCCGGCCGGCCAGGCGCCCGCGACGATCCCCGACGGCTCGACGATGGTGTTCGTCGTCGACATCCTCGGGGTCGAGGAGTAGCCCATCGTGGCGGCCGGGCCGCGCAAGATCCCCGTCGAGGAGCGGCTGTTCAGCCTCGTCCTCGCGCTGCTCGCCACCGAGCAGGGGCTCACGAAGGCGGAGATCCTGTCGACCGTCACCGGTTACGCGCACCGCTACGCGGCGCAAGCCGACCGGGCGAACCTCGAGCGCCAGTTCGAGCGCGACAAGGAGGAGCTGCGCGACCTCGGGGTTCCGCTCGAGACCATCGATGCGCCGGGGGCCGACGGCGACACGAAGCTGCAGCGGTACCGCATCCCGCCCGCGCGCTACCAGCTTCCTGACGACATCGTCTTCACCCCGGAGGAGTACGCGCTGCTGCGGCTGGCCGGCCAGGTCTGGCGCGAGGGATCGCTGTCGGCAGACGCGCGGCGCGCGCTGACGAAGCTGCGGGGCCTGGGCGTGCGCATCGATGACACGGTGATCGGCTTCGCCCCCAGCATCCGCACGCGCGATGCCGCCCACGAGCCGCTGCAGGCCGCGATCGATCGCGGGCAGCAGGTGACCTTCCCCTACCTGAAGCCGGGCGTGGCGACGGCCGAGCAGCGCCGGGTCTCGCCGCTGGCCCTCGTATTCCACGAGGGTCGCTGGCACCTGCATGCGCATGACGACGGGGTGGATGCTCCGCGCACGTTTCTGCTGCGCCGCATCGTCGGCCCGGTCGCGCCGACGGGAACCCCGGCGTCGCGTCGCACCGACCCCGAGGTCGCCGTGCGCGTGCTCGACGAGCTCGCCCGGCTGTGGGAGGCGACGACCGCGCTTGTCCGGCCGCGGCCGGGCAGCGAGGCCGACGTGGTGCTGCGCAACCGTGCGGGAACGGAGGAGACCGCGGGGGAGCAGGGCGGCGACGCCGCTCTCGTCGTGCGCACCACCGACCTCGACATCCTGGCTGACGAGCTCGCCGCCTTCGGCGCCGACGTGGTGGTGCTCGAGCCGCCGGCGCTCCGCGATGCGGTGCTCACCCGCTGGCAGAGGGTGGTGGCCGCCCATGGCTGAGCGCGCAGCGGCGCTGGGCGCCCCCGACAAGCTCGCATTCCTGCTCTCGCTCGTGCCGTACCTCATCGACCAGGTGCGGGTGACGGTCGCCGAGGCCGCCGAGCACTTCGGCACCACCCCCGAGCAGATGCGCAAGGCCGTGACGCTCATCGCCATGAGCGGAACGCCCGGCGCCGACGGCACCTACACGCACGAGACGCTCTTCGACATCGACTGGGACGACTTCGAGGAGCGCGACATCATCCGGTTCCGCGCGGCACCGATGGAGGAACGCCCCCGGTTCTCGGCCCGGGAGGCCGCCGCCCTGCTGGCCGGCCTGCAGCGGGTCGCGGCGCTTCCCAGCTTCGCGGCGCGGGTCGACATCCTCGAGCTCATGGCGAAGCTGGCGCGCGGCGCGAGCGACGCTCCCGTCGCCCTCGCTGTGCGGCCGGGGGAGCAGGCAGGAATCCACGGCATGCTCGTCGATGCGGTCGCCGCCGGGCGACGGGTGCGCATCGACTACGTCACGACCCGCGGTGAGCGTCAGGTGCGCGATGTCGACCCGATCCGGGTCGAGGGCATCGACGATGCGTGGTACTTGCGCGGCTGGTGCCTCACACGCGAGGCCGAGCGCACCTTCCTGCTCGACCGTGTCGCGAGCGTCGAGGTTCTCGGCGAGGCGGAGGCGCACACCTCCGAGGCGGCCGATGACGCCCTCTTCCAGGGAGATGCCGACGATGAGCTGGTCGAGCTCGCGCTGCCGGTGACCGCTCTGCCGCTGCTCGCCGACTACCGCGGCGCCGACGACACGGTGCGCATCGACGGCGACCGCGCGATCGTGTCGCTGCGCATCGCGCACCCCGGCATCCTCGGGCGGGTCGCCGCACGGGTCGCTGGTGCGGTCGAGGTCCTCGGCCCGCCCAGCGCACGGAGCGCGGTGCTCGACTGGGCGCGCGCCGCGATCGCCGCGCAGGGCACCGACCCGGCCTAGCGGAGCCTGAGAACCGCGCGCGGGGCGCAGGAGACACCGCGCGCCGCCCGCTAGACTCACCCCACCGGATCCGTTGACGGAAGGACGATCGATGCCCGCGAATCTCGGAGGCTGGACCGGCCTCATCCTGCTCCTCGTGGTGATCCTCCTGTTCGCCGCGCCGAAGCTCCCGCAGCTCGCGCGCAGCCTCGGCCAGTCGATGACGATCTTCAAGAAGGAGATCAAGGCCAACAAGGACGGCGACGCGCCGGCCGAGTCGGTCGCCGACCCCGCGCCCAAGGCCGAGGGCACCGACTCCTCCGCCTCGAAGTAGCCCGTGGCCGGCCGCGCCCCGCGGCCCCGGAATCCCGAGGGCCGCATGACCCTCGGGCAGCACCTCGTCGAGCTGCGCAAGCGCATCTCGATCGCCGCGCTCGCGATCGTCGTCTTCTCGATCCCCGCCTGGTGGGCCGTCGACTACGTCTGGGCCGCGCTCAGCGCGCCCGTGCTGACGGTCGCTGAGGAGCAGGACCGCGACGCGACGCTCGCCTACACGACCATCGGCGAGGCGTTCGACACGCGCCTGCTCATCATGTTCCTCGTCGGCGTCGTCGTCTCGTCGCCGATCTGGCTCTACCAGTTGTGGGCGTTCATCGTGCCGGCACTGCACCAGCGCGAGAAGCGGTTCGCCATCGGTTTCCTCGCTGCGGCGGTCCCCCTGTTCATCGGCGGATGTCTCGCCGCGTGGTTCGTCTTCCCGAACATCGTCATCCTGCTGACGAGCTTCGCCTTCGTCGACTCCGCGAGCTTCCTCAGCGCACGGATCTATCTCGACTTCGCCATCAAGTTCATCCTCGCGATCGGCCTCGGGTTCCTCTTCCCGGTCGTGCTCGTGGCGCTCAACTTCGCGCGCGTGATCACCGGCGCGGGCATCCTGAAGGCGTGGCGCTGGGCGATCCTCGGCGTCGCCACGTTCACGGCGATCGCGACGCCCGCCGCCGACGTGCTATCGATGGTCCTGCTCGCGATCCCGATGATCGGCCTGTACTTCGGGGCCGCCGCCATCGCCGTGTTCCACGACAAGCGGGTCGCCAAGCGCGAGGCGGCGATCAACGCCGAGTACGGCATCCGCGTCGATGACTGACGCCGCGGGTCGTAGCGGGGCGGATGCGGGCCCCAGCCCGGCCGAGCGCTACGCCGCGCAGCGCGCCCTGCAGAAGCTTCCGCGCCTGCGGGCCTTCCGCGACACCCTGAGCATCGAGCTCGACCCCTTCCAGCAGGCGGCCTGCGCGGCGCTCGAGCAGGGGCGCAGCGTGCTGGTCGCCGCCCCGACCGGGGCGGGCAAGACGATCGTCGCCGAGTTCGCCGTCTTTCTGGCCATGTTCGAGCCGACCGCGAAGATCTTCTACACCGCGCCGATGAAGGCGCTCAGCAACCAGAAGTACAACGAGCTCGTCGCCCAGTACGGGCCCAGCGAGGTCGGCCTGCTGACGGGCGACACGAACATCAACGCGCGGGCGCGCATCGTGGTGATGACCACCGAGGTGCTGCGCAACATGCTCTACGCCGACAGCGACCTGCTGCGCGACCTCTCGTACGTCGTCATGGACGAGGTGCACTACCTCGCCGACCGGTTCCGCGGGGCGGTCTGGGAGGAGGTGATCATCCACCTTCCCGAGCACGTGCGCCTGATCTCGCTGAGCGCGACCGTGTCGAACGCGGAGGAGTTCGGCGACTGGCTGCAGGCCGTGCGCGGCGACACCGACGTGATCGTCAGCGAGACCCGGCCCGTGCCGCTCGAGCAGCACGTACTGGTGCGCTCGAAGCTCGTCGACCTGTTCGACTCGTCGGGCAAGGCGGCGACCAACCGCGTCAACCCCGAGCTCGTGCAGCTGGCCCGCGCGGGCGGGCACAGCCCGCACAAGGGGCGGCAGCATCATCCGCGGCGGTGGGAGAAGCGTGCCGGGTTCGAGCAGCGCGCCGACCGCGCCGAGATCGTCGGGATGCTCGGGGCCCGCAACCTGCTGCCCGCGATCTTCTTCGTCTTCAGCCGGGCGGGTTGCGACCAGGCGGTGCGCCAACTCGTGCGATCGGGTATCCGCCTCACCGACGCCGCCGAGCGCGAGGAGATCCGGCAGATCGTCGAGGAGCGCTGCCGCACGCTGCGCGACGACGACCTCGCCGTGCTCGGCTACTGGGAGTGGCTCGACGGTCTGCAGCGCGGCGTCGCGGCGCACCACGCCGGCCTCCTGCCCGCCTTCAAGGAGGTCGTCGAGGAGCTCTTCCAGAAGAAGCTCGTGCGGGTCGTGTTCGCGACCGAGACGCTCGCTCTCGGCATCAACATGCCGGCGCGCACCGTCGTGCTCGAGAAGCTCGAGAAGTTCAACGGCGAAGCACGCGTGCCGATCACGCCGGGGGAGTACACCCAGCTCACGGGTCGCGCCGGGCGACGGGGGATCGACGTGGAGGGCCACTCGGTCATCCAGTGGACGCCCGGCCTCGACCCGCAGGCGGTCGCATCGCTCGCTTCGCGGCGCACCTACCCGCTCAACTCGAGCTTCCGGCCGACCTACAACATGGCGGTCAACCTGATCGAGCAGTTCGGGCGCCAACGCACGCGCGAGGTGCTCGAGTCGAGCTTCGCGCAGTTCCAGGCCGACCGGGCCGTCGTCGACCTCGCGCGCACGGTGCGCAAAAACCAGGAGGCCCTCGAGGGCTATTCCCGCGCCATGACCTGTCATCTCGGCGACTACACCGAGTACGCGGCGTTGCGCCGCGAACTGAGCGACCTCGAGAAGGGCGCGCGCCGCGTCGGCGAGCCGGGGGAGAAGGCCGACAGACTGCGGCGACAGAAGCAGCTGGAGGGCATCCGCACCCGAATGCGCAAGCATCCGTGCCACGGCTGCGCCGACCGCGAGGCGCACGCGCGCTGGGCCGAGCGATGGTGGCGGCTGAAGCGGGAGACCGACAAGGTCAGCCGCCAGATCACCGGGCGCACCGGAGCCGTCGCGGCGGTGTTCGACCGCATCACCGAGATCCTCACGACCCTCGACTATCTGCAGACCGACGAGCACGGCCGACTCGGGCTCACCCCGGAGGGTCGCTCACTGCGCCGCATCTACGGCGAGCGCGACCTGCTGGTGGCGGAGTGCCTGCGCCAAGGCCTGTGGAACGACCTCGACGCGCCCGGTCTCGCCGCCATGGCCAGCGCGATCGTGTACGAAGCGCGGCGCGACGACGGGCAGGCGCCGGAGTACGCCCTGCCGCGCGGTGCGTTCCGGCCCGCGCTCGAGCGCACCCAGGAGCTGTGGGCGCGCCTCGACGACCTCGAGCGCGAGCACCGGCTGCCGGGCAGCGAGCCGCTCGCCACGACGCTGGCTCTGCCGATGCAGCGCTGGGCCTCGGGGGGCTCGCTCGACAGCGTCCTCCGCGATGCCGACCTGGCCGCCGGCGACTTCGTGCGCTGGACGAAGCAGACGATCGACCTCCTCGACCAGATCTCCCTCGTCGCCGACGGGCCGGTCGGGCGCACCGCTCGCAGCGCCCTCGAGGCGATCCGCAGGGGCATCGTCGCGTACAGCTCCGTCGTCTGAGTCCGCCGCTGTGCTCGCTCGGCTAGGATTTCCGTCGTGACCCCGACCACCTCCGCGCCGCTCCCGCTGGGGGTCGCCGTACTCGCCGCGCTGGTGGGCGGGTGGCTCATGGATCTCGGGTTCCCCGACCTCGGCTGGTGGCCGCTTACGATCGTCGGCACCGCGGTGGTGCTGTGGGCGCTGCGCGGGCGCAGCATCGGCGGCGCCCTGCTGATCGGCGCGATCAGCGGCTTCGCGTACTACGGCACGCTCATCGAGTGGCTGACGGTCTACCTGGGCGTCGTCCCCTGGCTGGCCCTGACGCTCGCGCAGGTGTTCTTCACCGCGCTCGGCGGTGTACTCATCACCCTCGCCTGGCGCTGGGTACCCCGGGCCTGGCCCGGAACCGCGGGTCGGCTGGTGCTCACCCCCGCCGTCGTCGCCGCCGCGTGGACGATCCGCGAGGCCGTCGCGAGCGTCTTCCCCTTCGGCGGCTTCGCCTGGGGCCGGCTGGCGCACAGTCAAGCCGAGGGGCCGCTCGCGCACTGGGCGGCCTGGGTCGGCTTCAGCGGCCTCACCTTCCTGCTCGCCTGGTTCAGCGCGGCCCTCGTGGCGGTCGCGGTCGAACGCGAGGTCGGGATGCTGCGCCGCGGCATCGCGGTCGCGGGAGCATCCGCTGCCCTGCTCGCCTGGCCGGCCGTGCCGATCGCGACCACCGGCACACTCTCGGTCGCCGCGGTGCAGGGCGACTCGAACGCGGGCCTGTTCGCCGACTACGAACGCGGTGAGATCCTGCAGGACCACTACGACGCCACCCGGCCCCTGTTCGACCAGGGTCTCGACCTCGACGTCGTGCTGTGGCCAGAGAATGCCAGCGACCTCGACCCGTTGCGCAACGAGTACGCCGCTTCGGTGCTCGACCTCGTCAGCAGTCGACTCGATGCTCCCGTGGTCGTCGGCACGATCACGGCGGTCGAAGAGGAGACCTTCAACTCGGTTCTGCTCTGGCAGGCGGGGGAGGGTCCGCTCGACCAGTACGACAAAAAGCACCCCGTGCCGTTCGCCGAGTACCTGCCCGCGCGCGACTTCTTCTACCCGCTCGCGCCCGATCTGTTCGACCTCGTGCCGCGCGACTACTCGTTCGGCACCCGCGACACCGTGGTCGAGATCGACGGCGTCATCGCGGGCATCTCGATCTGCTACGACATCGTCGACGACGACCTGCTCGCCGAGCAGCTCGACGCGGGGGCGCAGGTGCTGTTCGCCCCCACGAACAACGCCGACTTCGGGGTCAGCGACCAGAGCGTGCAGCAGCTCGCCATCGCCCGACTGCGTGCCGTCGAGTCGGGCCGCACGCTCATCAACGCCTCGACCGTCGGCGCCAGTGCGATCGTGCTGCCCGACGGCTCCACCCTCGACAGCCTGCCGCTGTTCGAGCCCGGCACCATGGTGCAGGAGGTTCCGCTGAGCGACACCATCACCCCGGCGCACGCGCTCGGGCGCACGCTCGAGTGGGGAGTCATCCTGTTCGGGCTCGCGGCGATCGTGCTCGGCGGCGTGCTCGCCCCGCGGCGGCGCGCATGATGCGCACGCTCGTCCTCGTGCCAACGTACAACGAGGCCGCGAGCATCCGCTCGATCGTCGCCCGAATCCGCACCGCCGTTCCCGAGGCCGACGTGCTCGTTCTCGACGATGCGTCGCCCGATGGTACCGGCGCGATCGCCGACCAGCTCGCGGCGGCCGACCCGGCCGTGCGCGTCGTGCATCGTCCTGGCAAGGCGGGGCTCGGCGCCGCCTACCTCGACGGCTTCGCGCGCGCGGCCGCCGAGGGCTACGAGGCGGTCGTCGAGATCGACGCCGACGGCTCGCACGACCCCGCCGAACTGCCCGCGATGCTGTCGACGCTGGCGTCGGCTCCCGCCGATCTCGTCATCGGTTCGCGCTGGGTGCCCGGGGGAGCGGTGGTCAACTGGCCGCGGCACCGCCTCGCGATCTCCCGCAGCGGCAATCGCTATGCACGGTGGATGCTGCGCTCGCGCGTGCACGACATCACGGCGGGCTACCGCGCGTACCGGGTGTCGGCACTCACCGGGCTCGACCGCGCCGTGGTCTCGTCGCAGGGGTACTGCTTCCAGGTCGAGCTGGCGTGGCGCATCGAAGCGGCCGGAGGTCGTATCGTCGAGCACCCGATCACGTTCGTCGAGCGGGCCACCGGCCGCTCGAAGATGGGGCCCGGCATCGTGCTGGAAGCACTGGCGCGCGTCACGGCCTGGGGGGTCTCGGCCCGCTTCGGGCGTGGTCCGTCGCACCCCCCAGCGCCGCGCGCGTCAGCGTCGCCGGGCCTTCCGCTCGACTAGGCGCCGAGCCGCTCACCGCCTCCGCGGCGGGCGCGCAGCAGCTCCAGGCGCTCTTGCAGGAGCTCTTCGAGCTCGTCGCGGGTGCGACGCTCGAGCAGCATGTCCCAGTGGGTGCGGGCCGGCTTGACCTCGCCGACCTCGATGTCGACCGGGGTTCCGTCGGGGGCGAGAAGCACACCCTCCTTGCCGCTCTTCGGCGATTCCCAGACGTCCGGCAGTTCGGCGTCGGCCGCGAAGATCACATCGAAGACCTCACCGTCGGCCGTCCGGTACTGGGCACGCTGGCGGTCGGCGAACTCGACGCCCTCCTCGCTCTGCATGCTCTGCGAGCCGAGGCGCATTCCGCGCAGCGTGCGATCCGCCATCCTCACCCCTTTGCATCCGTCAGCGGGGGAGCGCCCCGCGAAGTATATGTAAAGGTATAGACCCTGGAGCGGGCGCGTGTCAGCCCGTCGGCCCGCCTTCTCAGAGGATTGACAGCCTCACCCGCGGGCGCGAAGCACCTCCATGGCGAGGTCGGCGCGGTCAGTCACGAGCCCATCGACGCCCAGATCGAGCAGCCGATGGATCTCCGGCACCTCATTGACTGTCCACACGTGCACCTCGACGCCGGCGCGCTGGTACGCACGCAGCCGGGCGGGGGAGACCGTGTCGAGGCCGATCGCCCGCACCGGGATCTGCACAGCGTGCAGGCCGCGCAGGGCTCCTCGCACGCCGGGTCCGAACCGCGCACTCGCCGCGAGCAGCGCGGCGGCGAACCGCGGCCCCGAAGCGCTCGTCGCCACCTCGGGGAGCATCCGGAGTGCGGCTCGCCGTCGCCGCTCGCTGAACGAGGTGAGCAGCACGCGGTGCTCGGCGCGAGCATCCAGAACGGCCGCCACGGTGGGCGCGACCGCGCCTGCCGCCTTCAGATCGATGTTGAACCGCGCCTCGGGGAAGGCCGCCAGCGCCTCGGCCAGCGTGGGCACATGCTGACCCTCACCGAGGTCGACGGCGGCGAGCTCGGCGACCGTCAGCTGCCCGACCGGCACGGCCTGCCCCGCGACCCGATCGAGGTCGGGATCGTGCGCGATGACGGCGACCCCGTCGGCCGAGACGTGCACATCGGTCTCGATGTGCTCGGCTCCCACCGCGATCGCGTGGGCGAACGCGAGCAACGAGTTCTCGGGGGCGGCCGTCGCGAGCCCCCGGTGCGCGAGCACCCGCGGGCGGGCGGGCTCGAAGAAGGGCAGGGGAGCGGTCACGCCGAGGGCGCGGCCGAGCCGCCCGCGCGCTTCGAGCCGGTGGAACCCGTGGTCGGGCCGCCGGTCGAACCGCCGACGCCGCCCAGGAACCCTTGGCCGATGCCCTTGAGCGCCTCGGTGAGCTCGCTCGGGATGATCCACATCTTGTTCGAATCGCCCTCGGCCAGCTTCGGCAGCGTCTGCAGGTACTGGTACGCCAGCAGCGGCGAGTCGGGGTTGCCGGCGTGGATCGCCCCGAACACCGTCGTGATCGCCTCGGCCTCCGCCTGCGCTTTGAGCACCTGCGCCTTGGCCTCACCCTCGGCCTTGAGGATCGCCGACTGGCGCATGCCCTCGGCCTCGAGAATCTGGGCCTGCTTGGTGCCCTCGGCCGTGAGGATGACGGCGCGGCGGTCGCGCTCGGCGCGCATCTGCTTCTCCATCGAGTCCTGGATGCTCGCGGGCGGGTCGATGGCCTTCAGCTCGACGCGGTTCACGCGCAGGCCCCACTTGCCCGTCGCCTCGTCGAGCACGACGCGCAGCTGGCCGTTGATGTTGTCGCGGCTGGTCAGCGCCTCCTCGAGGTTGAGACCACCCACCACGTTGCGCAGGGTCGTGACGGTGAGCTGCTCGACGCCAGCGAGGTAGTTCGCGATCTCGTAGGTGGCGGCACGCGCATCCGTCACCTGGAAGTAGATGACGGTGTCGATCGACACCACGAGGTTGTCCTCGGTGATCACCGGCTGGGGCGGGAACGAGACGACCTGCTCGCGCATGTCGACGAGCGGGCGCAGCCGGTCGATGAAGGGCACGAGGATGTTCAGGCCCGGCTGGAGCGTGCGCTGGTAGCGCCCGAGGCGCTCGACGATGCCAGCGTAGGCCTGCGGCACGATCCGGATCGAGCGCAGCAGCACCACGATCACGAAAATGCCGATGACCACCAGCAAGGCGGTCACGAACAACTGGCCGATGAAGTCCTGTGCAGAGATCATGCGGTCTCACTCCTCTCAGCGGGCGCGACCTCGGCGGTCGCCCCATCGATGCGGCGCACGACCACGCGGTCGCCCACCGCCAGCGGTTGGGACTCGTGCTCGAGCACGAGCCGCGCGGTCCACGTCTCACCGTTGGCGAGCTTCACGTAGCCCGCACCGTCGGCGAATGCCGTCGTCACGCGCGCGGCCATGCCGACGAGCGCGTCGACGTTCGTCAGCGCCGGTTCGCGGTTCCGCTCCAGAAGCTGCAGCAGCAGTGGGCGGATCGTGAACAGCAGAAGCCCCGAGATGACGGCCGCGGCGAGAATCTGCACCCACCACTCGCCCCCGAGCAGGTTCGCCCCGAGCCCGCCGATGAGCGATCCGGCGGCGATCATCAGGAAGGTGAACTCGAGCGTCAGAACCTCGATGATCACGCAGACGATGACGAACACCAGCCAGACGATCCAGAGGTACTGCGTCAGATCGACCACGGGCTCCTCCTCGCCGTCTCGTGCTGCGTTCACGCTATCACCGGGGGCTGAGGGCTCTGTGAGCGTCTGTCGAGACTGTGCGGGGCCCACAGCGCGGCACCCAGCCGGTAGGGTCGAGAACCGTGAACACCCCCTTGCAGCCCGGCTCGCTCGCCGGAAAGACCGCTCTCGTCACCGGGTCGTCGCGCGGCATCGGCGCCGACACCGTGAAGTACTTCGCCGCCGCTGGCGCCAATGTCGTCATCAACTATCGGGCGAAGGCGCCGCGCGCCGAGAAGCTCGTCGCCGAAATCACCGAGGCGGGCGGCCAGGCGATCGCCGTCGGCGCCGACCTCACCGACCCGGCCTCGGTCGCGGCGATGATGGATGCGGTGCGCGCCCGCTTCGGATCGCTCGACATCCTCGTGCTCAACGCCTCCGGCGGCATGGAGTCGGGCATGGGCGAGGACTACGCGCTGCGCCTCAACCGCGACGCGCAGGTGAGCGTGCTGACCCAGGGCGCGGAGCTCATGGGCGAGGGCGGCCGCGTCGTGTTCGTCACGAGCCACCAGGCCCACTTCATCCGCACGGTGCCGACGATGCCCGAGTACGAGGCCGTCGCCCTGTCGAAGCGTGCCGGTGAGGATGCCCTCCGCGACCTCGTCCCGACGCTCGAGGCGAAGGGCATCGGGTTCACCGTGGTCTCCGGCGACATGATCGAGGGCACCATCACGGCGACCCTGCTCGAGCGCGCCGCTCCGGGCGCCATCGATGCCCGCAAGGAGGCCGCCGGCAAGCTCTACAACGTCAGCGAGTTCGCCGCCGAGGTCGCCCTCGCCGCCGTCGAGCCGGTGCCCGCCGACAACACGCGCCTCGTGGGCGACGTGTCGTACTTCACCGAGTACCCGGCGACCGCGGGCCAGTAGGCGCGGGGGAGCAGGACCGTGGCCGCGACACCGGGCCTGCGGCGGACATCCCGAATCATTCTCATGGATGAGACCGGCGCCGCGCTGCTGTTCTTCACGGCCGCGCCCGACTCGACGCGCTTCGCCCGCTGGATCACCCCCGGCGGGGGAGTCGACCCGGGGGAGACCCACGAGCAGGCGGCGATCCGCGAGCTTTTCGAGGAGACCGGGCTCGTCATCGACACCGTCGGCGCGCCGATCTGGAGCCTCGACTTCGACGTCGCGTGGGACGAGGCCGACCACGACCGGGGACACGCGGAGTACTACCTGGTTCGGTGCGAGCGGTTCGACCCGGTGTCGACGAACTGGACCGAGTCGGAGCACGTCGACATGACCCGCCACGGCTGGTTCACCGGTGACGAGCTCCTGCGGTCGGGCGAGCCGTTCGAGCCCTACGACCTGCCGCGCCTGCTCCGGCGCGCGGCCGCCTCCTAGCCAGATCTGGGCCAAACGGTCGCTTCACAATCCTCCCGACCCCGTTTCTCGGCAAATCTGGCCAGGTTGAGGACCACACCTCCTGTGTCCGATAATCTGCATTATGTCAGGCCGAAGAGGATTGAGCCCTCGCGCCGACAGTCGAGTGGGGTCCGCAGTTATGAACACATCTCCCGACTTCGGTCCCCTCGCCGCCTTCGGCATCCTCGGCGTCATCCTCTGGTTGGTCTTCACCGCCGGCGCGATCGCTCTGAGCATCTGGATCACCTACACCGTTGTGTGGCGCGCGGTTCGACGCGGCCTGCGCGAGTTCTACGGCACGACTCCGAATCAGGGGTGAGCACCCTGGCGAGCGAGTCGCCCTAACCCTCGTAGAACGGCCGCAGCTCGACCACGCGGTTGCAGGCGCGCGACGCCTCGGCAGCGAGCGCGAGCGCCACATCCCGGTCAGGCGCCTCGGTAATCCAGAATCCCGACACGTTCTGCTCGGTGTCGTGCAGCGGGCCCGGTGTGACGAGCCCCGCTCCCCCGCGGTTGTCGATGACGGTGGTCCGTCTCTCCTCTCCTGAGCAGCACGGGGATACGATGCCAGCATGGCCACCCCGCCCGCCACCCTCGACCGCGTCGCTCGCCTGCCTTTCGCGACGGTGTACCCGCTCTACGTGACGAAGGTCGAGAAGAAGGGTCGCACCCGAGACGAGCTCCACGAGGTCATCCGCTGGCTCACCGGCCTCGACCAGGCGGCGATCGCTCGCCACCTCGCCGAGCAGTCCACCTTCGCGGAATTCTTCGACGCCGCCCACCTCAACCCGAACGCGAGCCTCATCACCGGCGTCATCTGCGGTGTTCGTGTCGAGGAGATCGAGGAGCCGCTGATGCAGAAGGTGCGCTACCTCGACAAGCTCGTCGACGAGCTCGCAAAGGGCCGCCCGATGCAGAAGGTTCTGCGCACTCCCCGGGCGTGACGGTGACCATGCGCTGCCCCTGCCTGAGCGGCCTGCCCTACGCCAAGTGCTGCGAGCCGCTGCACCGCGGTGACGCTGACGCGCCAACGGCCGAGCAGCTGATGCGCTCGCGCTTCAGTGCCTTCGCCGTCGGCGACGCCGCATACCTGGTCGCCACCTGGCATCGGCGAACGCGCCCAAGAAACGTCGCGCTCGACGCAGACCTGCGGTGGTACCGCCTCGACATCCTCGACCGAACGGCTGGCGGGCCCCTCGACGCACAGGGCGAGGTGGAGTTCGAGGCCTACTGGCGCTCCCCCGACGACCGCGGATCGCAGCGCGAGCGCAGCCGGTTCGTGCGTGAAGGCGGGCGGTGGTACTACCTCTGCGCGCTCGTCTGACCCGCGGCGGTGAGCATCGCGGCGTCGAGGCCCCCTGTGAGGTCGCGCCAAAGGTCGCGCGCCGACTCGAGACCGATCGAGAGGCGCACGATGCCGGCCCCCGGGCGGGCATCCGGCGCCACTGGGCGGTGCGTGAGCGATGCGGGATGCTGCACCAGCGAGTCCACTCCCCCGAGTGACACGGCGTGCGTGAAGAGCCGCAGCGCGCCGATGAAGCGTTCGGCCGCGGCGTACCCGCCCGCGAGCTCGAGGGTCAGCATCGACCCGGGCCCCCGCAGTTGCGTGCCGAGCAGTCCGTGCGGGTCGCAGCCCGGAAGGCCCGGGTAGTGCACGCGCGCGACGGCGGGATGCTCGACCAGCAGCGAGGCGAGCTCCCCCGCCGATGCCTGCTGCGCGCGCACGCGCAGGGCGAGCGTCGGCAGGCCGCGGTGCAGCAGATACGCACCGAGCGGGTGCAGCAGTCCGCCCGTGATGGCCCGCACGGGCCGGATGGCCGTCACCCACTCGCCGCTGCCGGCCACGACTCCCCCCATGGCGTCGCCGTGGCCGCCGATGTACTTCGTAGCGCTGTGCAGCACGAGGGCCGCGCCGTGCGCGAGCGGGTTCTGCAGCACCGGCGTGGCGAAGGTGTTGTCGACCATGACCGGCACGTCGCCCGCCGCCGCGACGACGGCGGCGATGTCGATGAGCTCGAGCGTCGGGTTGCAGGGCGACTCCATGACGACCAGGCAGGTGTCGGAGCGCACCGCGCCGGCGACCTCGTCGGGCGCGCAGTAGGTCGTCTCGGTGCCGAGCAGCTCCGAGGCGAGCAGATGGTCGGTGCCGCCGTAGAGAGGGCGCACGGCAACGACATGGCGGCCCCGCCCCCGGTTCATCGCCGCGAGCAGCACCGCGCTGACCGCCGCCATGCCCGTGCCGAACGCCACGGCCTCCTCGGCACCCTCCAGCTCGGCGAGTGCCTCCTCGAACCGGGCGACGGTCGGGTTCCAGAGCCGCGCGTAGACGTTGCCACCCCCGGTGGGATGCCCTCCGGTGGCGATCGCCTCGTACGACCCTCCGCCGACCTCGATGTCGGGCAGCGGATTCGTGGTCGAGAGGTCGATCGGCAGGGCGTGCACACCGAGCGCCGCGAGGTCGTCACGACCCGCGTGCACGGCGCGCGTCTCGAAGGCGTCGTCGCTGAGCATGCAGCCATGGTGGCGCAGACTGCGGCACGGACGGTTGATTGACGCAGAATCCGCGATGCTTGACGGTTCTCTCGCGCTTCCTTCATGCTGTCGGGATGTCCGACCCGAGCACGACGCAGAACGCGCGCCCCGCATCCCTCGACGCCACGAGCCTCGACAGCACCGACCTGGCCCTGCTCGCCGAGCTCGAGCGCAACGGGCGCCTGACCAACGCGGCGCTCGCCGAGCGCGCGGGCATCGCGGAGTCGACCTGCACGCAGCGCCTCCGGTCGCTCCGCGAGCGCGGGGTCATCCGCGCCTTCCGCGCCGACATCGATCCGGCCGCCCTCGGTCTCAGCCTGCAGGCGCTCATCACCGTGCGGCTGGGCACGCACGGCCGTGAGCAGGTGCACGGGTTCGAGCGAGGCGTACGCACCCTGCCGAACGTCCTGACGGCCTTCCACGTCGCCGGCGCCGACGACTACCTGCTGCACGTGGCCGTGCCCACGGCCGCCGCGCTGCGCGAGCTCGTGCTCGACCACCTGACGACGCAGCCGCACGTGCGGCACGTCGAGACGCAGCTCGTGTTCGAAGTGATCCCCGGCCCGGGTCTCGTCGCCGCGGGTCAGCCGGCGTAGCGCGCGGTCGCCGCCGCCCACTGCTCGAGCTTCGCGGCGGCGGCGCCCGAGTCGATCGCCGCCTCGGCGACCGTCAGCTGCTCGGCGAGGCGCTCGAGCAGCGGCCGGCGGATCTGGTCCGGGTCCTCCGCTAGTCGGAACGACACGAGCCCGGCGGCGGCGTTCAGGAGCACGATGTCGCGCACCGGCCCCGGCTCGCCGCCGAGCACCGCGCAGGCGAGACCCGCGTTGTGATCGGGCGTCGAGCCCAGGATCTCCTCGATCTGCGCGGTGCGGATGCCGAGCTCGCGCGGGTCGAGGTCGTGCTCGGTCACGAAGCCGCGCGAGACCTCCCAGATGTGGCTGTGGCCGGTCGTCGTGATCTTGTCGATGCCGTCGTCGCCGCGGTAGACCAGGGCCGTCGCGCCGCGGGTGCGGAAGACGCCCACCATCAGCGGAACCCGGTCGAGATTCGCGACTCCCACCGCAGAGGCCTCCGGACGGGCCGGATTGCAGAGCGGTCCGAGGATGTTGAACACGGTCGAGATGCCCAGCTGACGCCGGGGCGGGCCCGCGTGCCGGAAGCCAGGGTGGAAGACCGCCGCATTGAGGTAGGTGAGACCGACCTCATCGAAGACCGTCGCGACCTGCTCCGGCTCCAGGTCGATGTCGACCCCGAGGTGCTGCAGCACGTCGGACGCGCCCGAGGACGAGCTCGCCGCGCGGTTGCCGTGCTTCGCCACCGGCACGCCCGCCGCCGCGACCACGATCGACGCGATCGACGAGACGTTGACGACCGCTCCGTACGGGTCTCCCCCGGTGCCGACGATGTCGAGCACCATGGCCGGGATCTCGATCGCGCGGGCATGCCGCAGCGCCGCATCCCGGAAGCCCACGATCTCGTCGACCGTCTCGCCCTTGGCCCGGAGCGCCACCAGGAAACCGCCCAGCTGCGCCTCCGTCGCCTCCCCCGAGACCACCTGCTCCATCGCCCAGGTCGCCTCCGCGATCGAGAGATCGTCGCCATCGAGCATTCGAGTGAGGATGCGGGGCCAGGAAGGTGCAGTCGTCATGCTGCGATGGTACTTTCCCGCCCGAAACGGGGGTGTCGCCGGGCTCGAACCATCAGTTTCATCGGTCATAATGAACGGGTGACCAGTACCTCGCTTTCGAGCTCGCTCAGCGCGCCCACGATCAACCGACCCAACGTCGTCGCCGTCGGCACGATCGTCTGGCTGGGAAGCGAGGTGATGTTCTTCGCGGGTCTGTTCGCCATCTACTTCACGCTGCGCTCGACCTCTCCGCAGCTCTGGGAGGCGGGCACCGACCTCCTCGACATCCCGCTGGCCCTCACGATCACCACGATCCTCGTGCTGTCGTCGGTCACCTGCCAGTTCGGCGTGTTCGCGGCCGAGCGCCTGCAGGTGCGGCGCACCGGCTGGAAGCCCACCCAGTGGGGCATGGTCGAGTGGTTCTTCCTGACCTACGCGCTCGGCGCGATCTTCATCGCCGGGCAGTCGTACGAGTACTCGATCCTCGTGAGCGAGGCCGTCCGCCTCGACTCCGACGCGTTCGGCTCGGCGTTCTACCTCACCACCGGGTTCCACGGCCTCCACGTCACGGGCGGTCTGATCGCGTTCCTGCTGGTGATCGGCCGCGCGTATGCCGTGAAGACCTTCACCCACCGCGATGCGACCAGCGCGATCGTGGTCTCCTATTACTGGCACTTCGTTGACGTGGTCTGGATCGGTCTGTTCCTCGTCATCTACGTCCTCCAATGAATCGCAGAATCGAGACGCACCGCACCATGGCTACCTCTTCCGCATCCGCCCGCCGCGTCGGTCGCCGGCACCCGCTCGCGACCACCGCTCTGCTCGTCGTCGGCCTGCTCGCGACGGGCGGCGCCTACGCGCTCGCCACGTCCACCGCGACGGCCGAGACCCGCGCCGCCAGCGCCGAGCTGGTCGAGGAGGGCGGCAAGCTCTTCGCCGCGAACTGCGCCAGCTGCCACGGCCTCGAGGCCGAGGGCACGGCGGCCGGCCCGACCTTGATCGGCGCGGGCGCGCTCGCCGTCGACTTCCAGGTGGGCACCGGCCGCATGCCGATGGCCGCCTCAGGCCCGCAGGCCGAGAAGAAGCCCGTGCAGTTCACGCAGGAGCAGATCGACGCCATGGGCGCCTGGGTCGCCGAACTCGCCCCCGGCCCCGCCGTTCCTGCCGACCGCTACATCGCCGGCGACGGCGACGCCGCGAACGGTGCCGAGCTCTTCCGCATCAACTGCGCCATGTGCCACAACGTCGCCGGCGCCGGTGGCGCCCTGACCGAGGGCAAGTGGGCTCCCGGTCTCGCCGGCGTCGACCCGGTGCACATCTACGGTGCGATGGTGACCGGCCCGCAGAACATGCCCGTCTTCAGCGACCTCAACCTCACGCCCGAGGAGAAGAACGACATCATCACCTACCTGCTGTACGTCGAGGAGAACCCCTCGGTCGGCGGGTGGGACCTCGGCTCGCTGGGCCCCGTCTCGGAGGGCCTCTTCATCTGGATCTTCGGCCTGGGTGCGCTGATCGGCGTCACGATCTGGCTCACCGCGAAGTCCAACTAGGCCTGAACGTCCTCGAGGAAAGGAACACCATTGGCTGAGGCACACGACGGCACGAGCGGCGAGACCGCTGGCAAGGCTGTCGCCCCGCAGCAGGATCACTCCGCCCCGCCTCCCGCGGTGGCCGTTGTCCGAGCAGACCGCATCCCCAACCCCGGCTTCCCGCCGGAGCGGCTGCGCGTCACCGACCTCGACCCGAAGAAGGCGAAGCACGCCGAGCGCACGATCAGCCTGCTCTTCTTCCTGTCGGTCATCGGCAGCGTGCTCGCCGTCGTCGCCTACATCCTGTTCCCGATCGATGACCAGGACCCGAGCACGATCCGCCTGAACAACATGCTGATCGGCGTGGGCATCACGCTCGGTCTGCTCGGTATCGGCATCGGAGCGGTGCACTGGTCGAAGGCCCTCATGCACGGCCACGAGCAGGTCGAGGAGCGCCACCCCACCCGCGGCTCGGACGAGTCGCGCGAGCGGGCCGTCGAGATCTTCCGCGAGGCGAACGCCGAGTCGGGCTTCACCCGCCGCACCCTCGTGCGCAACTCGCTCATCGGCGCCGTCGTCGCGACGCCCATCCCGGCGATCGCGCTCTTCCGCGACCTCGCGCCGGCGGAGGACCCGGTGGCGCTGCTCAAGCACACCATGTGGGACACCGGGGTCCGTCTGACCCGCGACCCCTCGGGAACGCCCATCAAGGCCTCGGAGGTGACCATCGGCTCGGCCTTCCACGTGATCCCGGAGGGCCTCGCCGAGCTCGAGTCGCACCGTCTCGAGGAGAAGGCCAAGGCGGCCGTGCTCCTCATGCGCCTGCCGATCGACGAGCTGAACGAGCGCGAGGACCGCGCCGGCTGGTCGTACGACGGCATCGTCGCCTACTCCAAGATCTGTACGCACGTCGGGTGCCCCGTCGCGCTGTACGAGCAGCAGACTCACCACCTGCTGTGCCCGTGCCACCAGTCGCAGTTCGACGTCGCGAACCACTGCGCCGTCATCTTCGGCCCGGCGGCACGTCCCCTCCCCCAGCTCCCGATCACTGTGGATGAAGAGGGTTACCTCGTCGCGCAGAGCGACTTCACCGAACCTGTGGGTCCGAGCTTCTGGGAGCGTGCACTGTGAGTACCACCACGACCCCGCCGGCTGCGGCGACCGAAACTGCGCCTGGGCGCGGCATGCGGTTCACCAGCTGGGCGGCCAACTACGTCGATGAGCGCACGAGCGCGTCGACTGCCGTCAAGGCGCTGGGGCGCAAGATCTTCCCCGACCACTGGTCGTTCATGCTGGGCGAGGTCGCGCTCTACAGCTTCATCGTCATCCTGCTGAGCGGCACCTTCCTGACCTTCTTCTTCGACCCCTCGATGACCGAGGTCGAGTACGAGGGCTCGTACGTGCCGCTGCAGGGCATCCCCATGTCGGTCGCGTACCACTCCGCCCTCGACATCTCGTTCGAGATCCGTGGTGGTCTGCTCATGCGGCAGGTGCACCACTGGGCGGCTCTGCTGTTCGTCGCGGCGATCGGCCTGCACATGCTCCGCGTGTTCTTCACCGGCGCGTTCCGCAAGCCCCGCGAGTTCAACTGGGTGATCGGCTTCCTGCTCTTCGTCATGGCGATGGCCCTCGGCTTCACCGGCTACTCGCTGCCGGACGACCTCCTCTCGGGCAACGGTCTGCGCATCATCGACGGCATGATCAAGGCCGTGCCAGTGGCCGGCGCCTGGATCTCGTACCTGCTGTTCGGTGACGAGTTCCCGGGCACCGACATCATCCCGCGCCTCTACGTGCTGCACATCATGCTGCTGCCGGCGATCACGATCGCGCTCATCGGCATCCACATGGTGCTGCTGATCGTCAACAAGCACACGCAGTTCGCGGCCCCCGGGCGCACGAATGACAACGTTGTGGGCGCTCCCGTGCTCCCCGCGTTCGCGGCGAAGGCCGGTGGCTTCTTCTTCCTGGTCTTCGGCACCATCGTTCTGATCGCCTCGTTCTTCACGATCAACCCGATCTGGAACTACGGCCCGTACGACCCGTCGCCGGTGTCGGCCGGTACGCAGCCCGACTGGTACATCGGCTTCGCGGACGGCGCTCTGCGCCTGATCCCGCCGAACCTCGACTTCGTCGATCCGTTCGGGTTCACCTGGGCGTTTGGGGTGCTGATCCCGCTCGTCGGCCTCCTGGTGTTCCTCGCCGCGGTCGCGCTCTACCCGTTCTTCGAGGCCTGGGTGACCGGCGACAAGCGCGAGCACCACATCGCCGAGCGTCCGCGCAACGCCCCGGTGCGCACCGCGATCGGCGCGGCGGGTGTGACGTTCTACGCGGCCCTGTGGGCGGCGGCGAGCTCCGACCTCATCGCCACCCACTTCCGCCTGTCGATCGAGGGCGTGATCCACGCCCTGCAGTTCGCGACGGTCGTCGGCCCGTTCATCGCGTTCTACATCACCAAGCGCGTCTGCCTGGCACTGCAGCGGAAGGATCGCGAGATCGCGCTGCACGGCTTCGAATCGGGCCGCGTGGTGCGCCTGCCCGGCGGCGAGTACATCGAGGTGCACGAGCAGCTCGACGACTTCGAGCGCTGGCGCCTGGTGAGCTTCGACGAGTACCAGCCGCTGATGATCCGGCCGAACGATGACGGCAAGATCACCGTGAGCCAGCGCGTGCGCGCCGGCCTCTCGCGCTGGTTCTTCGAAGACCGCATCGCGCCCGTCACCCAGAACGAGCTCGAGGCGCAGAAGCACTAGCCGAGCGCTGCACGACGCGACGGGCCCGCCCTCCTCCGGGAGGCGGGCCCGTCGTCGTGAGCGGCGCAATCGCGCGCGACGCCACGACGGGCGCTCGTGACCGTTTCGGTCACGCGAGAGTCGACGGGCGCCTACGACCGCCACTCGCGGGCGAGCACCGCGAAGCGCTCGAGAGTGCTCCACTCCCCCTTGAACCAGCCTCCTTCGAGCACCGTACCCTCGTGGCGGAGCCCCAGATGGCGCAGGAGGCGCAGAACAGAGGCGTTCCGAGCATCCGCCTGCATGACGACACGGTGGGCGCCGTGCGGGCCCAGGAGGGCATCCAGCACCGCCCCGTGAGAGCCTCCCGCGCGAAGCCCTGCCCCTGGTGGGCCGGGGCGAGGGTGACCCCCAGCTCGTACGTGTCGGGCTGGACCGGATCGGTGCCGATGGCGACATCGCCGATCAGGGCGCTCCCGAGTGACGTGCGGAGGGGGCGCAGCGCGAGCTGGAGCCAGGCACCCGGCCCCGGGAGGGTCGTGCCCGGTTGGGCGGCGAGCAGGGAGCGCGCATCCGCCAGGCTGTAGTCCAGGAGCCACGACTGGTAACGCGCCACGTCGGGATCGCGCCGATAGGCCACGAAGGCCCCCAGATCGGCCTCCGCGAGCGGAGAGATCTCGAGCCGCTCGGTGCGGAGGACGAAGCTCATCGCCCGGGTCAGAACACCCGGCGCATGTGCTCGGCGTTCTGGGAGTAGCCGAGGCGGTCGTAGAAGCCGCCGGCGCGGCGCGCAGCGACCGTCAGCTGGCGGACGCCGCGACGGATGCACTCCGCCTCCACCTCGCGCACGAGAGCCGTGCCGAGGGCGAGCCCGCGAGCATCCTCGTCGACCGCGATCTCCTGCAGCTGGGCCGAGAGGCCGTTGGTCGACAGCAGCCGGGAGATCGTGGTCAGGGCGTAACCGCGGACCGCACCCTGGTCGTCCTCTGCGACGATCACCTGCACGTGCTGATCGTCCCCCTCGACGATCTCGGCGAAGGTCTCGTCGAAGATGCTGCGCACCGGCACGAATGCCGCCCCGAGCTGGCGGACCAGCTCGAAGACGGCATCCGCATCCTCAGCGCGTGCGCGCCGGACGAGCGTCATGCTCAGCGACCGAAGTTGCCGCGGTAGTACTCGTAGACCCAGCCGACGATGGCGACCAGCACGAGCGGGATGGCGTAGGCGACGATCCAGAACGAGATCGACAGGCCCAGGAACGCGATGGCCGCAGCGCCAGCGAGGGCGACCGGCCACCAGCTCCACGGCGAGAAGAAGCCCTGCTCGGCCTCCCCGTCGTCGATGTCGGCATCCAGTCGGTCCTCCGCCAGCTCGCCGCCCTGGTTGCGGTAGACGAGCCGGAGGTAGAACGCGATGAACACGGAGAGCACGGCGCAGAGGCCGATGGCGACCGCGCCGACCCACTCCACCTGACCGGTGTCGAGGATCGCCCACACCACGTACACCGCAGTGAGGAGCGTGAAGAACGCGGCGAGAACCCAGAAGAGGTTGATGTTGGTCTTCATCGGTGGCCCTACTTCGCGGTCTCGTCGGCGCGCGCACCGGCAGCGGCGGTGACGCCGAGCGGGAGGCTCGCCTCAGGGTGGTTGAGGTCGAACGCGGGCGACTCCGAGCGGATGCGCGGGATCGAGGTGAAGTTGTGACGCGGGGGCGGGCACGAGGTCGCCCACTCGAGCGAGCGGCCGTAGCCCCATGGGTCGTTCACCGTCACCTTGGGGGCGCGACGGGCCGTGACGTACACGTTCAGGAGGAACGGGATCATCGACGCCGCGAGCAGGATCGAGCCGAAGGTCGACAGCTGGTTCATCCAGGTGAAGCCGTCCTCGACCAGGTAGGTTGCATAGCGGCGGGGCATGCCCACCACACCGAGCCAGTGCTGCACGAGGAAGGTCGCGTGGAAGCCGATGAAGAGCGTCCAGAAGTGGATCATGCCGAGACGCTCGTTGAGCATCTTGCCCGTCCACTTCGGCCACCAGAAGTAGAAGCCGGCGAACATCGCGAACACGACTGTGCCGAACACGACGTAGTGGAAGTGCGCGACGACGAAGTACGAGTCGGAGACCGCGAAGTCGAGCGGCGGCGAGGCCAGGATGACACCCGTCAGACCACCGAAGACGAAGGTGATGAGGAAGCCGAGGGTGAAGACCATCGGCGTCTCGAACGTCACTGAGCCGCGCCACATCGTGCCGATCCAGTTGAAGATCTTCACGCCCGTGGGCACCGCGATGAGCATCGTCATGAGGGCGAAGAACGGCAGCAGCACGGAGCCGGTGACGTACATGTGGTGGGCCCACACGGTCACCGACAGGGCCGCGATGGCGATCGTCGCGTAGACGAGGGTCTTGTAGCCGAAGATCGGCTTGCGGCTGAACACCGGGATGATCTCCGACACGATGCCGAAGAACGGGAGCGCCAGGATGTACACCTCGGGGTGCCCGAAGAACCAGAAGAGGTGCTGCCAGAGGATGGCGCCGCCGGTCGCCGCATCGAACACGTGCGAGCCGAACATCCGGTCGGAACCGAGGGCGAACAGCGCGGCCGCGAGCACCGGGAAGGCCATCAGCACGAGCAGCGAGGTCACGAGGGTGTTCCAGGTGAAGATCGGCATGCGCCACATCGTCATGCCGGGGGCGCGCATCGTGATGATCGTGGTGATGAAGTTCACGGCACCGAGGATCGTGCCGAAGCCGCTCATGGTGAGGCCGAAGACCCACATGTTGCCGCCGTACCCGGGTGTGAACGTCTGACTCGAGAGCGGCGCGTACGCGAACCAGCCGAACGAGGCCGCACCCTGCGGGGTGAGGAATCCGGCGACGGCGATGAGCGAGCCGAAGGAGTACAGCCAGTACGCGAAGGCGTTCAGACGCGGGAAGGCCACGTCGGGGGCGCCGATCTGCAGCGGCATGAGCACGTTGGCGAAGCCCGCGAAGAGCGGGGTCGCGAACATCAGCAGCATGATCGTGCCGTGCATCGTGAACAGCTGGTTGTACTGCTCCTTGGTGGCCACGATCTCAAGGCCCGGGGCGAACAGCTGGGCGCGGATGACGAGAGCCATCACGCCGCCGATCAGGAAGTAGATGAACGACGTGATCAGGTACATGTACCCGATGGTCTTGTGGTCGGTGGTGGTCAGCCAGCCGACGAAGACGTTGCCCTTGCGGCGGACCGTCGGTGAGACGGGCTGCGGCGCGGAGCCGGAGACGTTCGGACGAGGTGCGGTCGAGGTCATGGGCCGCTTACTCCTCTACGCTCGCGCCGGTGGTGCCCGGCAGGTTCGTGTTCGTGTTGAAATCGGGGCCGAGGCGCCCGACGTTGCCTTGTGCCCGCAGCGACTCGATGTACGCGTCGTACTCCGCCTGCGAGACCACCTCGACGTTGAAGAGCATGAGCGAGTGGTACTCGCCGCACAGCTCGGCGCACTTGCCGGCGTACGTGCCCTCCTTCTCCGGGATGAAGTACCAGTAGTTGGTCTTCGCCGGGATCATGTCCTTCTTGTAGAGGAAGTCGACGATCCAGAAGGAGTGGATGACATCACGCGACTCGATCTTGATCTCGACCTTCTGGCCGACCGGGAGATACAGGGTCGGCAGGGTGGAGGCATCGATGGTGTTGTTCGGGCCCGTTTCCTGGGCTTGGATGCCGGAGTAGTAGACCCCGTCGGTGAGGTAGTTGAAGTCCCACGCCCAGCGCTTGCCGTAGACCTCGATGCTCACGTCGGGGTCGGCCAGCGGCTCCTCGATGATCTCCTGGTCGCGCGCGGTGAAGGCGAAGAAGCCGAGCACGAGGATCAGCGGCACGACGGTGTAGAACACCTCGATCGGCATGTTGTAGCGCAGCTGCACCGGCAGACCGGTCTGGCCCTTGCGGCGGCGGTAGACGATCGCGGCCCAGATGATGAGGCCCCAGGTGATCACGCCGACTACCAGCAGAACGATCCAGGAGGTGACCCAGAGCCCGATGACCCGGTCGACCTGGTTGGTGGTGCCGGGCTCGGTCGGGAGCCAGCCCAGCTGCATCTGCGTCGTGCACCCGGCGAGGGCGACAGTGGTGATGAGGGCGAGCGGGATCGCGGTCAAGCGAAGGCGTCGGTTGGAGCGCACCGGAGACCTCTCGTGGGGTGAGCGGGGAACATCGCCAGTCTACGTCACCGCCGGAGCGTCGACCGCCCCGCGACGCTCCGAAACGTCTCCCAAAACGCCGATGAGCGGGGGCGCACCGACCGGCGCTCCCCCGCTCATCGCGAGTGCGGTTCGAGGCGTCAGTGGAAGCTGTCGCCGCAGGCGCAGCTTCCCTGCGCGTTCGGGTTGTCGATCGTGAAGCCCTGCTTCTGGATGCTGTCCTCGAAGTCGATCGAGGCCCCCTCCAGGTAGGGCACGCTCATCTTGTCGACGACGACCTCGACGCCGTCGAAGTCGCGCAGCGCATCGCCGTCAAGGACGCGCTCGTCGAAGTAAAGCTGGTAGATGAGGCCCGAGCAGCCTCCGGGCTGCACGGCCAGGCGCAGGCGCAGGTCGTCGCGGCCCTCCTGCTCGAGCAGCGACTTCACCTTGGCGGCGGCGGCCTCGGTGAGGGCGACGCCGTGGGTGGCCTCGCTCGTCGACGGGGTGAGAGCGGTGTCGGTCATGGTGACTCCTCGCGGATCGTGGTCTTCCAGCAGTGTACGCCGGGCTCCTGAGGGCGAGCGGAACTAGGCCGCTCCCCCGCGCGCATCGAGCCGGGCGAGCAGCAGCGCCTCGCTGAGGATGGCGCGGCGCAGCACGCCGAGGTGCAACGACTCGTCGGGGCTGTGAGCGCGGGTGTGCGGGTCCTCCACACCCGTGACGAGCACCTGGGCCTCGGGGAAGACCTCGGCGAGCTGGGCGATGAACGGAATCGAGCCGCCGACGCCGGCCTGCACGGGCTCCTCGCCCCAGGCGTCGCGCAGGGCAGCGAGGGCCTCGTCGACCGCCCAGCCGCGCGCGTCCACGAGGAAGGGCTCGCCGAGGTCGATCGCGTCGAACGCGAGGTGCGCACCGAAGGGGGCGTGGGCGCGCAGGTGCCGCTCGACCGCGGCGAACGCGTCGGCGGCCCGCTGACCGGGAGCAATGCGCACGCTGATCTTCACCCGCACCGAGGGAGACAGGGTGTTCGAGGCGTTCTGCACACTGGGCGCGTCGATGCCGGTCACGGTGATCGCGGGCTGCGCCCAGATGCGGTGCAGCAGCTCGCCGCGGCCGATCGGCGTGACGCCGTCGAGCAGGCCCGCTTCGTCCCGCAGCTTCTGCTCCGGGATGCTCGGCACGGGCTGCTCGTGGCTGGTCAGACCCTCGACCGCGACGGACCCGTCGGCGTCGTGCAGGGTGGCGAGCAGGCGGATCGCCGCGAGCATCGCATCCGGAACCGCGCCGCCGAGCATGCCGGAGTGGGAGGCGTGCGCGAGGGTCGAGACGGTGAGGGTGAAGGTGGCATTGCCGCGCAGGCCCACCGTCAGCGAGGGCGTCGTCGTGCTCCAGTTGTCGGAGTCGGCGACGACGATCACGTCGGCCGCGAGGAGGGAGCGGTGGCGCTCGAGGAGGGCGCCGAAGGAGCGGGAGCCGAACTCCTCCTCCCCCTCGATGAACACGGCGATGCCGAGGTCGGGCTCGCCGACAGTCTCGACGAGCGCACGGATGGCGGCGACGTGCGCGATAACGCCGGCCTTGTCGTCGGCGACGCCGCGGGCGTACAAGCGGTCGCCGCGCAGGGTGGGCTCGAAGGGCGGTGAGCTCCAAGCCGCGTCCTCCCCCGGCGGCTGCACGTCGTGATGGGCGTAGAGCAGCACGGTCGGGCGGCCGTTGCGCGGCGCGCGGCGCGCGAGCACCGCCGGCTGGCCGAGGGCGCCGTCGGGGCCGGGCGCCCGATCGACGAGGACCTCGTCGAACACACCGAGCTCGCTCAGCAGCGCGGCGGTGCGCTCGGCGGATGCCTGGACGGCGGCGGGGTCGAAGCCGTCCCACGACACCGAGGGGATGCGCACCAGCTCGCTCAGCTCGGCGATCGCCCGCGGCATGCCCCCCTGCACGCTGCTGCGCAGCGCCTCCTCCGTCTCCGGGGTCCCTGAGGCGGATGCGGGGCTGCCGTCGAGCGTCATGCCGGTAATCTTAAGCCTCTGACTGACTGGGAAGGACGTGCCGCCGTGGCCCCCCGCGACAACGCCAACACCGCCTCCACGGGCGCCGCGCCGACGAGCGCCGCCGACCAGGCGACCGCCGACGCCATCGCCGCCGCCGAGGCGATCGGGAAGGGGCGCCCCACGCCGACTCGCAAAGAGCGCGAGGCAGCCCGCAAGCGCCCCCTCGTGCCGAACGACCGCAAGCAGGCCGCGCGCGAGCACCGCGAGAAGGTCAACGCCGCGCGCGAGAGGGCGCGCATCGGCATGGCCAATGGCGAGGAGAAGTACCTGCCGCTGCGCGACAAGGGTCCGCAGAAGAAGTGGGTGCGCGACTACGTCGACGCGCGCATCAGCATCGGCGAGTTCCTGATCCCGGTGATGTTCGTCGTGATCATCCTGACGTTCATCCCCTCCGTCGAGGCGCAGACCATCTCGATCCTCGCGCTCTGGGCGTTCTTCCTCGTCGCCGTACTCGATTCTACGCTGCTGGGCTTCATCGTCCGCCGCAAGCTCATCCAGAAGCACGGGGCCGACAAGGTCGAGAAGGTGCGCTGGTACGCGGCGATGCGCTCGCTGCAGCTGCGCGCCCTGCGCCTGCCGAAGCCGCAGGTCAAGCGCGGGCAGTTCCCGGACTAGGCCCGGTCAGCGCGACCGGTCAGCGCGACGGTGCACCGCGGCGCTCGAGCGCGGCCAGGCCGCGCGTGATGTGGCGCGCCCAGGCGGGGCCGCGGTAGAGGAACGCCGTGTAGCCCTGCACGAGCGTCGCCCCGGCCTCGAGGCGCGCCGCGGCATCCTCCGCCGTGTCGATGCCGCCGACGGCGATGACGCAGAGATCGGTGGGAACGGCGGCGCGCACGCGGCGCAGCACGGCCAGGGAGCGCTCTGCGAGCGGCGCGCCGCTGAGCCCCCCGGCACCGGCCGCCGCGACGACGGCCGGGTCGGTGACCAGCCCCTCGCGGCCGATCGTCGTGTTCGTCGCGATGATGCCGGCGAGCCCGAGCTCGACCGCGAGCGCGCAGACGGCGTCGATCGCCTCGTCGTCGAGGTCGGGCGCGATCTTCACCAGCACCGGGGTGCTGCCGGCCTCCTCCAGCACGGCGACGAGGAGGGGCCGCAGCAGGGCCTCGTCCTGCAGGCCGCGCAGGCCGGGCGTGTTCGGCGAGCTGACGTTCACCGCGAGGTAATCGGCGACGGGCGCGAGCAGGCGGGCCGAGACGCGGTAGTCGGCCACCGCATCCTCAACCGCGACGACGCGGCTCTTGCCGATGTTGGCGCCGATGATCGGTCGATGACGGTGCCGGCGCTGGCGCGCGACGCGCTCGGCCGCGGCGGCCGCTCCCCCGTTGTTGAAGCCCATGCGGTTGATGACCGCGCGATCGTCGACGAGACGGAACAGCCGCGGCGTCGGGTTGCCGTCCTGCGCGATCGCGGTGACGGTGCCGATCTCGACGTGGCCGAAGCCGAGGGCCCAGAGGCCGCGGATGCTCTTCGCATCCTTGTCGAACCCGGCGGCCATGCCGAACGGCGACTCGAAGCGCAGCCCGAGGGCGTCGACGGCGAGAGCGGGATCGGGCCGGGTGAACCGGCGCACGAGGCCGGTGAGCCCGAGGGCGGGGATCGCCCGGATCACGGCGACAGCGAGGTGGTGCGCGCGCTCCGGGTCCATGCGGCGGAGGACCGTGCGGAAGAGGAGCTCGTACACCGTCGGCGTCATTCCGCGGCGGCCGGTGCCCCGGCGGGGCCCTCGGCGGGCTCGCCCGCGGCGGCGTGATCCCGGCGCAGCTGGGCGATGGCCACCTCGAAGTCGTCGAGGTTCTCGAAGGCCTGGTAGACGCTCGCGAAGCGCAGGTACGCGACCTCGTCGAGCTCGCGCAGCTCGGGCAAGATCGCGAGGCCGATGTCGTTCGCGTCGAGCTGGGAGGCGCCGGTGGCGCGCAGGTTCTCCTCGACGCGCTGGGCGAGCTGCGCGAGGTCGGCATCGGTCACCGGGCGGCCCTGGCAGGCCTTGCGAACGCCGGCCACGATCTTCTCGCGCGAGAACGGCTCGACCACGCCGCTGCGCTTGATCACCATGAGGCTCGCCGTCTCGGTCGTGCTGAAGCGGCGACCGCACTCGGGGCACTGCCGACGGCGGCGGATCGCGAGGCCGTCGTCGCTCGTCCGCGAGTCGATCACGCGGCTGTCGGGGTACCGGCAGAAGGGGCAGTGCATGGTGCGCCCAGCCTAGAGGAACCGGGCGCGCACGGCGTCGCCGTGCGCCGGCAGCTGCTCGGCGTCGCTGAGAGCGCCGACGTGGGCGGCCACCTGGGCGAGAGCATCCCGGTCGTACTCGATGATCTGCTGAGGGCGCAGGAACGTGTACGCACCGAGCCCCGCCGCGAAGCGGGCCTGCCCGCCGGTGGGCAGCACGTGGTTCGAGCCCGCGAGGTAGTCGCCCAGGCTCACCGGCGTGTGGTCGCCGACGAAGATCGCGCCCGCACTGCTCAGCCGCGGGATCAGCGCCCCCGGGTCGGCGACCTGCACCTCGAGGTGCTCCGGGCCGTAGGCGTCGCTGAACCGGGCCGCCTGCTCGAGGTCGTCGACGAGCACGATCGCCGACTGCGCGCCGCCCAGGGCCGCCTCGACGCGCTCGCGGTGCCGGGTCGCGGCGATGGCCGCGGGCAGTGCCGCCTCGACAGCGGCAGCCAGCTCGGGCGCGTCGGTGACGAGCACGCTGCCGGCCAGCTCGTCGTGCTCGGCCTGGCTGATGAGGTCGGCCACGACGTAGTCGGCGCGCGCGGTGCGGTCGGCGATGACGAGGATCTCGGTGGGCCCGGCCTCGCTGTCGATGCCGACCACGCCCTTCACGGCCCGCTTCGCGGTCGCGACGTAGAGGTTGCCGGGGCCGGTGATGACCTGCACGGGCTCGAGGCCGAGGTCGGCGACGCCGTAGGCGAGAGCGCCGATCGCGCCGGCGCCCCCCATCGCGTAGACCTCGTCCACGCCGAGCAGGCTCGCCGCGCCGAGGATCGTCGGGTGCACCGAGCCGCCGTGGGCGGCCTGCGGCGGCGACACGAGCGCGATCGACCGCACGCCCGCCACCTGGGCGGCGACGACGTTCATGACGACGCTCGAGGGGTAGACGGCCTTGCCGCCCGGCACGTAGAGGCCGACGCGGTCGACCGGCTGCCAGCGCTGACGGATGCGGGCCCCGGGCGCCACCTCGGTGACGCGTTCATCGGGCACCTGCGCGGCGGTGGTGCGGCGCACGCGGTCGATGGCCTCCTCGAGCGCGGTCCGCACGGCAGCATCCAGCGCCTCCTCCGCCGCGCGGAGCTGCTCGGCGGGCACGCGGATGCTCGTCGGGCGCACGCGGTCGAAGCGCTCGGCCTGGTCGAGCAGGGCGGCGCTGCCGCGCTCGCGCACCTCGGCGATCAGCGCATCGACGGCGTCGACGGCAGAGCCGACGTCGCTCGCGGCGCGCGGAACGACGGCGAGCAGCTCGGCAGTGGTCAGGGAGCGGCCGCGGAGATCGAGGGTTCGCATCATGGCGGAATCAGCCTATCCGCGGCCAGCCTCGGGAATACCCGGGCGTCGATGCGGTTGCATTGACCGTGATGACCACCGCTCCCGACGCCACCGGTTTCGACGCCTTCGCCCAGGCCTTCCGCCGCCATGCCGCGGGGGTCGCGGTGATCACCGCGCTCACCCCCGATGGCCGGCCGGTCGGCTTCACGGCCACCTCGCTCGCCTCGCTCGCGGCGACGCCGCCGATGGCGACCTTCAACATGGCGCGCACGGCGAGCTCATGGCCGGCGATCGAGGGCACCGACCGCGTCGCCATCCACATGCTCGGTCTCGACGACCTCGCGGTCGCCAAGATCATGGCCGGGGACAACGCGAAGCGCTTCGACGGCGACCACTGGGAGCCGGGGCCGTTCGGCCTGCCCCTCCTGAAGGGCGTCACCGCCTGGATGGTGGGCACGATCGTCGCGCGCACGTCGGTCGCGGACAATGCGATGATCGCGGTGCAGATCGAGGAGGGCGCCCTCGGCGACCCCGACGAGCCGCTGCTGTACCACGAGCGCGCCTTTCGGGCGCTCGGCGAGCACCTGTAGCGCGGTCGCTGGCCGAGCGCCCGTAGCGCGGCGGACGACCGCCGGGACTAGGCCAGCGCGCGCGGGCCGAGCAGGCTCTTCACCTCGCCGAAGAACCCCGCCGAGGGCTCGACGCGGTGCGGCAGCTCGAAGATGCGCGCGGTGTCATCGCGCACCAGCCGGAGCCGGACCTCGGTCGAGCCGCGGTGCCGCGCGAGCACCGCATCCAGTTCGCTGACGACCTCGACCGTCGCTCTCTGTTCGCGCACCGTCAGCGTCAGCGGCCCGGTCTCGGTCGTCACGCCGAAGTCGGGCTGCTGCAGGGTCATCGCCTGCAGCGTGATGCCGTCGTCGCGGTGGTTGACCCGTCCGCGCACGACGACGATGCTGTCGGCGGCCAGCTTCGACCCGAACTCGAGGTAGGTCTTGCCGAGGAACATGATCGTGAGCTCGCCGCCGAAGTCCTCGAGCGTGATCATGCCGTAGGGGTTGCCCGACTGGCGTGCCACCCGGTGCTGCACGCTCGTGATGAGACCGGCCACGGTGACCTGCTCGCCGTCGGCCGGCGGATTGTCGTTGAGCTCGGCGATGCTCGTGCCGGCGTGCTGCGCGAGGGCGCGCTCGAGGCCCGCCAGCGGGTGGTCGGAGACGTAGAGGCCGAGCATCTCGCGCTCGAAGGCGAGCTTGTCCTTCTTCGTCCACTCCGGACGGTCGGGGATGTGATCGGTGCTCTGCTCGGGCTCGTCGAACAGGCTGTCGAAGTCGAAGCCGATGTCGCCGACCTCCTCGGCACGCTTCTCCTTCACCGCAGCCTCGACGGCGCTCTCGTGGATCTCCATGAGGGCGCGGCGCGTCGCCCCGAGCGAGTCGAACGCGCCCGCCTTGATGAGCGACTCGATGGTGCGCTTGTTCACGACCGGCGTGGGCACCTTCTTCAGGAAGTCGTGGAAGCCCGTGAAGCGGCCCTTCTCCTCGCGGGCGGCGCGGATGTGCTCGACGACCGAGAACCCGACGTTGCGCACGGCGCCCAGACCGAAGCGGATGTCGTCGCCGACGGCGGCGAAGAAGCCGATCGACTCGTTGACGTCGGGCGGCAGGACGGTGATGCCCATGCGGCGGCACTCGTTGAGGTAGACCGCCATCTTGTCCTTCGAGTCGCCGACGCTCGTGAGCAGCGCAGCCATGTACTCGGCCGGGTAGTGCGCCTTGAGGTACGCCGTCCAGTAGGAGACCACGCCGTAGGCCGCGGAGTGGGCCTTGTTGAAGGCGTAGTCGGAGAACGGGACGAGGATCTCCCAGAGGGTGTTCACGGCCTCGACCGAGTAGCCGTTCGCGACCATGCCCGCGGTGAAGTTCTCGAGCTGCTTGTCCAGCTCCTCCTTCTTCTTCTTGCCCATGGCGCGGCGCAGCAGATCGGCCTGCGCGAGCGTGTACCCGGCGAGCTTCTGGGCGATCTCCATCACCTGCTCCTGGTACACGATGAGGCCGTAGGTGCCGCCGAGCACCTCCTTGAGCGGCTCGGCCAGCTCGGGGTGGATGGGCGTGATCTCCTGGCGGCCGTTCTTGCGCAAGGCGTAGTTGGTGTGCGAGTCGGCGCCCATGGGCCCCGGCCGGTACAGCGCGAGCACGGCCGAGATGTCCTCGAAGTTGTCGGGCTTCATCATGCGCAGCAGGGAGCGCATCGGCCCGCCGTCGAGCTGGAAGACCCCGAGGGTGTCGCCGCGCGCCATGAGCTCGTAGGCGGCCGGGTCGTCGAGCGTCAGGTCTTCGAGCACGAGCCGGACACCGCGGTTGGACTCGATGTTGTCGAGCGCGTCGTCGATGATCGTGAGGTTGCGCAGGCCGAGGAAGTCCATCTTGACCAGGCCGAGAGCCTCGGAGGCCGGGTAGTCGAACTGCGTGACGATCTGGCCGTCCTGCTCGCGCTTCATGATCGGGATGATGTCGATGAGCGGCTCGCTCGACATGATCACCCCGGCGGCGTGCACACCCCACTGGCGCTTGAGGTTCTCGAGCCCGAGGGCCGTGTCGAACACGCGGCGGGCATCCGCGTCGACATCGATGAGAGCGCGGAAATCGCCGGCCTCCTTGTAGCGCTCGTGCTGCTTGTCGAGGATGCCCGAGAGCGGCATGTCCTTGCCCATCACGGCCGGCGGCATGGCTTTGGTGAGCTTCTCACCCATGCCGAACGGGAAGCCGAGCACGCGCGAGCTGTCCTTGAGGGCCTGCTTGGCCTTGATGGTGCCGTAGGTCACGATCTGGGCGACGCGCTCGTCGCCGTACTTCTCCGTGACGTAGCGGATCACCTCGCCGCGGCGGCGGTCGTCGAAGTCGACGTCGAAGTCGGGCATCGAGACGCGGTCGGGGTTGAGGAAGCGCTCGAAGATGAGGCCGTGCTCGAGCGGGTCGAGGTCGGTGATGCGCATCGCGTAGGCGGCCATCGACCCGGCACCGGAGCCGCGGCCGGGGCCGACGCGGATGCCGTTGTTCTTCGACCAGTTGATGAAGTCGGCGACGACGAGGAAGTAGCCCGAGAAGCCCATCTGCGTGATGACGCCGATCTCGTACTCGGCGCGCTCGCGCACCGCATCCGGAACCCCGCCCGGGTACCGCACCGCGAGGCCGCGCTCGACCTCCTTGATGAACCAGCTGTCCTCGGTCTCCCCCTCGGGCACGGGGTACCGCGGCATGTAGTTGGCGTTCGTGTTGAAGGCAACGTCGGCGCGCTCGGCGATCAGCAGCGTGTTGTCGCAGGCCTCCGGGTAGTCGCGGAAGAGCTCGCGCATCTGGGCCGGGGTCTTCAGGTAGAACTCGTCGGAGTCGAACTTGAAGCGGTTCGGGTCGTCGAGGGTCGAGCCGGACTGCACGCACAGCAGGGCGGCGTGCGAGCCGGCGTCGGCGGCGTGCGTGTAGTGCAGGTCGTTCGTCGCCACGAGCGGCAGCCCGAGGTCCTTCGCCAGGCGGATCAGCTCGGTCATGGTGCGGCGCTCGATCGGCAGGCCGTGGTCCATGATCTCGACGAAGTAGTTCTCGGCGCCGAAGATGTCGCGGAACTCTGCGGCGGCCTCGCGCGCCTTCTCGTAGTCGCCGAGCCGCAGGCGGGTCTGCACCTCGCCGCTGACGCAGCCGGTCGTGGCGATGATGCCGGAGGCGTAGCGCGAGAGCAGCTCTCGGTCCATGCGCGGCTTGAAGTAGTAGCCCTCGATCGAGGCCAGCGACGACAGCCGGAACAGGTTGTGCATGCCCTCGGTGCTCGCGGCGAGCATCGTGAGGTGCGTGTAGGCGCCCGAGCCGGAGACGTCGTCCTCGCCGCCGACGCCCCACTTCACGCGGGTCTTGTCCGTGCGGTGGGTTCCCGGGGTGAGATAGGCCTCGATGCCGATGATCGGCTTGATGCCGGCCTCGGTGGCCGTCTTCCAGAAGTCGAACGCTCCGAACATGCTGCCGTGGTCGGTGACCGCGATGGCGGGCATCCCCTGCGCGATCGCCTCGCTGATCAGGGGTTTCACCCGCGCGGCGCCGTCCAGCATCGAGTACTCGCTGTGCACGTGAAGGTGGACGAACGAGTCGGCTCGAGTGGTCACGGCACCTCCGGGGGAACGGTCTGAGCCCCCAGTCTAGGTCGCCCGGCGGCGATCTCAGGCCGCGCGGAGCACGTCGAGCGCGTGCTGCAGATCGGCCGGGTACACCGATTCGTGCGCGCTCCATTCGCCGGTCGACGGATGCCGGAACGCGAGCCGCATGGCGTGCAGCCACTGCCGCTCGAGGCCGAGACGCGCGCTCAGGCGCGGGTCGGCGCCGTACATCGCATCGCCCACGCAGGGGTGCCGCTGCGCGGCCATGTGGACGCGGATCTGATGCGTGCGCCCGGTCTCCAGGTGGATCTCGAGCAGGGAGGCGGCGGGGAAGGCCTCCAGGGTGTCGTAGTGCGTCACGGAGGGCTTGCCGTCGGCCACGACGGCGAACTTCCAGGCGCTGCCGGGGTGCCGGCCGATGGGCGCGTCGATGGTGCCGGAGAGCGGGTCGGGATGCCCCTGCACGACCGCGTGGTAGATCTTCTCCACCTCGCGATCGTGGAACTGGCGCTTCAGCTCGCGGTAGGCGTGCTCGGACTTCGCCACGACCATCAGCCCGCTCGTGCCGGCGTCGAGCCGGTGCACGATCCCGGCCCGCTCGGGCGGCCCGGAGGTCGCGATGCGGAAGCCGGCGGCCGCCAGCGCTCCGATCACCGTCGGGCCGTCCCAGCCGAGCGACGGATGGGCGGCGACGCCGACCGGCTTGTCCACGACGACGAGGTCGTCATCGTCATGGATGATGCGGAGGTCGGCGACCGGGATCGGCTCGATGGTGACCGGGCGACGCGGCTCCCACGTGACCTCGAGCCAGGCATCCGCGACGACGCGGTCGGACTTGCCGACCGTGCGACCATCGAGCGTCACACCCCCGGCGTCGGCGATCTCGGCCGCCTGGGAGCGGGAGAAGCCCAGCAGCGCGGCGAGCGCGACATCCACGCGCTCGCCCGCACGGCCGGGGGGAACAGGAAAGGAGCGCGACTCGGTCACCGTCGCGCTCCTCTGCTGACCGGCCGAGGCCGGGTGTCGATCAGGAGCCGTAGCCCGGGAACTGCCCGGGAGGCGGGGTCTGCGGAGCGGGGTAGCTCGTCGGCGCGGGCGCCGACTGCGCCGGGTAGGCAGGCGCCGCACCGGGGAACGAGGGGGCCGAGCCGGGGTACGGCTCCGCACCGGCCGGAGCCGACGTCGTGACCGCCGGCTCTGCGGCGAACGGCTGGCTCGGGGCCGAGCCGACCGCCGGCGAGCCCCACGCGGGAGCCTCGGCGGGAGCGGGAGCGGCGGGCTGAGCGGAGCCGTCGAGCTCGGCGAGCTGGCCCTGGATGTAGGTGCGCAGCTGCTGGCGGTACTCGCGCTCGAAGGTGCGGAGCTCGTCGACGCGCTGCTGCAGCGCGACGCGCTCCTGCTCGAGGGCCTGGATCTGCCCCTGCTGCGCGGTGGTCGCCTCGGCGACGATGCGCGCGGCCTCGGCCTGACCCTCGGCGATGAGCGCCTCCTTCTTGGCCTGGCCCTCGCGGACGTGCTCCTCGTGGAGGCGGCGCGCGAGCTGCAGGAGGTTGTTCGTGTCGGTGCTCGGCTCGGCACCGCCCGCCATCATCGGCGCGACGGCCGGCTCGGGCATGGGCGCCGGGACGACCGGGGCCGGAGCGGGCGCGGCGAAGGCCGGAGCGGCCTCGGCCGGGGCCGCGGGGGCCGCGGCGGCACCGCGCTGCAGCTCGGCCATGCGCGCATCGGCGGCCACGAGGCGCTGGCGCAGCTCGTCGTTCTCCTGGTTGAGGCGCCGGAGCTCGACCACGATCTCGTCGAGGAAGTCGTCGACCTCGTCCTGGTCGTAGCCCTCGCGGAACTTGGTCGACTGGAAGCGCTTGTTGACGACATCTTCGGGCGTGAGAGCCATGCGCGTCACCTCGAGACTTTCTGGAGCGATGGAATAACGATGGGGTAACGCTAGCAACACGGAGTCACATGCGTCACATCTGCACCTGCCAGCGTACAGGCTGGGCAGAGGACGGAGCCAAGCGCTCGCCGGGGGTCGGGCCCGTTCAGCGCCCGCTCGTGAGGGACATGAGGATCAGCAGCACGACGAGAACGATCGTCCAGGCGAGGTCGAGCCGCACGGCCCCCAGCTGCAGCGGCGGGATGACGCGGCGGACGGCCTTGATCGGCGGATCGGTGATCGTGTAGCTCGCCTCGGCGAGCAGCACGACCGGCCCGCGCGGGCGGAACGCCGGGTTCAGCACCTGCACCCAGTCGAAGACGAAGCGCACCCACATCGCGATGAACACGATCAGCAGGGCGATGTAGATGACCGTCAGGATGACGGAGAACACGAGCGGCACGGAACAAGTCTCTCAGGTCGCGCTGGCAGAGCGCCGCGAGCGGCGGTGCGCCTCAGTCGGGGATCAGTCGCGCGGGAGGAAGCCGGCGTCGACGTCGGGTTCGAGCTCGGCGGCGTCACCGGTCGTGGCGACGTGCGCGGGCGAGAGCAGGAAGACCTTGACGGTGACGCGCTCGATGCGGCCGTGCAGGCCCGCGGTCAGACCGGAGGCGAAGTCGACGAGGCGGCGCGCCTCGCTCTCGCTCATCTGCGAGACGTTCATGATCACCGGGATGCCCTCGCGGAACGCCTCGGCGATCTGCGTCGCGTCGCGGTAGGCGCGCGGGTGGACGGTGAGGATCTCGTTGAGCTCGCCGACGGGCGCGGGACGCGCGGCGGCGCGGCGCAGCGGGGTCACAGCGGCGCGCTGCGGAGCAGCGGCGGCGGTCGGGGCGGGCGCGGTCGCGTGCGGCGCCTGCTCGTACTCGACCTCTTCGTCGGCGAGGCCGAGGTACACCATGGTCTTGCGGAGCGGATTGCTCATGTCAACGTCCTTACCGTCGGGGCGTGCCCAGATTAAGGCCGCGGGGGCCGTTCGCCCGTGATTGCCGTGCCGATGCGGAGGTGTGTCGCACCCTCGGCGATGGCTTCCGCGTAGTCGCCCGACATGCCCGCCGACAACTGGGTCGCCTCCGGTGCGACCGCGCGCACGCGCTCGGCGTGTCCGCGGAGCCGGGCGAAGGCCGCACGGGGCTCCTCCCCCAGCGGGGCGACCGACATGACGCCGCGCAGGCGCAGCGACGGATGCTCGAGCACCGTCTCGGCGAGCGGCAGCAGCTGCTCGGGCGCGACGCCGCCGCGCCCGTGGTCGTCCGTCAGGTTCACCTCGAGGAAGACGTCGAGGGGCACCTCGGTGCGCGCCAGCGCCGTGACGAGCGACGGGCGGTCGACGGAGTGGATCACCCGCGCGTACTGGGCGACCGCCCGCGCCTTGTTCGACTGCAGCTGGCCGACGAAGTGCCAAGTCAGGGGCAGGTCGGCGAGTTCGGCCGCCTTCGGCGCGGCATCCTGATGACGGTTCTCGCCGATGTCGCGCACCCCGAGCTCCGCGAGGTCGCGGATCAGGCCGGCGGGGTGGAACTTCGTCACGACGATGAGGGTGACCTCGGAGCGGTCGCGGCCCGCGGCGCGGCACGCATCGACGATTCCCGACTCGACCCGGGCGAGCCGATCGGCGAGCTGAGCATCCGGAGCCACGGAGGCACCGCCTCAGCGCAGGAAGTCGGGGATGTCGAGGTCGTCGTCCTCGACGACGTCCTCGAGCGGGTCGATCGGCGCGGTCGCCGCCAGCCCGGCATCGTCGGCCCACGACCGCTCGGCGAGCTCGCGCTCGGCCGCACCCGGGAGCGTCACGCCCATGGCCGCGGCGGCCTCGGCCGGCTGGAAGCTCGAGCGGCGGTCGCGGTGCACGACGGTGGGCTCGCCGCCGTCGAAGCCTGCGGCGATCACCGTCACGCGCACCTCGTCGCCGAGCGTGTCGTCGATGACGGCGCCGAAGATGATGTTGGCCTCGGGGTGCACGGCCTCCTGCACGAGCTTGGCGGCGTCGTTGATCTCGAAGATGCCGAGGTTCGAGCCGCCCTGGATCGAGAGCAGCACCCCGTGCGCGCCGTCGATGCTCGCCTCGAGCAGCGGGCTCGCGACGGCGAGCTCGGCGGCCTTGATGGCGCGGTCGGCACCGCGGGCGGAGCCGATGCCCATGAGCGCCGACCCCGCGCCCTGCATGACGCTCTTGACGTCGGCGAAGTCGAGGTTGATGAGCCCGGGGGTCGTGATGAGGTCGGTGATGCCCTGCACACCGGCGAGCAGCACCTGGTCGGCGGTCGAGAAGGCCTCGAGCATCGAGATGCCGCGGTCGGAGATCTCGAGCAGGCGGTCGTTGGGCACCACGATGAGGGTGTCGACCTCGTTCTTGAGCGCGGCCACGCCCGCGTCGGCCTGCGCCTGGCGGCGCTTGCCCTCGAAGCCGAACGGCTTGGTGACGACACCAATGGTGAGCGCACCGATCGACTTCGCAATGCGGGCCACGACCGGCGCTCCGCCGGTGCCCGTGCCGCCGCCCTCGCCCGCCGTGACGAAGACCATGTCTGCCCCGGCGAGGGCCTCCTCGATCTCCTCGGCGTGGTCCTCGGCAGCACGACGCCCGACCTCGGGGTCGGCGCCCGCGCCGAGACCGCGGGTCAGCTCACGGCCGACGTCGAGCTTCACGTCGGCGTCGCTCATGAGCAGCGCCTGCGCGTCGGTGTTGATGGCGATGAACTCGACGCCGCGCAGGCCCAGCTCGATCATCCGGTTGACGGCGTTCACGCCGCCGCCGCCGATGCCGACGACCTTGATCACGGCGACATAGTTGTGGTTCGAGGTCACGTCCGGGCCTTCCGCTGAACCTTAACCTTCACGTTGAAGGATAAAGTTATGCTCAGTATGTAGTGCTGAGATGACGGTAGGGGTCGCCCCGCTCCCCCTCGGCGAGGTTGCGGGCGTGTCGCGAAATGGCGCGGCTAGAGCCGGCGGACGACGAGCGTCTCGGGGGCCGAGACGTCGTACTCCCACGCTCGCGACTGGTCGGTCGTCCCGATCGCCGCGGCCAGCACGCGGGCCTTGAGCGCCGAGCGCTCGGCACTGCCCCACACCACCCGGTGCCCCGCGCCCGTCATGGAGAACGCCACATCGTCGCGCGTCGAGGCGGTGATCACGTCGACCCGCGCCCGCAGGTCCGACGGCAGGGCCGTCAGCACCGCGGCGACGCTCTCGAAGGCGAGCGAGTCGACGTCGGCGCTCGCGGGCGCGATGAGCGGGATGCCCTCCGGACGCTCCGAGACCCGCTCCACGACGACGCCCGCGGCGTCGACGAGCTCCACGACCGCGCCGCGCTCGACGACCGCGATCGGCACCCGCTCGATCACCCGGACGATGAGGGTGTGCGGCGGCACCACCTCGGTCGTGTACGACCGGATCAGCGGGAAGGCCGCCAGGTCGTCGCGGATGCCCGCCTCGTCGATCAGCGCCAGCGGCGTGCCGAGGTGGCCGTCGAGCGAGCCGGCGACCTCGGCCGCATCGAGCCGCTGGGTTCCGACGACCTGCACCGTGTCCAGCGCCATCAGCGGCGACAGCGTGACGACCGCCACGCCGCCGACGAGCAGCAGGGTCGTCGCCACCGCGGCGGCGACCACCTGCCGACGGCGGCGCGAGCGCCGCGTGAACCGGCGCACCTCGGCGCGCTCCTCCCGCCGCCGAGCGCGAGCGGCCGCCTGCTCGGCGGCACGCGCCTGCGCAGCCGCGCGATCCGCGGCGGTGCGGGAGTCGGCGGCGCGGGACGTCACCGGGTGGGCGGACGTCGAGCGGGGCTGCGGAGCTGTGCGGGTGGCGGGCTTCGGCGCGGGGTGCGGTGCGGCCGTGGACTGCGGTCTCGGCTTCCGCTGCGACGCATCCGTGCGCGGGGTGCCGGGCTTCGAGGAGGGCACCGACGCGCCCCGAGCCGGCGCGCTCGGGGGCGGTGACCCGCCGAAACCCTCCGGCCGCTTCATCCCTGCCCGATCTCCTGAGCCTCCCCGGCCTCCGGGGCACGGGCCTCGAGCGCCGCCCGCACCTGCGGGAGGATCCGGTAGACATCGCCGCAGCTGAGCGTCATGACGATGTCGCCCGGGCGCGCGATCTCAGCGATGCGCTCGGCCGCCTCCTGCCAGTCGGGCCGGTAGTCGACGCGCCCGGGGTCGGCGAAGCGCTCCACGACGAGCGCGCCGGTGACCCCGGGAATCGGATCCTCGCGCGCCCCGTAGACATCGAGCACGACGGTGTGGTCGGCGGCGGCCTCGTAGACGGCCGCGAACTCGCCCGCCATCGCCTGCGTGCGGCTGAACAGGTGGGGCTGGTGGATCGCGATGACGCGGCCCTCCCCCGCCACCGAGCGGGCGGTCTGCAGGGCCGCGGCAACCTCCGTCGGGTGGTGCGCGTAGTCGTCGAACAGGCGCACGCCGTCCGCGAGCCCGTGCGACTCGAAGCGCCGCTGAGTGCCGGCGAAGCCGTCGAGCGCGCGCACCGCATCGCGGGCCGCGATGCCGAAGCCGGTGAGCGCGGCAATCACTCCCGCGGCGTTGATCGCGTTGTGGCGGCCCGGCACGGCCAGCTCGCCCTCGAGCTCCTCGCCCGCCACGGCGACGCGGTAGCGCACCGGACCCTCCGCACTGATCGCCAGCAGCCGCACATCGGCGTCGGCCGCCTCGCCGAAAGTGCGGATCGCCGCCGCGGGCGTCGCGCCGGCACGCTCCGAACGCGCCGCGCGCAGGCGCTCGCCCACCCGCCGGGTCGCGGGGTCATCGGCCGAGAGCACCACGAGCTCGCGGGCCCCCGCAACGAAGGTGTCGAAGGCCGCCTCGAGCGAGCCCTCGTCGCCGTAGTGGTCGAGGTGGTCGGTGTCGATGTTCGTGACGAGCGCGATCGCGACGTCGTAGAGCAGGAAGGAGCCGTCGGATTCGTCGGCCTCCACCACGAAGAGATCCCCCGAGCCCCAGTCGGCACTCGTGCCCGCGCCCTGGATCACCGCGCCGTTGACGAAGGAGGGGTCGCGGTCGAGGGCGCGCAGGGCCGTGACGAGCATCCCGGTCGAGGTCGACTTGCCGTGCGCGCCGGCGACCGCGACAAGGCGCTCGCCGCGCACGAGCCACGCGAGGGCCTGGGCGCGGTGCAGCACGGGCAGGCCGCGCCGCAGGGCCTCCTGGTACTCCGGGTTGTCCTGCCAGAGGGCGCCGGTGACCACGAGGGCCTCCGCGTCGCCCACGTGGGCCGCGTCGTGCCCGATGCTGACGCTGATGCCGAGGTCGCGCAGCGCCTGCACGGTCGCCGAGTCGGAGCGGTCGCTGCCGGTCACGCGATGGCCGCGAGCGTGGAACATGCGGGCGATGCCGCTCATACCGCTGCCGCCGATGCCGACGAAGTGCAGGCGCCCGAGGGTCTCGGGCAGGATCAGGGTCGGGTCTGGCTTGATCATCGTCGCCCAGCCTAGGCGGCCCGCTTCGCGAGCGACTCGCGCACCACGGCGAGCAGTGCCTCGGCGCCGTCGCGGTGGCCGACGGATGCCGCTGCCGCGGCCATGCGCGCGATCTCGTCGCGCCGCTCGAGCAGCGGCACGAGGCTCGCCGCCACCCACTCCGGCGTCAACTGCTCGTCGGGAAGCAGCACGGCGCCGCCCGCCGCCACCAGCTCGCGGGCGTTCAGCCGCTGCTCGCCGTTGCCGGCCGCGTAGGGCACGAGCACCGCGGGCAGGCCCAGCGCGGCGAGCTCGCTCACCGTCGCGGCGCCGGCGCGGCAGAGCACGAGATCGGCGGCGGCGAAGGCGAGGTCCATGCGGTCGCAGTAGGCCAACGTGCGATAGCCCGCGAGCCCCGGGTCGTCGCCGCCGCGACCGGTCCCGGTCAGGTGCAGCACCTGCCACCCGGCGCCGACCAGTCGGGCCGCCGACGCCGTCATCGTCTCGTTGAGCCGCTGTGCTCCGGTCGAGCCGCCGGTGACGAGCAGCAGCGGCCGATCGGGGTCGAGTGCGAGCTCGCGCCGAGCCTCCGCGCGCAGCGCGGGCCGGTCGAGGTGGGCGATCTCGCGCCGCAGCGGCATGCCGACGACCCGGGCACCGCGCAGCGGCGTACCCGAGAACGTCACGGCGGCGGTGCCGCCGAGCAGCACGGCGAGCCGGTTCGCGATGCCCGGCTTCGCGTTCGCCTCATGGGCGACGATCGGCACGCCCTCGCGGCGTGCAGCAACGTAGGCGGGCGCCGCGGCGTAGCCGCCGAACCCGACAACCACCTCCACGCCGTGCTCGCGGATGATCGCGCGGGTGCGGTCGACCGCCGCGCGGAAGCGTCGCGGGAAGCGCAGGGCCGCGCGGTCCGGCCGACGCGGGAACGGCACGCGCGGCACGGTCAGCAGCTCGTAGCCCCGGGCGGGCACGAGGCGCGCCTCGAGACCCTCGGCGGTTCCGAGCACCAGGAGGCGGGCATCCGGCTCGACCGATCGCCAGTGGTCGGCGAGCGCGAGCAGGGGGTTCACGTGGCCGGCGGTGCCCCCGCCGGCGAGCAGCGCGGTCGTCATCGCGCGGGTCTCCGCGGGGCGCGCGGGGCGCGGGGCGCGACGGGCGGCGCGGTCGGCACTGCCGGGCGGAGGCGCGGTTCAGGCAGCTCGCGCGAGAGCGAGACGACCACCCCGATCGCGAGCAGCGAGGCGAGCAGGGCCGACCCGCCCGCGGAGATGAAGGGAAGCGGAACGCCGAGCACCGGCAGCATGCCGAGCACGACCGCGATGTTGACGAAGGCCTGACCGACGATCCACACCATGATCGCGCCAGTCGCGATGCGCGCGAAGGGGTCGACGTGGCGGCGCACTATGCGCATGAGCGCGACGGCGAGCACCGCGAACAGCGCCAGCACCACGACGGCGCCGATCAGCCCGAACTCCTCGCCGACGATGGCGAAGATGAAGTCGCTCTCCGCGTGCGGCAGCCAGCGCCACTTGGTGGCCGAGTTGCCGAGGCCCACCCCGAACAGGCCGCCCGAGCCGAGCGCCCAGAGCGCGTGCATAGACTGCCAGCAGGTCCACTCGTAGTCCTCCGGCGCGCAGCCGTTGAGCCAGACGTTGATGCGGCTCGAGCGCGACGACGAGCTCGTGGCGAACAGCACCGCGCCGACGGCCAGCACGGCGACCATGCCGCCCAGCCAGCGCAGCGGTGCCCCGGCGAAGAAGAGGGCGGCGAGCACGATCGCGATCATGATCGAGGCCGTGCCGAGGTCCTGGCCCGCGAGCACCATGAGGATCGCGACGCCCGAGACGGGCAGCGCCGGGACCACCACGCTCTTCAGGTCGGGGAACGCGTTCGCCCGATCGGCCAGCACGGCGGCGAGCCACACCACGAGGGCGAGCTTGAGGAACTCGGAGGGCTGCGCCGAGAAGCCGAACACCGTGATCCAGTTGCGGTTGCCGCCGTAGTCGTAGCCGAGGCCCGTGAAGACGAGAAGCTGCAGTGCGAGGCCCAGCATGACGGCCCGCCGCGCATTCGTGCGCCAGACCCGCGCGGGCAGGCGGCCGACGACGAGCATGAGCGGGATGCCCGCCAGGGCGAACAGCCCCTGCCGGAGGAATACGGCGAAGAAGTCGCCCTCGTTCGCCTGGGCCGAGATGACCGCCGACGACGAGAGCACCATGACGAGGCCGAAGAGCACCAGGAAGACCACGGTGCCGACGACGATCATCGCGTCGGGGTCGGTGACCCCGAACAGGCGGCGCACGGCCACCACCGCGGGAGCGGCGCCGCGGCCGGGCTCCGGCGCGCCGGGCTCAGACCCCGATCGACCCAGCGGTGGGCGGACCGTCGTCATGGGCCTCCCCCTCTGTGTGGTTCCGCACGGCCTGGGCGAACTGGCGCCCGCGGTCGGCATAGTCGACGAACTGGTCCATGGATGCCGCGGCCGGGGCCAGGAGCACCGTGTCGCCGCCTTGGGCAGCCTGGGCAGCCAGGCGGACCGCGGTCGGCATCACCTGACCAGTGTCGTCGTGCTCGACCTCGAACAGCGGCACCGTGGGCGCGTGTCGTTCGAACGCCGCGCGCACGGCGGAACGGTCGACACCGATGAGGACGGCGGCCCGGAGCCGGTCGCGGTGCTCCACGACGAGCGGGGCGAGGTCGACGCCCTTGAGCAGTCCGCCGACGATCCAGACCACCGAGCGGTAGGCGCGGAGGGCCGAGGCGGCCGCGTGCGGGTTCGTCGCCTTCGAGTCGTCGACCCAGGCGATCTCGTCGACCACCGTGATGAGCTCGGTGCGGTGGTGGTCGACGCGGAACCGGCGGAGGGCATCCCGCACCGACGCTGGCGCCGCGCCGAGCGCGCGAGCGAGGGCCGCGGCCGCGAGGCTGTTGGCGAGCCCGTGCGGGGTCGCAAGGCCGGCCGCGGCGACGTCGGAGAGCTGCGCCAGCTCGAGGGCGGTCGTGCGCCGGTCGTCGAGGAAGGCCCGATCGACGAGCAGGTCGTCGACGACGCCGACATCGCTCATTCCGGGGGTGTCGGTGCCGAAGCCGATGGCGCGGCAGCCCTCCTGCACCTCGGCGTTCTCGACCATGCGGATCGTCGCGGCATCGTCGCGGTTGTAGACGCAGGCGATGCGGGTGTTCTCGTAGACCTTGGCCTTCGCCGCCGCGTAGGCCTCCGCGCTGCCGTGCCAGTCGTAGTGGTCCTCGGCGAGGTTCAAGCACACGCTGGCGGCGGGAAGCGGAGCACCCGGGCCGCTCGTCGGCAGCCAGTGCAGCTGGAAGCTGGAGATCTCGACCACCAGCACGTCGAACCCGGCAGGGTCGCGCACGGCGTCGAGCACGGGAATGCCGATGTTGCCGCACGGCGCGACCCGACGGCCGTCCTCCTGCAGCATCGTCGCGGTCAGCTGGGTCGTCGTGGTCTTGCCGTTCGTGCCGGTGATGAGCACCCAGTCGGCGGGCGGGGCCACCTTGTCGCGGACGCGCCAGGCGAGCTCGATGTCGCTCCAGATCGGAAGGCCGCGCTCGCGCGCCCAGACGATGTGCGGATGCTCGGGCAGGAAGCCCGGGGAGACGACGACCAGGTCGGGCTCGTGCTCGGTGAAGCCCGCGGGCACCTCGTCGGCCGCGGCGAGCTCGAGCAGCTCGACCCCGATGACCGGCAGGATGCGGGCGCGGTCGGGGTCGGGCCGATGCGCCGCGACGCGCACCGCGCAGCCCAGCTCGGCAAGCGTGTCGGCGACGGCGAAGCCGGTCACGCCGAGGCCGAGCACGAGCACGCGCAGGCCCGTCCAGTCGGCGTGCCAGCTCGTCAGATCATCGAGGCGCGCAGCCACTACTGGCTGACCCATTCGAGGTAGAACAGGCCGACGCCGACGGCGACGAAGAAGCCGCCGATCAGCCAGAAGCGCACGACGACCGTGACCTCGGCCCAGCCCTTGAGCTCGAAGTGGTGGTGCAGCGGGCTCATCAGGAAGATGCGCTTGCCCTTCGTGATCTTGAAGTAGGCGCGCTGCACGATCACCGAGCCGGTGACGATGAGGAAGAGGCCGCCGATGAGCACCAGCAGCAGCTCGGTACGGGTGAGGATCGCCAGGGCCGCGAGCGCGCCGCCGATGGCGAGCGAGCCGGTGTCGCCCATGAAGATCTGGGCGGGCGAGGTGTTCCACCAGAGGAAGCCGATGAGGCCGGCCGCGATCGCGGCCGCGACGATGGCGAGGTCGAGCGAGTCGCGCACCTCGTAGCAGCGGTAGGCGTTGCCCGGGTCGAGCGAGTCGCTGCCGCAGGCCTGGTTGAACTGCCAGAACGCGATGAAGATGTAGGCCGAGACCGAGAGGATCGACGCGCCGGTGGCGAGCCCGTCGAGGCCGTCCGCGACGTTCACGGCGTTCGAGGTGCTCACCACGATCACGTTGACCCAGATCGCGAAGGCGATGACCGCGCCGATCGAGCCGAACACGGCGAGGTCGAGCCAATGGATGTCGCGCACCGCCGAGATCGCGGTGGAGGCGGGGGTCATGCCCTCCTCATCGGGGAACGACAGCGCGAGCACGGCGAACACGGTGGCAACGATCGCCTGGCCGGCGATCTTCGCCCAGCCGCCGAGGCCCAGGCTGCGCTGCTTGCGGGTCTTGGTGAAGTCGTCGATAAACCCGACGACCCCGAGGCCGACCATCAGCAGGAGCACGAGCAGGGCGCTGACCGTGACCCGCTCCCCCGTGACCAGGTGCCCGAAGAAGTAGCCCAGGACGGCGCCGAGGATGAACACGATGCCGCCCATGGTCGGCGTGCCGCGCTTCGTGTGGTGCGACTGCGGGCCGTCGTCGCGGATGAACTGGCCCCACTCGAGCGCCTTGAACAGCCGGATGAAGACCGGGGTCAGGAAGAGCGTGAAAGCCAGCGAGAACGCACCGGCGAGAAGCAGCGCGATCATGCGTCACCCGCCACGAGGCGGTCGACGAGGTCGCCGAGAGCGGTTCGGGCGCCGGCGGTCACCAGCACCACGTCCTCGGGATCGAGTCGCGCACGGAGCACATCGTATGCGTCGTCGAGGGTGTCGACGAGCATCGACTCGCCATCCCACGACCCCTCGAGCCCGGCCGCGTTGTGCAGGTGCCGGGCGCCGTGCCCGATGACGATCAGCTGCGAGACATCGAGCCGCACGACGATGCGACCGAGGGCGTCATGTTCGTCGAACCAGTCGGCGGGAGACGTGTCGAGCTCCCCCATGACCGCGAACGAACGGCGGCGGTCGCGCGCGATGTCGGCGAGCACGCGGAGCGCGGCGCGCGCCTCGACCGGGGTCGACGCCGCGGCGTCGTCGATGAGCAGGGCGCCCGAGGCGGTGCGGCGCAGCGCGAGTCGACCCGGCTCGGGCTCGAGCGCCGCGGCGGCGGCCAGCGCGCTGTCGAGGCCCTCGCCAGCGGCCAGGGCCGCCGTGAGGATTCCGACCGCGCGGTCGACCGCGGGATCCCCCAGCACTGGGAGCACGAGCTCGTGCGCGGCGTCGCCGATGCGGAGCAGGGCGACGCTGCCCGTGGCACGGTGGCGCACGTCGTCGATGCGGACGACGGGCGGCTCCGGCCTCACCAGCCCGCCTCACGCAGGGCCGCGCGGGCCTCGTCGCGAGCCGAGTACGGCGTGCGCACACCGCGGATGTCGCGGTAGTCCTGGTGCCCGGGCCCCGCCCACAGGATCGAGTCGCCCTCGCGCGCGAGGTTCACAGCGACGCGGATCGCCTGCTCGGGCGGGCTGACCTCGTGGATCTCCGGCGTGTTCGTCGCGAGCGCCGCTCCCTCGAGCAGGGTGGCCCGGATCGACGCCGGGTCCTCGAAGCGCGGGTGGTGGTCGGTGATGACGAGGATGTCGCAGCCCTCGGCCGCGACACGCGCCATGTCGTGGCGCTTCGTCGCGTCGCGGTCGCCGTCGGCGCCGAACACCATGATCGTGCGACCGGTCGTGAGGCGCCGCACCGCCGCGAGCGTGTTCTCGAAGGCGTCGGGGCTATGGCCGAAGTCGACGAAGACGCTCGGGCCGCGGTCGCCGGAGACCCGCTCGGTGCGGCCGGGCAGGTAGGCCTCGATGGGGCGCTCGTGCACCGCATCCCGCACGCGCTCGAGCGAAATGCCCGCCTCGAGGAGGAGGACGATCGCGAGACCAGCGTTGGCCGCCATGTGGTGGCCGATGATCGGGATGCTGGACCGCAGCTCGACCCCGCCGGGGCCGCTCAGGGTGAAGTCGGTGCGGAACGGGTCCTCGTGCGTGACCGTCACCCGCCAGTCGGCCTCGATCTCGGGGCGCGAGGTGATCGACACGACAGGGATGCGCGCGTCGTCCATGACGCGCGGCCCGTACTCGGAGTCGAGGGAGACCACGCCGCGCCGGCCGTGCTCGGGGAAGAACAGCGGCAGCTTGGCCCGGTAGTACTCCTCCATGTCGGCGTAGTCGTCGAGGTGGTCGTGCGTGAGGTTGGTGAAGCCGACGACGTCGAAGGGGATGCCGTCGACGCGGTGGCGGCTGAGCGCCTGTGCGCTCACCTCGACAGCGACCGCTTGCACGCCGGCCTCGCGCATGCGGGCCAGCAGGGCGTGCATCTCGGTGGCCTCGGGCGTAGTGAGGCGGCTGACGACGCGCTCATCGGCGATGCGCCGCTCGGCGGTCGAGCTGAGGCCTGCCACCATGCCGAGCTGCCGCAGCATCTGGTCGAGCAGGTAGGCGGTGGAGGTCTTGCCGTTCGTGCCGGTGACGCCGAGCAGCAGCGGGCGCTCCTCGAGCGTGCGGTAGACCCAGGCGGAGACGGCGCCGAGCACCCCGCGCGGGTTCTCCACGACGAGCACGGGTACCCCGGCGCTCTGGGCGGCTTCGAGCCCAGCGGCGTCGGTCATGACGGCCACGGCGCCCTTCGCGACAGCGTCGGCGGCGAACTCGGCGCCGTGCCGGTGCTCACCGCGGACGCCGACGAAGAGGTCGCCGGGGTGCAGGTCGGCGGTCGAGAGGGTCACGCCCGTGACGGCGATGCCGTCAAGCTCGCCATGCACCGCTGCCGGCACGGTGGCCAGCAGGTCGACGAGTGTGCGAGGTGCCGGATGCTCGGGCCTCAGGACGGGCGGGATGCGGGACACGGCGACCTCACTCTTGCTCTGTCAGGGTCGACCGCCTCACCAGGTGAGGGCGATGTCGGGCGCCGAGCCGCGCGACGGCGGCACCCGGAAGGTCTTGAGGACCTGCGTCATGATCGACCGGAACGTCGGCGCCGCGGCGGCCGACACCTTCATCGTAGTGGGCTTGCCGTACGTCACGACCACGACGTACTGGGGGTCGTCGGCGGGTGCGTAGCCGGCGACGGTGACGATGCGGTTCGAGCCGTAGCGCCCGTTCTCGAAGACTTCGGCGGTGCCCGTCTTGGCGGCGACGCGGTAGCCGGGGATCGTCAGCAGCGACGACAGGTAGCTGCGGGTCGCGACCTGCTCGAGCACGCTCGTGATGCCCCGGGCGGCGCGCTCGCTCACCACGCGCGTGCCCTCGGTGGGGGGCGCATCGGTGACGGTGCCGTCGTCGTGCGTGCAGCCGGTCACGAGGGTCAGGGGCTCACGCACGCCATCGTTGGCGAGCGTCTGGTAGAGGCCCGCGACCTGGGCGCTCGTGGCGAGCATGCCCTGGCCGAACAGCTGCACGATCGCGTTGTGCTTGTCGACCGTCTGGGGGTCGGGAAGCCGGCCCGGCTCCTCGCCGAGGAAGTCGACGGCGGTCGGCGAGCCCAGGCCGAAGGCCGCGAGGTAGTCGTGGCGCTCCTGGTAGCTCATCCGCTCGCTCAGCACCGAGGTGCCGGTGTTCGACGAGTTCATGAGCGCACCCGCGACCGTGTAGCGGGTGTCACCGGTGTCGACCGCGTCGACGATCACGAAGCCGTCGATCGTCGGGTAGCGCTGCGGGGCGATGATGCGGTCGTCGAGCGTCGCGGCCCCCGAGTCGAGAAGGCCGGCAAAGGTGGCGGCCTTGATGACCGACCCCGGCTCGTACGGCCAGGTGAAGACGCGCGACCCGAGATTGTCGGGGTCGGTGCCGTTGACGTCGTTGGGGTCGACGGTCGGCCAGTCGGCTGCGGCGATGATGTGGCCATCATCGACGCTGACGACCACCGCGGTGGCCCATTCGGCGCCGATCGCGGAGCCCTGCTCGGCGATCGCCTGCTGCGCGAACCACTGCACGTCGGCATCGATCGTGAGGTGCAGCGTGCCCCCGTCGACGGCCTCCTGGCTGACGACGGTCGTGCCGGGGAGGCGCACGCCGTCGGCGCCGCGTTCGAAGGTGGCCGACCCGTCGGTCGCCTTCAGGCAGTCATTGAGCCGGAACTCCAGGCCGGTCTGGGGGCCGTCGGTGCCGAGGAAGCCGACCAGGTTGCCCGCGATCTGGCCGTTCGGGTAGGTGCGCGCCGGGATGCGCTCGTCGTACACCCACGGGATGCCGAGGTCGCGCACGGCCTCGAGCTGCTCGGGCGTGACGCGGCGCGCGAGGTAGGCGTGGTCGTCCTGCGGGTTCTCGGCGAGCTGCGCACGGATCTCCATGAGCATCGCCACCGGATCGCCCTCGACGATCTGGGCGACGGAGGCGAGGGCCTGGTCGACCGTGACCGTCACCCGCTCCCCCGTCGCCTCATCGGTGCGGCGGAAGTCCTGCACGAAGCGCGGGGAGACGGTGATGTCGTAACGGAACACCGAGTCGGCGAGCACGACCCCGGAGGCATCGACGATGTCGCCGCGAGCACCCGAGATGGTGATCGGGATCGACCGGCGCGCCTCGGCCTCATCGGCCAGCTCGGCCGCGCGCACGACCTGGATGTCGACCAGGCGCACGACGAAGCTGCTGAGGATGATCGCGATGACGAGCATCCAGGCCGCCAGTCGACGACGCGTGCGGCGGTCAGCGGTCACCATGCGGTTCCGTCCTCCCAGCCGATCAGCGCGTCACGGGCGAGGGCAGCGCCCCGGTCGAGGTCACCCCGCCCGCGGTCGACGGTAGCGACCCCGACGACGACGGCGTCGGAGGCGCGCTCAGAGCGGCCGCCGATGCACCCCCCGTCGCCGTCGGGGTCACGAGGGGCACGTCGGTCAGCAGCACATTGCCGACGAGATCGCCCCTGCCGTCCAAGACCCCGCTGCCGGCCCCCGCCGGCCTCGGGGAACCCTGGACAGTGCCATCGGAGAGGAGGAGGAATGCGGGGCTCACGGTGCTGACCACCATGCCGAGCGCCTCGGCATTGGCCGCCACATACTGAGCGGAGTCGTAGACGTTGAGGTCTTCGGTGAGGATCTGCGCGGTGCGATCGAGCTCGGCCCGCTGCCCCTCGAGCGCCGTGATGCGGTACGCGCCGTCGGAGAGCACGATGCTCAGCATCAGCTGCGCGAGCAGGATGGCGAACACGCCCGCGATCGTGGCGACGGCGTAGACGGCGCGCGGGCGGGCGCGACGCTGCTGCCGCGTGGGCACCACCTCGAGCGGCGGGCGGGCGGGCGATTCGCGACGCGGCAGACCGCGGCTCGGTGCGGTCAGGCTGGAGGCCGGGACAGCGCTCATGCGGCCTCCTTCAGTCGCTCGGCGGCGCGCAGGCGCACCGGGATGGCGCGCGGGTTGCGGGCGCGCTCGGCGTCGTCGGCGAGCTCGGCGCCGCGGACCAGCAGCCGAAACTCGGGGCTGTGCTCGGGCAGCTCCATCGGCAGACCGGCGGGAGCGGTCGACCGGGTGCGCGCAGCGAGCTCGTGCTTCACGATGCGGTCCTCGAGCGACTGGTAGGCGAGCACGACGATGCGCCCGCCGACGGCGAGGGCGTCGAGCGCGGCGGGCAGGGCCGCCTCGAGCGCGGCGAGCTCGCCGTTGACCTCGATGCGCAGCGCCTGGAAGACGCGCTTGGCCGGGTGGCCGGCCCGCTGCACGGCGCGCGGCGTCGCCTGGGCGATCAGCTCGACCAGCTGCGACGAGCGCACGAGGGGATGCTCGGCGCGGGCCTCGACGATGCGACGCGCGTAGCGCGGCGCCAGCTTCTCCTCGCCGTAGGCGTAGAAGATGCGGCGCAGCTCGGCCTCGGAGTACTCGGCGAGCACGGTGGCCGCCGTGATGCCCGTCGTGCGGTCCATGCGCATGTCGAGCGGCGCGTCCTGCGCGTAGGCGAAGCCGCGCTCGGCCTCGTCGAGCTGCATCGAGGAGACACCCAGATCGAAGAGCACCGCGGTGACCCGGTCGATGCCGAGCCCGTCGAGGGCATCCCGGATGCCGCTGTAGACCGTGTGGACGAGGTCGACGCGGTCGCTGAACGGGGCGAGGCGCTCACCGGCGCGGGCCAGCGCATCGGTGTCGCGGTCGAGGCCGACGAGGTGGAGCCCCGGGTGGCGCTCGAGCGCGGCCTCGGCGTGGCCGCCCAGGCCGAGGGTGGCGTCGACGAGCACGGCACCCGGCGCGTCGAGGGCCGGGGCGAGGATCTCGAGGGTGCGCTCGAGCATGACGGGGATGTGCACGGGGGTGGTCGTCATGGTGATGTCGGTCCTGCTCGCGGGGCCCTGATCCCCATCCGTGCGACCTGGCACCGGGGAAGGTGCGCCAGGGCGGGTCACGGCTGGGAGTCAGGCCCCCGCGGTCAGAAGAGTCCGGGAATCACCTCCTCCTCCGTGGCAGCGAAGGCCTCCTCGCGCTCGGCGTAGTAGGCGTTCCAGGCCTCGGTGGCCCAGATCTCGGCGCGATCGCCTGCGCCGATGACCGTGAGCTCGCGGTCGAGGCCGGCGTAGTCGCGCAGCACCTGCGGAATCGTCACGCGGTGCTGCGAGTCGGGCTCCTGCTCGCTCGCGCCGGAGAGGAAGAAGCGCTGGAACTCGCGGCCCTGCTTGCTGGTGAGCGGTGCGGTGCGCAGCTTCTCGAGCTGCTGCTGGAAGGTCGCGGCACTGAAGACGTAGATGCAGTGCTCCTGGCCGCGGGTGAGGACGACGCCGCCGGCGAGCTCGGCCCGGAACTTGGCCGGGAGGATGATCCGCCCCTTGTCGTCGAGCTTGGGGGTGTGCGTGCCGAGAAGCATCGTCCTGGCCCCCTCTCATCTCCGGCCCGAGATCAGGTGATGTCCTCCACTTTACTCCACATTCCTCCACAAATGGAAGCATTTCCGGGAGTTTATGCCCGCAGATTGCTTTTGTCACGCCGGATGCTCCGCCCTCGCCCCCGGAAACACGGGGCAGAACGAGGTGGAGGGAAAGGGAGCACCGGTGGAGCGGTGGTGGAGGGAAATGCCCACCGGCGCAGCGAGAACTCCCTCGAGCTGCCCGTTCAGGGCACAGAAAAAGGGGCCGGCCCGAAGGCCGACCCCTGACGTGGAGGGAGGTGGAGGGCTACTCGCCGCGCTCGTCCTGGCGGCGCTCCCAGCGCTCGTTCATGGTCTGCATCCACGACGATCGCGGAGCACGGGTGGAACCCGAGCGGCCGGCAGCGGTCGGCTCGGCCGCACCGCGACCGGGCGACAGGACCATGAGCACGCCGCCGAGCATGAGGCCGAAACCCACGACGCCGACGATCGGCTGCCGCACGATGACGCCCGCGACCAGCGCGGCCACACCGGCGACGGCGAGCAGAGCGCCGATCACGATGAGCCGGTAGTTCGGCTTGCCTCGGCGGCCGGCGACAGTGGCGACGAAATCGGCGTCGTTCTGGTAGAGATTGCGCTCCATCTCCTCCAGGAGGCGCTGCTCGTGCTCAGACAGCGGCATGATGACCCCTTCGACGACGGGGGACGAACGCCCCCGGCGTCCTCATTCTAGGCTCGCCGCGCTGGATAGGCTAGGCGAGTGCCTGAGAGAACCCGGTTAGTCGACCTAGTCAACGCCCGGCTGGAGCGCTTCCTCGAGGAGCGTGCGACCCAGCTGGAGCAGATCGCCCCCGAACTCTCGGTGTTCATGGATGCGAGCCGCGACCTGCTCGGCGGCGGCAAGCGATTCCGCGCCCTGTTCTGCTACTGGGGCTGGCACGCGGTCGCCGGCACCGTCCGACCGGACGACCTCCTCGCCGAGCTCGACACCCACAGCGATCTGCCGAGCGTCATCGAGGCCGCCGCGGCTCTCGAGCTGTTCCACGCCGCGGCCCTCGTGCACGACGACATCATGGACAACTCGGACACGCGCCGGGGCATGCCGGCGGCGCACCGCCGGTTCGAGGCCGACCACGCCCGCCGCGAGTGGACGGGCAGCCCCCGCACCTACGGCACGGCGACGGCGCTGCTCCTCGGCGACCTCCTGCTCGGCTGGAGCGACGAGCTGCTCGACGCCGGCCTCGCGCGCCTCGGCGATCCGCGCAGCGCTCGTGCGGCCCGCGCCGAATTCCAGACGATGCGCACCGAGGTGACGGTCGGGCAGTATCTCGACATCCTCGAGGAGGTCGCCTGGCGCGACTCCCCCGAGGCTGAGCTGCTGCCCCGCGCGCACCGCGTCGTCACCTTCAAGTCGGCGAAGTACTCGATCGAGGCTCCCCTCGCTCTCGGCGGTCTGATGGCCGGCGGAACGCTCGAGCAGGTGGCCGCGCTGCGCGCCTTCGGCCTGCCCCTCGGCGTCGCCTTCCAGCTGCGCGACGACCTGCTCGGCATCTTCGGCGACCCCTCGGTCACCGGCAAGCCCGCCGGTGACGACCTGCGCGAGGGCAAGCGCACCGTGATCATCGCGCTGGCCCGCGCCGCGCTGCCCGCCGGCGCCGTCGCCCTCATCGATGAGCTGCTCGGCGACCCCGACCTCACCGATCACCAGATTGCGACGCTGCAGGCGACGATCCGCGACAGTGGCGCCGTGGAGACGACCGAGCGCATCATCGAGCGCTCGGTGCAGGAGGCGCTGCGCGCGCTCGAGGATGCCCCGCTGACCCGGGCCGCCCGCGCCGAGCTCGTCGGGCTCAGCGACCTGGTGACACGCCGCGCGACCTAGAAGGCGAGCGCCTGGGCGACGCGCCGCACCTCGGCCTTGCGGCCCGCCCGCAGCGCCTCGATCGGCGAGACGCCGAGCAGCTCGTTCGGCGCGAGCATCCACTCCATCGCCTCGTCGTCGCTGAAGCCGTCGTCGGCCAGCAGCGTCAGGGTCCCGCGCAGATCCTTGACGGGCGCGCCGTCGAGCAGGAACTCCTCCGGCACGACCAGCACCCGGTCACGGCGCACGGCCAGGAGCTGCCGCTCCTCGAGCAGACGATGCACCCGTCCGGGGCTGAGGTTCAGGATCTCGACGAGATCGGGGACGGTCAACCAGCGAGCGGATTCGGAAGCCACGTCACCAGAGTGCCATGCCCAGCCCCGCATCACCGGATGGGTCAAATGTTACGAACGCGTGAACTGCAACCACATCTTCCACTTCTCTTCACTTGCGTAGTACTGTGAAACAGTGGCCGGGGGGCCATCGCGCCGCAGTGCGCCTACGGGGGCAGGGGAGGTTTCGCGCATGAGCGATCCGAGGCACGCCGCGACCACCACGCCGGCGGTCGAGCAGCACATCGACCCGCGCGCCCAGGCCGTGCTCGCCGGCCTCTCGCCGCGCACCGCCCCGAGCGCGGCACCGAGCCCGGAGCGCGCATCCCGACCCGCACTGCCGGCACGCTCGCCGCGGCTGCGGACCGCCGCCTTCTCCACCATGCCCATCGTCCTCACCGGGGCCATCGCGCTCGGGGTCGGCGTCGCCACCCCCGCCGACGCGGCCTCCCCGCGCAAGCCGCACTCCCCCCGTCCGCAGCAGGCCCCCGAGCCGGTCAGCCTGCGCTCCGTCGTCAGCGGGCTCGGCGCGGCCATCATCCCCGGAGCCCTGGCGACCCGCACGGCCGCCACCACGACGGCCCCCGCCGTCTACACGGTCGCCCCCGGCGACACCGTCAGCTCGATCGCGCAGTCCTTCGGGCTGCCGACGGCCGCCGTGCTCGCGCTCAACGGCCTCTCCTGGTCGGCCCCGATCTTCCCCGGCCAGGTCCTCCGCCTGACGACCGCCCCGGTGAAGGCGACCGGGCTTCCGACGCCGACCACCGTCGGCGGCGTATACACGATCGTGAAGGGCGACACCCTCTCGTCGCTCGCGGCCCGCTTCGGGGTGACGACCCAGGCGATCCTCGACGCCAACGGCCTGACCTGGACGAGCATCGTCTACCCCGGCCAGTCGATCGTGGTGCCCGGACGCATCCCGGCACCCGCTCCGGCGCCGGCTCCGATCGTCGGTGCCGCCGCTGACGTGCCGGTCGAGACCCCTTCCGCGCGCGTCGCCGACTCCGCACCGCTCGCGGAGCAGGCCGTGGCGGGAGACGTGGAGGGTATTGCGCTCGCCGCGGCCGTGGCCGCGATGACCGTCACCGAGCAGCCCGTTCTGCCCGCCGCGCCGCGCATCGTGAGCCGCCCGAGCGTCCCGACGACGCCGGGCACGCCGAGCACTCCGCGCCCCCCGAGCGGCGGCACCGTCACCCCGCTCACAGCCGAGATGCGTACGCACGCGGCGACGATCGTGCGCGTGGGTCGCGAGCTGGGTGTTCCGACCTACGGCATCGTCATCGCGCTGGCGACCGCCATGCAGGAGTCGTCGCTGCGCAACCTCTCGTGGGGCGACCGCGACTCGGTGGGCCTCTTCCAGCAGCGCCCGAGCTCCGGCTGGGGTACCGCGGCCGACCTGCAGATCCCGAGCCACGCGGCCCGGCTGTTCTACGTCGGCCGTTCCGGCTACACCCGCGGCCTGCTCGACATCCCCGGCTGGCAGAGCATGACGCTCACCCGCGCGGCGCAGGCGGTGCAGATCTCGGCCTACCCCGACGCGTACGCCAAGTGGGAGACGAGCGCCTGGGCCTGGTACGACGAGCTCACCTGAACCCTGGTCGGCACCGCGCGTGGCTCCAGGATCGACGCCACCCCGAGACCTAGACTGAGCGGGTGAGCAGCGCGACGACCGATCCCCTCATCGGCCGTCTCATCGACGGTCGGTACCAGGTCCGCTCGCGCATCGCCCGCGGGGGGATGGCGACCGTCTACCTCGCCACCGATCAGAGGCTCGACCGCCTGGTCGCCGTGAAGATCATGCACGGGCATCTGGCCGATGACAGCCAGTTCAAGGAGCGCTTCATCCAGGAGGCGCGCTCCGCGGCCCGGCTGGCGCATCCGAACGTCGTCAACGTCTTCGATCAGGGCCAGGATGCCGACTCGGCCTATCTCGTCATGGAGTACCTGCCGGGCATCACGCTGCGCGAGCTGCTGCAGGAGTACGGGGCGCTCACCCCCGAACAGACCATGGACATCGCCGAGGCCGTGCTCGCTGGTCTCGCCGCCGCCCACAAGGCGGGCATCGTGCACCGCGACCTCAAGCCCGAGAACGTGCTGCTGGCCGATGACGGCCGCATCAAGATCGGCGACTTCGGCCTCGCGCGCGCCGCCAGCGCCAAGACCGCGACCGGCAAGGCGCTGCTCGGCACGATCGCCTACCTCTCCCCCGAGCTCGTCACGCGCGGCGTTGCCGACACCCGCAGCGACATCTATGCCGTCGGCATCATGATGTTCGAGATGCTCACGGGCGAGCAGCCGTACAAGGGCGAGCAGCCCATGCAGATCGCCTATCAGCACGCGAACGACTCCGTGCCCGCCCCGAGCACCCTGAACCCCCGCGTTCCCGCGGAGTGGGACGAGCTCGTGCTCTGGGCGACCGCGCGCGACCCGCAGGATCGACCCGCCGACGCCCGAGCCCTGCTCGACCAGGTGACCGAGACCGGCCGCGCGCTGCAGACCGCACTGCCCGCCGCCGCCACGCAGCGCACGCTGCTCCTCACGAGCCCGATCACCGTGACCCCGGCGACCGACGAGACCCAGGTGCTGGGCACGCGCGGGTCGTCCGGCGCAGAGAGCGGCCCGAGCGCGACCGCGGAGCTCGCGCGCCGCGGCCCCGCCAACCGCCGACGGGGGTGGATCCTCTTCGCGGCCGTGCTCGCCCTGGCCGGTCTCGCCGCCGGCATCGGCTGGTGGTTCGGCGCCGGTCCCGGCGCGCGGGTCACCATCGCCGACGTTCGAGGGGCGACGCCGGAGGCCGCCCGCCTGGTGCTCGAGGAGCAGGGCGCGACCGTCGACGAGCAGCTCGGCGAGGCCTACGACCTCGAGGTCGAGGCCGGGCGCATCGCGGCCACCGACCCGCCGGCCGGCGAGGTCGTCGACCGCGACACCGTCGTCACTCTGATCGTCTCGCTCGGCCCGGAGCCGACGACCGTTCCCGACGTGATCGGGCAGCCCGAGGCCGACGCCCGCGCCGCGCTGGTCGGCGCCGGGTTCGAGCTCGGCGAGAGCATCCCCCAGTTCGATGCCGACGTGCCGGAGGGCTCGGTGATCGCCGTCGTCGATATCGACGAGGCCGCGCTCGATGCGGGGGCCGACTCGTTCAAGGGCACCGAGGTGCGGCTCATCGTCTCGGTCGGCCGGATTCCCGAGGTGCGCGGGCTCACCGTGGAGGCGGCGCAGGCCGCCCTCTCCGCGCGCGGGCTCACCGGCATCGTCGGCGGCGAGTCGGCGTTCGACAACGAGGTGCCGCAGGGCGACGTGCTGCGCGTCGAGCGCACCGGCGACGGCCCCGTGCGCCCCGGCGCGACGCTCACCATCATCGTCTCGCGCGGGCCCGACCTGGTCGAGGTGCCGAACGTCGTCGGGCGCTCGATCGAGGAGGCCATCGCGATTCTCGAGCAGGCCGGCTTCGAGGTCGCGCTCGACACCAACGTGCCCCCGGGGCTGCGCGACTCGCCCCTCGCACCGGTGCAGGCTACCGACCCGGCCGCGGGCGAGCGCGTGCTGCGCAACTCCCGCGTGACGGTCATCGCGCAGTACTGAGCGCCCGCCGCCCCATGGCGACGGATGCGGCGCCGCCGCTCGCTCAGCTGCGGCCGAGCTCCTCGGCCACCAGGAAGGCGAGCTCGAGCGACTGCATGTGGTTCAGGCGCGGGTCGCAGAGCGACTCGTAGCGGGTCGCCAGCGTCTCCTCGTCGATCTGCTCCGAGCCGCCGAGGCACTCGGTGACGTCGTCGCCGGTGAGCTCGACGTGGATGCCGCCCGGGTGGGTGCCGGCCGCGCGGTGCGCCTCGAAGAAGCCCTTGACCTCGTCGACGACGTCGTCGAAGCGCCGCGTCTTGTAGCCGGTGGGGGTGGTGAGGCCGTTTCCGTGCATGGGGTCGGTGACCCACAGCGGGTTGGCGTCGAGGCCCTTCACGGCCTCGAGGAGCGGCGGGAGGGCATCCCGGATCATGCCGGCGCCCATGCGCGTGATGAAGGTGAGACGCCCGGGCTCGCGCTCGGGGTCGAGCACGTCGATCAGGCGCTCCATGGTCTCGGGCGTCGTCGACGGGCCGAGCTTCACGCCGATGGGGTTGCGGATGCGCTTGAAGAAGTCGACGTGCGCGCCGTCGAGCTCGCGCGTGCGCTCGCCGATCCAGAGGAAGTGGGCACTGGTGTTGTACGGGGTTCCGGTGCGCGAGTCGATGCGCGTCATCGGGCGCTCGTAGTCCATGAGGAGGCCCTCGTGGCTGGAGTAGAACTCCACGCGCTTCAGCTCGTCGAAGTCCGCGCCGGCGGCCTCCATGAACTTCACTGCACGGTCGATCTCCTTCGCCAGGCCCTCGTAGCGCTGGTTCGCGGGGTTCGCGGCGAAGCCCTTGTTCCAGCTGTGCACCATGCGCAGGTCGGCGAAGCCACCCTGGGTGAAGGCGCGGATGAGGTTCAGCGTCGAGGCGCTCGTGTGGTAGCCCTTCACGAGGCGCGCGGGGTCGGCCTGGCGCGACTCCGGCGTGAAGTCGTAGCCGTTGACGATGTCGCCGCGGTAGGCGGGCAGGGTGACGTCGCCCCGGGTCTCGGTGTCGCTCGAGCGCGGCTTGGCGAACTGACCCGCCATGCGGCCCATCTTGATGACGGGCATCGAGGCGCCGTAGGTGAGCACGACCGCCATCTGGAGGATCGTCTTGACCCGGTTGCGGATCTGGTCGGCGGTGGCGCCGGCGAACGTCTCGGCGCAGTCACCACCCTGCAGCAGGAAGGCCTCGCCGCGGGCCGCGCGCGCCAGGCGGTCGCGCAGCATGTCGACCTCGCCCGCGAAGACGAGCGGCGGCAGGGTGGCGAGCTCGGCGGAGGCGGCGGCGACGGCCGCGCGGTCGGGCCACTCGGGCTGCTGCTTGATCGGCAGCGTGCGCCAGTTGTCGAGCCCGGCGATGACGGCGGGGTCAGCATGCACGACAGGCTCGAAGGGGTCGACCACGGGGGGATTCCTCACAACTGGTGGTGGAAAAGGGCGGTACGGGCGCGCAGACGGCCCGGTTTTCCAGCCTACCGGGCGTTGGCGGGGCGCTTGTCCTTCACCGTGGTCGCGTAGACGTCGCGGTACTCCTGGCCGCTGAGGCGCCCGAGCTCGTACATGATCTCGTCGGTGATCGACCGCAGCACGAAACGGTCGCCCTCCATGCCCTGGAAGCGCGAGAAGTCGAGCGGCTCGCCGAAGATCACGCCGGGGCGCACCACCTTCGGCATCTTCGATCCGATCGGCATGACCTTCTCGGTGTCGATCATCGCGACCGGCACGACCGGTGCCCCCGACTCGAGGATCATGCGGGCCACGCCCGTCCGGCCGCGGTACATGATGCCGTCGGGGCTGCGCGTGCCCTCGGGGTAGATGCCGAGTGCATAGCCCTCGGAGAGCACCCGGAGGCCGGTGTTGAGGGAGGCCTCGCTGGCCTTGCCGCCGGAGCGGTCGATCGGCAACTGGCCGCTCGCCTCGAAGAACATGCGGATCAGCCAGCCCTTGATGCCGCGCCCGGTGAAGTAGTCGCTCTTGGCCAGGAACACGACGCGCCGGTCGAGCACGAGCGGCAGGAACACCGAGTCGGTGAACGAGAGGTGGTTGCTGGCCAGGATGACCGCCCCGGAGCGCGGGACGTTCTCGATTCCGCGCACCCACGGGCGGAACGCGGTGAGCAGGATCGGACCGATCACCAGGTTCTTCATCAGCCAGTAGAACACCCCTGGCTCCCTTCCTCGACAGCGCGCATCAGCCTAACCCCTCGTGCGTGACGGCGGGGATCCGATCGCGGGAGCGCTACCCGGCGGCCCCGAGAGCGTGGATGCGGGCCAGGTCGGCCGCGCCGACCACGCCGGCGTCGTTGACGAGCTCGGCCACGACGAAGCGGGGCTCGGGGTGGTAGCCGCGCGCCGGGAGGTTGGCGAGGTACGCCTCGCGCACCGGATCGATGAGCAGATCGCCGGCCACCGAGACTCCCCCGCCGAAGACGAAGATCTCGGGGTCGAGCACGGCGCTGAGGCTCGCGCAGGCCTGCCCCAGCCAGGTGCCGAGCTGCCGCAGCGCGTGCAGGGCGCCGGCGTCCCCCTCGCGCAGGAAGTCGGCCAGGATGTCGCCGGTGAGGCCGCCGGCGCGCTCGCGCGCCTGCGCCAGCTGCAGACCGATGCCGCCCGCATCGGCGATCTCGTTCGCCATGCGCAGCAGGGCGCGCCCCGAGCCGTACTGCTCGATGCAGCCGCGCGCACCGCAGCCGCAGGGCAGCCCGTCGGGGACCACCCGCAGATGCCCGAGCTCGCCGGCGGTGCCGAAGCCCCCGCGCAGCAGGCGGTCGCCCACGACGATCGCCCCGCCGACACCCGTGCCGATCGTCAGCATGGTCATGTCGTGCGCCTCGCGCCCCGCCCCGAAGCGGAACTCCGCCCAGCCAGCGGCGTTCGCGTCGTTGTCGATCGTGATGTCGAGGTCGAGGCGCTCGCGCAGCCGGTCGCGGAAGAGCTCGTTGCGCCAGTTGATGTTCGGCGCGTAGTACACCGTCGACTGCGCGGCGTCGATGAAGCCCGCCGCGGCGACACCGGCGGCGATGACCTCCTGCCCGTCGCGGAGCTCCTCGATCATCCGCACGACGAGGTCGGTGATGGCCGACGGGTCGCCGGCCGGGGTGGGCTCGCGGCGCTCGGCGACGATGGCGCCGTCATCCGAGACCAGGGCTCCGGCGATCTTGGTGCCGCCGATGTCGATTCCGATGGAGTGCACGAGGGTCGAGTCTAGTGAGGGCTCCTCGCCCGCGTCGGTCGACCGCGCACGGGGTTAGAGTGGGAGCGAACATCCGCCCCCGGTATCAAAGGAGTTGCCGTGAAAGAGTTCTTCGTCCCGGCTGTCGTGACGCCCGACCCCGAGGCGAACGCCACCGATCTGCTGATCGACCGGGTGCGGCTCACCCCCAACGAGACGCTGTTCGCCCTCCCCACCGCCGACGGCGGCTGGTCAGACGTCAGCTCGGCGGAGTTCCACCGCCAGGTGGTCGCGCTCGCCAAGGGCTTCATGGCCGCGGGCGTGAAGCCGGGCGAGAAGATCGGCTTCATCTGCAAGACCCGCTACGAGTGGACCCTCGTCGACTTCGCCGCGTGGTTCGCCGGGGCCGCCCTCGTGCCGATCTACGAGACGAGCGCCCCGGCGCAGATCCAGTACATCCTCGAGGACTCCGAGGCCCACCACATGATCGTGGAGACCCCGGAGCACTTCGCCCGCTTCGACGAGATCGCGAGCGAGCTGCCGAGCATCGGCCACGTGTGGCAGATGCACCTGGGCGACCTGGAGAAGCTCGCCTCGACGGGCACGGGCATCTCCGACGAGGAGCTCGAGGCACGCCGCTCCGCGGCCAAGGGCAGCGATCTCGCAACCCTGATCTACACCTCCGGCTCGACCGGCACCCCCAAGGGCTGCATCCTGACCCACTCGAACTTCGTCGAGCTCGCCCGCAACGCAGCGGTCGCCATGAAGGAGGTCGTCGCGCCCGGCGCCTCGACCCTGCTCTTCATCACCACCGCCCACGTGTTCGCGCGCTTCATCTCGATCCTCGGCGTGCACGCCGGCGTCAAGGTGGGCCACCAGGCCGACACCAAGCAGCTGCTGCCGGCGCTCGGCTCGTTCAAGCCGACGTTCCTCCTGGCCGTGCCGCGCGTGTTCGAGAAGGTCTACAACTCGGCCGAGCAGAAGGCCGAGGCGGGCGGCAAGGGCAAGATCTTCCGCGCCGCCGCCGACACCGCCGTCGCGTATTCGAAGGCGCTGGATGCGGGCACCGTGCCGCTCGGCCTGAAGCTGAAGTTCACCCTCTTCGACAAGCTGGTCTACTCGAAGCTCAAGACCGCCATGGGCGGCCGCGTCGTGTACGCCGTCTCGGGCTCGGCCCCGCTGGGTCTGCGCCTCGGCCACTTCTTCCGCGCCCTCGGCATCCGGATCCTCGAGGGCTACGGTCTCACCGAGACCACCGCCCCGGCGACGGTCAACCTCGTGAGCCGCTTCAAGATCGGCACCACCGGCCCGGCGCTGCCGGGTGTGGGCGTGAAGATCGCCGAGGACGGCGAGATCCTCGTCCGCGGCATCAACGTCTTCGCGGGCTACTGGAAGAAGCCCGAGGCGACCGCGGAGGTCATTGAGGGCGAGTGGTTCCGCACCGGCGACATCGGCGCGATGGATGACGAGGGCTACCTCACCATCACCGGCCGGAAGAAGGAGATCATCGTCACCGCCGGCGGCAAGAACGTGGCTCCGGCCGCTCTCGAGGACCCGATCCGCGCGAACCCGATCGTCGGCCAGGTCGTCGTCGTCGGTGACCAGAAGCCCTTCGTCTCGGCCCTCGTGACCCTCGACACCGAGATGCTGCCGGTGTGGCTCAACAACAACGAGCTCGACCCGCAGATGTCGCTCCTGGAGGCCGCGCAGCACCCGAAGGTGCTCGCCGAGATCCAGCGCGCAATCGACGAGGCCAACAGCCGCGTGTCGCGCGCCGAGTCGATCCGCAAGTTCACGGTGCTGGCCACCGAGTTCACCGAGTCGAGCGGTCACCTGACGCCCAAGATGAGCATCAAGCGCCACGTGATCACGGCCGACTTCGCCGATGTGATCGAGGGCATGTACCGCGGCGCCCCGGAGACCCAGGGCATCTCGCTGCAGTAGGCCACGCACGACGAGGGCCCCGCGACCGATGCGGTCGCGGGGCCCTCGTCATCGGGGAGACGGGCCGCTCAGGGCCGGGCGAACCAGTCGGCCTGACGCACGGCGCGCATCGCGTCGCGCTTGATCTCGGGGTCGAGGCCCTCGATGTAGAGGCGCCCCTCGAGGTGGTCGCACTCGTGCTGCAGGGCCTGGGCCATGAGGCCGTCGGCGCTGAGCTCGACGGTGCGGCCGTCGAGGTCGGTGCCGACCACCCGTGCCCACGGATGCCGACGGCGGGGGAACCCGAAGCCGGGCACGCTGAGGCAGCCCTCCTCGACCGGCTCCGCCTCGCCCCGCACCTCGACCAGCTCGGGATTCAGGATGTACCCGACGACCCCGTCGACGTTGTAGCTGAATGCGCGCAGGCCGACGCCGATCTGCGGAGCGGCGACGCCGGCGCGACCGGGCACACGCACGGTGTCGAGCAGGTCGTCGACGAGGCGCCGCACGGAGTCGTCGATGCGCCCCACGGGGTCGGCAGGGCTGCGCAGAACCGGGTCGCCGAACAGGCGGATGGGACGGACGGTCATGCGGGCGTCAGACCCCGCGGCGCACGGGCATGCCCTCCGCGACGAGCGCGGCGAGCTCGCGGGCGGCCTGCCGGGTGAGCGGCCGCAGGTCCTTCCAGGAGATGACCGACCCGGCGGCGAGCTGCTCGTCGTACGGGATGCGGACGATCTCGCGCACGCGCGAGGCGAAGTGCGCCTCGATCTCCTCGAGCTTCACGAGGTTGGTGCCCTGGGTGGCCGTATTGATGGCGACGACGGCGTCACGAACGAGGTCGCCGTAGCCGTTGGCCTCGAGCCAGGTGAGGGTCTCGCTCGCGAGGCGCGCCTCGTCGACGCTGCCGCCGGAGACGATCACCAGCGAGTCGGCGCGCTGCAGCGTCGCCCGCATCACCGAGTGCACGATGCCCGTGCCGCAGTCGGTGAGCACGATCGAGTAGTACCGCGCTGCGAGATCGGCGACGACGTTGTAGTCGTTCTCGTCGAAAGCCTCGGAGAGCATCGGGTCGGTGTCGGAGGCGAGGATGTCGAGGCGCGTCTCGTCGCGCGACACGAGGGTCGAGAAATCGGTGAAGCCCTGGATGCTCGCCGCGCGGTTCACGACGTCGCGCACCGTGGCCCGGGTCTGACGGGCGACCCGCTCGGAGAGCGTGCCGCGGTCGGGATTGGCGTCGATCGCGATGACCCGGTCGTCGCGGACCGAGGCGAGCGCCATCCCCAGCAGGGTCGTGATGGTGGTCTTGCCGACGCCGCCCTTGCGGGTGAGCACGGGCACGAAGCGGGCGCCGCCCTCGAACGCGGTGGCGATGCGGGCGTCGATCTGCTTCCGCTCGCGCACGCGCCGCGAATCGCCGAGGTTCACCAGATGGAACGTGGCGCCGTAGACCAGCGCGGGCCAGGCGCCCTCCGGCGCCGGGCGCGAGCGGCGGCGCGGCTCGATGAGACGGTCGGCCGTCAGCATCGCGGCCGACTCCGGGCCGTGGTGGACGCCGTCGAGCATGTCGCGCCGACTGTAGACGCCCTCGGCGACGGGCAGCGGCGGCACCTCGGCGACGCCCTCGGGCTCGACCTCGGGCGTGACGGCCACCGCGTGCAGGTCGTCGTGGTCGAGCTCGATCACCGTCGTGCCGGGCTCGCCGGTGACGACGGGGGCGACGACGACCGCCGGGTCGACCCCGGCCTCGACGAGCGCCACGGCCTGCTCGTCTTCCGGCTGCTCGTGCACGGGGGCGGGGAGCTCGACCTCGATCGTGAGCGACGCGGGGAGCGCGGAGGCGAGGCCCTCGTCGGAGGTCGGCTCGACGCCGTCGACGACAGCCGCCGGCTCGCTGCTCGGCTTCACGCGCTTCTGGACCACCGGGGGCACCCTTCTCGGTACTGGACGACTTCTCAGTCTACCGCCCGCACCGACACGGGCCTCCCGGCCCCGGCCTGCTCTCAGGTGGCCGCGATGACGATGAGCAGGTCGCCCGCCTCGCACTGCTGCGTGGTCGGGATCGCCCGCCGCTGCACGACGCCGGCGACCGGCGCCGTGATCGCGGCCTCCATCTTCATGGCCTCGATCGTGGCGACCGGCTGCCCGACCGCGACCCGGTCGCCCTCGGCGACCTGCAGGGTCACGACGCCCATGAACGGCGCGGCGACATGCCCGGGCTGACCGGGGTCGGCCTTCTCGGCACTGGCGACATCGACCGCGATGGCGCGGTCGCGCACCGTCACCGGCCGCAGCTGTCCGTTCAGGGTTGCCATGACGCTGCGCATCCCCCGCTCGTCGGGCTCGCCGATCGCCTCGAGGGCGACGAGCAGGCTCACGCCCTGCTCGATCTCGATGACGTGCTCGACACCGGGCTGGAGCCCGTACAGGTAGTCGGGAGTGGCGAGCACGGAGACGTCGCCGTACTGCTCGCGGGTCTGCAGGAACTGCTGCGTCGGCTGCGGGAAGAGCAGCTGGTTGAGCATCAGGCGGCGATCGTCCGTCGAGCCGGCGAGCTTCGCCCGCTGGTCGTCGCTGAGCGGCGTGATGCCGATCTTCGGCGTGCGTCCCTCGAGCACCTTCGAGCGGAAGGGCTCGGGCCAGCCACCGGGGAGGTCGCCCAGCTCGCCGGCCATGAAGCCGATCACCGAGTCGGGGATGTCGTAGTTCTGCGGGTTGGCCTCGAAATCGGCCGGATCCGCACCGGCGGCCGCCATCTGCAGCGCGAGGTCGCCGACGACCTTGGAGGAGGGCGTGACCTTGGTCGGACGGCCCAGGATCCGGTTCGCGGCCGCGTACCAGTCCTCGATGAGCTCGAACCGGTCGCCGAGCCCGAGCGCGATCGCCTGCTGGCGGAGGTTCGACAGCTGACCCCCGGGGATCTCGTGCGTGTACACCCGACCGGTCGGGCCGGGCAGCCCCGACTCGAAGGGGGCGTAGGCACGACGGACGGCCTCCCAGTACGGCTCGAGGTCGGCGACGTTCGCCAGGCCCAGCCCGGTGTCGCGCTCGGTGTGCTCCAGCGCGGCGACGAGCGCGGAGAGCGAGGGCTGCGAGGTGGTGCCGGCCATCGGAGCGCTCGCCGCATCGACGGCGTCGGCGCCGGCGCGCGCGGCCGCGAGCAGCGTGGCGAGCTGCCCGCCCGCGGTGTCGTGCGTGTGCACGTGTACCGGCAGGTCGAAGCGCTCGCGCAGCGCGGCGACGAGCTTCTCGGCCGCGCCCGCCCGCAGCAGACCGGCCATGTCCTTCACCGCGAGGATGTGCGCGCCCGCCTCCACCATCTGCTCGGCCAGGCGCAGGTAGTAGTCGAGCGTGTACAGGGTCTCCGCCGGGTCGAGCAGGTCGGCCGTGTAGCACATGCCGACCTCGGCGACCCCGGTGCCGGTGGCGAGAACGGCGTCGATCGCGGGCCGCATCTGGTCGACGTCGTTGAGCGCATCGAAGATGCGGAAGATGTCCACGCCCGTCGCCGCCGCCTCGGCCACGAAGGCGTCGGTCACCTCGGTCGGGTACGGCGTGTAGCCCACGGTGTTGCGCCCGCGCAGCAGCATCTGGATCGCAACGTTTGGCAGGGCCTCGCGCATCGCGGCGAGACGCTGCCACGGATCCTCCCCGAGGAAGCGGAGGGCGACGTCGTAGGTGGCCCCGCCCCAGGCCTCGACGCTCAGCAGCCCCGGGGTCAGCCGCGCGACGTGCGGCATGACCCGCACGAGGTCGGCCGTGCGCACCCGGGTGGCGAGCAGCGACTGGTGGGCATCCCGGAACGTCGTGTCGGTGACGGCGAGAGCGGTCTGCGCGCGCAGCGCCGCCGCGAACCCGGCCGGGCCGAGCTGCTGCAGGCGCTGCCGCGAGCCCTCGGGCGCGGGCGCGGCGAGGTCGACCACGGGCAGCTTCAGAGCCGGGTCGATCACCCCCTCCCCGGCGCCGTTCGGCTGGTTGACGGTCACGTCGGCCAGCCAGCTGAGCAGCTTCGTGCCGCGGTCCTTCGACGGGTTGGTGCGCACCAGCTCGGGGCGCTCGTCGATGAACGAGGTGCTGAGGTCACCGGCCTGGAACGCCGGGTCGTCGAGCACCGCCTGCAGGAAGGCGATGTTGGTGGTGACGCCGCGGATGCGGAACTCGGCCAGCCCGCGACGGGCCCGTGCGACGGCGGCCGGGAAGTCGCGGCCGCGGCAGGTCATCTTGGCGAGCATCGAGTCGAAGTGCGGGCTCACCTGGGCGCCCGCGGCGACGGTGCCGCCGTCGAGGCGCACCCCGGCGCCGCCCGGCGAGCGGTAGGTCGTGATCTTGCCGGTGTCGGGGCGGAAGCCCGCGGCCGGGTCCTCCGTCGTGATGCGGCACTGCAGCGCGGCGCCGCGCAGGTGCAGCTGGTCCTGTGTGAGTCCCAGCTCGGCGAGCGTCTGCCCGTAGGCGATGCGCATCTGCGACTGCACGAGGTCGACGTCGGTGACCTCCTCGGTCACGGTGTGCTCGACCTGGATGCGCGGGTTCATCTCGATGAACACGTGCTGGCCGGCCCGCTCCCCCGCGGTGTCGAGCAGGAACTCGACCGTGCCCGCGTTGACGTAGCCGATCGAGCGGGCGAAAGCCACCGCATCCCGGTACATCGCCTGACGGATGCTCTCGTCGAGGTTCGGCGCCGGTGCGATCTCGACCACCTTCTGGTGACGGCGCTGCACGGAGCAGTCGCGCTCGAACAGGTGCACGGTCTCGCCCGTGGCGTCGGCGAGGATCTGCACCTCGATGTGCCGCGGCCGGACGACGGCCTGCTCGACGAACATCGTCGGGTCGCCGAACGCGCTGTCGGCCTCGCGCATCGCGGCCTCGAGCGCGGCGCGGAGGTCCTCCCGGCGCTCGACCCGGCGCATGCCGCGACCGCCACCGCCCGCGACGGCCTTCGCGAAGACGGGGAAGCCGATCTCGTCGGCGGCGGCGAGGAGCACCTCGATGTCGGTGGTCGCCGGGCTCGAGGCGAGCACGGGCACGCCCGCGGCGATCGCGCGCTCCTTCGCGGTCACCTTGTTGCCTGCCATCTCGAGCACCGCGCGCGGCGGGCCGATGAAGGCGATGCCCGCGTCGGCCGCGGCCTGGGCGAGGTCGGGGTTCTCGCTGAGGAAGCCGTAGCCGGGGTAGATCGCGTCGGCGCCGGAGAGCTTCGCGACGCGGATGATCTCGTCGACATCGAGGTACGCGCGCACCGGATGCCCGGGCTCGCCGATCTGGTAGGCCTCGTCGGCCTTCAGCCGGTGCATCGAGTTGCGGTCCTCATAGGGGAACACCGCGACGGTCTTCGCGCCCAGCTCGTACGCGGCGCGGAAGGCGCGGATCGCGATCTCTCCGCGGTTGGCGACAAGGATCTTCCGAAACATCGTGTCCTCTCGGAAATCGGCCCGGGTGGGGGTCGACAGGGCTCCGGTGGTGGCGGGCCGAGGTCGGTGCGCGTGCGCGCCTCTCCACCCTAGTGAAGGTAAGGTCAGTACTCGTGCACGTACTGAGCATCAGCTCTCTCAAGGGGGGCGTGGGCAAGACGACGGTCACGCTGGGTCTGGCGTCGGCCGCGTTCTCTCGTGGTCTGCGCACGCTCGTGGTCGACCTCGACCCGCAGTCGGACGCCTCGACCGGGATGGATGTGCAGGTCGCCGGGCACCTCACGATCGCCGACGTGCTCGCGGCGCCGAAGGAGCGCACCGTTCGCCAGGCGATCGCCCCGAGCGGGTGGACGCGGGGCCGGCCGGGCACGGTCGACGTGCTCATCGGCAGCCCGAGCGCGATCAACTTCGACGGCCCGCACCCGAGCATCCGCGAGATCTGGAAGCTCGAGGAGGCCCTCGCGCACGTCGAGGCCGACTACGACCTCGTGCTCGTCGACTGCGCTCCCTCGCTCAACGCGCTCACCCGGACGGCCTGGGCGGCGAGCGACCGCGTCGTCGTCGTCACCGAGCCGGGACTCTTCTCCGTCGCCGCGGCCGACCGGGCCCTGCGGGCGATCGAGGAGATCCGCCGCGGCCTCTCCCCCCGCCTCCAGCCTCTGGGCATCATCGTGAACCGCGCCCGCGTGCAGTCGCTCGAGCACCAGTTCCGCATCAAGGAGCTGCGCGACATGTTCGGCCCGCTCGTGCTCTCTCCCCAGCTGCCCGAGCGCACCTCGTTGCAGCAGGCGCAGGGCGCGGCGAAGCCGCTGCACGTGTGGCCGGGCGACAGCGCGCAGGAGATGGCGCGCAACTTCGATCAGCTGCTCGAGCGCATCATGCGCGCCGCCCGCATGGGCGAGTACGCGAACTCGTAGGGCACGCGACCGCGGCACCGCATCCCGTGATGCCCGGGCGCGACAGGCGCGTCCGCGCGGGCGTGCTCCGCGTCGGCTAGGAGGCGCGCGAGGCGCGGCGCGCCGCGAGCTCGTCGGCCGGGTCGGCGGCCGGCGTCGAGTCGAGCTCGACGAGCGAGCTCTCCACCTCGCGCAGGACCTTGCCGACGGCGATGCCGAAGACGCCCTGGCCGCGGCTGACGAGGTCGATGACCTCGTCGTCGCTGGTGCACAGGTACACGCTGGCGCCGTCGCTCATGAGCGTGGTCTGGGCGAGGTCGTTGACCCCGGCCTCGCGCAGCTGGTTCACGGCGGTGCGGATCTGCTGGAGCGAGATGCCGGTGTCGAGCAGGCGCTTGACGAGCTTGAGAACGAGGATGTCGCGGAAACCGTAGAGGCGCTGGGTGCCGGAGCCGGCCGCCCCGCGGACGGTGGGCTCGACGAGCTCGGTGCGCGCCCAGTAGTCGAGCTGGCGGTAGGAGATGCCGGCGGCGCGCGCGGCGACGGCCCCGCGGTAGCCCGCCTGGTCATCGAGCTCGGGCAGACCGTCGGTGAAGAGGAGCCCGAGGTCGTAGCGCTCGTCGCGCTGCTCAGCGTCGGTCATGACCCCTACCTAACCTTCATCGTTAACGTGACAGTTGGTGCCACGCCGTTCAGAGTAGCGAGCCGTCCCGCGTCGACAGGAGACATCCGCTCGAACACGTCGGCGTGTCGGGCCCGACTACGACTGTAGCCTGCCGAGTGCCGAACGGATCAGGCTCGACCGCACGATCTCGAGCTGTCCCGCGATCTCGCGCGCGAGCTCGGCGGCCTTCGCACGGCTCGACGGATCGTTGCGGCGCGCCACCGGGATCAGGGCGCTCTCGATGAGGCCGAGCTCACGCTCGGCGGCCGCCCGGAATCCGCGCAGGTGGCGCGGCTCGATGCCGGATCGCTGCAGCTCCACGAGGGCCCGCAGCACCTGCAGGGCGTCGTCGCCGAAGGTCTCGCCCGCGGCGATGAGCGAGGCGCTGATCGCGTCGGTCAGCAGGGCCGGGGTCGCACCCGCCTCGCGGACCAGCTCGGCACGGGTGTAGCGGCGGTCGGTGGCAAGCATGGAGGCGGCGAGCGGGGCATCGGCGAGCAGCGCCGGGGTGCGCCCCGCCTCGAGCTCATCGAGGTAGTGCTTGATGACCTTGAGCCGCAGCGAGTGCTCGCGCTGCAGCGTGAGGATGATGCGGAGCCGCTCGACATCGCCCGCTGAGAACTTGCGGTAGCCCGCCTCCGTGCGCGTCGGGGAGACCAGCTGCTGCTCCTCGAGGAACCGCAGCTTCGAGGGCGTCAGCTCGGGGAACTCCGGACTCAGCTTGGCCAGCACCTGCCCGATGCTGAGGAGCCCGACGGCCGGGACCGGTCGCGCCGCCGCGGCCGATGACCGCGCCGCCATCAGGCGCCCGGCGCGAGGTCGATGCGGGAAGCGTAGAAGGTGAGGTGGTACTTGCCGACCTGCACCTCGCACCCGTCGGTGAGCACGACGGTGTCCTCGATCCGATCACCCGCCATGAACGTGCCGTTGAGCGACCCGAGGTCGCGGACGGAGAACTGCCGCCCCTGCCGCAGGAAGGCGGCGTGCTTGCGCGAGACAGTCACGTCGTCGAGGAAGATGTCGGCCTCCGGATGACGGCCCGCGACGGTCACGTCGGCGTCGAGCAGGAAGCGGGCACCGGCGTTCGGGCCGCGACGGACGATCAGCAGCGCGGAACCGGACGGCAGGGCGGCGATGACCTCCTGCTCCTCGGGGCTCACACCGGCCTCGAGGGCGGCCAGCTGCGCCGCGAACTCCGGCCCGAAGTGGGCCGTCGTCTCGTGCGGGCGGTAGGCGCCGTCGCTCGTGCCGGGCGTGCTGTCAGTCATCCATCGACCTCCTCTGGACGCCCAGCGTATCCGATGCCGCCGGGGCCTCCTCCCTCGCTCGCGCGGTCACGGCCCGCGTCTGACGGACGTACAGGATGCCCGCCCACCAGTACAGAAAGGCCCCCCACAGCGTGAACGCCCAGCCGAGGGGATCGCTGTAGGGCTGCAGCATCGGGAAGGCCTGGCCGAGCACGAGGAGTGGGAGCGCGTAGAACAGGGCGAAGGTGGCGACCTTGCCCAGGTGGTGCACCGGCAGCGGGCCGTAGCCGTGCCGCGCGAGCACGATGCCGAGCCCAGCGAGCAGCACGTCGCGGCCGACGATGACGGCCACGATCCACCACGGCACGACCTCGCGCACGGCGAGCGCGATCACGGCGGCGAAGATGAACAGGCGATCAGCGGCCGGGTCGAGCAGCTGGCCGAGCCGCGTGATCTGCCCGAACCGGCGGGCGATGATGCCATCGAGGAAGTCGCTGACGCTCGACACCACGATCACGATGAGCGCCGCGACGTCCTCGCCGATGAGCACGAGCACCAGGAAGACCGGCACAAGGAGGATGCGCAGGGCGCTGAGCGCGTTCGGCACCGTGAGGATGCGATCGCTCACGGGGGGCCCCGGAGGGACTGAGGCTCTCTCGGGCTCCGACACGCGCCCAGTCTAGTGAGGCGGAGCACGACCGCCAGTGGGCATCCGGCGTACGCTACGTCGCTATGGACATCGTCGTCATCGTGGTCGGCATCGCCGCTGGGGTCAGCCTTTTCACCTGGATCGCCTCGCTCGTCACCGGCGACCATTCGTGGGTCGACCGCATCTGGTCGATCGTGCCGATCGTGTACGTGGCCGCCTTCTGGGCCGCGACCGGGTTCACCGACCCGCGGCTGCTGATCATGACCGTGCTGGTGCTGCTGTGGGGCGCGCGGCTCACCTTCAACTTCGCGCGCAAGGGCGGCTACCGCGGGGTCGAGGACTATCGCTGGCCGATCCTCCGCGCCCGGATGAGCCCCGCGCAGTTCCAGGTGTTCAACGTGCTGTTCATCGTGCTGTTCCAGAACGCCCTGCTGCTGCTCATCGCCCTGCCGGCGCTCGTGGCCTACCAGAACCAGGCGACGCCGGTCGGTCCGCTCGATCTCGCGCTCGCCGCCGTGTTCCTCTCCTTCCTCGTCGGCGAGTTCGTGGCCGACCAGCAGCAGTGGGACTTCCACCGCGCCAAGGCCGCGACGATCGCCGCGGGCGGCACGCCCGAGCAGCGGTTCCTGGCGAACGGGCTGTGGAAGTACAGCCGGCACCCCAACTTCTTCTTCGAGCAGGCGCAGTGGTGGGTGCTCTACGCGATGGGCGCGGTCGCCCTCGGCACCGCCCTGCACTGGACGATCGTCGGGCCCGTGCTGCTGACCGCGCTGTTCATCGGCTCGACGGTGTTCACCGAGTCGATCACCCTCAGCAAGTACCCCGAGTACGCCGACTACCAGCGGCGCACCTCGATGCTGTTCCCGTGGATTCCCCGTGAGCCCCGTGCCGCTGCGGCGGACGCGCCCGCCGCCTGATTAGCATCCTGCGCATGTCCTGCATCCGATTCAACACCCCCGCGCAGCGCCGCCAGCTCGCCGAGAGCGCGCCCAGCATGATCGGCTCGTCGGAGGCCGTCGCCCAGTTCCTCTCCCCCGCGGTGACGAGCTCGAAGATCGAGCGCATCCGCCGCCTGGCGGAGGACCCAAACCCGAAGATCCGCGAGAGCGCGGCCCTGTCGTACCACGCCCCCGTCGAGGTCTACGAGAAGCTGTCGCGCGACCCCGATCCGGGCGTGCGCGCCTGCATCGCGAAGAACGAGAACGTGCCGTGCGAGATCCTCGCCCGCCTCGCCGACGATGTCGACGAGCGGGTGCGCGGATTCGTCGCGGTCAACTACTTCGTGCCCGCGGAGGCCATGGAGCGTCTCGCCGACGACCCGAGCGCGGTCGTGCGCGGCCTCGTGCAGTGGAAGTCGACGCTGCGCGAGACCGTCAGCGCCTGAGCATCAGCGCCTGACGGTTCAGCGCGCGGCCGTCAGCGCCTGACGCTCAGGCCTGGTCGGGGCGGGATGCCGAAGCGAACGAGAACCGCCCGAGCAGGCGGTCCGGCACGAGGCCGCTGAGCCCCACGACCAGCCGGTAGCGCAGGGTGGGCACGACGACGGCGCGGCCGCGGTCGATGCCGCGCAGCGCGAGCCGCACGAGCCGGGGCGCGTCGAGCCAGAGGAACCCGGGGATGCCGCGGGTGGAGACCCGCATCCGGTCATGGAACTCGGTGCGCGTGAACCCGGGGCACACTGCCGTGACCGTGACCCCCCGCGGGCGGGTGACGAGGTTCGCGCCGCGGGCGAAGGAGACGCCCCAGGCCTTGGCCGCCGAGTACGTGCCGAGGGGGGTGTACGCGGCGACGCTCGAGATCATGACGACGCGGCCCCGGCCACGCGCGGCCATGCCGCGGAGGGCCGTGTGGGCGAGCCGCAGCGGCACCGTGACGTGGATGTCGAGGTGCTGCAGCTCGTCGTCGAGGGTCGTCGTGAGCACGTCGCCGCGGATGCCGTAGCCGGCGTTGTTGATCAGCAGGTCGACCGGGCGGTGCTCGTCGGCGAGACGGTGCTCGACGGCGGCGACCCCCTCCTCGGTCAGCAGGTCGGCCGACAGCGCCTCGACGTGCACGCCGTGCGCGTGCTGGAGCTCGGCGGCGGTGCGCGCGAGCCGCTCGGCGTCGCGCGCGACGATCACGAGGTCGTCGCCGCGCGCGGCGAGCTGGCGGGCGAACTCGGCTCCGATGCCGGCGGTGGCGCCGGTGATGAGGGCGATGGGCATGGGTCCACGCTAGCCCGGTCGCGCCCCTCGTACCCTGGAGGCATGACGAGCGCGCGGGTCGACGCCTGGACGTGGGCGATCCGGCTCTACCCGACCCGGTCGGCGGCGACCGCCGCGTGCAAGGCCGGGCACGTGAAGGTCAACGGCGCCTCGGCGAAGCCCGCCCAGGTGGTGCGGGTCGGCGACCACGTGCGGGCGCTCACCCCCGGGGGCGAGCGGCTCGTGATCGTCACCGGCATCATCACCAAGCGCACGAGTGCCCCGCTCGCGGCCGCGAACTACGACGACCTCACCCCGCCGCCCCCGCCGAAGGAGGAGCGGCCCGCCACGGTGCTGCGCGAGCGCGGGGCCGGGCGGCCGACCAAGCGCGACCGGCGGCTCATCGAGCGGCTGCGCGGGCGCGACGGGGTGCCGGGCGAACTCGACTGAGCCGGGCGCGCGGCGGACATCCGCGGCCCGGAACCGGAGCCGGGGCTAGGCCAGGTCGAGCGCGGCGAGCGAGGCGCGGATCGTCTCCGCCGAGGCGTGCAGCGCGCGCTCCTCCTCGGCCGAGAACGGCACGTCGATCACCCGGGAGACGCCGCCCGCGTCGACGACGCTCGGCACCGACAGGGCGACTCCGCTGACGCCGCGATAGTCGTCGAGCACCGAGCTGACCGGAAGAATCGCCCCTTCGTCGTTCAGCACCGCTTCGACGATGCGCGCCCCCGAGAGGCCGATCGCGTAGTTGGTGGCACCCTTGCCCTCGATCACCTTGTAGGCGGCCGTCTTGACCTCGTAGGCGATCCTGTCGAGCTCCTCGACGCTGAGGCTCTGCCCCGCGTCGTCGATCCACTCGCGGATCGGGATCGGCCCGATGCGGCTCTGCGACCAGAGCGGGAACTCGCTGTCGCCATGCTCCCCGACGATCATCGCGTGGATGCTCGAGGCCGACACCCCGAGGCGCTCGGCCAGGCGCCAGCGCAGCCGGGAGCTGTCGAGCACCGTGCCGCTCGAGAACACGCGGCCGCTCGGCAGGCCGCTGAAGCGCTGCGCGGCGACGGCGAGCACATCGCAGGGGTTGGTGACGAGCACGTAGACCGCGTTCGGCGCGCGCTCGACGAGCTGGGGCATGAGCGAGCGCAGGATGCCCACGTTGACCCCCGCGAGGTCGAGACGGCTCTGCCCCGGGTGCTGCTTCGCCCCGGCGGTGATGACGACGACGTTCGCACCCGTCACGAGGTCGAGGTCGGCGCCGCCGGTGATGCTGCTCGACCCGGTGAACGGGGTGCCGTGGGCGAGGTCGAGAACCTCCGCCTCGGCACGCGGCGCATCGATGTCGTACAGCACCACCTCACGGGCGGAGCCGCGGATGAGCGCGGCGTAGGCGAGCGAGGAGCCGACGGCGCCGGCGCCGATGATGGCCAGGCGGGAGTTCTCGATGACGGTCATGGGCAGAAGTCTGGTGCAGGGGCGTGCCGTACCGCCAGGCGCCCCGCCGCCGCACGGCGCACGTGACCTAGCATCGGCACATGAGCGATGACGCCCCGCCCCCGGTCGTGCCGGTCGGCGGCATGCCCACCCGGTCCGGTTCGGTCGCGCGCGTGCTGCTGCTCAGCGCGCTGATCAGCACGGCGCTCATGGCACTGGCCTACCAGCTCGGCATCGGCGACGCGGTCATCTCGCGGCCGGGCGAGCTCGTTCTGCTGCTGGTCGACATCGCGCCGGTGCTGTGGTTCGCCGCCGCCGCGGTGCTGCTGTCGATGCTGCGCTGGCAGTCGATCGATCAGCGCTTCCGCTGGGTGATGCTGGCGGCGGTCGCCGCCGTGGCCGTGTCGCTCGCGCTGCGGATGACGGCGCTGGCCCAGCCGCCGGTCGCGGCCCTGCTCGAGCCGTTCACGCTCGGGTTCCTCGTGGTGGTCGGCGCGAGCATCCTGTTCACCCGCTCGCGGGTGCGCCGCCTCGCGAACGGCACCGACGCGGGCGTCACCCTTGTCGGGGTCGCCCTCGGCTTCGTCGTCGTGGGGGTCGGGGTCGCCCTCGGCGCTCTGCGCGTCGGCCTCGCCGGCCCGCCGGTGCCGCCCGGCGCGGTCGCCCGCTCTGTCGAGACCTCGCCGACCACCGGTCTGCTGATCGGCGCCACCCTGCTCATGATCGGGGGGCTGTTCTGGCTCACCGACCGCACCCGCAACCCCGGAGTCGAACGTCCATGACGACCACCCCTCAGCCCGTGATCCTCGATGTCGACACGGGAGTCGACGATGCGCTCGCCCTGCTGCTCGCGGCGCGGCATCCCGCGCTCGACCTGCGGGCCGTCACCTGCACGGGCGGCAACGCGCCGCTCGCGCAGGTCGTGCAGAACACCCTGAAGGTTCTGGATGCGGCCGGCGCCGGCCCGATCCCTGTCGCCGCCGGGGCGCACCGCCCCCTGCTCGAGGCGCCCCAGCACGCGGCCGCCATCCACGGCGCCGACGGCCTGGCCGACCTGGGCCTCCCCGCGTCCGCCCGCACGCCCGAACCAGTGCACGCCGTCGAGCTGCTGCGCCGCACGCTGACCGAGAGCGCGGAGCCGATCACGCTCATCAGCCTCGCACCGCTGACGAACATCGCCCTGCTGCTGCGCACCCACCCGGAGGTGCGCGACCGCATCGCCCGCGTCGTCATGATGGGCGGCGCCGTGGGTACCGGCAACGCGACCGCGGCGGCCGAGTTCAACGTCTGGCACGACCCGGAGGCCGCGGCGATCGTGCTCGGCGAGGGGCTCGACGTGCTCATGTACGGCCTCGAGCCGTTCTACCGGGTGAGCGTGACGCACGCCGACGTCGAGGCGCTGAGCGCCGCCCACGACCCCGCTCCGCGGCTCGCAGGCGCACTGCTGACCCACCTGATCGGCATCGATGCCACCGAGGAACGGGTCGCCGACGACCGGGTCGCGATCGGCGATGCGGGTGCGGTGTGCGCCGCGATCGACCCGTCGCCGCTCGTGACGCGCGTCGCCCCGGTCGAGGTGGCCCTCGCCCCCGGCGCGACGCGCGGCCAGACCGTCGTCGACCTCCGCACGATGGAGGGTGCCGACATCAGCGCAGCGCGCGCAGTGCCGCCGGCGACCGTCGTGCTCGACGCCGACCCCGAGCCGTACCGCCGCCTCTTCCTCGAGGCGCTCCTCGGCGCATGACCGACGTCGTCGCCCTGCTGCGGGCAGCGCTCGGCGATGCCGTCGTCACCGACCCGGCGGCGCTCGAGGCGCTGCGCTCGGACAAGTCCGGCCAGCGCACCGCCGCTCCCCCGCTCGCGCTCGTCGCGGCGCGCACCGTCGAGCACGTGCAGGCCGCGCTGCGCATCGCGCATGAGCACCGCGTGCCCGTCGTGCCGCGCGGGGCGGGCACCGGGCTGTCGGGCGGCGCGATGGCGGGAGCCGGCGAGCTCGTGGTCTCGACCGCGGCGATGAGGCGCATCCTGTCGATCGACGATGCCGACCAGCTGGCGGTCGTCGAGCCGGGGGTGCTCAACGGCGCGCTCAACCGCGAGCTCGCCGCGCGCGGCCTGCGCTGGGCGCCCGACCCGGCCAGCCGCGAGATCTCGACCGTCGGCGGCAACATCGCCACCAACGCGGGCGGGCTGCTGTGCGCCAAGTACGGGGTCACGCGCGAGGCGGTGCGCGCGCTCGACGTGGTGCTCGCCGACGGCACGCTGCTGCGCACCGGGCACCGCACCGTCAAGGGCGTGACGGGCCTCGACCTGACCGCGCTGCTCATCGGCTCGGAGGGGACGCTCGGCATCATCGTCGGGGCGACCCTCGCGCTGACGCCCGTTCCAGCGGGCGTCGTGGCGACCATCGGGGCGACGTTCGGCAACGTGGAGGAGGCCGCGGCTGCGGCGGCGGCGATCACGGCGGCTCGCATCCGCCCCGCCGTCATGGAGATCATCGATCCCGTCGCGCTCGCGGCGATCCTGCGGCATCTCGGGATGCCCGACCGCGCCCCCGGCACCGCGCACCTGCTCGTGCAGACCGACGGAGCGGCCGCCGAGCAGGAGGCCGCGGACGCCCTCACGATCGTCGCTGCGCGTGGCGGCGACGCGGCGATGACGACCGACCCGGAGGAGGGCGAGCGGCTGCTCGCCGTGCGCCGGGCGATGCATCCGGCCATGGAGGCGCTCGGGCCCGTGCTCATCGAGGACGTCGCCGTGCCGCGCTCGCGGCTGGCGGAGATGTTCGCCGCGATCCGCGCGATCGGCGAACGGTACTCCATGCCGATCCCGACGGTCGCCCACGCGGGCGACGGCAACCTGCACCCGAACCTGGTCTACGCCGGTGATGAGGTGCCCGACGTGGTGTGGCAGGCCGCGGGCGAGGTGTTCGAGGCCGCGCTCGCGCTCGGCGGCACGCTGACCGGCGAGCACGGCGTCGGCACGCTCAAGCGCCGCTGGCTGGCCGCCGAGCTCGGGGACGAGCAGGTGGCACTGCAGCGGCGCATCAAGGAGGCCTTCGACCCGCGGGGCATCCTCAGCCCGGGTCGCGCGATCTGAGCGGGCGCGGCCCAGCGGCCCAGCGGCTCAGCGGCTCAGCGGCTCAGGCGGTCGGGATGATGACGAACACCTTGCGCAGGGGCTCGTGGACGTGCCACACGCCGCGCCAGCCGGCGGGAGTGACGAACAGGTCGCCGGCGCGGAGCTCGAGGGGCTCTTCGCCCTCCTCGACCAGGGTGACGCGGCCGCTGACCAGGTAGCAGATCTCGTGGTAGCCGTCGCGGGTGGCGGTGAACGACCCCGTGGTGGCCTCCCAGATGCCCGTCTCAACAGGCCCGGGGCTCACCCCCGGCGCAGCCCAGACGTCGGTGACGCCTTCGGTCTGGCCGGGGGTGAGCGTGGTCGGTTTCGGTGCGAACGCCGCGATGGCGTGCCCGGGGGCGTTGCGCAGCAGAACCGTGGTGGGCATGAGGCTAGGCGATGCGGATCATCTTCTTGTTGACGAACTCGTCGATGCCCAGCGTGCCGAGCTCGCGGCCCGAGCCGGAGCGCTTGATGCCGCCGAAGGGCAGCTCGGGGCTGTCGGCGAGCACGCAGTTGATGTAGACCATGCCGGCCTCGATCTTGTCGGCGACGCGCGCGGCCTGCTCCTCGTCGGTCGTGAAGAGGTACGAGCCGAGGCCGAACGGGGTGTCGTTGGCGAGCTCGACGGCCTCGTCCTCGTTGTGCACCTTGAACACCTGGGCGACGGGGCCGAAGAACTCCTCGTAGTACGCCGAGTTGCCGGGCTTCACGTTGGCGAGCACGGTGGCCGAGAAGAAGGTGCCCTCGCGGGTGCCCCCGGTGACCACCTCGGCGCCGCCGGCGACGGCGCGCTTCACCTGATCCTCGAGGCCCTCGGCCGCGCTGGCCGACGAGAGGGGGCCGTAGACGCCGCCCTCGACCATCGGGTCGCTCGGTGCGGCCTCCGACATCTTCGCGGCGAACTTCTCGAGGAAGGCGTCGTACAGCGAGTCGATGACGATGAAGCGCTTGGCGCCGTTGCACGACTGGCCGCTGTTGTCGAGGCGGGCGTCGACGGCCATCTGCACGGTGGCCTCGAGGTCGTCGGTGCTGAGCACGATGAAGGGGTCGCTGCCGCCGAGCTCGAGCACGACCTTCTTCAGGTGGCGGCCGGCCTGCTCGGCGACGGCCGCACCGGCGCGCTCCGAGCCGGTGAGCGAGACACCCATGACGCGCGGGTCGGCGATGATCGTGGAGATCTGGTCGGTCGTCGCGTAGAGGTTCGTGTACGCGCCCACCGGGAAGCCCGCGTCGGCGAAGATCTGGTGGATCGCCTCGGCCGACTCGGGGCACTGCGCGGCGTGCTTGAGCAGGATCGTGTTGCCGAGGATCAGGTTCGGGCCGGCGAAGCGGGCGACCTGGTAGTAGGGGAAGTTCCACGGCATGATGCCGAGCAGAACGCCCATCGGGCTCTTGCGGATGAACGCGGACCCCTCGCTACCCTCCATGAGCGCGATCGGCTCGTCCTTCAGCAGGGCCGGGCCGTTGTCGGCGTAGTACTGGTAGATGTCGGCCGAGAAGTCGACCTCGCCCAGGGCGGCCTCGATCGGCTTGCCCATCTCGCGCACGATGATCTCGGCGAGGTGCTGGCGGCGCTCGCGGTGCAGCTCGGCGACCTTCGTGATGAGCGCGGCGCGCTGCTCGACCGTGGTCGAGCGCGACCAGCCGCGGTAGGCGTTGTAGGCGCCCTCGATCGCACTGGCGACCTCGGCGTCGGTCGCGGTCGGGTACGACCGCAGCGTCTCGCCGGTGGCGGGGTTGATCACTGCGTACTTGCTCATGAGGCTCCTCATCGAATGGACGGATGGTGCGCTGCGCGGGCCCCGGGGCGGCGGCAGTGCGCACCTGGGCCCAGCCTAGGGTCAGCGAGCATCCGGTCGCATCGCCGTCATGGAGATTCCCGGCAGTCTCTTCGCCACCGTGTACAGGCCTTCGCCGCGCCGTCTACAGTGGCTCGCATGAGGCGCCTGCGACACGTGGTCCGCGAGCTGCTCGCCGGGGCTGCCCTCGTGCCGCGGGGATTCGCGCTGTGGCGCACGCGGCCCGGCGCGATGGCCCTCGGCATGGTGCCGGCCCTCATCGCGGCCACCCTCATCGCCGTCGTGCTGATCACCCTGGGGCTCAACGTCGAGGCGCTGGCCCAGGCGATCACGCCCTTCGCCGACGGCTGGGCCGAGCGCGACCGGAGCATCCTCCGCACCCTCCTGGCGCTGCTGCTCGTGGCCGGCGCGATCACCGCGACGATCTACACCTTCACGACGCTCACCCTGCTGATCGGCGACCCGTTCTACGAGCGCATCTGGCGGGCGGCGGAGGAGGACCTCGGCGACTTCACCCCCTCGCCGCTGCGATTCTGGCGCTCGGTCGGCGACGGCGTGCTGCTCGTGCTGCGCGCGCTCGGCTACGCGCTCACGACCTGGGTCATCGGCCTGATGCCGGTCGTCGGGTCGGTCGCTGCGGCGATCGTCGGCCCGATGCTCGCCGGGCACCTCATCGCGCGCGAGCTCACCACGCGCCCGTTCCAGGCGCGGGGAATCGACCTCACCGGGCGCGGGCGGCTGCTGCGCGGCTCGCGCGCCCGGGAGCTGGGGTTCGGCATCGCCACCCAGCTGGTCTTCCTCGTGCCCGGCGGCGCGATCGCCGTCATGCCGGCCGCCGTCGTCGGAGCGACGCGGCTGGCCCGCGACGTGCTCGCCCGGGCGGAGAAGGGCGGGGCCGCGCACGATCGCGCGAACTCGACCGAGTCGCCCGAGTCGACGTGACCGCCGAACTCTGCGCCGAACTCACCGCCGAACTCACCGGCGAACCCTTGCGCCCTCCGCTGCTTCCACAACGGCGGAGGGGCTGAAGGCGATTCACCCGTTCCGTGGTTGTGGAAGGTGCACTGGATGCGCATCGCGTGCTTCATCCGCTGCAGAGGGGCTGCTCAGCCCTCGGCGAGCCAGGCGCGCACGGCGTCGCCGTGCTCGTCGAGCGCGGGCGGCGCCGTCGGAGCGACGGGGGCGAAGGCCGAGTAGCGCACGGGGTGCGCCAGCTGATCCGGATGCCCCTCCCCGACGGCAACCGTCGGCGCGAGCCCGAGCCGCCGCGCGAGCGCGAGCGCCTCGCCGATGCCGTTGACGGTGCCGGCGGGCACCCCGACCGCGAGCAGGCGGGCCGCCCACACCGCGGCGTCGTCGGCGGCGAGCAGCGCCTCGAGCGCAGCTTCGAGCTCGTCGCGGTGCGCGACCCGCGCGGGGTTGGTCGCGAAGCGCGGGTCGCTCGCGAGCGCGGGATCGCCCAGCTCACGGCACAGGGCCGCGAACTGCGTGTCGTTGCCGACGGCGACGGCGAGCATCCCGTCGCGGCAGCGCAGCGTCTCGTAGGGGGCGATCGAGGGGTGCCGATTGCCGAGCGCGCGCGGCGACTGCCCGGTCGTGAGGTACGACGAGGCCTGGTTGGCGAGCGAGGCGAGCAGGCTGCCCATGAGCGAGACCTCGACGTGCTGGCCCTCGCCGCCCGCGCGCTCGCGGTGCAGCAGCGCGGCGAGCACTCCCATGACCGCGTGGTTGGCGGCAAGCAGGTCGACCATGGCCACGCCGACCTTGCGCGGCTCCCCTCCGGCGTCGCCGGTGATGCTCATGAGGCCGCCGAGCGCTTGCACGAGGAAGTCGTAGCCCGGCATCGATGCACCCTCGCCGGTGGACCCGAAGCCGGTGATCGAGCAGTAGACGGCGCGTGGGTTGCGCGCGCGCACGCTCACGGCGTCGAGTCCGAAGCGCTCGAGGGCGCCGGTGCGGTAGTTCTCGATGACGACGTCGGCGCGGTCGACGAGCGCGCGGGCCGTCGCGAGGTCGTCGGGGTCGCCGAAGTCGAGGGCGATCGACTGCTTGCTGCGGTTGGCCGACTCGAAGTACGCGCTCGACGACCCCGCCCACGGCGGACCCCAGGCGCGCGTGTCGTCGCCGGCACCCGGGCGCTCGACCTTCACCACGCGCGCGCCCAGGTCGGCGAGCATGACAGCCGCGGTCGGGCCGGCGAGCACGCGGCTGAGATCGGCGACGAGCATCCCGTCGAGGGGTCGAATCATGAGGCAACTGTACAAGTGGACAAAAGCGCGAGCGACGGGCACGATGAGCGTGCACCAGAGAGGACCCTCATGACCGACTCGCCCCTTGACCTCATCGGTTTCGACAGCCTGCTCACCGACGAGGAGCGAGCGACCCGCGACCGCGTGCGCGCGTTCGTCGACAGCGACCTGCGCCCGAACATCGCCCGCTGGTACGACGAGGGCGTCTTCCCGCGCGAGATCATCCAGCCGATGGGCGCCCTCGGCCTGCTGGGCATGCACCTGCAGGGGTACGGCTGCGCCGGACGATCGGCCGTCGAGTACGGCCTCGCGGCCGCCGAGCTGGAGGCCGGCGACTCGGGCCTGCGCACCTTCGTCTCGGTGCAGGGCTCGCTGGCGATGACCGCCATCCACACCTTCGGCTCGGAGGAGCAGAAGACCGAGTGGCTTCCGCGCATGGCGCGTGGTGAGGCGATCGGATGCTTCGGCCTCACCGAGCCGGAGGCCGGCAGCGACCCGGCCTCGATGCGCACGCACGCGCGGCGCGATGGCGACGACTGGATCATCACGGGCAGCAAGCGCTGGATCGGCCTCGCGTCGATCGCCGACGTCGCCGTCATCTGGGCGCAGACGGAGGCGGGCATCCGGGGGTTCCTGGTGCCGACGGGCACGCCGGGCTTCACGGCCACCCCGATCGCGCAGAAGCTGTCGATGCGCGCCTCCATCCAGTGCGACATCGTGCTCGACGAGGTGCGCGTGCCGGCGAGCGCGCAGCTGCCCGGCGCGGAGGGCCTGCGCGGACCGTTCACGTGCCTCAACCAGGCGCGGTACGGCATCGTCTGGGGTGTCATGGGGGCTGCTCTCGACAGCTACCGCGCGGCACTCGACTACGTGCTGCACCGCGAGGTGTTCGGCAAGCCGGTGGCCGCCTACCAGCTGACGCAGCAGAAGCTCGTCGACATGGCGCTCGAGATCGACAAGGGCTTCCTGCTCGCCCTCCAGCTCGGGCGCCTCAAGGATGCGGGCCACCTGCAGCCGCACCAGATCTCGGTCGGCAAGCTCAACAACGCGCGGGTCGCCATCGAGATCGCGCGCGAGGCCCGGGCGATGCTCGGCGGCAACGGCGTCACCCTCGAGCACTCGCCGCTGCGGCACGCCAACAACCTCGAGTCGGTGCGCACCTACGAAGGCACCGACGAGGTGCACACGCTCATCCTCGGCAGCGCGATCACGGGCATCCCCGCGTTCCGCTGACGGGCCGGAAGCGAGCTCGCAGCGATCGCGCGGCGCGCTACTCCCCCGCGCGCGCCGGCACGACGGCGGGATGCGTGCCCGCCATCGTCTCGAGCACCCGCACGACCTGCGAGCTGTAGCCGAACTCGTTGTCGTACCAGACATACACGACGAGATTGTCGCCCGTGCTGATGGTCGCCAATCCGTCGACGATGCCCGCGCGGTGCGACCCGATGAAGTCGGTCGAGACGACCTCGGGCGACTCGATGTAGTCGATCTGCTGGCGCAGGCTCGAGTGCAGCGAGGCGTGCCGCAGGAAGGCGTTGACCTCGTCGCGCGTCGTCGGGCGCGCGAGGCGCAGATTGAGGATCGCCATCGAGACGTCCGGCGTGGGCACGCGGATCGCGTTGCCCGTGAGCTTGCCCTCGAGCGCGGGCAGGGCCTTGGCGACCGCCTTCGCCGCGCCCGTCTCGGTGATGACCATGTTGAGCGCGGCCGAGCGGCCGCGGCGGTCGCCCTTGTGGAAGTTGTCGATGAGGTTCTGGTCGTTCGTGAACGAGTGCACGGTCTCGACGTGGCCGTGCACGATGCCGTACTCGTCGTTCAGCACCTTCAGCACCGGGGTGATCGCGTTGGTCGTGCACGAGGCGGCGGTGACGATGCGCTGGTCCGCCGTGATCGTCTCGTGGTTGATGCCGTGGACGATGTTCGGCAGGGCGCCCTTGCCGGGCGCGGTCAGCAGCACGCGAGCGACACCCCGCGAGCGCAGGTGCTGCGAGAGCCCCTCCTCGTCGCGCCAGCGGCCGGTGTTGTCGACGACGATCGCGTTGTCGATGCCGTAGGCGGTGTAGTCGATCGCGGCCGGGTCGTCGGCGTAGATCACCTGGATGAGCGTGCCGTTGGCGAGGATCGTGTTCGCCTCGGCGTCGACCGTGATCGTGCCCTCGAAGGGCCCGTGCACCGAGTCGCGGCGCAGCAGGCTCGCGCGCTTGACGATGTCGTTCTCGCCGCCCTTCCGCACGACGATCGCGCGCAGGTGCAGGCCGGCACCGTTGCCGGCGTGGGCGATCAGGATGCGCGCGAGCAGCCGCCCGATGCGGCCGAAGCCGTACAACACCACGTCGGTGCCGCGGGGGTCGCCGGTGGGCGCGGGAGCGCTACCGACGACCTCGCCGAGGTACGCGGCGAGCGGGCGTCCGGCGCCGTGCGCGTCGTAGTCGCCGAGCAGGCGCGCGATGTCGAGGGATGCGGGACCCGGGTCGAGCGTGAGCAGGGCATCCAGCACCTCGCGCGTGCGCTCGAGCGGCAGCACCGCGCCCGTGACGTGGTGCGCGTAGCGGTGCGCCTTGATGACGCCGATCGGCGACTGGTTGATGAGGCGGCGGCCATGGATCGAGGTCACGACGCCGTGGTCGCGGTAGAGACGGCCGATGAGCGGGATCAGCTGCTCGGCGAGGGTCTCGCGGGCCTTCCAGGCCTCGCGCTGGGCGATGACGGCGTCGGTCATGGTTCGCTCTTCTGCGCAGACGCGCCGACTCGTGGTCGGGGGCCGCGCGGGTCGGGGGCGGATTCGCTCATGAGGGTAGCGAGCGGGCGGCCTGCGATCGGGGTCGTTCGGGCCGTGACGGCGCGAAAGTTCGGCGGTTCTTTCCGAATCGAGCGGGTCAGGCGCCGTCGGCGGCTGCGAGCTGCCCGCAGGCCCCGTCGATCTCCTTGCCCCGCGTATCGCGCAGCGTTGTGGGGATGCCGGCGGCCTCCAGCCGCCGGACGAACTCGCGCATGACCGCGGGCTCCGAGCTCGTCCAGATCGACCCGGGCGTCGGATTCAGCGGGATCGGGTTCACGTGCACCCAGCCCCGCCCCCGGGCGATCAGCTTCTGCGCGAGCAGGTCGGCGCGCCAGGCGTGGTCGTTCATGTCCTTGATGAGCGCGTACTCGATCGACACCCGGCGCCCGGTCGCGTCGAAGTAGGCGCGCGCGGCGTCGAGAGCCTCATCGACCTTCCAGCGCGAGTTGACCGGGATCAGCTCGTCGCGCAGCTCGTCGTCGGGCGCGTGCAGGCTCAGCGCGAAGGTGACGGGCACCTTCTCGGCGGCGAGCTTCTCGATGGCCGGAACGAGGCCCACCGTCGACACCGTGATGTGCCGGGCGCTCATGCCGAGGCCGTGCGGCTGGGGGGCCACCATCGTGCGCACCGCATCCATGACCCGGTTGTAGTTGGCGAGCGGCTCGCCCATGCCCATGAACACGATGTTGCTGACGCGCTCGGGCGTGGTCTCGCCGCGCTTCTTGCCGCCGAGCTCGCCCGCCGCGATGGCGGCGTTGGCCTGCACCACCTGGTCGATGATCTCGGCGGTCGACATGTTGCGGGTGAGGCCGGCCTGGCCGGTGGCGCAGAACGGGCAGTTCATGCCGCAGCCGGCCTGGCTCGAGACGCAGAGCGTGATGCGACCCGGATAGCGCATGAGCACGCTCTCGACGAGGGCGCCGTCGTGCAGCTTCCACAGGAACTTGATGGTGTCGCCGTTGTCAGTGCGCAGGCGGCGCACCTCCGTCAGCAGCGGCGGCAGCAGGCCAGCGACGAGCTCGTCGCGCTGCGCGGCCGGCAGGTCGGTCATGCGGGCCGGGTCGGTCGTGCAGTGCGTGAAGTAGTGGGTGCTGAGCTGTTTCGCGCGAAAGCCGGGCAGGCCGAGCTCGATCACGCGCGCGGTGCGCTGCTCGGGGGTGAGGTCGGCGAGGTGCACGGGCGGCTTGCCGCGCTTCGGCTCGGCGAACTGCAGCACCGGGCGGCCGTCGGGCCCCAGCTTCTGCTGCCAGCCCTCGGTGGTCGGGCGCACCTGGGGGCGGGCATCCGTCGCCGCGGGCGCACCGGGCGTGCGCGGGGTCGTCGGAGCGCCGTTGTTGCGAATGCCGCGCTCGGATGCCATGCCCTCCAGGGTACGCGGTGTCAGGCGTCGGGCCCGGCCAGCGCCTCCTGCAGCCAAGCGGCGATGAGCGGCACGATGCGCTCGTCGATCGGACGACGCACATCGCGGCGGTACTCCTTGAGCGAGGGCGCGACCTGCCGGCGGAGGATGTGGCTGAGACCATCCAGCACCTCCGCCCGGGTCGGCGCGCGGCGGATCTCCGCGATGCGCGGCGTGTCCTCCGGCGGCGACTGCAGGTCGAACTGGCCGCCGAGAGCGAGCACGGGCTGCCGGGCCGCCGCGAGGTCGACGCTCGGGTCGTACGCCATGAACTCGCGGTGCCAGCGGGCGTTGACCCGCGCACCGCCGATGCGGGCGACGTCGCCGGTGGTCGCGAGCAGCTTCGCCCTGTTCTTCTCGGTCTGCGTCTCGAGATCGGTGCGCATCAGGCGCAGGATGCCCCGCACGAGCCCGGGCACCTGATCGCTCAGCGCTGCCGACTGCCAGCGCAGCACCTCGAGCCCCGAGCGCGCGTACCCCGAGAGCATCACTCCCCCGGCGACGGCAGGTCGCTCGGCCAGGATGCGTGCCGAGATCGCGGACCCCTCGCTGTGCCCGATGACGATGAGCGGCAGACCACGGTCGGCGGCGTCGGCGGCGACACGGTCGACGACCGCGAGGGCATCAGCGACGAGGTCACCGAACCCGCTCGTCAGGAAGTCCCCTCCGGACGCCCTGACCCCGCGCTTATCCCAGCGAACACTCGCGACGCCGCGGGCTGCTAGACCCTCGGCGAGCTGACGCTGGATGCCGAGGGGCAGCTGGCGGGCATCACCATTGCGGTCGAGGGGGCCGCTGCCGGGGATCAGGATGGCGATGGCACGGGCCGGGCCGTCGGCCGGCTCGAGCAGTTCGGCGGCCAGCGGCACCGTCGCGGCGATGGTGAGGGCGGTCATCGGGCTGCTCCTCGCACGACGACGTCGAGCTGAGCGGCGAGCTCGACCGCTCGCTCGGTCGAGACGATGACGGTGCGCACCGAGCCGCTACGGGTGCGGATGCGCAGGGCCGGGCCGCGACCGCGCACGAGGGCGACGGTGGCACCGCCGCGGCGGCGCCAGGTGCCGATCTTCGCGCCGCCGGGCACGCCGAGGCCGGGGGCGCGGAGGCCGCGCACAGCGGCGAGACCGTCGGGCACGACGTCGACGGCGCTGAGCGTGTCGAGCGGCAGACGGAGGTCGCCGCGGAGGGCGAAGATGCGCTCCGCAATGCTGAGGCGCAGGTGGACGCTGTGGGCGTCGATCGTGATGGTGGGCACGTCGGGCCTTTCTCTCGGGGTCTCCTCATTGATATCATGCTTGATAATGTTTGAGCAAGTGAGATTGATAGAGTGTCGCCATGACGACCGCTGACCTGCTGCTGCACCCCGTGCGGCTCCGGATCATCCAGGCCATGCTCGGCCGTGATGCGCTCACCACCCGCGAGCTCGGCGAACGCCTGCCCGAGGTCGCGCCCGCGACCCTCTACCGGCACGTGGGCACGCTCGTCGACGCCGAGGTGCTGACCGTCGTCGCCGAGCGCAAGGTGCGGGGCACCGTCGAGCGCACGCTGAGACTGCGCGAAGAGCGCACCAGTGTCGACGCCGACGCGCTCGCGCTCGACGCCGAGGCGCTCCGCGGCGGCTTCCTCGCCTACCTCGCGAGCCTCGCGGGAGCCTTCGACGGCTACCTCGACGGCCCCCGCACGACGCTCGCCGCCGACCTCGTCGGCTTTCGGCAGGTGGCGGTGCACGCGACCGACGACGAGTGGCGCACCGCGCTCAGCGCGATGCGTGAGGCGGTCACCCCGCTGCTGCAGCGCGAGCAGGCGCCCCCTGGCGCGCGTCGACGGATTCTCGCTACCGTGAGTCTGCCCGCCGACTGACGGCGGTCGCACCCGGCGGAAGGAGCCACGATGCCGACCTACATGCTCATCATGCGCAGCACCGACGAGGGGCTCGCCGCCAGCAAGGCTCAGGACACGGAGGCGGTCATCACCGCCATGGGGCAGTACAACGAGGCGATGATGGATGCGGGCATCATGGTCGGCGGCGACGGCCTCAGCAACCCGGCCGAGGGCGCGGTCGTGCACTTCTCGAGCTCCGAGCCCACCGTGGCTGCCGGCCCCTACGGCCCGACCGCGTCGCTGTTCACCGGCTACTGGACGATCCGCGTCGGCGACCTCGAGACGGCAATCGGGTGGGCGAAGCGCTGCCCGATGGTGCCCGGCACTGCGCTCGAGATCCGCCGCGTGACCGACGAGAGCGACTTCGCCGACTTCGCCGACAACGAGTACCTGCAGAAGGAGGCTGGCTGGCGCGACGAGCTTGAGGCGAAGGCGGCCGACAGCTAGCCCCCGCGCGTCGGGAGAGTCCCTCCGCCGAGGCCGTGCCGGTGTGCCAGCACGACGAGCTGCACGCGATCGCGCACCCCGAGCTTGGCGAGAACGGTGCTGACATGCGTCTTCACGGTCGACTCGCTGAGAAACAGGCGCGCCGCGATCTCGGCATTGCTGAGTCCGTCGACCGCGGCGTCGAACACGTGCCGCTCCCGATCGCTCAGGGTCGCGAGCCCGGCGGGCGGCGCGGGTGGGGCGACCGTCGCGGTGGCCGCGCCAACCAGGGTGGCCAGGTCACCGGCGGCCGCCACGGCCGACCCCGCGTGAACGGCACGGATGGCGGCGACGAGAAACTCGGGGCTCGCATCCTTCAGCAGGAAGCCGGAGGCCCCGACGTCGATCGCCGCGCGCGCTCGCTCGTCGAGGCCGAAGGTGGTCAGCACGATGATGCGCAGGGGCCGCGGGCGGCGGGCCGCACGCTCCGGGCTCAGCAGCCGTCGGGCGGCCTCGGCGCCGTCGACGTCGGGCATGCGAATGTCGAGCAGCACGACGTCGGCGTCGATGCGATCGAGCAGCGCGATCGCCTCTGCCCCCGACCCGGCTTCGCCGACCACCCGCAGATCGGGTTGCGCGTCGACCACCGCGGCGACCCCGGCCCGGAACAATGGTTGATCGTCGACGAGCACCACCCGCACCGGATCCCTCACGACTCCCCCTCCCCCGCCGACATGCTCGCGGGTGAACCCACCGGCACGCTCGCGCGGGCCAGGAACCGGCCGTCGACCTCCGTCGCCTCGAGCGAGCCGCCGACGGCGACGAGTCGCGCGCGAGCGCCGTCGATGCCGGTGCCGCTACGGGCGGCGTCCGGCGCACCGGCAGGCGCGGCGGGTATCCGGCCGTTCTCGACCTGCACCGCGGTTGTCGGCAACGACCGCTCGACCTCGATGCGCAGCGGTGCCGCGGGATCACCGTGGCGCAGCGCGTTCGTCAGCAGCTCCTGCGTCGCGCGGTAGAGAGCGACCCCGGCCGAACCCTGCGGAGCGGGCCCGGATCCCGTCCGCGTGACCTGGGTGCCGGGCCGCGAGTCAGCCACGTCGGCGATCAGACGATCGAGGTCGACGACGGGAGCCGACGGTGGCGCGCCGGTCGCATCGGTCGACTCGAGCACCTGGCGCACCTCGCCGAGCGCCCGCCGCGCGGTGTCGGCGATCGTCGCGACGACCGAGCGCACGGCATCGACGTCGTCCGGGTCACGGAAACGCACCGACTCGGCCTGCGCGACGATGACGGCGAGCGAATGCCCGACGATGTCGTGCACATCCCGTGTCAATCGCGTGCGTTCCGCCTGTAGCTCGGCGAGCTCGCGCGAGCGCCGTGCCTCGGCCTCGGCCGTCGACGCGCGCAGACGCCCCTCCCGACCGAGCCGCATGGTGCGGGCGAGCAGCCCCACGAGCCAGGGCACCGCGAGCACCAGCACGAGCAGCGCCGCGAGCACGCCCACCGGCAGCCACACCGGCAGCAGCGCTGTCGACGCGAAGAGCCCCACGAGCCACGAGTCGATGAGCAGCAGGTAGACGAGCGCGATCACCGCTCCGGCCGGCACCGAGACGCCGCTCAGGCGCAGCACCAGCGGCGAGCCGTAGTGGGCCGCACTCGCCAGCACGACCAGGATGCCCAGCTGAAGGACCCCCGCGTCAAGCCCCACGAGCATGTGGCCGAGCGTGCCGGCCCATGCCAGGGCGAGCGCCCACCCGGGGTGCAGCCGCCGCACCGTCACCGCCGCGGCCATCACCGTGCCGGAGGCGATGAGCGCGCCGAGCACGCGCGGGTCTTCCCCCGCATCCCCCGGCCCGGGCGGGGCGCCGAGCGCCACCGACCCCAGAAGCAGCGCCAACCCCGTGATGCCGTCAGCGACGAGCACGCCGAGGCGCGAGCGCACGAGAGCGGGGTGCAGGGTCATGCGTCCATCCTGGCGGCTCGCGCCACCCGGGTCATCCGTCGAACGGCCGCCCGACCGGTACTGCGGTACCGATAGTGCGGCACCGTCGGGCATCCGATCGCACCCTTCGACCGATGCGCCGCCGCGACCGCCGTTCGTAGCGTCGACAGCATGACCTCACACACCACCCTCCATCCCGACGAGATCGTCGCCCGTTGCCACCTGCTGACCCGCACGTTCGGCGCCGACGGCGCCACCGTCGCCGCCGTCGACCGCATCACCACGGCCTTCCGTCGCGGCGAGCTCACCGCCGTCGTCGGCCCGAGCGGCTCGGGCAAGTCGACGCTCCTGTACCTGCTGGCGGGGCTCGATGCGCCCACGAGCGGCCAGGTCGAGCTCGACGGCTACCTGCTGACCGATTTCGACGAACTCGAGCTCGCCGCCCTGCGCCATGAACGCATGGGCTTCATCTTCCAGTCGTTCAACCTGCTGCCGGGGCTGACCGCGATCGAGAACATCCGGCTGCCCGAGACGCTGGGGCGTCAGAAGCGCCCGAACGACGAGGCCTGGGTGCGGCAGCTGATCGAGCGGCTCGGCCTCACCGCTCTGCTCGAGCGACGGCCCCACGAACTCTCCGGCGGCCAGCAGCAGCGGGTGGCGATCGCCCGCGCCCTGGCGCACCGGCCCGCCGTCGTGTTCGCCGACGAGCCCACCGGCAACCTCGACCTCGCGACCGGCGGTGAGGTGCTGCGCCTGCTCACGGAGCTCGCCCGCGACACCGGCTGCGGCATCGTCATGGTGACGCACGACCCGCGTGCTGCGAGCGCCGCCGACCGCGTGCTGTCGATTCGCGACGGCCGCCTCGTTGCCGAGCTGGGGCGCGCGAGCGCCGCCGAGATCGCGGCGCTGATGCTGGCCGAGACCGCGCACGCCCCTGCCGCGCCCCCGTCCACGGTGCCCGCTGCGACCATGCGCGCCGAAGGCGACCGATGAGCGCCCGCGCCGGAACCGTGGCAGCCATCGCCACGGTCGCACTCAGCGCGATGTACATCGTGCTGCTGACCTCGGTGATGGCCCTGCTGCGGACGGGCCTGGTCTCCACCCCCTTCGGCCAAGGCGAGACCGCCACGCTCGTGCTGGGCGTGCTCGGCCTGTCGTTCCTCATGGTTGCGCTGATCGTCGCGACGGTGGTCGTCACGAACGCTTTCGCGCTCGTCACCGCCTCGCGCATCCGTGAGATCGCGCTGCGCCGGCTGCTGGGGGCCTCGGCCGTCAGCGAGCGTCGGCGCATCGCCCGCCACGGGCTGCGACTGTCACTGGGCGCGACCGCACTGGGTGCCGCTCTCGCGGCGGGTGCGGCGCTCGGCGTTCTGGCGGTCGCCTCGCCGACCGGCGGGATGCTCGCCGGCGCCGAACCCGCCGACCTCGTCGACCCGCTCGTGGTCGTGCCGCTGCTCGCCCTACAGGTGTGCACGACGATCGCCGCCTGGCGCGGGTCGGCCGCCGTGCTGACGGCCGAACCCGTGCAGGCGCTCGGGCTGGCGAGCAGCCAGGAGGTCGGCGGTGACGACGACGTGCGCGTGGGCCGTCGGGCCCGCGCCGCCCTGCTGACCGGGCTCGCCCTGCTGGGCCTGACCGCTCTGGCCGGCACGGTCACCCCGTTCGCCGCCTTCCTCGGCATCATCGCGGGCACCGTGCTGGTGATCGGTGTGCTCGCGGGAGCGAACGGCATCATGCCGCGCGTCCTGACAGCGCTCGGGGCCGCGCTGCCCCGCACCGGGCCCGCCGCGCTGGCGCGGCGCACCCTGGCAGAGCATCCGGCGCGCACCACGCGTGCCGCGCTCGGCGTGCTGATCGGTGTCGCCGTGGTCTCGATGTTCACGGTCGCGACGGCGAGCGCGAACCTGTCGCTCGCGATCGAGTACCGCGACACGCAGTTTCAGGCCCAGGCCGACGAAGTGCTGCTCGGGGTGCTCGCGATCATTAGCGCGCTGATCGGCTTCGTGGTGCTGATCGCCGCGGTCGGGCTCGCGACCACCGTGGCGCTCAACACCCAACTGCGCGCGCGGGAGATCGCGATCACCCGCATTCTCGGTCAGTCGCGACGGGATGCGGCGCTCGCGATCATCGTCGAATCGGCAGTGCTCAGCCTCGGTGCGGCGCTCGCAGGGCTCGCCCTCGGCGGCCTGCTCGGCTGGGTCGGCGCGCAGAGCGTCATCGGCATCGCGCTCAGCTCGCGCGTGGTGATCCCGGCGATCCCACTGCCGCTCATCGCGCTCGTGCTCGTGACCGCGCTCGTGCTGACCGTACTGTCGGCGGCGGCCCCCACCCGGTTCGTGCTCGCCGACTCGCCCGTGCGAGCGTTTGCCCGCGCCTGAGCACCAGGCACGGACGAGTCGGTGGGAGAGCGGCGGTTCCGGTCAGTGCGTTCCTGGTCAGTCGGTGCCGAAGTCGAACGCGGCGCTCTCGCCGGCGGCGTCGATCGCCTCGGCGAGGGCCTCGCGCTCGGCGGTCATCGGCACGGCGTGCTCGACGACCTCGTCCGACTCCCCCGCCGTGATGCTGCCGACGAGCTGGGCGGTCGCGCCGCCGATGATGCCCTGCGCCGCGTACTGCTCGAGCCGCGCGCGCGAGTCGGCGATGTCGAGGTTGCGCATGGTCAGCTGGCCGATGCGGTCGGTGGGGCCGAAGGCCGCGTCGCCGACGCGCTCCATCGAGAGCTTCTCGGGCGCGTACGACAGGCCGGGGCCGGTCGTGT
>VFQU01000091.1_pt1 | contig 120155 bp, 89 predicted proteins | sample 3512311 | NCBI WGS metagenome assembly VFQU01 (sample SAMN10412377, study PRJNA504923) | tailings metagenome | isolation source: Relicate 3 Philex TSF3 active mining site | place: Philippines: Tuba, Benguet | collected 2017-08-29
TAGAGCAGAGGACTGAAAATCCTCGTGTCACGAGTTCAAGTCTCGTTCCTGGCATCCAGTAAAATCAAGCCAAAAGCCCAGAGAGAAGCCTTTCTGGGCTTTGCTTTTGGCAATTTCATCTGGAAGCCTGACTTTTCTGTTGGGTGTTTTTAGATGGGTTTAGGTACAAGATTGGGGGAAAATTGGGGGAAATTCTGGAAGAAGAAAAATAAGGGCGACGTAGACTAGAGGACATCTTCCCCCACAGGAGTTCCTATGTATTCATCACAGTCGCAAGGCAAAGGTGGCAAGGGTTCCGTACAGTTTAAAAATACGAAAGGTCGTTTACAAATCGTCTTTTCTTATCCGGTTGAAGAAAATCGCGAAATTAAACGCAAGCGCTTCTATATTTCGACGGGTTACGAGGATACGCCGATTAATCGTCAGCGCGTTGGCGGTATTGTCAGCCAACTTCAGCGCGATATCGATTACGGCGAAGTGGATCTGAGTCTTCAGAAATATCAGCCATTCGCTTCTCTCAGCACCGTTTCCCCCATTCCCCCAATTTCCCCCAATCTGCCAGCGAAGACTCAACCTGATCTCAGCGAGTTGTGGGAGCGGTACTCACAATTCAAACGACCACAAGTTAGCCCAAGCACTTTTACAAAAGATTTCAAGAAGCACCGCAATCACATCAGTCGTTTTCCAAGCCGATCGCTAGAAAATGCCTCGGTAATTCGCGACCATTTGCTGAAAACGCTGACACCCGATGCTGCAAAACGCTGTTTGTCTCAATTGAAGTCCTGCTGTGATTGGGCGACTGATGAAGGATTAATCGAGGCAAATCCGTTTGCTTCAATGCGGATCAAAGCGCCAAAAGGACTTTCTGAAGATGAGGATGTGAATCCATTTACAAAAGAGGAGCGGAATTTAATTATTCGGACGTTTGAGAGCGATCGTTATTACAAGTTCTACACTTCTTATGTTCGATTTCTCTTCTTTACAGGAGCAAGACCGTCTGAAGTCATTGCACTGCAATGGAAGCATATTACAGAGAGCGTGATTCAGTTTCGCCAATCGATCGTGGTTTCTGAAGATGGCTTAGTTCTGAAAGAAGGGCTGAAAACTCAGCGCAAACGAGATTTTCCAATTACGGCTGAAGTGAGGGCAATCTTAGCGGATATTAGACCTGAGAAGGTCAATCCTGAAGAACTGATCTTCAAAAGTCCAAGAGGTAAGTTGTTTGACCAACACAATTTTGCCAATCGTGCCTGGAAGTCAATTATGGCGAAATGCGGTGTTGCTTATCGCAAGAGCTACCAGTGCAGACATACGTTCATCAGTTTGTGTGTTGAGGAACATATTAATAGCACAGCGATCGGGCGTTGGACAGGAACCAGTGCCAAGATGATTGACAAGCACTACGGCGCGACAAACTTCACAAACTTGCACCCCCCTGATCTCACGTAAGAACTGTCTTACAGCTTTCACTAGTCGCGCAATAAGTCATTGCGCGATTTTTTGAGCTATGAATGGCGTGTTAGGTTTCACACTTTATTGACAATTGACATCAGAAAGATTTTACGAACGCCGAAATATGACGGATAATGGTCAAGACTCAGACAAGGAAGATTTGAGATATTTTGAGTATGGGTAATCGCTGCAACCGCTAGAGCAATGAGGGATCTGAATCATGAATGCCGAGATGCTGCGGAAACAATACGAGCAAACTGACGATTTGCTGGACATCCCAGACAATTCCACGTTTCGGAAGAAATTGTTCGCCTGGAATCGGAATTTGACGAGATTGGGGCTGGATTTCCTGCGTATTCCAAGAATCCGAAGCCTGTTACACCCGCTCAATCGAAGGCAGTTATGCGAAAGGTGAGATTGTAGTCAATGGTGTTGAGCGATCTGGCAGAACTGATTCAATCTGTGAATCTGGGCATGGGAACGGAAGCAGCGATCGCAGAAGGGCGACGACGCATCCGACAGCATTTGACTGAACTCACGGACGAACAGCAAGCTTATTTTGATGCTTTGGTTGACGAAGATCAGCTTCAATCCCTGGACAAGCCGCTTCGTGCCCAATTGAAGTCAGTCGTCCATTCGTTGCTCTCGGCTTCAGATTGGAATGCGATTGGGCAAGCCGCAACGGATAAAATTCAGCACCACTGGGCTGAGTTCATTCAGCACTCCAAACCTGCTTAAATCCGAAAATATGCTCGAAGTGCTAATCGATTCGTAAGCGCGGGAGCCATTGTTCTGCTGCTAAGGTAGGGGACCCCAGTCGAACCACACCTTTGGGAGAATCTGCTACCAGTAGCCCTTGGTCGATTAACCATTTCAGCGTCGATCTCGCTTGCCGCTCCTAATCTCCAGTAATTGCTGCCGCTTGCCCTCGTGCCACTTCTCCTTCCAAGAAGGCTGCCTTTAGTAATACAAAACTTCCTGGCAATAACGGTTGCTGTGCAGTCGCGCTTTGCGCTAGACGCTGCTGGACTGCGATCGCGGAATTTGCTGCAATCCGAGCCAATAGTTACGTTAGCTCCAAAAGCTGTGTCATGAAATTAATCTGATTAATGCAATTCTCTAGGAGATCGCATTCGGCAGATTGAATAAAGCTGAATGTGATCGCATTGACATCAATTGAGCAATTGCAGTTATTCAGAAAATAAATGCTTCTTTAGATGAGTCAATCTTGGCAGATTTCTCCTTCGGAAGTACCAAAATTAATTTTGGTACCATTTGCTAGTCTTGTACTCTGTCCAGGTTCTACATCCTTAACTGCCCCTTCTGGTGTAGTTGCCACCCATTTTCGGCAAGATAAATTTTTCAAGCCCCAGATATTTCGATTCGTGGGATGTTGAGTAATTGCCGCGATCGCTTCCGAAAAATCAAACGGCTTTTCATTATCAACATGATGAGGGAACAATTTAGCATCATGATTTAACATGATCGTCTGCCTGCCTAGCCGAATACGCGCGGGAGGGAGAATCTCCGAACGACAGTTCCAGCAAGGTTTAAGGTTGCCTGTTACTTTTAAGAATCCGAAATCGTAAAAGTTCTGTTCGCCGCAGTCTGGACAAAAGACAATCGAATCTCGCAACTGAATCATTGCTGTTCTCCACTCTGTCTCCTGAACTCGTCCGCTAGTTGGATTATGCAGTCCATTTGTGAACGCTTTAGTAAATAATTTTTGTAAAAACTCAGGATAAATATTCCAATAAATCTCTGCATTATCCTGATAACCCGGTATTGGACGATTTGAAATATCGTTGGGATCAAAGATAAAAATTGGAGCTGTGCCATAAAGTTTAATCATTGCAGGCAAATCAAAGCACCTAATTTCTGCCTCTTTTCGTCCTTCTAGCGGATGATGCACCATAAAGATATAGAACAGGAGAACCGCTAATGAAAATAGGTCAGTCTGAGTATTAGGACTCGTATCTCCTCTAACAATTTCTGGAGCCATGAATCGAGGAGTGCCTAATACTCCACCTACACCTTGCCCATCATCCACATCTACATTGTCGTTGTCGCAAATCAAAACGCTACCTGTATCAGGATTGAAGAAAACATTACCGAATGAGATATCGCGGTAGCACAAGCCTCTACAGTGGAGTTGAAAGAAGCTATCCGCCAGTTCAAATCCTGCGGTTGAGAGAGATCGAAAGGAGGGAGTGATACGAGATTTCATCAGGTCAATAATCCCTTTAAAGCGAATATCTCGTAAGGGCATAATGTAGCCAAAACCATCGATATCTGGAGCCGTCACTAACTCTTGAATCCAAAGAAATCGATCGCTTGGTGGTCCCAACTGAATTGCTGCTTCAATGCGATCGCGCAAAAAGGGATCATTTTTGAGGTAATGCGGAAAGTACCATTTAAGTGCGATCGCTTGTCCGCTTAAGTTAGCTTGATACACTTCACCCTGACCACCACCGCCAAGGAATTGTTGAACGGTACAAGGCAGCTTTGAGGATGTTGTATAAACAGTTTGTCCAGTCTTCAGGAGTTCGCCCATAATTCATGTACCTACTTGAAGAATTAGAATTTAGTAACTACCAATGAGATTGCTATGAGGTCATGCAAGACCTGTTGACCTCATAGCAATACTTGAGTTGAAACCTGCAAGGTGCTTGATTCTCATTTAACTGCGATCGCAGAAAGCTGCTCCTAAGCTCAGATTTAGCTGCAACTTTCTACTGGTCTGTCAATTATTAACTGAGGGGTGAGATCGTTGTAATTTATCTTTGTCTACCCATCATTTATTGCTTGACAGACCACTACCTGATTTTGCAATTTACTGAGGCTAGATTAGGTTGCTTTATCCTTGTAATCATTCACTGCTTGCAAAAGCTATTAAGGTGAACTAACTACTAGCATCCAATCTATGGTCAACCCACATTCGCGCTCTAGCTTGTGGTATATTTTCCCAACTACTTCCTTTTAAGCGAGAAGCTTCAAATTCTAGATGATTGACTCCACAACTTCGACACTTATGTGTAGTAATTCGCGTTCTCAAATGATGTCCGGCGCTCTCAGGAACTCCCATTTGTTCAGAGTGATATTGCACAGCATCAACGTACTTTCTTTCATCTAGCTTTGTCGCCAAAATTGTCATTTGTTCAACCAATGTTTCTCCTTCGCTCGTATAACGCTCCTGAGCATTGGTCTTATCAAGGTATTTCTCACATTTCTCGCAATATGGAGCATTCTGAAGCCAACTAAATACAGTAAGTCCACCGATCGCAAACCCAATTAGTTGAATTAGGGCATAAACGTATCCAAAAGTTGAACCAAGCTCTGCGCTAGTGGTTCGTCCTTGGTTGAATGAGAGCGATGTGTGACGGATGTCGAAGTCTAAATAGCTCCAGAAAGAAATAGCATCCTTAATTCGACTCCCATCTACTTCTAGCAAGTAATAAGGAATGTAGTGAACTACCAGGTAAGCACCGATAGAAGCTAAAACCATATTAAGTCCAATCCCACCAGCAGGTTTCTGATGAAAATGCTTTGCAGCAAAGTAGTACCCACTTGCGGCAGCAAGACCTGCTAAGAATGCACCTACTGGGACTATAAACCAAACTATGAGAGAGTACAAAGCGAAGCCAGTTGAAGCTTCAATTAACCCAAGGACACCACCAGTTAAGACAGCGGAGCTAATCCCAATGGCTGCAATTATTAACCGTTTATTAGCACGAATCTGACTTGACATATTACCTACCCTTTACAACGAGAAAAACATTAGTTAGCGATGGAACCTATGCAAAGCGCTACAACAAGCGCCGACCCGAAACTCTTTTTCGCATAGATGCAACGTAGCAATTGCAAACATCTTCTGCCTTGGCAATTTATCTTAATGTTGTTTAACAGGAAAGTTCCATTCGCAAATTTCTAGACGAATCTAGTTCTAAGACTCTAAATCGCATTGGATACTTACTATTGCCAACAGCAAATTCTCTGGCTCCTTCCCAACGAACGGTCTTAAAAGAAAGAGAAGTTGTCTGAGCATAGAAGTAAACAATGTGGCTAAAAGACCTAATACGGGTGTTGTCTTTTGTAGCAAGCGTATAACTCTGCCCCGGTTTAAACTGCCACAATCCCTCTGTTCGCCAAGTGTCAGAGGTGTTTTGAAACAAAGACCAAACATTAGCTTTATAGCGAAGTGCGAGCGTAATTGGTTCAGAACAGCTATTTTTGACTCGGATCTCCGCACCTGTCAAGTTTAGAGACGCATCTTGAAAGCCTCGGTCACTTTCCTCTTGTATTTCAGCTTCGATTTTTTGAGTTTTCTCTTGTGCTTCAGCTTTGATTTTTTGAGTTTTTTCTTGCATTTCAGCTTCGATTTTTTGAGTTCTCAGGTATTGTTGAAAACTCAATCCTGCTAAAGCGATTATACCTGTCAGCAAAATTCCACTCATCCCCCACATCTGCTGCACAGTGTAAGAGTATGAAGGCTGAAGTTTCGGCTCATCAAGTTTGGCATCATCTTGCCCTGATTTTGGCGAAGAATCAGCAAAACTCTGAGACCGAGGTTGTTGCATGACTCCCAGAGCAATTGCCCAAGTATCAACTGCCCACATTGCTGCTTCTGGTTTGAGGTAGAGGTGGTCTTGTAGCTTCTGATCCAACCTTGGTAGTAGTACTTCTATTGATACTGTTTGTTTGCTCGATCGCAATTCTGTAACAATTCCTTCGCGCAAAGCAGCAATGAGAATGCTTATTTCTGATCGAGCCTTTCCACAAAAGTCTCGTAATAGAGCTTCACACCGTTGTCCATCATTAGTGAGATCCTGACCGTATTTTGCCATTAGATCGCAAAGAACTTGTCTAGGTAGGTCTTTCATGTCCGAATAACTCCTACAATAGAACCAAAATCAATCTGTGTTCCGTTCATCAGATAGAGCGATCTTCCAATCGGAATTTGTCGGGGTTCTCCACTCGCTAATGTAGCTGTCCAGTCCCGACGAGAGCAATTCTTCAAGCCTAGCATTGCTGGGTTTTTAGGATTATAGTTTACCTCTGCGACTGCTTGCCCTGAGCATTGTGGTTCTAATCCAGGAATATCCTTTGCCCAAAGGCGCGTACCTACAGTTAACGGGATTGACTGATACCGAATCTTTAAGTGCAAAGGAGTTGCTAGTTGCGAAGTAGAGCGGATAGCTTGAACTATTATTGTTAGATTTCCGACAGTTCGTTGATCCCCTGGATGGACTTGTCGGGTGATCCCAGTCGGGATTTCTTCGCAGATAATCTGTCCTTGATCAAGCTGGTAGCGTAGCTCGGCTGGAGCCGCGTTGCGTGCATAGAGCGTGCATAAACTAGAATTGCTGCCAATCAGAATGGACTGAGCGCCCAGACTAACGGTGCGCGTCTCGTGAGTTCCATAATGGACTTCCAACCACGCATCTCGAAATGCCACCTCTGCAATTACGATCATCAGCCCAATACAAAACCCGATCGCTGCCAACCCAATTAAACGAGCTAGAAATTCTGGAAATTTACTCAGAACACCTATTAGAACAAATAAAGCTCCGCCAAGCGTTCCCCCAACTCCCCCACCTATCGCACCGCGCCACCAGCCTAAATTGGGTATCTGAAAACTGAGTCCAACTCCCAAGAGGAAACCTGCAATTCCCCAGCAAATGATTCGTAAAGTTTCTGTTGCTTCAGTGCTAGTGAAGATAAATTGGGCAAGTCCTCCAGAGATTCCCCCACTCATAAATCCTAGTAAAATACCATCTTGCAATGCTTGCTGTATCTTTAGCCTGTGCTTAAAATACTGCGAACTAGCAATTAAGAGGGCAACGGCAATCCCCAATCCAATTAAGCCAAACCATAATCCCATTAGAAGGACAATCAAGATGAGATCATTGCTTTTTAGTGGAAGCCACAAAAATATAAATTCCGTGCAGAGAGAACTTGTGGCGCTTCCCACCATTCCCCAGAGCGCAAAGTGCAGTGCTTTATCCAATCCAGCTTGAATTTTTCGTTTGATCTTCATCAGAGCCTTCTTAAAAGTTATGGAGTGTAGCGGGTTGCAAAGTTTTTAGTTCGAGTCGGTGAGAGTTGACGGGCTTTGAGAATTGCTGCCATGAGAAATGCATATGACATTATTCCAGCAATTGCCAGCACAATAGAACTGACTACAGCCGCAGAATTCCAAAGCGCGTGTAGTAGCGAAGCTGTTAGATAACCAATTCCTAAAACGCGCCATCGCCTGCTCGGAACCAGTAAGCTTAAGCCAATGAAATAACCAAAGTATCCACTATAGGCAATATGACCAAACACAGAACTAATGATTCGAGGAATGAGTAGATGAATACCTATAAGTTCTCCTGTTCCATTTCCTGCTTGCTCTGCCACAGTGTGAACAATATTCGGAATATATTGCCCCAAGGTTTCCAGAAGCGTGAATCCAATGCCGGAAGCAGCACCTAAGAGAATTCCATCTAATGGTTCCCAAACTCCCACTTTCTCACGCCAAGGTGAGCGTAGGCTCTGACCCAACCCTAGCATTGCAAAAACAGGTAATGCTTTTAGCAATTCCTCCATCAAGCCTGCTCCAAAGAACATTTTGATAAAAAGCGGCACAAACCCCAAGTTTTGCAAAGCACTCTTATCTTCAGGAATATTTCCGGGCAGGATGTCTCGGAATACTAAACTAAATAGAGGAAGGATTGGGCTGACGAGAATGAGCATTGTGAAGAAAACCATACTCACGATCACCCACCAAGGTTTAGGTTTACCGCTCATTTGATACACAGCAAAATAAGCTGCTGCGGATAAATAGATGGAGAGTATCGCATTAAATAGCCAAGGTTTACCAATTGAACTGAATAGAGCCACAACAAATAGAACGGTGAGAATGCCTGGAACTAGATAAGCCTTGCTCAACAATCTTTGGCGCGTCCCGAAAATGGGAACAACCTGACTGAGATGAAGCGAATTATGAGAATTGATAGCCAATGGTTGAGCTACTGGGCGATTTCCACTGCCGCTGTTTTGAACCTCAAAGATGAATTCAGGTCCTTGCTTTCCGAGTCTAATGCGATCGCCGGATTGCAAAATGCGATCGCTCTGTATCCGCTGTTGATTTACGTAAGTTCCATTGCTACTTCCCAAAGCATAGATCTGCCACTGAGTTCCTGTTGGGGTTGATAGAGATCGGATTTCTGTATGCTGTCGCGAAACCCCTTGAGCTTGAGATGAGTTCAACACAATGTCGCATGTTGCCTCTCGCCCAATTTTTATCGGTTGGTGAGACTTTAAAGGAAAGTCAGACTGTCCTTGGTTAGCGGAAACTTGTCTTAGAATCGCTTTGGTTTGTGAGAACATAGGCGGCAGAGAGAAATCACAGCTTAATTGATGGCTTAGATCGTTACTTCGGTGCTTTAGCAGGCTCTTTCTTAGATTGAGTTAACTCCCTTTCTAGGTTTTTTGAAACTTCTTGTTGTTTCTCAAGCTTTTGTTCCACTTGCATCATCTTGTTCCATAACTGCCAATTGATGGGTATGAGCAATAGTGAAGCCACGATCGCAATTCCTGCTACACTCCACAAAATCCGTACCTGCTTTGCTAAGGAATTCTGACGAGCGTTGAGAAATTTAATTTTTTTTTCTGTGTCTTCGAGTCGCGAACTTTGGCTCTCTTGTTGTTGAATCATATCGTCACGATCCTTTAGTTCAATTCGTCGAATAATGCCAAGGGTAATGTCATCGCCACTTCCTCCCTGCGAAGTCTCATCTAAGTAGACTGGAAGTTGTCTTGCTACAGTCATCAGCCCGTCTTGCCGAATTAGGTGCAGATAGTCACGTCCAATCTTAGAGAACTCTGCTTCTGATGGATAAGAATTGGCATAGCCATCCGTACAAAGCAAAATTAGAGCAGGGATCTGATCAATCGAATCGGCAGAGTACGGTTCCAGTCGAACTTGAAAATCCTTCCAAGCTTCTGTTGTGCAGAGAGAAGTGGTTTCATTTCCAAGCAATCTGGGATCTCGCTGCATGGGTCGTGTCGTTTTGCCTGCGGTATCCACGCATAGAATATCTCCATCTCCTAGTTGAATGTACAAAATGAAAGTCTCTGTGATCAGAATGGCAAGCAGGGTAGCTCCATAAGCAATTTGCGGAGCTTGCTGGATGAGTTGCCGTGCAGTCTCGCCTTCTCGATCTAATAAATGTTGCCAATTTGGGTCGGACTCAGTTGGATGACTTTGCCAGTGCTGTAATACTCGGTCAGTCCACTCTTGCACAACTCGTTGCGGAAGATGAGTGCGGGCAAGATCGTGAATCGTGGATAAGTTGAGCGGTTCTAGTTCTAAGCTCTTCAGAAATAGATCGCTCATTACCTGAATCACAGTGCAAACGGCTTCTTGTGCCCCAATCTGACTGCGAAAATTCTTCAAGCTCCCATGTCCATCTGAAATTGCCAGAATCAACGGTGTTCCTTCTCCCATTTGAGGGTTGTGAGGATACCAGGCGATCGCATCTTGATTAGGAATTTGATTGCGATGGTGAGAAGCCCCTCTAATTGATTTACCCAGGCATCGCCAATTGATAGAAGAGTTTGTCATGAGTTGCTCACCATACATCCTGAACGTTTTCAATGACAGTAGGAGAGGCAAGCGGAATGGGGACATTGGTGGGAGAAGCTGAGTTCTGCGTTTGACTAGGAGGTGCAGAAACACTTGCCAATACAGCGGTTGAAACCCATTTGATCCGATTGATCAGTGCATCCGGATTATTTGCAGCTAAAGGCTTCAATTCTGGATTGCCAATAAATTTCTGAAGTACTTCAAAAGCTGCATCTTGCCCAACCGCGATCGCAATTCTAACCGCTTTTTTCCCCCAAGGCTGTTCCATCAGTTTCTTTAATCCAGTTGCATAATCATCCGTAGGCTGCCCGTCCGAAATTAAGACCAGCACGGGCGGCAATGCTCGATCTGTCATGGGTGGAATTTTGAGTTGTTCAGCCACCATTGAGAGCGCTTGACCTAAATCCGTGACCCCATCCGCTTGTAGATCTGTCCATTCAAAATCCTCAATAGGCGTAGCTTGAGAAACTTGCCACTGCGCTCCATCCGAGAATTTGATGACGCGCACCAGAACTTGAGCATTGGGGTTATCCAATGCAGCTTCCTTCATTAAAGGAACGGCTTGTCGGATTGCATTATTGAGCGATTGAATCTTACCTGCAAAAGACATTGAGCCAGAGCAGTCACACATCCAAATAAAATGGAGTGGGCGAGTAGCAAGTTCTCCTCCAGGACGTTTGTTTCCCATTTGATTCACCTCAATAAGAGTTTGCTTGTTTCATCAATTAAGTCTTTCTCGAAGCGGCTCAAGCCTTTTCAGTTTGAGCGTTTCTGCACTGGAACGAAATCAAAGCCGTAGCTTGATCGCTCTCCTTTCACAATGGTGACTAACTGCACCGGAGCATCGCGATCGCCTGCCATAAATCGCACAGTTCCCGAAGCGCCGATCGCGCTAAAGTTAGCCCGACTCAATGTTTCTTGAATGCCTGCACGGGTCGGATTTTGTTGAAGTGCCGCGATTAAAGCTTGCATGGCATCGTAGGTCATCACCGTGCGCCAGTTCACATCACTGTTCCACATCTTGCGAGAGCGCTCAGGAAAGCTCGAAGTCAGGTCGCCTAAGATGTGCCACGGAACTGCGACAACCATTCCAGTTCCGCGATCGCGCACAACATCCAAGGTTTTTGCAGCATACATATCGTCGCCTGCAAGAATAGGCAGTCGGTTTTGATTGGCTTGGACGACTTGTAGCGCTTTATCTAAAGTTGCAGTATTCGGAGCGAGAAAGATGACATCGGCTCCATTAGCGCGATCGAGACTTCGACTCGGTGTAAATCCAGAATCATTCAGATCGTACTCTGCAACGACTTGACCACCGCTAGATTGAATCGACTTGGTAAATTCACTTTTGAGAGATCGACTATAGTTGCTGGTTGAATTGAAGTAAACTGCAACTTTCTTACGATTTTGAGTTAAAGCATGAGTTGCGAGGGTTCGAGCCGCGATCGCATCACTTGGAATAGTGCGGAACACAAAACGACTTTGATTCGAGATCTCAATCGATGAGCTAATTGGAGAGATTGCTACTAGCTTTCCGGCATCATACGTTTTCGCTGATGCGATCGTCACATCACTAGCGGTATGACCAATCACACCGAGAATGTCGCTGCGATTCACGAAGTCTTGTGCAATTTGTTTACCAGTATTAGGATTTTCATCATCGTTTGCGATCACAATAAAAACTTGTTTGCCATTGATCCCGCCTGCGTCATTGATTTCTTGCTGAGCTTGAGCTACACCCCGCAGTACTTCCTGAGACATAGGGAGATCATGACCAATTGGAACCACAACAGCGAGTTTGTGATGTTCTGCTTGTGCAGCTTTCGCATTATTAAGATAGATGCGAACTTCAGGATCGTTCGGTTGTTTTTGTAGTGATTGCTCAAAGTGTACGATCGCTTGGCTGAAATTGTTCTGAGCCATGCTTTGTACGCCTGCAAGCTTTTCGGGTGTCATCTGATCTGAAATCAGTGATTTTTCACCGGAACTCATACGATCGCTAACATTACTACTCTGCGAAGCCGTGGGGAACTTCAAAAACTGCGGAACCTGAGACACGCTGAAGAGGGTCAGGCAGCCCAGGAGAATGAACACGATTGGTGGTGGTGATTTGCGAGTGGCTGTCATGTTAGTCCTCTCCGGGGTTGAGGTTTTTTAAGCGGCGGGTAATTTCGTCATCGATCGTCATGCGATCGAGTTCAGCTTGGAGCTTTTGGGTTGGATTCTCAGACAGTTCAGCCAAGGCTTGAGTTTGGAGGTTGCGTGACTCGATCGCAGATTTCGCTTCGTTAAATTGATTACGGGCGGAGTCGATTCTCAAGTCACTCTGCGCTTTAGAAATCACAGATAGCGCATCATTCACTTCCGCCAATGCCTTCATATTCTGCATTTGAATTTGGTAAGATTCGAGCTTTTGACGTTCTCGATCGAGCTTTTCTTTAAGCTGCGTGACCGTTGTTTCAGCTTGTAGAACTTGAGTTTCAAACTGCGGCAGGATTTTTTCAAGCTCGATCGCTCTTGTCATGGCTAATCGCGCTGCACTTTCATGTCCTTGGCGATAAGCTAAAGCGGCTTGAGATTCAGCCTGTTTGAGTTCATTTTGCTTTTGCTGATACTGCTGTTTTGCTTTTTCATAAGCTGCCATAACTTTGGCAACTGATTCTGTGAGTTGATGCACTGATTGCTGCATCGACAACAATGATTCCTGAGCCACTTCAATCGCAATTTTTCCCCCAGATTTAATCGGTTTACCCCAGAGCCAACTCCAGACTGCGTAAACCGTTCTTCCAGCCCGATCGCCGATTAGCCAGTACAAAAAATCTTTCATTGCCAGAATCCCTTAGAGGATGGAGAGGAAAGCTGAGACGAGGATAAGACAAGTCTCAGATCAGCGTGAAAGTGAGTTTGTGGGAGTTGAACTGCAAAAATAGTTGTGATTCTTCCTTGCAGGATACTTATTAATTATTTTTTGGAGTGACTAACCTATGAAGGCTGTTGCTAATTGGCTACTCTTCTCGTTTTGCTTTCTCAACGGCAGCAGCAGCGTTTACTAGACCACTGCCAAAGAAATACTGTTCAGCAGAAACTGGGCGAGGATGGGGAAACACACCAGACGGACGCAGATAAGAAAAATCCCTAGCTGCACCAAATCCGATCGCGGTTTGTAATCGATACTGAGTAGTATCAGCATTGCTAAGGTGTAACGTTTGAGAACTCGATGTTTCCTTCAAAATTGAGGTGATACGATCGCGGCTCAATTTGCCATCACGTTCTCCCTGCATCAGTGCCACAACTCCAGCCACAATTGGAGCGGAGAATGATGTTCCTTGCACTTGGACGTAATTGCCTTGTGGATCAAATGTCATCTCCCAGTTTGATTGGGGCGGCTTCATTCCTTCCCAAAAGCCTGCAACTCCCGTTCCACCTGTTGTTAAAATGCCACCTTGCTGCGTCAGCTGGGTTTCGCCCCCCGGAGCCACAACATCCAATCTTCCGCCGTAGCTACTGTAGAGTGATCTCGATCCTTCCATTGAGGTCGCACCGACTGAAATTACGCCTGGAATTGCAGCAGGGAAAGCAACTCCATCCAAGCTTTCATTTCCTGCGGATGCCACGATCGCAAGATTCGGATTGGTATCTAGCACGTTGAAAACTTGATCGGTTAAGCCCTGACTTGGCAGTAATCCGCCGAGGCTCATATTGATCACATTCGCTCCACGAGCAGCAGCATACCCGATCGCCTCGATTAATCGCTCTTCCGTAATCTCTCCCTCTAATCCGAAGACACGCACAGGCAGAATTTTGGCTTGGGGTGCGACTCCGAAAACGCCCTGATGAGTTTGGGGATGTGCGGCAATGACCCCGGCTGACCAAGTACCGTGAAATTCTGCGGCGATGTTACTGCGCTTGATAGAACGAATCAGAGCCGCGACTTGTCCATCGCTGTAATTCTTATGGAAGCGGCGAATGGCATCGACAAGCTCCTGATTCTGCTTCAAAATATCTTTGTCTGAAAGTGTGAACGTGCTTTGAAAACTGGGACGAAGTTGATCCAGTTCTGTATCGCTCATCCGGGTATCTGGATCACCTCCATTCATGCTTGTAAAGTCCCAGCCATTCATTTCTCCAGGTAGCGGATCGCTGGTGTTTTTGGTCGCATGAAGGTTATTTATCAAATCGGGATGATCCCACTGGATAACACTATCAATGACCGCGACGACCGCATCCTTCCCTCGTTTGCTATTGCGCCATGCTTCAGTTGCTTGAATATCAGTTCGGGGGAGAAACCTGCCACGTTTTGGGGTGCTATCAAGATGCCATTGTAGGGGTAATAGATTGCTCTTGAGTGGGGAGTTTTCGGGTTGAGGCAGACTAGCTAGAAGCTGGTTGATCTGCTCTGGTGTATTGGTTGCTCCTGTGGCGGCTGGTTTCTGCATTTCATACTGGAGCGACTGGATGAAGTTGGGAGTTGCGGACTGAATGCCTGGAATGTTGACTAAGCGATTGGCAATACTCAGAATTTCTGTTCCTGATGCTTTGCGCGATCGCACAAGATAGCGATTTTGAGTGAACCGAAGAGGATGGATGACTTCTAGATCGTGGCGATTCAGAAGTGTCTGAACTTGGATTTGGGAGAGTCCTGCTTCAAAACTCAGCAGGATTTCGTTGGGAAGTACGATCGCTTCTTCGCGCAATTGGTCGCCTGTGGAACGAGCTAAAACGGGTAAAGTATTTTCGACATAGCCTTGTTTTTGAATTCGCTCAATTACGTCATGGCTGCTGGTGCTGTCAGCGAGTTGAATGAGAGCGTGGCGATCTCCGAGCGGTTTCACGTCTGCCTGCAATGCGGGAAGTGAGGTTCCGCCACGAGTGTTGGTTTCGCCAAGGAGAGCGACTTGCAGTTGTTGATGCAACGGACGGAAACTAATGGAGCGAGAACTTCCCACGGATTTGAAGGTGACTGCGATCGTATTGGGTTTTCGAGCAAGGGGAATCTTCTGCCCGTAAAAGGTGTAGTACAAGTCGCCATCGATGGTTGCGCTTTGGGCGACCACGTTTTGAGTAGGCATCAGGAAGATAGCACTGGGCAGCAGTCCTACGCATCCGGCAAGGCAAAGGCTGGTGATTAACCATTTCATGTTGTATTCACTCTGAACATTGACTACTCACTTCTCAATCCAGTCATTCAAGACCTATGAAGAGTGCTGAAATTTTTTCAACTTATTCGAGGTTCTTTAGATCACATGATCACCTGGCAAATGACAGTGACTCTACATAGGTTTCCTTGTGTGAGAGCAAGAAGGAAATCAGTGATTGAAATTTCCTCAACCGGACAGGGAATCTATGTTGAATAGTTTTAGAAAAGCATCGCTTGAGTTCGAGCAACTTAATCAAACGAGTGCGAGTAGTGTGAATACTGATGTGTTTGGCGATGCCTTCAGTTCCAGCAATCTACTTTTTCGTCAAATCAACCGATCGTATTCTGTTACTGAACCTTTAGGCGATTGGATACCGCAGGGATCAGAAAACGGATCGGAAATAGCTTCGACCCTTCGAGGGAGGTTAGATCGCACGGATGACATTAATCCAACTCGTCGCAGAACCTATAAGGATGACTATCTTCTGAATAGTTCTACTGGAGGGCAGTTCCGAATTGATATGAACTCTTCTGAGTTTGATACCTACCTCCAAATCATCGATTTCAATACTGGGCGGGTTCTTGCTAATAATGATGATTACGGAAGTTCAACGGACTCTCGAATCACTTTTACCGTGGAGGGTGGCAGAAAGTATATTATCCGAGCGACGAGCTTTGAAAGCTATGAGACAGGGGCTTATCGAATCAGTGCCCAACAGACTACAACGCCACCCGGCGGTGAAGGCTTTAGTAGAGTCTATGGCTATGGATTGGTTGATGCAGCAGCAGCAGTTGCGCAATCTATTTCTCAATCTCGCTTTTCGGATGTTCCTAATTTGGGAGGAGTGAACTGGAACAATGACATGGTGAACGCACCAGAAGTTTGGGCGAGAAATTTTACAGGAAGCGGTGTAACAGTAGCTGTGATTGACTCTGGAGTAGATATCACACATCGAGATTTGCGTGATAATATCTGGGTCAACAGCCGTGAGGTTGCGAATGATGGAATTGATAATGATCGAAATGGTTATGTAGACGATTTATTTGGTTGGAATTTTGGAGTTGGGCAGTTCAATAACAATGTGATGCCTGGAACTGACGATCCGGGTCAAGGTCATGGAACTCACGTAGCAGGGACGATCGCGGCTCTCAATAACGGGTTCGGAATGACGGGAGTTGCGCCTAATGCTCGAATTATGGCACTGCGATTGGGGGACGTTTCTGGAAATCGATTCACGAATGCGGGGAGTCTTGCCCAAGCGGTTCGCTATGCAGTAGATAATGGTGCGCGAGTCATCAATATGAGTTTGGGGTGGTCAGATTCCCCTGAGTTGGCAGATGCGTTGGCGTATGCTGCTTCTCGTAATGTAATTACCGTCAGTGCGGCGGGAAATTCTGCTGAATCTTCGCCAGGAACGCCTGCAAATTATGCCACACGATGGGGATTATCAGTTGGAGCTGTGGATCGCAACCGAGCGATCGCTTCTTTTTCAAATCGGGCTGGTTCGGATGAGAGGCTGCATCATATCGTAGCGCCGGGAGTGGATATCTATTCGACGATTCCTGATGGTCAATATGACTCATATCAAGGCACGTCGATGGCGGCTCCGCATGTGGCAGGTGTCGTTGCTCTGATGTTGAGTGCTAATCCAAATCTGACTCATGATCAAGTTCGTCGGATTATCACGGGTTCTGCGTTCAAGCTGTCTTCAAGTAGCTCGTTTGCTGCTGTGAGTTCTGACGGTAGTTCTGTGGATGTCAATGAGATCATCGTAAGTCCTCCGGTAGAAGTGAATGGAAATAGCAATTGGCACGACTCTCTCCCTTGGCTCACGTCTGGCGAGACGTGGGGAACCAAGTTGCCTCAAACCTACCTCGCGGTTGAGATGCCTGACAATGAGAATATGCCATTACGCGAAGCGATGTTACCTTCACCGATCGCAACTGCTGCTTTTCCTTCTGTTGCCTGGAGCAGGGAGTTTGATTTCACGATTGTCATTCCTTCTGAAATTCAAAAGCTAGACAGTTCTGGTATGGAGTGGAAGTTCAGCGAAGACGAGTTCAGCGAAGACGAGTTGCTCAGTTTGTAGGGAAATTGAGGAACGATCGCTGGCGTAGGGTTAGCGATCGTTCCTCAATTTCCATCAAGTTTCATAAGTCTGTCTGTTCTGGAAATATCTATTTTCGGGGGCTTTAGGATTGATGATCGACGAGATTTTCGCGATCGACCATAGATTTTCCGCGAGAAATGCTGAGTTGATTATAAATTCCTGATAGCTTTTGATACAGGCTTCTCTTTGTGTGGAGGATTTAGCAATGCGTGTCCGTCCTGCGATCGTGGTTCTGTTAATGATCCTCAGTTTTACAGTTGCCGTGCTTACACCAACCATGTTGGGTGTGGAGCAGAGAGCAATTTCTCAGACGGTTCGCGAGGTGAGTGAGAAGGCAAATTTGCAGCAACAAGCAGAACAACTGTTTGAGCAAGGCACACAACTTAGTCGCGCCGGAAAAACTACAGACGCACTCCAAGCATTTGAACGAGCAATAATGCTGTTTAAGCAATTGGGTGATGAGCAGAAAGAGGGATGGGCACTCGGCTGGATGGCGGGAATACATGAGCGTTCAGGCGATCTGCAAAGAGCCTTGAAACTACACCAACAAGCACTGGCAATTGCGAAAAGGGTTGGAGATCGACTTGGAGAGGGTGCAACATTCAACAACATTGGATGGGTTTATGCCAATTTGGGACAGTACAGTAGAGCGTTAGAGTTCTACCAGCAAGCCTTGTCAATTAGCAAACAAGTCAATAATCGCTCCCAGGAGGGCGCAATACGCAACAACATTGGATGGGTTTATGCCAATTTGGGACAGTACAGTACAGCGTTAGAATCCTACCAGCAAGCCTTAGTGATTATAAAAGAAGTCGGAAACCGATTCCAGGAGAGCGCAGCACTCAACAACATTGGCTGGGTTTATAGCAATCTGGGACAGTATGATAAAGCACTAAAGTCTCACCAGCAAGCTTTGGCAATTAGTAGAGAAGTTAGAGATAGACCCGAAGAGGGTAGGGCACTCAGAAGCATTGGAGAAATCTACGCAAAGCTAGGACAGTATGACAAAACACTAGAATTTTACCAGCAAGCCTTAGCATTCATAAGAGAGGTCGGAGACAGACCGAGAGATGTTACAACACTCAATGATATTGGATTAGTTTACGAGAATCTAGGTCAGTATCGCGAAGCATTGGAATTCTATCAGGAAGCTTTGGCAATCACAGAAAAAATCGGAAACCAACTCTGGCGGGGCAGGACGCTCAACAATATTGGAACCGTTTACGCTAGTTTGGGACAGTATGACAAAGCGCTAGAATTTCACCAGCAAGCCTTGGCAATCAGCAAAGAAGTCAGAGATCGGCTCGGAGAAGGCATGGCACTCAACAGCATTGGACAGGTTTACACCCGTTCAGAACGATATCGTGAAGCATTAGAGTTCCACCAGCAAGCCTTGAAAATCATAAAAGAAATCGGAGACCGCCTCAGAGAGGGCACAATTCTCAATGATATTGGAGCGACTTACGCTTATTTGGAACAGTATGCTATAGCGCTAGCGCTCCACCAGCAAGCTTTGGCGATTCACAAAGAAAGCAGACATCGACCTGCAGAAGGCTCAACACTTCACAATATTGGAATTGCTTATACCAAGTTGGGACAGTATGCCAAGGCGCTAGAGGTCTACCAGCAAGCTCTGGCAATTCGCAAAAAAGACAAACTTCGACCCGCAGAGGGCGAGACGTTGTATGGTATCGGTTGTGTATTGGAAGCGCAGGGGCAGGCGGAATTAGCAACTGTATTTTTCAAACAATCAGTGAATACTTTTGAGATTATCCGAACAGCCATCCGTAAATTACCAAAAGAGCAACAAGAATCATACACAAGAACGGTTGAAAGTGCATATCGAAAGTTGGCGGATCTTCTACTGTCGCAAGGTCGCGTGTTAGAAGCTCAACAAGTTTTAGAACTGTTAAAGATTCAAGAATTACGGAACTATACTCAAAATGCCCGTGCAGGCGGAGAAACGCAGGGCGCGCCTCTTAGCCCGATCGAAGCCCCCGTAATTCCCCCTTACAACAATCTGATTGCTCTCGGACGGCAACTCACCGACTGCGAAAGCAAACGCCCTTACTGTGCAGAGCGCGATCGACTTATTGCCCAGCGCATTGAAGCTGATAAACAATTTCAGCAACAAGTCGATCGTCTCAGAAAGCTTGCACGAGTTCAAGAGCGAGACCCTGCTCAACTACAACAAGAAGAACTAACTCGTGCTGCTCAAGAAGTCATTCTCGCTCAACCTAACTCAGTTCTCATCTATCCATTAGTTCTGGAAGATAAGCTTTGGCTTGTTTGGGGAACGAGAACTGGACAGAAAAGTGTTAGCTTCGTGAGTGAAAAAGCAATCCTTGTGAGCCGAGAAGAATTGAGCAAAACTGTGTTGGAGTTTCGATCTCTGCTATCCAAGCGAGGCGACGTGCAACGGCTCAAACAGGTCAGCCGAAAACTTTACGGTTGGCTGCTTGAACCCATTCGTCAGCAAATCGATGACAATGGCATTCAGAACTTAGTGTTTTCGCTCGATCGCTCCACTCGCTACATCCCAATGCAAGCTCTGTTTGATGGAAAACAATACCTGATCGAGAACTTTGGGGTATCTACCATTCTCACTGCTGGCTTGACTGACACAAACGATCGCTTATCCTCAAATATCTCCGAGAATCCCGTTTTGGGATTAGGACTCAGCGATCGCACCCCTGATTTTGAGCCTTTGCCGAACGTGAAGACAGAGGTTGATGCGATCGTTCGGACTCCCAAGAGCAACGGTATTTTCCCAGGCTTAGAGTTTCTCAACAAAGACTTTACCAGGGATGTCCTTCAGAAACATCTGATCGACCATCGTATCCTACACATTGCTACTCACGGAGAATTTCTCTCAGACAACCCCAAAGAATCATTTCTGGTTCTGGGCAACGGAGAAAAGCTCAAAATTCCAGACATTCAGACTCTCAAAGATCTATCAGGTGTGCATTTGGTCGTTCTCTCTGCTTGCAAAACCGCAGAGGGTGGACAAGATAAAGAGGGAATTGAAGTTTCGGGCATTAGCTTCTACTTTCTCAACACAGGCGCAAAATCCGTAGTGGGATCGCTCTGGCAGGTGAATGATGCTAGTACCAGCTTGCTGATGCAAAAGTTCTACCAAAACCTATCTACGGGCAAAATGACGAAAACTCAAGCCATGCAGCAAGCACAAATTCAATTCATCCGAGGTCAACTTACCGCAAAAGATGCACCCAAACGAGCCGCAGATGCACCCAAACGAGCCGCTAGTATCCATCCTGCTTCTGATCAGGCTGATCCGCCAACTGCTTCGACCGTAGCGGATTATACTCATCCTTATTACTGGTCACCCTTTATTCTGATTGGCAATGGGCTATGAGCGATCGCGGCTCAAGCTGCATAAGTTGAGATCGCGCAGAGATAAGCGTAGGTTAAGCAATCCTGCACTCTAGATTTTCAGGAAACCTTGACAATTCTGCGTTCTTTCTGAAGAAGTCTGGTGTTGATCGCGAATTGCTGATAGCGTTTTTTACAGGCTTCTCTTCTGCTGGAGGATTTGATGATGCGTGTTCGTCCTGCGATCGTATTGCTTTCACTGATGTTGAGTATTCCAGTTGCAGTTCTCTTCCAAGCTGAATCGGAGACAAGAACTGCGGTGGCTCTTAATGTGCAATCTCGAAAACAAGAAGCAGATCAATTTCTGAATCAAGGGTATCAACAGCACAGGATAGGGCAATTCGCAGCAGCAATACAATCCCTGAAAAAAGCATTGATAATTTATCAAGAAATTGATAATCAAGAAGGCGCAGGTCTAGCACTTAATAATATCGCCGAATCATACAATAGCCTGAGACAGTATGACAAAGCATTAGCCTCTCACCAGCAAGCATTAATAATTTTCAGGCAGATAGGGAAGAAGCATAGGCAGGGAATGACGCTCAATAATATGGGGGGATTGTATTACAATCTGGGCGATTACCCTAATGCTTTAGAAAGCTTTCATCAAGCATTAACTATTCGCAGGGAAGTAAGAGATTACGCAGGAGAAGCGACTACACTCAACAATATAGGATTGGTATATGATGAGCTAGGACAGTACAATCAGTCTTTAGAGTTCTATCAACAAGCACTCAATATTAATACAGGCAGTGCAGAAATAGAAGATCTGATTAGAAGAGGCAGGACGCTGATTAATATAGGGTTAGCCCATCAAAATCTAGCACAATCCGACGAAGCATTGACATCAGCGCAATCCGATGAAGAATCGAAATTAGCGCATTACAAAGAAGCATTTAAATCCTATCAAAAAGCCTTGGTTATTTTTAGGCAAGTAAAAGATCCTGCTGGAGAAGGTACTACTCTCAATAATATAGGGGAACTATATCGTGACATAAAACAGTATAAAAAAGCTGTGGAATTTTACCAGCAGGCTCTAGTAATTGTTAAGCAATTTGATCCTGTTGGAGAAGCCAGAACGCTCAACAACATTGGGATGACATTGCGCCAGCAAGGACAGTACAGAGAGGCATTAGAGTCCTACCAACAGGCACTAGCAATTTTTAGGAAGCAGAAAGACCCCAGTGGCGAAGGCGCGACACTAAACAACGTCGGTTCTACTCTCGTAGCAATGGGCAAGTTCAGAGAAGCAGAGCAGAGCCTATCTGATGCGCTCAAAATTTGGGAGTCTTTACACTCACGGTTGTCTGATCAGAATAGGATTTCTCTGTTTGAAAAACAGAAGGATACCTATCGGTTTTTACAATCTGCCCTGGTGGGTCAAAATAAAGCTGAGTTAGCTCTAGAGATTGCAGAACGGGGACGATCACGCGCACTCGCTGAACTTTTATCTGAACGGTTACGTAGTTCAAATAATAAGCAATCATCCCTTCCCCCTACAATATCTCCTAATACATCACTGAAACTTAGTGAAATTCAACGAACTGCTAAAGAACAAAATTCAACGTTGGTTGAATACTCCTTTGTGCCATCTGAGGTCAAGACAAGCTATGGTAGAGAGTGGCGTACTAGCATACTTTACGCCTGGATAGTTCAACCAAGCGGACGGATCACGCTTCGGAAAATCGATTTAACTGCTCTTGATACAGCAATGGGAAAGTTAGTTGCAGACAGCCGAAAAAGGATTGGAGTTTCTAGCAGTATTTATCGTCAAAGTATCACTCCTGCTGATCAGCCTAAGAATGAGCAATACGAGCAAGCCTTCCGGAGACTACACGAAATCTTGATTGAACCAATTGCTGATCTACTTCCAAAAGATCCCAATCAGCGAGTAGTCTTCATGCCTCAAGATTCTTTGTTCTATGTTCCCTTTGCTGCCTTGCAGGACAAAAATGGAAAATATTTGATTGAGAAACACACAATCCTGACTGCACCATCAATTCATACTCTACAACTTACGCGCGAAACAAAACTCAAGCAGAAAACACAATCCAATGAAACTGCTTTGATTGTCGGCAATCCCGTTATGCCTCGACTCCGAGGGGAGCAGATGCCCAGTTTATCAGGTGCGAAAAAGGAAGCGATCGCAATCGCCAACCTCTTTAACACTCAACCCCTAATTGGAAAACAAGCTACAGAAGCCGAAGTCACTAAGCGGATGAAGACGGCAAAATACATTCATCTCGCGACACATGGGCTGCTTGATAGCATTAATGGTGACATTCCAGGCGCGATCGCACTCACTCCAACACCGACAGATAACGGATTCCTCACGGCAAGCGAAATCTTTGATATGCAACTCAACGCTGATCTAGCTGTGCTGAGTGCCTGCGACACAGCTTTGGGAGATATCAAAGGAGAGGGAGTGATTGGATTATCGCGATCGCTGATTTCTGCTGGTGTTCCCAGCGTGATCGTCTCCCTGTGGCAAGTTCCCGATGCTCCTACCGCAAGTTTGATGACAGAGTTTTACCGCAATCTGCGCGAGAAAAAGCTAGACAAAGCGCAGTCCTTACGCCAAGCCATGCTTACGACCAAGAATCGGTATCCAAATCCACGAAACTGGGCAGCCTTCACACTCATCGGTGAGGCAGAATAAACGACCCTTCATATGTCTATTTCTCCCCTAAAGATGAAAGAACGTAGCTGAAACTTACCATATCAATCAAGAAGCCAATGGGTTTAGCATCGAACTACTGGAAATTTACCCGAATCGACCCTGCTCATGGATATCGCACCCAAGAGCGCCAAGAAGCCCAAACATATTTTCAGCAGCAGGTTCTAGAATCTGCTGAACAAACGCAGGTAGTTGATCAAGAGGTACAAACTCAGCTTGCGGAACTTCGTTCTTCCGATCCTTTAGATTGTGCTACGCTCTGTCTGCGCTGTTTTGTCTCTGGCAAAATCTTGGCAGCGTGTCTGCTCCTGGCTGAGCAACATGGAGAACAGCATGGGTTTACTCAGGAAGACTTACTACCGTTTGTGCTAACTGATGATGGTAGACCAGAGGGATTTGTACGATCTCTCGCTTACGAAATTTTGCAGTCGTTCCAGCCTAGTTTAGGCAGTTTATCTGCCTGGACAATTCGACTCGTGAAAGCCCATGACGAACTCAATCAGTTTCTCCTACAACAGGGAGTCTTTCGCATGACTGATTGGGGTATTCTCAACAATTTCAATCTTCCTCAGCTTCAGCATATACTCAGAAGCCATTATCGTTTCAAGACTCAGGAAATTGAGCGGTTTAGCCTGCTTTTAGAAAGCTATCATGCAATCTACACGATCGAACGCAGACGCTCTGGCAAGAAAGGGCGTTGTGTTCCACCCACAGAACTGCAACTACAGCAAATTAGCAAACTTATACGAGAAAGAACTAAACAAGTTATTCCGGTGGATAAGCTTCTAGATCAATTGAAGGAACTTTCTGATTATTTACGCGAATACTCGATCATCAGGAGCGGAGGCAGACCACTAGAAGAGACAACAGATACGGACGAAATGGCTAGAGTGGTAGATGAGAAACAAACAGAGCCTCTTGATTTGGCAGGAGAACAGCAAACAGCATTTTTGCACCAATATCGGCAGCTACTAATTCCTGCGCTAGATCAAGGAATTCACCAGGCAGTAAGTGTACGCTTAACAAAGTTTAGAAATGATCAACAGCGTGATCGCTATCTAACAGCGTTGAGACTGTTTTATTGCGATCATCTTTCTCAATCTGAGATCGCAAGGAGGTTTGACGTAACCCATCAAAGTACAATTGCTCATTTGCTCAAATTACCCGATCTGCGGAGCGCGGTACTTCTGGTGATGCACCAAATTTTGAAATCGCAGGTCAAGGAACTGGCAAGTAATTATCTCAGCCCTAAGCGTCTTGAGCAATTAGACGAAAACCTTGAGACACTATTAAGTGAACTGATTCATCCTTTAATTCAAGAGGATGCAACCTGGGCAAGCACACCGAGCGCGTTTGCAGGAACAAGCGTTTTCGCAGACCGGATGTGCCAGTATCTTGATCAACGGAACACCTAACCAGCAGTACTCGGTATGAAATTTAACATTCTGTTTCATATGTTACTTAGAGCCAGGGCAATGAAAAGATAAGTGCAACACTAATGAGTAAGTCACCATGCAAAACAATTCGCTGCAACTCTTTTCATTACAGGACACAAACTCTATGAGCGACGATATTTTAGATGCTGGAAATTGGCTTGATGAATTTGGTTCTCTTCCTGAAGCATCAATTCTTCTGGAACCCAAAGACATCGATCGGGCGATCGAACTTAGTCAAAGAGTTCGGGATGAAGGCAAGCGCTGGCAGACTTATCTTAGTGCCATAGCACTCATCGGCTTTGAGCATTGGATCAGACAAGAAGCCCCCGAAATCAGCTTCAACCAGAATCGCTGTATGATTCTTGAACCTGCGTCAGCAAGCACACCAACGGCTGTCTGCAATTTGGTTGTCAATGGCTTTAAAATTTGTCTTGTGACGGTGGGAGGCTTCATGTCAGACCTTACTTTTGTTCCAGCAACCGTAATCGATTCAATCGACGTTGCTGCCCAATTTTATGTTCCCGTGATTGTGGATGAAGAATCTCAGCGAGTCACAATTCACGGGTTTCTCCGCCGAGATCAGATTCAACCGTCTGCTTTACCAAATGAGGAACAGGGCTTTTATCCATTGCCGACCGAATGGTTTAACGCTAACCTCGATCGCTTGCTTTTGTTTTTTAGCTGCTTGGAACCTACTGCAATTCCGATCTCTGCTTTTGAGCAAGTCTCCGCAATAACAGTTACCCAACCTGCTCAAATTCTTGCCACTTCTGCAATTCGACTGAGGCAGTGGTTCAGCCAGAGGTGGAATGAGATAGTAGACTCTCAAAGCCGGGATGTTGTATATTTTGCCGGACATGGTGGGAGAGCAGACAATCGAGAGACTGCAAACTGGGTTATATTTCCTCCTGGAGTCATGGCTGGAGCCATTCGATCAATCGAGCGATCGCTTGCTCCAGAAGATGTCAAAGAGATCAGCGGAATCTTGACTGCCTTGAAACGTAATGGAATGAGAATCCCGCGAGATCAGTCTGCTGGATATCGCAATATTGAATATGCTGATCTATCGCTTCGTCTTTACATGATTCCTGATAACTATGTGGCAGACAACTCACTAGAAGTAACAACTTTGCTGTTTGTCTTGAAACTACGCGGCGGTAAGAGGCTTCCATTAGGTTTACATTTTCAAATTAGAGACGACAGCAGTGTAATTGCAGAGCGATCTCTGGATACATCAAACCAAGCTGATTTTCTCTTCTGTCGTGTATCTTGCACTGCCAACGAACGACTTATGATTAGCTTGAAAATGGACGATTTGCCCCCTCTGACTTTAGAACCCCTTGAACTTTAGATTCCTCATCTCCTCAGTTTTATGCAGCTTTTCCTTGATGCGACGCTAGTTCAACAAACGTGCATATTCAAACTATCTTGGGGCGGCAAGCAACTCCCACCTGCTCAAGTTCCCTACTCTGAGACGTTGACGCTGCTCTACGAGGATTGGCAGTACGCCTATCTTGACTACTATTATCACCATAATCCTGAAGATGATTCCACGATGCGGGCGACCGCAGAGATTGGAATGGGAGATATGCCGGAGTTTGATCGCAGAAAGCAATTGGTCGAAGCAGAAATTAGATTGTTAGCTGAGTTTAACTTGTGGCTCGAAAGTGCCAAACTCAATAAGATTCGCTCCACGATTTCTAGTTTTACCATTACTCCACAAATTCCTGAAGCGAAGTCCCAATCGGCTTATGTTGACTTGTTCATTACTTGCCACTCCGAGGATGCCTCGATCGATCTTGCCCAGCTTCCGTGGGAGGCTTGGGAAGTCGGACAAGATTTGCCTACTGCGAAGCCACTTCGGATTGCTCGAACTCCTGCTTCGATTCAAGCAGAACTGGTCAAGCGTCGTCATCGAAGTCGATTCAGGGTTTTAGCTATTTTTGGGGATGAAGCGAGAGTCAATTTTAAGAACGAGAAAGACTCATTGGAACTGTTTAACTCACGAGCGGAGGTGGTTCTTCTAGATTGGAAATCTAGACCGGAAGGCTTAGACATTAAGGAAATGATTTGTGCTGCGATCGTAGATCCCGAAGGTTGGGATGTCCTATTTTTTGCGGGTCATAGTAGCGGGACAAAGTTGACACAAGGAGAATTAGAAATTGCGCCTGGGGAAGTTATCCTAGTGCGAGAGATTGCCCCTCAACTTAGGATGGCAAAGGAACATGGACTACAATTTGCGATTTTTAATTCATGCGAAGGCTTGAGCATCGCAAATGCTTTGATTGATTTGGGATTATCTCAAGTTGCGGTGATGCGCGAAAAGATTCACAGCAATGTTGCTGAAGAATTTTTGGTTTCGTTTGTGCAAGCAATGCTCGATCATAAGGATGTCCATGAAGCGATGATGTTTGCTTGCGACACGCTCAAAGCTAAGAAAGCGTTAACCTACCCCTCTGCTCATTTAATCCCATCCTTATTCCGTCATCCCGATTCTCAGCTATTTCAGATTCCGCCTCGTTGGTGGGAGCCATTTAAGCCATTCTTTCCAAATCGTAGGGAAGCAATTGCCTGGGGACTTTTCTCAATTCTGAGTCTCATATCTCCTCTCCAAGATGCTTTCATTCAATTCCGTCAAGTTGCTCAAGCGAACTACAGTGCTCTTACACGGCGGATTCCGAGTAAGAAACCGGATATACTTTTAGTTCAAATTGACCAAGAATCAGTCAAAGACCTGGATGCCAACAAGGTTTATCCCATCGATCGCACTTATCTTGCTAAACTTATGGCGCGAATTCGTGCTCCAAAATCTACTCTGAAGCCTAAAGTCATTGGGATTGATTACTATTTTAGTAACCCAAAAGGAGGTGAAGATGAGGTATTGAAAAGAGAGATTGAACAAGCGCTACAAGAGAGGATCAAAGTGGTCTTAGCAACTGATGAAGAATCAGAATTTACTCTGACTCCCACAATCGCTCCTTTAACTAAAGTTTTGCAGGGGTACGCAAATGCTTATACTTGGTATGTCGAGCTTCCCAAGCAAGGATGCCGCGATTCCAATTCCTGCCCGTTCGCATTCTCCATCGCTAATGCCCTACCACGAGAAGAACGCCTTTCGCTCAATGGAGTAGAGTCGCTGCCCATTACAAATATTTCGCATTTGTTTGGGCAAAAGTGGTTACAGCCGATCATAGATTTCTCAGTTCCTCCAACGCAAGCCTATCGAACCACTACTGCTGCTAAGTTATTAACTGAAGCTGAGCCAATTTCAGAGGCAATCGTTGTGATTGCACCAGGAAACTATCGTGAAGCTGGAGTGGGGGGGAGAGGCGAAGATATATTTGATCCGCCACCACTTCCTGTTTCAGTTTGGCGATCAGGTATACCTTTTACAGGAGGCGAGTTTCATACCTACATGATTGATCACTTTCTGACCCTGCGGCTTGTGGTTCCAATTCCTGACTTATGGATGATAGCTCTTGCAGCATTGCTTGGAAAGGGGATCATTTTAATCATGCAGCGATTGCGCTATTCTCAGAAACGAAAAATGATTTTGATAACTAGTTCAAATGTTCTATGGATCGCACTTGCTCTAGAGATCTATCAAACTGGCGCTATTCTGATTCCCTTAGCGCTACCATTAATCGTTTTTTGGATATATGTACTACCTACCATGAGAAGGAAACGTTATGCAAACTAACTACATGAGAAGATTTGTCCTACTGCTAATCGTTGTACAAATGGCTTCCTTATTTTTAGTGGCTCCTGCGGCTTCTGCTAAATCAAGGCGAGCAAGCTTTTGGAGTGATTTTTTGCGCCGGTTTCGACGCAAAAAGGAGATTCGTGCAGGTGGAACTAGATAATCACTATCGTAACCTTGCTTGGAAAGAGGATCATTTTAGTCATTCAGAGATCGCGCTATTCGCGGACAGTTTTCTTAGTGCTACTATCAGTCATTTTTTGGATGTATCTACTATCTGCTTTGAAGAGGAGACATTATGCAAACTAAGCGTGTGAGAAGCTTTGTTCTACTATTAATCATCGTACAGATGGCTGCTTTGTTCTTAGCTGCTTCTGAGGTGTCCGCTAAACCAAGACAAGCTGGACAAGCAAGCTTTTGGAGTGATTTTATGCGCTGGTTTCAACCTAAAAAGAAGCTTCGTGCAGGTAAGGGCGGAGGGTGCATGGTGAGTCCAATCTGGCTGGGTCAAAACAATGTAGCTAAGGTTTGGAATCAACGTCCTGTCTTTGTCTGGAATGGGCGAGAAAGCAACGTTGGTCTAACTCGTGAAGATGATGACCAATTGTTCTGGAAGGAGCAGTTGCAAGCTGCTCCTAGAGGAAATCGGCAGATTCAATACACAGGCAGTACGCTACAGCCAGGGCAGAGCTATAGATGGAATTTGCTGACACTGACTGATCAGGTCACTCAGAGTACCTCGTTTCAAGTGATTGGGGGGACTGAGCGAGATCGCGTTACGATAGGACTGAAAACATTGCAAGCTCAACTAGAAGCAGAGAAACTGAGCGCAGAAGAGAAGGCACTGCGTCGCGCCGAGTTTTTTGTGCGGCACGATCTTGTCTCTGATGCAATCCAAGAAGTTTTCTCTGTCAAGAATCCTTCACCTGAGTTGCAAGATCTCGCCGAAAAAATGGCGACTGAGATTTGCACTGAGTAATACAGATAGACTTTATCGACAGGCAAATTGCAGCGAGAGCAATCTTAGAAACACATTAGAAAAACTGTGGTGATCCTTCATATGTTCCTAGATGCTGGAAAGATATAAAGTTCAGAAGCATTAAGCAAATACTTATGAAGCGCAGAATCAAAAAATTAGTCGGCAATATGGTGATGTGGTGCGTAGCCTCGCTGTACGTGCTACATGGATTACTGCAAGTACTGTTCATATTAGCAATGGCACTTTCTGCACTTTCCTGGCTGTTTTGGTTGGTTGCAAGCCCTATCAGAGTTCATCTCAGTTTTTCTGAGTCTATGCGTGAGAAAGAGCTAGCAGAAAAAGCGGTTCAGATATATCAAACTCGAATAAATGAGGGTAGATGTCAAGAGAATTTCAACCAAGCTAGTGAAAATTTACGCTCAGATTCTAATTTTCAACGCGTTGTATTAATGCCTTGCAAAGAGCGCCAATATTTTGGCAGCGTTAAATCAACATACCTTATTGATTCACACATTGGATTTGATTTTAAGGGCAGATTTATCGAACTTACCTGTAAGACATCATTTTCCAATGATGTCTCGCAAGTAGAGAAGTTCACCTGGAGAACAGAGAACAATCAGCTAGTTATAGACAACTATAGGATTGTTAATCCATATGAGAATATTTCTCTCTAATACACAAGGGTTCTCATCAAGATTCAACACTGGTCAATCCAAATTTTATTTGCGTCGGCAGGAGCAATCTTGCCATCAAATCGTTCACGGAAATACAGTAGAAAAACTGCGGTGATCTTTCATATGTCCCTGGATGGTGGAAGGAGAAAAGTCCAGAAGCATTCAGCAAATACTTATGAAGCTCAGAAGCACGGTTTTAGGTACACTGACCTCTCTGTTGGGCACTTGCATAGTTTTACTGTTCGCGATCGCAGTTCAATTCGTGCCTCAATTTACGATCGCTTGGGTGAACTGAGTAAAACAAAAACTGCTGGAGCTATTGGCAGTGCAGTAAACTCGGTTGGCTTAAACTCTGCTTTGGTTGCATAGGATAGGCAAATCATAGAACTAGAGAGATTTAGATCTTATAAACCCAAGCATTCTTGAAGCGAATTCAGCAATACAAAGTACCAGAGGTATCCTTATGTCAAATGGTCGTAGTGGATGTGGATGTGGCGGATGTTTATCTGCGGTATTCTCCTTGTTTTTCTTGTGGGTGTTTCTCGTTTGGTTTGGAGGTTGTACCAGGTTTCTCTTAATGATTCCAGGTTCTGCACACCGGAAAGAGCTAGCAGAGAGCGCAGCTCAGACATATTATGCCCGGATAAATGAGGGTAAATGTCAAGAGATTTATGACCAAGCTAGTAAAGGATTCAAACGTCGCTTTTCTCAACAAACTGTATTGGAAGGCTGTGAAAGAACGCGACAATATTTAGGTGCCAACAAGTCAACACAACTTGTTGCTTCAGGATTTGGATTTGATCATGAGGGAGACTATATCGAACTCACTTATGACATAACCTACTCTAATTCATCGCGGCAAGAGCGGTTGATTTGGAGGATAGAGAACAATCAACCAGTTCTAGACAGTCATTTGTTCGACAACAAATCTACCCCTCCATCTCCCACTTCCGTAGTTCAATAGTAGCGTTTTTTACATTGCTTATTTTGTCTTCGCTTAAGTTTATTTTAGATTCACTGTAGAATCCGCAAAGATTCTGTCACTTCTATAGTCTCCAGTCTATCTTGCACAGTTTGAGTAATCGATGATGCGTTCTCAATTTAAGCCGATTCATTTGTTTTCTGCCACGTTGATGCTCTCAATGACCCTGCCTCTGCTTGTAGCAATTTCTTTGCCTACGATCGCACAATCTTCCGAAAAGAAGACCGAGACAGCAACAAATCAGACAGCGATCGATCAAGCCAACCAACTTCTCAAGCAGGGCGATTCGCAAATTGAGAACAATCAACTAGCAGAAGCCCTTCCACTTCTACAGCAGGCATTGAAGATTTACCGGCAAGAGAAGAATCGGGTTAGTGAGGGTCACGCATTAAAGAGCATTGGCAATGCTTATTTCATCTTGAGAAGATACAAAGAAGCAATTGATTCTCAAGAACAAGCTCTAAGCATTGCTCGTGAGATCAAGGATACAGATCTAGAGGCGAGGACGCTAAGTAATATCGGTAATGCTTACAGGGATCTAAAGCAGACAGAACAAGCGATCTCATTTTATCAACGGAGTTTGAGCGTTTCCCGCAATTCTAAGAACTTCACAATGATCGCTGTTGCATCAGGGAATTTGGGAATCGTATACGACGACCTTAAAAGATATGACGATGCGATCGCAACCATACAAGAAGGCGTACTTGCGGCACAAAGAATTTCTGATCGATCGAAAGAATCTGCACTACTAGCATTGCAAGGCAGTGCTTTTTATATGGCTGGCAAGTATGATGAGGCGATCGCGGCATATGACAAAGCGCTCTTGATTGGTAGAAAATTAGGAGATAAACATAAACTACCTCAGTTACGTGTTTTGATTAGCTTAATGGCTGTCCGTAACGGGATCTCACTGAACGTTCTCATGAAGGAGAGGAAGTATCAGCAGGTACTTGTTCAAGCAAATCAGGTAAAGCAAATCATTTCAGAAGCCTTTGCTTTATCTAAAGAGTTAGCTAATGCCGGACAAGATGATATTAGAGCGAACGAAAGCATGACCTATATAGTAATTGGCTCTGCCTATACTGGTTTAGCAGATTTTTCAAAAGCCGAAGAGTTTCTTCTGAAAGCTCTATCAATAGCACAAAGCGCTAGAAGTATTCAAACTGAGAAGGCTGCTAATTCAGGTCTTCGGAATTTATACACTAGAAAAGGCGAAGACTATAAGTTGTTTCCGCTAATACAGAGAAGAATTCAAATTGATCAGGAACTCAAAAGCCCAATCTCAACAATTTATGGATTCTTGAGTGTAGGAAACCAGTATATGTGGAGCGGAGAAATTCAGAAAGCATTTGCCACTTATCAGCAAGCTTTACAACAGGTTGAAAATACCTCACCAACTAGCATTGATAAAGATTTACTAGCTTATTTCCCAAAAGTAAAGTCTTCTACTTACTCTGCCTTGGCACGAACACATCTATATATGGCTCAACACGATCAAGCGTTGAAGATAGCACGTCAAAATCTTCAATTTTCAGAATCTACGCCTGATCCAGAAATTAAAGTAGGAGCGCTACTTCAGCTTGGTAAAATCTATGCTGAACTTCAGAAGTTTCCTGATGCTCTAGACAAATTTCAACAGGCATTGGAAGTTTCCAAGAAAAACAATCGTGCTGACCTGGAAGCAGAGGCATTAATTGAGCTAAGCAGTATTTGGCTTGTTCAAGGTAACGCTAGGAAAGCAATAATGTTTGCTCAACAAGCAATGCTAGTCATTGGCAATAAAAAAAACGATGGGTTTGATGATCCTTTTGGTTATGCTCAAGACCGTCTTTTTACACAGAGCAAGGTGCGCGAGGTTCTTGCTGATGCTTATGCGAGTCGCGGCGATTATAATAAAGCTCTAGAGATACTTCGCCAAGGAGTTGAACAGGAAAATCAACTCAACGATCCACAAGCGCAAGCACGAGGTTCTCTATTTAAGTTGGCTAACCTTTACCTCTCACTGGGTAACTATCGTGAAGCAACAGCGTTATTTAAACAGATACTCATCAAGACACAAAGCGTCAAATCTCCTCTAGACGAATCTATTGCTTGGCATCTGTTGTCTGAGTCTGCACGCCTTCAGCAACAGCCTCAAAAAGCTCTGGAATTTGCACAAAATGGAATTCGTGTTGCTCAACAAAATCAGATTATTGTCTTTGAACTTCTCAATCAAGGAAGTCTAAGCGAAGCTTATGGCGAACTGTGGGACGAACAAAAAGCAATGGCTTCTGCCCAAACAACCTTAAACCTTGCACGTCAGCTACGCCGACCGAGTAGCGAGAAAACCGCATTGGTACGGCTTGCCCAGTTAAGTTACCGATTCAAACGTCCAGATGCTGCCTTGGCGAATTATCAAGCTGCTCTTTCGATCCAGACTTCTCCACTTTCAAGTAATACAAACGAGAATAACGCATATATCTATGCCGCGATCGGGAAAATCTACGCCGATCGCAAACAACCTGCAACTGCGATCGCATTCTACAAGCAAGCCATTCACGGCATTCAAACGAAGCGTCAGAAATTCCAAACCCTTCCGACCGATCTGCAAAAATCGTTTCTACAAGCGACTGTTGATTTTGGTGGGGTTAAAGTCTCGGATATCTACCGCCAACTTGCCGAATTGCTCCTATCGCAAGGGCAAGTGCTGGAAGCGCAGCAAGTTCTAGAACTATTGAAGATCCAGGAGATTCGAGAATTCGATCGCACGACCCGCGCAGCAATTAATAGGGTGGGCGAGTCACTTCCGCTTGAAGGAACTGAAAAGGAGATTATCGAGAAATATGGCAGCTATCTAAACTTTATTCAGCAAGTGCGATCTTGCCAAACTCAAACCTCGAAGTGTTCTGATTCCGAGATTGATAGATTGATGGAACTGAGACGAAAAGCACAAGATGAATACGATCGCTCCATTCAAGCCCTGAATGAAGAACTTGAAACGAAGAAAAAGAAAGACCAAGAAAACTTTCTTGACCCTCGAAACCCCCTGAGTGCTAAAGCTGCAAGACTAACTGAAAAACGACCTGATCGAGCCGTCATTTACTCGCTTGTGACCGATGATCGTATCTGGCTCATCGTCGCTACACAAGGCGCACCTCTGAGAACGTTTAAGATTGAGGTTAAACGCAAAGAGCTGTCTGACACAGTTGCCGAGTTTCGTAAAGCAATGGGGACATGCCAGCAACCCGGCTATACCTGCACTCAAGCAGATACCCAAGCTGTCAAGCAAATTAGCCAAAAACTCTACCGTTGGCTCTTTCCGACTGAATTACAGAAAGAAATACCGTCTGACAAAATCAAGCATCTGATCTTCTCGCTTGATCGCAACATCCGCTATATTCCAATGAGCGCACTGTTTGATGGTGAGAAATACCTGATCGAGAAATATGCTATTTCCAGTATCACCACAGCCGATCGACCCGAAAACGAACCCTTCAACCGCACTGCTCAGGACACCTCTGTACTGGCGATGGGAGCTTCAAAATTCCCAAGTGGAGAAAGTCCACTCCCCAATGTTGAAATCGAAGTCAATACGATCGTCAAAGACCTTGCAAAAAGAGATACTCATGGCATCTATCCAGGTTTAGAGTTCCTCAACCTAAAGTTCACCAGACGCAACCTACAGAACTCGCTGTATGGTCGAAACATTCTTCATCTTGCCTCTCATGGAGTCTTCAACCTTACTACACCTCACGAATCGTACATTGCTCTCGGCGATGGAGATAAGCTGCATATTCCTGAAATTAGACAAATTCTCGATCTCAGCACGATCGATTTAGTTGTTCTCTCTGCTTGTCAAACTGCGCTGGGAGGGCGAGAAAACGAAGAGGGTATAGAAATCGCAAGTCTAGGCTCTGCGTTTTTACAGAATCAAGCGAAGAGTGTGTTGGCTTCACTGTGGAATGTTGATGACATCAGCACCAGTTTACTGATGCAGCAGGTTTATCAAAACCTAGCAAAAGATAGTCCGCGAATCACCCGCGCTGAAGCGCTGCAACAAGCTCAACGGCAATTTATTGAGGGCAAAATGACGATCGCGGATGGTAAGCGTTTACGCCAATCGATCACGCTTAGTTCGCCGCCCAATGACCCCGTTCCAAATCAAGTGGCGGATTATAAGCATCCCTACTATTGGTCGCCCTTTATTCTGATGGGGAGCGGATTTTAGAAAGCCAAGAACCGATTCAACAAAACTAAAACGATTGTTTTGTCTACTGTCCTTTTTTTAACTAAACTTCAGGAATTCATGATGCGCCCCCAAATCAAACTAATCCAACTGTTCTCAGTCCTCTGTGTGTTTGCGGCTCTCCCAATCTTGCTGCCACTGCTAACTCCGCCCGCCGTTACCCAGACTGTATCCAGCCGTAAAGCAGAAGCCGATCGCTTATCGCAGCAGGGGAGCAAACTAATTGATGAGGGCAAAGCAGAAGCGTCAATTCAACCTCTACAGCAAGCATTGAAGATCTATGAGGAAATCAACGATCGCCCAGGATTAGGGCAAATATTCCGACTCATCGGGAATGCTAACTCAGACCTGAAGAACTATGAGCAAGCGATCTCTTTTCAGAAAAAAGCATTAGCGATCGCGCAGGAAATCAAAGACAAAGACTTAGAAGCAAGGGCACTTAACAATATTGGCATTGCGTACCAAGATTTGAAACAGCTTGAGCAAGCACTTGATTTTCTAAATCGAAGCTTCCAGATCGCTCAAGGAACTCAGAACGTAAGAATGGTAGCAATTTCAACTCTCAACTTAGGAAAAGTGCATGAGGACTTAAAACAATATACCAAGGCAATTTCATTTTACGAGCAGTCGTTGGATGCAGCACGTAAAATACCTGATCGTTCTATGGAGATGTCTATTCTACTTAGTATTGGCAATCGCCTTAAAGAGGATAAAAGCTACGAGCAAGCACTTAATTACTATCGAATGGGGGTGAAGCTTTCACAAGAAGCAAGTAACAATGATTTTGCTGCCATCTTCTTTGTATCTATTAGAGATGCGTACTTTGCACAACGTCAATACGCTGCTGCTATCGAATACTATCAGCAAGTTTTGCAACTGTCAGAGAAGCTTGATGAAAAACTCAGAGGCGACCTTTTTCATCATATTGGTATGTCTTACACTTACCTAGAGCAATACAACCAAGCAATCAAATACCTCAAACAAGCCTTACCGATCTATCAAAAGACTCAAAATCGAAGAATGGTATTGCTAACACTTCTGCCTCTTGGAACTTGTCATGGGTTCAAAGAGGATAGGAAACAAGCAGTACATTATTATGAGCAAGCATTAGCGATCGCTCAGGAATTGGGGACGAAAGAAATCGCTCAGAAACTGGAAATGAAATCTTTTGAAGCACAAATTTTAGGTCTTTTGGGAGACTCGTATTTTGACTTGAAGGAATATCAGAAGTCGAAAGATTCCTTCGAGAAAAGTATAGCTCTCTATCGAGAATTGAAGAAGAAGCCAGAGCAGTTAAATGTATTGGTTCAGCTAATGCGAGGACAATACTTAGTTGCAAGTCAGTCTTCATCGGTAGATCAAGAGTTAATTGCACAAGCAAACTATATTCTTCAACTGGTGCCAGAAGCTCTAATGCTGGCTAGAGAATTAAAAGATTCTAAAACAGAGAAGCAAATTAGAGCATTAGAAAGCGATGCTTATAATCTGATCGGCAATGCACATGAAAGTTTAGTTGATTTCTCAAAGGCAGAAGAATTTTTCCAGAAAGCACTGTCCATAGCACAGTCTTCTAACAACCTTCAAGAAGAAAGAAGTGCTTTAGTTAATCTTCAAGGTCTTTACGGTTCAAAGAACGAATTTTATAGGAACTTGCCATTAATTCAGAGATCACTTCAGATTAGCCGAGAACTTGGTAGCCCCATCTCTGAAGTATATGACTTGGTAGGATTAGCAAATCATTATGAAATTAATGGAGAAGTTCAAGAGAGTCTGGCAATCCACCAGCGAGCCTTACAGAAGGTAGAGGGTATTTCACCAACTTTTATTCCTAAAGGCTTGCAGGCTTTACTTCAAGCGACAAGGATTTTTGTTCGCAATCATTTAGCAGATGCTTATGTCGATGCACGTCAGTATGACCAAGCATTAGAAACTATGAAGCAAAATCTTCAATTGTTGGAGTCCACATCTGATCCAGAAGCCAAAGTAAACACGCTAATTAAGCTTAGTGAAGTTTATGTTGCACGCCGAAATTCATCTGCTGCGTCGGAAAGGCTCCAACAAGCATTGGAGATTGCCAGAAAAAATAATCGTCCAGATCTAGAAACAGAAGTTCTACTTATGCTCAGCGATAACTCACTAGATAAGGGTGACACTGAGCAAGCAATTGCGTTTGCTCAACAAGCTATGTCAATTGCTGCCAGCGTAAATCCCACCAGGAGGTATCGTCCTCAACTGCCACTTAAGCTACAACGAGATGCCCGTTCTGCTCTTGTTGACATCTATACAGATCGAGAATCCTATAATGAAGCTCTTGCTACAATATCTCAGCTAGCTGAACAGGAAAGGCAACTCGCAAGCCCCATCTACCAAGCAACAGGCTCTCATTTTAAGTTAGGCAGTATCTATGCTTCGCTAGGCGATTACCCTAGAGCAACTGAGCAATTTCAGCAGATGCTGAAAAAAGCACAAAGCATCAAGCATTCTCTCCTAGAGGCACAATCCTGGAATTTGCTGTCTCAGACTGCATTTCTTCAGCAAAAGCCTCAAGAAGCATTGGAATTTGCCCAAAGAGGAATTGCAGTTGCTCAAAAAAATGAACTTCTGTCCTACGCATTTGCCAATTATGAAAGTCTGAGCCGTGCTTATGGTGAACTGGAGAAAGAACAGGAAGCAATGGCATCTGCTCAGAAGGCGCTGAGTATTGCACGTCAGCTAAAGAGCCGGAGCAGTGAAAAAAGAGCATTAGCTCTGATTGCCAGCTTGCATTACCGATTCAAACGTCCGGGCGATGCTCTTCTAAATTATGAAGCGGCTCTTGCTATCAAGAGCAACAGTCAACGTCGTGACCTTCTTGCTCAAAGCAACAACTCCACTATCTATGCAGGGCTGGCAAGAATCTATGCCGAGCGTAACCAACCTGCAACAGCGATCACATTCTACAAGCAAGCCGTCAATGGTATTCAAACTAGGCGGCAGAAATTCCAAACACTCCCGACTGATCTGCAACAATCATTTCTACAAGCGACTGTTGATTTTGGTGGGGTTAAAGTTTCAGACATCTACCGCCAACTTGCCGAATTGCTCCTATCACAAGGGCAAATTCTGGAAGCACAACAAGTTTTGGAATTATTGAAGGTTCAGGAGATTCGAGAATTCGATCGAACGACCCGTGCGACGATTAATAAAGTAGGCGAATTACTTCCGCTTGAAGGGACTGAAAAGGAAATTGTTGAGAAATATGGCAGCTATTTAAGCTTTCTTCAGCAAGTGCGATCGTGCCAAAACCCAACGTGTTCTAGCTCTGATCTCAGTAGATTGATGGTTCTTAGAAAACAAGCAGAAGGTGAATACAAACGCTCTATCAAAACCTTAAATGAAGAACTCGAAACAAGAAAGAAAAAAGACGAAGGCAATTTTCTTGACCCCCGGGATTCCCTCAGTGCGAAGGCAAATAGGCTACTTGAAAAGAGACCCGATACAGCCGTTATTTACTCACTCGTTACAGATCAGCGTATTTGGCTCGTCGTTGCCACTCAAGGCGCACCCTTGAGACAATTTAAGATCGAAGTCAGTCGTAATGACCTCTCCGACGCTATTTTAAAATTCCGCGAGGCAATGAAGACATGCCAGAGTCCAGTTTATGTCTGTACCTCTGAGGACACTCTAGCTACTCAAAAAATCAGCCAAAAACTCTACAATTGGCTATTCCCTGCTGAATTACGCAAAGAGCTACCACCGGATAGAATCAAGCATCTTATCTTCTCTCTCGATCGCAACATCCGCTATATTCCAATGAGCGCACTGTTTGATGGTGAGAAATACTTAATCCAGAAGTACGCCATTTCCAGTATCACCACTGCCGATCGACCCGAAAACGAACCTTTTACCCACACGGCTCAGAATATATCCGTTCTAGTGATGGGAGCCTCACAATTTCCAAATGGAGAAGATCCACTCCCCAATGTTGAAGTCGAAGTTAATACGATTGTCAAAGAAAGCACAGAGAAAGATGCTTATGGCATCTATCCAGGCTTAAAGTTCCTCAATCGAGACTTCACCAGAAGCAACTTAGAGAATTCGCTATATGGTCGAAACATTCTTCATCTTGCTTCTCATGGAGTCTTCGACCTTACTACACCTTATGAATCGTATATCGCTCTGGGTGACGGAAATCGGCTACGTATTCCTGACATTAGGGACATTCTTGATCTCAACACGATCGATTTAGTCGTTCTCTCTGCTTGTCAAACTGCATTAGGGGGGCGAGTAAACGAAGAAGGTGTAGAGATTGCAAGTTTAGGATCAGCGTTCCTTCAAAAACAAGCGAAAAGCGTGCTGGCTTCACTATGGAATGTTGATGACATTAGCACCAGCTTACTGATGCAGCAGGTTTATCAAAACTTAGCAAAAAATAGTCCAAACATAACTCGTGCTGAAGCGCTGCGACAAGCCCAGCAAAAATTTATTGAAGGCAAAATGACGATCGCAGATGGCAAGCGTTTACGCCAATCGAACATCCCCAGTGTTACCCTAAGCGATCCTGCCCCAAGCCAATCGAACATCCCTGGTGCCCCAGGCGATCCCGCCCCAAATCGAGTTCCTGACTATAGACATCCTTACTACTGGTCACCATTCATTTTGATGGGCAGTGGATTCTAAAAGCACTGCATCAGTTTCTACACGATCGATCGCAGTCCTTTCTAGCAGAGCAGAAACACAGAAAAATCGGAGAAAGAATCATGTCCTCGTTCAAACGTCGTCGTTTTCTACAATTCGCTGGTTCAACCTTAGCCGCAACAGGTTTGAGCCAAATTGATTTTCTTCGGCAAGCTAATCGATATGGCAACGCTCTGGCGCAAGGTAGCTCTGGAAGAAAATTAGCTTTACTAGTCGGGATCAACACTTATCAAGTCAATAATCCAGACCCAAAACTCCCTTTTATTCGCAATTTAAAGGGTGCGCTAACAGACGTTGAGTTGCAATGGCACTTGCTAGTCTACCGCTTCGGCTTCAATCCGAAAGACATTATAGTCATCGCAGAAAGAACGATCGACACCATCGGCAATGAAGTCATCCTCCCAACCCGCGAAAACATTCTCAACCAATTTCAAGAGCATCTAATCAAACAGGCAAAACAAAATGATGTAGTTGTCTTTCACTATTCAGGACATGGCTCTTATGTTAATGATTCTAGCTCCCCATTTACTCATCCCCATATCCCGGATCGCCGTGTAAGTGGAACAATCGTCCCTCAAAACTCAATTCCTGACAACAATCCAAATCCTCAATATGTCAATGATATTACAGGGAAGACATTATTTTTGTTGACGCGATCTCTAGCTACAGAAAACGTCACTGTTATCCTTGATAGCTGTTACTCTGGAGGTGGAACTCGCGGTAATTTCGTTTTCCGAACGGTTGAGAGTCGAACCAACAACCCCGATGGCGATTTACCCAGCCCCCAAGAAGAAGAAATCCAACAGCAACTCATACGAAATCATGGATTGCCTGATCGATCTAAGGTTGCTAAAGGAGTCGTGATCGGTAGTTCTGAAGATCAGCAGTATTCCGCCGAAGCACCTTATGATACCAAACAGCAAGCATGGTCAGGCGCTTTTACTTACCTGCTCACTCGTTATCTTTGGCAATCGCCTTCTAATCCCGCAGTCAATGATGGGTTTGATAAACTTGGCGTTAGTACTGCTGAGCGTGCCATGACTCAAAATATAACTCAACTTCCTGTCCCTCAAGGCAATCCTATCAGCAATCTTCATAAACCATTCTTCTTTCTCACGCCCAGTACACCAAGTGCAGATGCTGTAGTTCAGAAGGTAAAAGACAACGGAGAAATTGAATTCTGGCTAGGAGGAGTCTCTACCTGGAGCTTCATCCCATCAAAATCTGTGTTCAGCGTCTTAGATGCAGAAGAACAAGAAATTGCCCAAATTGAGCAAACAGGGCGAAAAAATCTGGTCGGCTATGGTCGCTTAAGACAAGGTTCACTAGGTGCAGTAAAAGAAGGCGCTTTTCTACGCGAAGTAATTCGCGGAATTCCTCCTAAACCTGTCTTAAAGGTGTCAATCGATTCATCTCTAGGCAGCGAAAAGGACGCTGCAAAACAAGCGTTGGAGGCAATAGGCAATGTAGAAGTTGTACCACCGATCGAAGCATCTTATGTGCTAGGGCGCGTCACAAACGAAAATCTTGCTCAAATTCAGTCTGCCCTGCCAACCGCAACACCCGAAGAAAATAGCATAGGCTTGTTTCATGCGACGGATTTGCGTCCTTTACCTGATAGTTTCAAAGCTGCTCCAGTAGAAGATGTTGTTGAGAGATTACGCGCCCGATTAAAATCAATCCTAGCCGCTCAAATTCTCACTGCGATGACCGCAAGCGATGTCGCAACCATCAGTCGCACTCCTGCCTTGCGAGTGTCTTTGGACATCGTGCCAATTACAGGCAATTTAGTAAGTAGCTCAACCACTCTCAGAATTGTTAAAGTACCTGCTAAAGGAAAGCCTGCTCAAGCAGAGTTGAGGTTGATCAACAATGATAAACGAAATCTCTATGTTGCTGTTGTTGCATTCAATGGTGACGGCTCTCTCGATTTTCTTTACCCACCTAACTTCAATGAGCCAGAAATCGCCGCCCTTTTGGAAAAAGGCAAAGCAGCACAGCCTCAAAAAATCAATTTAAACCCAGCAGGTTTTGTCGAGCTAATGACTTTGGTGAGCACAGAGCCAGTTCGGGATATGCTTTTGGCACTTAAGCGTATTGCTGAAATCAGCAAATTACCTGAAGGTAGTTCCAGTACACGAGGAGAAAATTTTTCACAACTTTTTGGAGATTTGCTGAACGATTTGGATAACACTAGTAGGACAGGAAATCCCAAACTATCTAGAGAGGTTTCTGTTGTGAATAGGAAGCAATTCACAGCAATTTCAACCATTATTCAAATCGTTGAATGACGCTTGACATTAAGAGTTACTACTCAATTCTCTAGCAAATTGCTCATTTTGCTATTCCAACTCCCAGTCCTGATTGTTCCCCTGTTGATGTTCTTTTATCTGTATCTGCTCACAAGCAGAAGCTACGCTGTTGCCATAAGCGATCTCACACCGCCCCATCAAGTGCTCATACCGCTCTGGCTCAAAAGTTGACTGCACCTGCCCATCTCGGCTGATTGCAACGAACTCATCAGAAGGCTCTTTTGGAACAACCAGAAGCCAACTCTCTTCAATCCGAAAATTGTAATCCTGTTCGCCTTCGAGTTCCTGGGTTCCAGTTTGCTCGAAGTGATTCCAGAGTTGCTCGATGACGATCGCAGCTTCAGGAGTTAAGGTTAGAGACTGCTGTACTTCATCTCTGGAAGCGATCTCGCTACGAATCTCAGGTAAGTCATCCAATGCTTCATCAAGATCCCCGTCATACTCAAAAAGATAGCCCTCTTGATCCGGCAGGCTAAAGTAAATGCTTCCCTCGGTTGCCGCTGACAATTCGTTATGAATCAGCATGGTGTATTGCCCATGTTCTAAACGAGTCAAATCAAGCGATTCTGGGAAGGTTTCAACAAAAGGCTCTTGTTGCATATTCCGTATTTTGTGAAAGAACGAATGCTCTAAAGAATTGAAATGATGCCTGCTTTACTTGGCTTTTTTCGTCGATTTCTTTTGATTACTCAACAGAGTGGATTGGTAGACCTCGATCGCTCGCCAATGAGCCGCAGGATCATGACGATTATGGAACCAGTCTTGGATTAGTTCCAAATTGTACCGAACACATCGGCTATTGATCCGTACCCAATGAATCCCTTCAATCCATTCTCCTTGAAGCCGATATTTCTTCAAGGTTTCGCCGCTCAAACTGAGCGTTTTGGTAGCTTGCTGTTTATCAACAAATTGAACCATTCTCAGAGTCTCGCATAGTAGAAAATAAAAAATTGATAGATGATTTGTAGTATGGTTTTGCAGTTAGTTTGCGATAGCTGCTACTTCGCTTTCTCCCCAACTGGCGCAAAACCTCCGCCATTGAAGCATAGTGTTTGAGTTGGATTTATCTTTCCTGTTCTTGGGTTATACGTGATTAATTGAAAGCAAGGAACTCCGTTCACTACTTGTGAAATCGGTTTGATCACAGGTGGTTTTCCTGGCACCTGAAAATCATTAATCAGTCCCTTGAACACCTGCTTAAAGCCACTGTTGTTTGGAATATAGCCAAGAAATAGGCAGCCACCAAACCCACAAGTTGGAGTTCGTTTCTGATTTCCACTTGCAGAAACTCTCGTGTTGACTAGATACAGCGGCAATGCTCCTGATTGTTGCAGCCTAAGCATTTGCATTTGCCCAACATCTACAGTTGTATTGGAAGGAATATGAGGCGCATAGTCTTGCTGTAACCGTTGTAAGAGTCCTGGCGGTGCGGTTCGAGAAACAGGTTGCCAACTTGACTCACCGGAGAAACTGGGAGCGATTTGCCAGATGAGAACACCTGATAGTATTACTACGATCGCACCGTAAAACAATCGTTTGAGCGACATTCTTTTACTCCGTCACGCGAACTGTTGTCGGAACCGAGAATCCAAGCTGTCTCAGTGCCCAGACATCCTCTGGATAAAACACACCGTTGGCTGCTGCTGCTTGGTTCACTTGCTGCTGTAACTTTGGTCTGCCAAACCGTTTAATTTCGTGCTGGTAACGTCCTAATGCTAGTTTTCGCGCTACCTCCTGACCTACCACACTCGTCAGCGATACAGTATCTCCAGGAGCATTAAAAAACTCTTGGGTGCAGCGATTTCCCTTTACCAAGATGACCAAATCAATGCCATTGCCAGAAGCTGGGAATGCACTCAGTAAATAGTAGATTTTGCTTTGCGATCTCGTTTGGGCGATCAGTTCTGAGCGCACGATCGCGGGGCGGGTTTGGGTTGGTAAACAACTTTTGATAACATCAGGAATTTTAGAGGTCTGAGCCTGAACCAGTTGAAGTGATCCCAACAGCGTCATCAGTAACACGATGCTGCTGATTCCAAAGCGAATCGGACGAATGCGTTGAGGCATAGTTTTCTCCTGAAATTACAATCTGAGATACTTTCTGGGGTCTACTTCATGACCACTGTAAACATCACCGGGAGTTGCGCCTTCGATCACCGTAAAATGAAGGTGAGAACCTGTTCCTACGCCTGAATGGCCGCTCTCGGTGATAATTTGTCCTTGAGATACCGTGTCTCCGACTTTGACCCGGAGTTGAGAATTGTGTGCGTACAGCGTCATCAGCCCATTGCCGTGATCAACGACAACCGTATTGCCGTACCCTTGCATCCAACCGGAGTAGATAATCTTGCCACCATCTGCTGCCTTCACAGGTGTTCCATCGGGTACGCCGAAATCGAGTCCCAAGTGATAGGCACTGCAAGCTGCACAGGGTCGCGATCTCGCACCAAACTCGCTGGTTACAGGCGCATTAGAAACCGGGCTGCTCAACTTCCCAGTAGATTTTCCGCCGCCTTTCGCGTTGATAGAGCAGGATTTTCCGCCGGATCGCTTCAGAGCTTTCTGGTAATTGCTAACTAGAATCTGCCCGTACTCACTGATCGTTGGTCCTCCGGTGTAATCCCTGCCACCGGAATGACTGCATTCACCGGAGTACCACATCTCTCCTAAGCAAGCAATAAGCTCATTCCCAGATTTTCCTCGGCTCTGAAGGTACTTGATGTTTTGAGTCTCGGCATTGACAAATAATGAGTCCTGCACCGAAGTTGGAAAGTATTGCAGCAATTCAGCCGAACTGGGTTCGTGCCCAGCCGCGAGTCGCCCGTAGAAAGCACTACCTCCAGGTTGCCGCAAAACTGCCTGTTTGACATCCTCGCGGTAAGTCATGAACTGATAGCGTCCTAGTCCGCGCCCACAGTTTCCGTCTCCATCACAGCCCCATTGTCCGACACTACTGTAATTTCCCTCAATGCCACTGGTTGCGTCTGCTAAAGCTTTGAAATCGACTCCACCGGAACCAGAACCACATAACCCAGACCCATCTAAATTTGCTTCGGGTGAATTCTCCCCTTTGATTTGATCGATCTGTTGCTGCACCTCTGGGGGAAGTTCAGTTCCAGGCGGTAGCTCATCCATACCTCCGTTGCCGTCTGCTAGACCAACGAACACAAAGCCTTTTTCCTGGGTCGAAAGCCACGGAACCGGACCAATGAAATAGGGCGTACAGCCGAGATCGACAAATGCTTTTTTGATGCAGACCCGAAAATATAGCCCAAATCTACCTGTTCCTGTCGCTTCGTCAGTGTCTGTCAGAACGACTTTGAACGCTTTGCCGAAAGCAAGCCTACCTGTCGGTTCCATACCATCGTTGAGCTGTCCCAAAATGCCATGACCTCCAGGAACCATTTGCTCACCTGCTTCTTTTCCGCCTCGAATCCATCTTGCTCCATGTAACTGACCCGGATCGCTCAATGCTCCTGAGCCAGAAGAGCCTGGTGAATTGAGTTCAATGTAGTCACAGCCTTTTGCTTGAGCGCAGTTGTAGTGAAACCCAACTTTGTCGCTTCCGGTGATCGAAAACTTTGTTGGTGTCTGGATAGACTCTTTGTGCGATCGCTCCCCACTATACGTCACATCATGAATTGCAACGGCTCCAACCATCTGAAAAGGATTGATCGGAAACTGGGAGAAGGTAACTTGCGATAAGCCTGGTATGCCATTGATCAATGCTGTTTGCCACGCTTTGAAGTTGGAAAGTGGAACTTGATCCAATCCTGGAATTTGGCTGAAACTGTAGCGATCGAGTGATAGTTCACTCAGCGGCAGTTGCCCTAGTACTTCATGAGATGCGATCATAGAAAGCGAAGTGGAACCCCAATCATTAAGATTCAGGTCTTTGAGCGCAAGACGGGCAAGGCTTTGATTGACCAGATCTGATAGAGGTTTGACTTGGCTAAGCTGAAAATTCTTCAGCGTTGGCACAGCATCCACGAACGTTGCGATCGTTTGCTGTCCGATCAGTGGAAAGTTGCTGAGACTGAGATTGCCCAGGTTCAACCGACCCAACTGAGCTACATTATCTAGACTGAATGTTTGAAGTCCAAAGGTGTCTTGTGTATCGCCTAACATGAGAACATCTCCAATCGAAGCTCCTGCTTGCCAACTTCGAGACGGGTCGTAACCTAATTGCTCGATCGTCTGACTTGAAACCTGAACTGCTCCAGCCTGCTCAATTGCAGGCAAAGAAGAGAAAGTAGTTTGGCTCAAATCAGGCACGGGCGCACTGTTGTAGAGCGTTGTTGGAAAGTAACTCTCCGCCGCATCGGATCGCTGCGGAAAGATAACGGCTCCAATGACGACTAGAACAACAGTCAGAACTATCGGTGTGAGAAATCTAAACCAACGCATTGCTTGTTTGAGAAGCTGAATGCTGTAAGGTTAGGGACTCGATCTGACACAAATAAGGCAGACAATTGATAAATTCTGACAAGCTGCCTCAGCGATCGCGCCCAATCATTTCGGTCTGCTTTGTCCTTTGTTGAATCTGTTCAACGAATTTCCCAAACCGATGAGCATCCGCAGAAGTTAACTGCGTCATTGAGGAAATTTCACCGTGTTCCAGTTTGAGAATGATGCCGTGCCCTGCTCTCAACACCGATTCTGGGAGGATTTGCTGGTCGGCTGCTTGAGGCTTCTTCCCGCGTTCCGGAGCGAGAGCGTAAAGCGATGATTCCTGCGCGTACAACCAATAAGTTTTGCCTGGAAATACCGTTCCTGCTGCTAGCGGTTGCCCAAGCTCTGACAGAATAAATCGTGCTTGTTCTGCGATCGAGTGCGCCTGCTTTTCCCAAGTCGCCATATCCTTTGCCATCATCTGCAAATCCCGCTCAGAAAGTGACTGTCCTTCCACAAAGGCTTTCCCCACCAACTCAATTTGCTTCAAATGTTGATCGGAACGCCCGATGTCTCGCGCTCGGCGATACCAATTCCGTAGGTCTTTCAGAGAGGATTGTTGCTGAGACGGACTCAAAGGTTGAGGCTCCTGGGATTGCTCTCGTTTGCTCTGAGCAATTTCTTGTGTTTGAGTTGGAGTTTGATTGGTCTGAAATTTCACCTCATTCAGATATTTGTCAGTTTCGCGGAAATCGATTAAATTCGTTTCTCGAATCCCTCGCGTCGCTTCAGGCTGGATAATGCCGTTGATACTGAGAATTTCCATCGGTTCACTTTCCTTACTCACGACCAGAAAGTGACCGTTAACTGGGCTATAGCTGAGATCGTAGCCGTTTCCGATCGCAGTCCAAGATTCCCCAGTTTCATCAGGTTTCACAACGCCCATCGTTTCCGCATAAGCATAGGCACGTTGAGCAATCAGGGCAATTTCCTGCCCCCATTTTGAGGTGATCGAATCCTGAATTGCCTGCAATTCTTCGCTTGTTAGAGTGCGAGGATTGTTTGCAGCATTGACTTCAAGCCCAAGCTGGATAATTTCTTGTCGTTTCTCGATCGTTGCTAATCGATAACACGCCCAAAGCTCTGTTGCAATCTCCGATCGAGAATCTTCTTGCTCCTTGCCAAGAATCTGATCGTTCCAGTCTTTTCCAACTGCTGGAGTTTCTCGTTCTAGCACTACATCAGGAAACTGCTGGGCAATCTGCCATGCTAGATGCTCACCTTGACGGTCGCAATCGTGTGCCAGAATGATTTCTCCTTCTCGATCGATAACTTGGCGAAGTGCCTCAACTGGAATCGCACCCTGACCATCCGTTGACAGAAAAACGATAGCGTTCGCAAATTCATTCAGAGCAGAATAGGAGATGGCATCGATCGCAGATTCTGTGATTACGACTCGATTAATTTTCCCTTCACCTTGCTGGAACCAGAAATAGCCGTTCTCGCGGGCTGTTCCAGGTGTCAAACCTTTGAAGATTTCCCCAGTTGCAGTATTTGGAATGGTCCCTCGTAGGTTGGCTCCGATCGCTTCACCGCGTTCAAAGTTCTCAGCGAGTTGATGGCGAAAAACCATCACGTTTTGGCGAGAATCAGCCGCGAGTAATCCTTCAGCGTGTAGTCTATCGACTTGATCCGCAGGCAGCCTGCGCTCATTCACTAGATAATCTCGGACTGCCTCCCACTTGGTTTCATCTCGAATGTTGCATTTCGGTCGTTTCTCTTGGGTGGGAGCTTGAACGTTAGTCGAAGGACGTTCATTTGCTAGCTTCTCGACCGCTTCTTGGAATGAGCAGTTCTGAATGTGCATCGTAAAGTCGATCGCGCCAATTCCACCTTTGCCCACATAATGATCAAAAAACTTGTTGTCATTGATGCTAATGCAAAAACTTTGCGATCGCCATTTTGCTTTATCGGAGCGGTCTTGTTCGAGTCCAAACTGAACGGCTAAATCGAGCAATGCAAGATCTCGAACGCTATCAGCCAAAGTTTTCCAGGATGAATTAACTGTCATTTCAACAGGAAGATCGATAGATTGAATTTGCTGGGGGTCTTGGTGGACTTGCTGTTGGCGCGATTGATCCCATGTTGTCCAAGTTGGGTCGGATTGCAGGGTGTCAGTTCTAGAAGTTGTAGATTCGTACTGATTGAGAGCAAAGAGTTCTGATTGCTCCAATTCTTCTTCGGGTATCTGTGAAGTCATATTGGGCTGAAGGGTTCTAGCTGCTTGAGCAAATCCTTGATCGAGAATGTTTTGGGAGAATAGTTTGGCAAAGCTGCGATCGCACCCTCGATGCTCTCCACCACGCAATGGGTCTTGTACGGCTGTTTCTTCAAGCTGAAGAATGTGGTTCTCGCGAATGCGAAATACCATCTCTGTATCAATGAAGGTGTCTCCGTTTTGTTCAAGGTAATGCGTTAGGTAAAGCTGATTGCCATGCCGTTCAATCACAAGAGGAATGTAGGGTTCGTGTTCAATTCTCAGGTGATAATCTTCAGCAGTTACTACGGCTGTCCATAAACCTGCTTCATGTAGAAATGTCGTCACATTCCTTTCTTCGCCGCCTGTTGGCTGGTTCGTAGTATTGTTAGTAGCCTGCTGTAGAGGTGCTTCCACCTGCTCAAATATTTCCGAAGCTGCCCCAGTTAGCGGTGCTTGTGGTACTGGCTTCTCTACCACGGATTGATCACTAACTACTTCAAGTTCTGGTAGCCTTACACCCAAAAACTCACGCGCTTTGTCCTTGAAGTCAAATGCTGCTAGCGTCTGTTCCTGCTCTTTCATTAGAATGGTCAGGACGAGATCGATATTTTCAGCAGGAACGATCAGTTCCATGCGATCGCTAATCGAGTAGAACTCATTGCCCGCAGCCGCAATCAGCGATTGATCGAGTGAGAAGCGATCTCCGATCTCGCTTTTAGGAGTTTGCAGCACGAAGCCTGCCGCAGTACTCCCAAATCGAGTAGATGCTTGACTTTTGATGGTCAGTACCTCATCCAAGGTTTTGACTGACCCTTGGTAGGTAGTCAATTCAGTCATGAACGCCTTGACCTGGTGTGGTTCGGAAAAAGAGACGGGCTGCTCTCGAAGTGATTCCTGAATATCAAAGCTGGTAGGCATGACTAACCCTTGTCGCACATTGCCCTGATAATCGGTGTAGTTCAGAAATTTTCCAGTCGGATATTTCTCATAGGCTTTCAGCAAGTTACCTTGAAAGATTTGCCGCTCAGTGCGGTCTGCCGTTTGTCGGAGATCGAAGGCTTCGTAGATGTCATGACCGTCCCAGTTTTTATCTTGGGCAGAAATCGTGATCAGGGATTCTGTTTTTCCTCGATTGAAGCGAGTCAGAGGAATCATGAGCATTCGAGCCTGATTGTCGGTCAGAATTTGTGCTTTCCAGTTTGATGGCGCGATCGGACTACCGTTGTGCCCCTTCTGCCAGATTCGGGCGACGACTCCATACGTTACGTTGCCTTCGGGTGAAACGACTCGAACGGTTTGACCGGACGGAAACTGCCGCAAAACGTCGCGAATATGATTGAACTGTGTGTTCAGCCGTTCGGTTAATTTATTTCTGCTGTAGCTATCGAGTTTGCTTGGTAGAAGCTGAGTGCGATAGTCTCGTGTTGCTTGCCGCAGTTTTGCGATCGTCAGCTTTGCATCATCCTTTGCTGATTGCTCTACCTGCTCAAAGTTGTGATCAGTGACCCGCTTGACGGCTTCCAGTCCCAAATGCTCCCGCACCACATTAATCACTTCAAGTTGATTGAATGGCTTAACTGGGATTTTGGCATCCACCACATCAAGGTAAACCGAACCTGTAAATTCATTCCGAACGTTCCCTTCATCTGGGATAACTTCCATCCGTCCGATCGTTCGAGCATCCAAGTCAAGTTGCTGTGCCTCTAACACACTCTCGCCCATCGCCTGCTTTTGAGCGACTAGATCCAGCGTTTCCGATTCAATCAACGCATACAAGTCTTCTTGCTCTTTCACCGATAGCAGTGGGATTCGTCCAGTAATGCGGCTAATTGCCTCAATGTCTGAATCACCTTGCAGATTATTTCTGGGATACGCTAACTTTGCTTCCAATTCTGGATTGTCATCCAAAATTTCGTGAATGACTTCTTCACCATACGGCGTGAGAAAATCTACAACATTCGCGATCGACAAAGCTGAATCACGATCGGCGGTTGTATTGGCATTGAGCGTCGCCATTTTGTGAGATAGCAATGCTCCCAAGCGCTTCTCGGCTGGAATATCACTCATCAGCAAAGTAATTTCCGGCTCAGACACTTGCCCAAACCGATTCACCCGCCCCAACATCTGCATCACTTGATTGATGTCGCGTTCTGCCTGCGCCATGATTAGATGTCGCTGCTTTTGGTCGGCAAACTTCTCTGAAGCATGAAGGTTAATGCCTGTCGCTCCTGCACGATTTAGAATTAAGACATCAATTTGACCTACATTGAATTGGTCAACGATTTGCACTCGTGCTTGCGGCTTCGTTTCATTCGCAGAGCGACGAGCATAACCTTGCTCTCCTGTTACTGTGTAGTCGATGATATTGTGCCGTCCGGTAATTTCATCCACTCGAAGTCCCGCCTGTGCCAATCGCCACTTGATATAGTCGATCGAACTGAGCGGAATCGTCGAGAGGTCAGTCGTATCAATGATTTCTCTCGCGGTATCATAAGCTGCTAATGCTGCGTCGGTTAGCTCTTCATCGGTCATGCGTCGGCGAGTCATGTTGCCTTCATGGTCTTTGATCGTGACATCGCGCGATCGCTCCAGATATCGGCTCAACACATCACCAAACGAAATATTGATCGCATCCCCTGGCTCAAGTCCGCTGTCTTCCGCATACTGACCAATGAAGGCATCCATTGTATTAGCAACGGCAATCACAGGCTTTTGCCCGCGTTCGATGGCTGCGATCGCCTCTTGAACTGCTGCTTCTGCTTTTTGGCAAAGTAAGCCTTGATCGATCGCATTATTCATCAGCGAAGTGAAATTTGTTGATCGTGCCCCTGCCTGCCCAATCGAGCTATCCTCGCTAGCAGCTTTTGCTTCTTTCTTCAGTTCTTTGCTCAGCTTGGCAACGGCTTTCTCTTTAGCAAGGTCAAACTGACTGATTGCTCGCATGATTGCAGAAATGTTATCGGCTACCTCCCGATCGACTGGAACGACCTTGGCTTGAAAGGCAACATTTTCAAACGATCGTTCTCGTCTCAACATTTGACCGGATGCGACGAATTTCGTTGCCATCATTTGCTGAAGCGGAACACCCCCAGCTTTCAATGTTCGTTGGAGTGATTTGATGCTAGTGACTGCTTCTGCTGCATCTGAGCGACGAGCATACAAATCCATTACGGCTGGATCTTTAATTGCTGTAGCACTCGCAAACACCGCTCCAGCGCTCAAATCGATTAATTCCCGTGCGAACTCGGCTCGATTGGGCGCATCACTACTGTTTGTCCAGCCTTTTTCTCCGGTGCTCCCGCCTGCTTCGTGCGCCTCGTCAAAGATAAAAATGGCATTCGGTGCAATCTCTCGAAGAAAGTTTCGTCGGAACGGTTCTTTGCCACTGTCGATCGTCTGGAGTTGGCTGTATGTAGTAAAAATCGCATTGTACGCACCAATGCCTTGATGCATGATGCGTTGCATTTCAGCTTCTTGTTCGGCAGGGTTCCCCGTTCTGAGTTTGCTGCCGTTAGGCAAATCTAATCTGAGATTGTTGTCAGTCGCAAAGATATTCACTCCAGGTTTACCGATGTCTTGCAGGTCAGCCAACATCGAGACATAAAGGGTTGATTTCTGGGTAATAAAAACGGGAATGTAGTCTTGGTTGATAGCATCAACAATCTGACTGGCGCAGAAGCGTCCTTTACCGTTTCCAGTTTGATCGCCATTGAGAAATACTTTGTCGCGATCTCGCTGCCAAAAAGCCAAAGCATTCGCATCAATCTGTTCAGCGTACAGATACTTCCATAGTTCTTCTTTAGATTCATACCACAGGCGATGCTGGACATATTCATCGACATCACCGACTGCCCGTTCTAGCTTATCGAGGGCAGTCTGAGCCGCAGTCGCCATATTGGAGGGAATGAGCGTACCGGGAGATTTGCCTTGACTCCGAGGTAAATAAGCAACATTCAATGGAGCATCCGTCGAAGCTGGACGCTCAAAGTCTGGATTTGCCATGATTTGAGTCTCTTGTGTTTTGTCTAAAGAGGAAACTACTCGCTCATTCCGTAGGTCAACTGCGACAGCCAATTCTCCAGCGTGATCTCGTCGTGTTCCTGCATCCACGCCTGTTGGATCTCTGGAGAAGCTAGAGCGATCTGAGTCGGAAACGTCAGCCCGTTGTGAATTTGGAACTTGGTCGCCAGGACTTCGTTGCGTTGGACGAAGGTTTCTGCCCATTCCTGCGTCCACCACCACAGCGGTTCCAGTTCCCTCGCCTGAGCGTCTTCGTATAGCGTCGGCGGTTCCTGCATGGATAGCGCTCTGAGGGCTTGGCTGAGTCGGCGGTGCGTTTGAATTTGATTCTCGCCGCTCTCCTTCAACCAGCGATGAATCATCCACTGAATTCTGAGCATCATTAAGCGTTGGTAGTCGCGCCAAGATAATTCCTGTATCCCGATCGGGAGCCTGACCAGAAACAGGGTTTGATTTCCCTCCTCTTGTGGCTTCCAAATCTGTGAGAAGTGGTTGTAGTTCTCGGTGCTGAATGCGTTCATTGGGCAGTAGCTCCTTGAGTGCATCGAATGATTTGTAGATGATTGGCACTTCCGCCGCAGGTAGATCTCGCTGTGATTGTCCTCGTCCTTCGATCAAAATTACGTCGATCGGAAATCCTGCGCCTTGTTTGCGGTATAGATTGCCCCAAATAGAAAAGTGCTGCGTGACGTTGTAGTGCTGATAGAGAGAAAAGAAGAAGCCTCGACTCTCAATGCTGTTGTAACGATTCGAGCGAAGATCTTCATCGTCACCTAGCTTGCCGCCGAGAATCAATACGGCTCGACCGTCATCCTTGATCGCTTCTAACGCTTTGAAAGCGATTGCATGATCGATTTGGCGCGTTCCTCTTCGATTTCCTGGAAGTTCAAACCGTCGAATCCTGCCATTTCCGCCCTGGACAGAACCAAATGGCGGATTACAGACCATAATATCGACCTGCTCTGGGGGATGATAGTGGATAGCATCCTGCCGAGTCAATCGAGAATAACCTCGATTCGTCAGCTCTGTAAAGCGATCTTGGTTCAGTTCGTTTGCGATCGTTCTCGCTGGATTAGCAGTAATCAGCAATGCTCCATTTCCAGCCGTGGGTTCGTAGACTGTTGTTTCTGGATTGATGCCTGCTAAGGTTGAAGCAAGGTAGGCAATCGGAATGGGTGTGCTGTATGCCTGCTGAAGAACTGAAGTCGAGGAGCGAACGCCCAAAGTCGGTTGACGATCAAGCAAATCGATTAAGCGATCGTACGCTTGGTGAGTGGTTGTACATTGCTGAATGAGCAACGATGAAACTCGCACCACCGCTGCTTCCATTGCTTCATCAACTAACTTTGTCAGTGAATTGCCGGGAGGAATGAGTTGAGCCAAAATATCTTCAGCTTGTTTTCTCGCCTGATGAATTCGGGCATAGTTTTCTCCTTCCAATAATGAACTGTGGAACGCTCTAATCAGAGCTTCCTTGTGTTCTACTGACATAAGCTAGACTCAGTTATCCAATCTCTACTTGATGTTGCTGGGACGAATTTATTTGCTGTTGTTCGATCGTTTTAATGGCTTGAGAAAATCGCCCAAAATCTTGTTGTTCTAACCTTGAATGCACCTGATCACCCTGTTGCTGATAAATGATGCCTCGTCCATCTTTTGATGTAATCGTGAGGGAATCTTGTCCAATCTCAATTCGATAATGCCTGCCGCTATAATCCTTTGTCTCATTGAATTCTGCTACCATTCGGGCAGCAGCAGCAAAAGCGGAACTCTTTTCGGTATGTCGTACTTCGGCAGTTTGGCTACCTCGTATCTTTTCAACTTCCTGACGTAATTGGTCGATCTCTTGATACTGTTCGCGAGCAATTCCTGCCTCTGCTTTTGAGAGAATTGTGATTCTAGGCTCACCAAACAGTAGCTTTTCTGCTTTGAAGCGGAGCACTTCTTGATTACTTGAATCCTTGAGAATGAAACGGTTTCGTCCCTGAAGCTCGACCTTGAATCCATTCAGTTTGTAATGCTGCTCTTGAGTTCGAGCAAAGCCTCGTTCAAACAGTTCGTAAGCACATCGAGCGGCTCGATGTTCACGAATGGCTTCTGGTCGCGAAGCTAACCATTGTCCTGCCTGCTCTAATTTGTGTCCAGTTGTCTCGATCGCTTTTTCTGCGCCATCTTGCAATGCGTCTACAGTCTGTTTCTGAAAACTTCTGAATTGCTCACTTTCTAAGCCTTGTTTAGTTGCCTGGAAAGCCGACTTTGCACCTGTCACAACTACTTTCTGAGCCGATTTGAATTGGTCACTATCTAGCGTGTTTTGAACCGACTGAACAACCTGCTTACTCAAATTTGAGAAAAGAGCTTTAAAGAAAGCTTTACTACTCGACTCCGGGAGTTGTTCAATCTGCTGTTTCGCATCCTCTAATCCATCTGTCTGTGCCATGAAGTGAGGCATCTCTTCCAGGGGAACTGATTGCGTTTCCCACACTCCCTCAGCATTTCTGACCCACCCTTCAAACACTTGAATGTCGGTCGTTGTTGCGTGTGAAGAGGGCTGAATTTGACCGTCAATGAGTTGAACTAGAATGGTTTCATCTTTAGAGATCGTCAGAGTATCACGATCTAGATTGAGTTGATAATCACCGATCGCGGCAACCGTTGCCGTAGAAACTTCCTGGTGCAACGGATTCATCAATTCCTCTGCTGCCTGGGCGACTCGCTGTGCTGCTGTCACAATATCGCTATCAGACAAGTCAGTTGGAACAGGGTTAAGCGGTTCAGAGTCTGGAATAACTAACGCAGGAATCTTCTCATCCTGGCACAAGGCATTAATCGAAATGGTTCCGTCGCGTTCTTGCCGGAATAGAATCTCTTTTTTGTCAGAGATCTCAAGCATGGGAACGCGGCATCTGTAAGCAAGCAAATCGATTCCGTCGATCGCAGGGTGTTGCAAAGAAGATAGAATCAACTTTGCTCGATCTTCGTAGATCTCATCGCGATGCTCTCCCGAAGCCATCTTGCCTAAAACGATCCGCCCGTTTTTGCCGCACTGAATTCGTAGTTCTAAATCAGTTGCGTCTACTCCGCGTAGGTCTGCGATCGCATCTACAACTTGTTGCGAATAAGTCTGTTTCATTTCGCGCTCCCTTGCCTACAGCCGTCCCAAGACTTGATCGAGTTCTGCCATTGCAACGACACGGTTCACAACGATCTCACCATCAATTACAAATAACGCCATCTGATCATCAAACCGAACTTCCATGAATGGAAAATTCTGCGGCGATAGATTGGGATAAGCAATCTGACCTTGCTGGTAGCGCACGCAAAGAACGTCATCACAGAAAATCTCAATCAGCGAAGGTGTGTAACCAGCAGGAAAATAAGGTTTAGTGCGTTCTTTTGAGAGTTCATCGACCAGTTCTGAATGTTGAGATAGAACTGCGATCGCATTAAATGATAATCCCCACTGAGAAAGTAGCGAAGCCGGATTCAAAGCGCCCTCGAAAATGTGATCCAACTCAATATTTGGATCTTGTTCTCGCATAACTAGAGAACTATCCTCAGCATCATACCCTGCTTGCAATTCATCCCAATCTGGAAAGCTCGTACTCATTACTTATACCTCTCTAACGAGTTAGTTCGATATCATGGCTCGGCTCAATCGCTTGAAGGCTCTCATATGCGGCAGCAAATCTCACCATCAAATGCTCAATTCGTGCTGAAGAAGTAGAGATCGCCTGCTCACCCTGAACTGTGACTGTTTCTGCTGAACTATTTTTGGGAATAAAGAGAATGCGATCGCTGTCTACTTGAATGTCGTAATCCTGTCTGCCTGCTAATTCCTTCTCGCCAGTTCTCTCAAAATAGTCGTGCAGTTGAGCTACGACCAATTTTGCTTCTGGAGTTAGAGGATGCTCGACTCGATATTCCGCATCTGCTTCCAGCTTATCTTCTGTAGGTTCAACAACTGCTCGAATTGCTGTGCTGCCTTTAATATTTCCATACTGGTCACGTTCTACACGAATAGAAGGCGCTTGATGTACGACTTCGTTATGTAATGCGCTGAGATCACCTATCTCCTGCCCAGTCAATGATTCAACTTCGCCAACTGGGCATAGCTCGGTTACGGGCTGATCATTAATCTCTGTTGTAGTTTGACTATCAGGTAAAAGTAGATTATTCGTGATCTGTCCATATTCTTGATGAAAGCACTGCACCCCATCGACCTCAATATCAATGACTTCTGCCTCAATCACATCTTGATGATCTGCTGGAGGTAGGGCTGAAGAGGAAATCGCGCCTGCTAAAGTCGAAAGGTACTCCGGCGGTAATCGTTCTAAATTTTGACGCAGTTGGGGAAGTGGAACTGCAATGTAAGAGCTACCGAGTTGCAGCCGCACTTCTGGTTCTAGTTGAGGATGAGAAGCATTGCCTTCCAAGGATGCTGGATCGCGAGAAGGGAGAACTTCAATGTCTGGAATGATTTCTGCATCGTGTACTTGCCCATTCTCCCTCGCTTTTTTCGGCAACTCAGGAGGTTGAATTCTGGACAGAAATCGGGAGATCGCTTCCAGAACGATATTGATGTCATGCTGAACTTTTTCGGCGCTGTGGGGTTGAACCGGAAAACTCATGGTGATGTCCTAGAATGCTGCTTGTATTTTCTCGATTTGCGATTTATCGGACTTTTTAAGAGTTTCAATGAGCGGCAAAATGCGTTCTGCTTCTTTCTCGCGTTCTTCAATCATGCGTTCGGTGTAGAGGCGCAATTCATCACGGGTTAGTTTAGGCTGTGGGCTTTGTTGACTCATACGATCGCGGATTTTTGCATTCCACACTCGTCTTGACCAAGTTTGCTGCTGTTCAACAACTTTGGGGATTTTAATTTTCTGAGCAATTGGGATTCCGACTTCATCTTGTCCAGAGATCGCAGGATTAATCAAAATACATTTGCCAGATGGCAATCGTAGAAACTGATCAGAACTATAAAGCCTTCGTGTGCGCTCATTCTCAGAGATATTTGTACTTGCTTTACCTCCACTATGTCCTTTCGATTTTTGTTTCAGATTTAATTGCTCCTCGCCAATATAATCACTGCACCATTGAGCCGTTTTGAGTTCTTGCGGATTAAACCAGGTTTTTGTCGCACAGTTGGAAAGAATCGTGCGGGCAACCGATTCTCCATAGCGTTGCTCTAATTGCCCGAAATCCTGATAGCCCATAATTGTGACGGCTCCGGCTGAACGTTGAGTCGCAAATGCGGTAGCTAGATCAATGCCAACCGTTGGGGCTTCATCCAGGATAAAAACTAATGGATCTTTACGTGCGATCGCAACGTTACGATCCAATACCATCTGCATAATTCCAGTTAGAAAGGGAGCTAATGCTGTTTTGATTGATTTGTCCATCCCGATGACAATTAACGTTTTACCTGTAATTGTCATCGGGACAGTCGTCTTGTCGCAGAAAGCATTTGCCAGTCCCGGAGTGGTGAAAGGGACGAATAGATTTTGTGCAGTGCCTCGAATGCTATCGGCTGTTTTCTCTGATCCTGACACCGACAGATATTGAGAGAACGTATTTTTGGTTAGTTTACTCAGTTTGGAATTTTGAATCCGTTTTGGCAAATCAGTCATTGCCAGAATGACCTGACACATCATCATGTCAGGAAATTTGGTTTGCTTTGCCAGCAGTAAAACAGCCTGAATCAGCAAATCTCCTGCGATCGAGAAGAATGGATCATCCGAAGCATCCCTATGTTCTGACCGCATACACTTGTGCATAACCGAAGCAAGTTGCCGCGCTGCCATACCATCCATATCATCTAGCAAGAAGTCTAGCGGATTACAGATCTCAGATTCGCTCATTCCGGGTGCAAAAATGTGAACTTTGTAGCCTGCTTTAACTGCCATTGGGAGAACCGCAGAAGCTAGACTATCGTTAGGCTCTGTGTATTTAAAGTCGTAGAGATAAATCGGAAATTCTTGCGCGATCGCAGACTGAGCGATCGGTAACACCATACTCGCAGTTTTTCCCGATCCTGCACCGCCTGATATTGCAATTCCACGCTGAGCATCTGGCAAATAAAGAGAGTCATAGATTTTGAAAGCAACAACGTTATGCTTGCGCTCTTTCATCTGCTGAATTGCCTTTCGTCTAGCGACTGCTCGTTCTCTCCTGCCTGCAAATCGAGCAGTAGCCAAGCGATTCTTTTTACCGATTCCACGATCGCCAAACCAAGCAAGCGTCAACCAACCTGCGACCACAAGGAGCAAAATTAAGCCATTCTCGCTCTTGAAAACAGTCAACAGATCGCCTAACTGATTGCTAACGGGAGAAGGTTGTGAGTCAACTAAAATTTTCGAGTTGTTTGCCATAACTACGCTCTCGTACAAGCTAACGTCACTATCTGGATGGCATTAGAGAAGCAGGACGCGAAATAGAATGAGTTCCCATTTTTGCAAGCTTAGAAACAACTGCTAAAGATACTTTTGCCTGTTCGGCGGCTTGCTGTATCGGCATTCCATTTCGTACATTAGTCAGAAAAGTCTGGACTCGCTGGTTGAGAGGACTGTTAGCCGAGATTAGTTTTTGAGCGATCGCACGTTGCAAACCCCGCTCAACTGCATTCCAATTTGCGGTTTCGTCATTCCCTGCCAACGGCTGAATATCTGGAATCACTGCAAGCGTGGCATATTTTGGAGTACCAGAACCGTAGCGCACATCAAATAGGTAGGTCTTTTTTCCATAGGGAGATCGCGTAATGACGGTCAGCAAAGTAGAGCGTGTCTCAGGCAAATTGGGAAAGTGAATACCTGTGACTCTTTTAAGGTGGACAATGCTGGCGTTTCCACGTTCACCAAGGGCTGCGTCAAAATCTAGCGCGATCGCATGAGCATCATCCAACCACGCCCGCTGAATGGTTTCTCCAGTTCGAGTGAAATCAATGTTAGTCCCATTGCCAAGCCAAACCGTAACCGTTGCCCCGTTTCCGCTCAGCCCTTGTGCTTGAGACTGAGAAATCCGTTGAACAATCGGAAGTGCTGAAACTGAATAAGCTTGAAACACCATAACTGCAAACGGTAAAAGTAATAAAGTGTGAAATAGTATTTTCATCGAGATACCTCCACACTTGAGGCTGCAAAGACTTGAACCGTCTGACCTGCTGGAATATACCAGAAGTTTGAACGTTGTAGCGATTCTTCAACTTGACGTTGCTGACGTTGAGATATTCGATCGGTTAACTTACTAAAGCTGCCTTGTAGAATTCCGCCTAAGAGATTCGTCTTTCCTCTACTCATCGAAGTTGTAGAAAGATAAGGGCTGGTCGTCGTCGTTTGGTTGGAAGGTTGATTCAGCACGCTACCCACTTGTTCTAATGCACCCATTAATGCGATCGCAATATCTTTTCTTGCGATCTCGCTCTTTTGAGGATTACGCTCCTTTGCCATTAGAGGTTGTCTATCCTCCCCCATCAGATTCAATGAACCCGCAGGAATTTCAACAACTTGATGACCACTTCTAGTTGGAACGACTGCTTCAACCACTGAGAGTTGCATCATGCCGCTATTTGAAACTGCATCAACTTTCGCAATCATTTTTGATCCAGCAGGCAACGCAACAGAGCCATCTGCTGCTGCAATAGGCTGAGAAAGTTGCAATGCAAATCGTTGGGTTTGTTGCTCTATTTTCAAATCTTGTGCCCAGACAACAGGTGTGGTTAGTTTGGCAGCCGCGATCGTGCCTGGGGCAATCTCCACAATATGGCGAGGCGTACCGGATAGAATTGCCTCAGCATCGGCTTCATAACGCGATTGCTGATGGGCACGAACCGAATGAGCGATTGTCGTGTCTTGCGAGATAGGATTTATTTCTTCCTGAGATCGCAGATTGTCAGCGATCAACTGGGCTGGTTCAGATATCATTGGTTGAATTTGCGATCGCGGGTTATCGGCAACTACCTGAGCTGATTGTTCAACGGATGTCGTCGGTTGAGTCGATGCAATAGCGCGATCGTCATCTTGCTTATAGCTTCCAACTGCAACTGCTTTTTGCCACGCCTCATGAGGATCAACAGGTTGAGGAGAAACTGCTCTACTAAACTCTGGTAGGCGCTCAGCGACGGGTAAACTTACTGGTCTGGCTGGAGTGTAAGTTGGGGCGAGTGGGATAATTTCAGGTGGATTGGGTTCGATCGAAGTTGAACTGATTGACGGAGTATTAGGTTTGGACTGTCTTGAAACTTTGGGTTTATTGGGAGAAGGCATTAAACGTGGGGGTGTTTTGGGAGCTTGCTTGAGCATTTGAGCTTGACTTCCCAAAGCTGTTACTGTTTTGAGACGACCGATTTCGGCTTGATCTGGATTAGTCTTCGGCGTTACATCATCGTCTGTGGCAACTGGCTTAGAATCATCTAGCGTTTTGTTCCAATTGCCATTCAAGCTCCAGATAAATAGCCCGACCGAGCCAAGTCCAGTTGCCATCAAAGTCGAAACAAATGCAGTTTTAGCAAGTGGATTACTCCATATCGGGGTTTGAGTTCCAGAATTTGCCTCCAGATCTTCTAGGTCTTCATCATCGAGCAATGCTACGTTAGTACGATGTTGACCAGGAGGAGGCTCAACCTGGTATCCAGTCATTGCAGCGAGTTCTGCTAATTCGTTCCAGGGATCTTGCGGTTGTATTGATTGTTCAGGAAGGGATTCAGAAGATTGGTTCTGCATAGTTCTAGCGATTTAGTTGTTCAATGTCTAGATCACGAATCTCGCGAATCTGCAAACCGCTAGTTTGAACATGATAGACCGCTTTTTGAATCGGTGAGGAATGCTCAGGAAGCGGATCGGTAGTGGGTTCGATCGCAGTGACAAAAACTGATTTATTGAACGGAACAGCATTACCCTGTGGATGAGTAGAGTCGAAAATCAATAGATTCGCAACCAAATCAATCTGCCATTCTCCCGGCTTAATCAGCCTTGGTTCAGAAATTGATTCAAAGCTCAAGACGCTCTGTGCATCGCCGTTGAATACATCTGAAGGAGTTAGTTTAGCCACCTGTTCTAGGAAAGCATTGCGGAAGTCTTCTCGCAACGCAAACGAGGCTTGCCAACTTGAAGTGGTAATTCGACCTGTTCCAATCGAAATACCTGGATCTCTCACTGTACCAGGCGCATTTGGCTTCACATTACTGCCCTGAATTTTAGAACTCCAGGTAAACATCAATCCTAGAGAATCTTTGGTAAACTGACGAATGATAGAAGGAGTACGCTGATGAGGATCGACAGGCTCCATCGCAACTGAGTGACCGTCGAGCAATTGCACCATTGCTGGAACAGGTTTACGTGCGATTGACCAAACACTAATCGCGCTGCCCAAACTAATCAAGAGCAGAAGAACTTGCAGACCTAACGTGCCGAGTGCAAAGAGTGGAAGAATTGCAGAAGAATCAAACCGTTGTTTATGTTTGAGAATTTGCATAGCTTTGGTAGGTAAACGCTAACGAAATCAAGACAGGATTTACTTGCTATAGCGAACTGGATTACCTAGGGGCGAATGTCCTGCCATCAAAAGTCCCATTGAAACGACACCGCTATTGATCGTATGAAATACTGCCATGCCTCCACCTGCGGCTAAAGCCAAAGCCAAAGCAGGAGCCAAAATTGCCATAATCACCAAAAATCCCATAGTGTCTGTTGTGCCTGCATTCACCACCACGACAGCTGCTAAACCTACAATGATGTTGTAGGAGACCTTCGCGAATCCCAATGCAAAAAATCCTGTTAGCCATGCCCACAAAGATTTGCCGTCTAGCATGAATGCTCCAGCAACTGCAAAAGGCGAAATGAGTCCTGTCAGCAGCATGGCAATTTCTAAAATATTGGTAAACGCCCATTGAAATGCCCATAGAACGAGGCGAACCGTTTCCTCTGCGGCAGAGCCGACAAATCCACCCAAGAACCCTGTAATCGCTGCGCCAGTAGCAGTAACGACATTTCCTGAATCGCCTTTCTGTAGCTGAGAATTTCCAGACTCGATCGCACCCTGAATTCCCCGTTGAATTGCCCGAACAGGCCCTAATAGATTTGCGATCGCTGGAAGTTCACTTTTGTAAGCCCCGATCGTTTCCTCAACCTGCTTACTCGCTTGCTCCAAACAGATAATTTGCTTTTGCCCAACCATTCCATAGCATTGACTGAGTTGGGCACGGATTTCGCTGACAATTGCACCTTGATTAGAAGAAGCCGCGATCGCATCCTTAATTTTCGTATCCAGTAACGACACTTCTAAAACCTGATTAGAAAGATTGTGCATTACACCGCGCAAAGTCAGCACACAACGCGAGAGAAACAAACCATTGCTGGCTAACAATCCACAGAGAATGAGAGCGAGAACGACACTTTGTAGAGCAGTGCCATACTCTTCCTCATGAACCATCCGTTTCACCAGTTGCAGCATGAAAAAGACCAGTGCCCCAGCCGCAAAAATTCCCGAAAAATAAACGATCGTGTGATAGAGCGGACTGTCAAAAATATTTGACCAGTGCTTATTCCAGGCTGCGGCAACTTCTGTGCCTGTATTAAGTCCTTCTTGCAGAATTCGACTGGCTCCCGCAACTGCCAATAAAGGAGAATTGAACATAATGCCCTTAATTGAGGATTGAACTGACCGTACAAAATAAATTCGACGATAGTATGGCGTAGCACAAATGAGTTATGGCTATTTGACCAATCCAGGTAAATAGAAGCCCGCAGAAGCCCGCAAAACATGATCAGCCGCCGCCATCGATTCAGCATGACGAGCGCGAGTTTGTTCATCCAGCGTTTCAGAGATATTGGAAGTGACAACTGCATTTGCAGCGTCTTGGGCACGAAGTGCCATGAGTTGAGCATAGCTTCCCCCAACTAGAGAAGACTGATTTGCTTGAATCGCTGTCAAATTCTTGATCGCATCTTGAGTAACATCCATGCTTTGAGCTTCTTGAGATTTCTGCTGAATCGTTTGCAGCGTCGCAGTTGCGGCTTTCATTTCTTGCTTCAATGCGGTCTGCCCTTCTGTACTGAGAATCGTTGCTGCCATGCCATAGCTTTGAAGCCGATCTTGCTGAAACTTAAGCGACTGAGCAAGGGGAACGGGATTGCTATTGAAGCGATCGCTCTTTTGAACCGCTTGTGACGGTGTTCCTGCTTTTGCTGCATTCAACACTTGTTGATCAATCACTTGATGACTCTTCAGAAAATCAGGAATGTGCAGCGAACCATAAATAACACCAGGACTACTTACAGACGGAAACTCTGATCCATCTGCCGATTTTCTGTTTTCCTCACCTCTGGCGGGAATGCCTCCGCCCCATTGCTCATCCCAAGGATATCGACCTTCTCCAAAAATGTTGCCCAGCAAGTCTTGAAAGACATGGTTAAAAATTTGAAAATACTGCTGAAGCTGCTGAACAAATGGTGAGAAGAAAGACTGGACAGCATCATTGAGGTCGTTCAGAGGACGTTGAACGGTGTCTTCAATTTGTCCGATCGCATTTTCAACTTGACGAACTGGATTTGTTGCGTTGTCTGTCACTTGTCTCACCGTTCGTTCAATCGTGCTGGACAACCCATCAAGTACACTTGCTTTAGCAAACTGTGGAAACAAGCTCCCAATCAGCACTGCCAAAGTTAGGATGAAGACAAGCAATCTGAACTTGGACTGCGTAGCAGATTTAATTTTGCGGTGTTTGGAAAGAGTGGTGTGAGACATCAGTGAATACCTCTGGAGAAACTGTTTCAGCATGAATATCAAGAGTCTGTCCGATTTCGTCCAGACTGGTGCCGCTCCGAATTGCGGTCACGTATTGTTCTGCGAACTTTGCCATTCCTAAAAGCTTATTGTTTGGGTATTGCGCCAAAACTCGTGCACGAGCCGCTTGCTCATCGGGATTGTTCGCTACAGCAGCAATTTGGACTGCACTGGGGTAGTAGCGGCAGTAGGTGTACCTGCCATCAACGTCTAACAGCCAGTTTGAGTAGAGTTCAGACCGCTTTGGAAAGAAGAACTCACTGGCATTCCGGGCAATGATCGAACGTTCGTAAGACAGCCATTTGATGAAAGGCTCGATCGCAAGCGGTTGAATTCGCCCAATCAGCCGAGTGTTCATGTTTTGCATAATCTGCGGGCCTGCAATCGAGTTCATGATCGTGTCGGGATCTTGAGCAGATAGAAACACACGAATTCCAGATTTTGCACCGTTGGCACACAACCGACCGATCAATCGTGCGATTGTATTAAACGCGAACAAAATCGGAGACTCATCAATAAAGAAAATCGAACGAGGAGAAGCTAGAGCGCGGCGTAATGCAGCCGAGTAAGCACTGAGCGAGAGAATAGCCGCTTCATTTTCATTAGACAGATTTCTGAGCGCAAACACTAATAGCTGAGCATCTGTTGGGAATGAGGAAGGGCGACCGATTGCGCGACCAATTCGGGAATTGAGCCAGTATTCTAGCTGCAAAAGAATCTGAGATTGGGCACTGCGAATATGCCCGATATCTGATTCAATTTTGAGCTTGTCTAGCGTACAGAATTCCAGAAAGTCTTTTAACGTTGGGGTTAAAGACCATGCAGCAGTGCCTATTCCCTGAGCTTGTGCGTCAGCGTATCGACGAGAAATGTCTGGATCTTTGAAGAAATTGTTCAACGCTTTGCCAATGAGCGATCTCACTGTTTGTTCCAACATGGCATCATACTGAGCGGTTGGCAGTACCATCGTCACTAATGCACCTTCAAGAAATGATTTATAGTCTTCAAATCGCTCTTGCTGTTCTTCTTCGGATAAATGCCGCAGATCAGGCATTTCCATCAAATTGTTACTTTCACGTCCGATGTCAAAGTAGGCTGCGCGAGGTTTAAGAAACTCAGCATAGTCGGTGAAAGTGGATGTTCCATCAGGTTTGGGATAGTCCAAACAGACGATCGGATGATTCTCTGCTAGAAATTGAGTCATCATTCCAGCAACGATCGCAGACTTTCCAGAGCGCATAGTTCCAAACGTAGCAATGTTGCGATGTTCCTTGATGAAGTCGATTAACACGGGACTTCCGCCTTCATCCGCAATCAACTCAAATCCAGTCTGATTACCAGGGTTTGTCAAGGTTAGCGGAATTAGCCCAGGTGCTTCATTTGTAAGGTAGGTAAGTTGTCGTTTGAAGGGCGCACCCAATAGCTTTTCCCAAGCAGTCGGTAAAGTCTGAAGCCAGATTCGCCACGCAATTTCCGTCTCGCGCACGACTTTAGCCGGAAGCTGAAAGCACTCAGATAAAGCTTTGCAGGCTTCGTCGAGTTGAGACTTTGTATCACGATAAACCAAGAAGACGGTGGCAATATTGACCGGAATGTAACCCTCATAAAGCTTTGCCTGAGCATCAACCGATCGTTTAACTTTGATTTGAGCTGCAACATCTATCGATCGTGCTTGCTCTGCAACTTGGGATGCAACATTCGACTGCTTTAGAATTCGCTGCATATTGGTTTTGAGCAGGGTTGTGTCACGGGCTGTAATCTGGCAGCAAATTTCAGTATCAACAATGTGAGGACGACAAATTGCTTCCCACAAGTAACCAAGCTGAGCTTGCTGATTCAGGAATCCAGCGGGTTTAGCACTGAAGCCCAATACACCGACATATTTTCCTTTCACCCTGATCCATTGTCGATCGGCTTGAGGAACGCATTCATGCCCATATTCACCCTGAATGAGAACTGTAGCAGCATGGACATCGCTATTCACTTCTTCGCGCAATCCTTGTTCAGTGAGAAACAGATATTGAGGAACTGGAGGAGCTTCAATCCAGTTGAAACGATACCAAAGTTTCTTCCAAAGTTGCTTAACACTCATAGGCTTGATATCAAGTCCCATTTTGATGTTCAGCAATTGCTCCCAGCGCAAATAGCCTTCAGTGAAAGCCCGATTCAGCAGAGCTTCAAGGTGCTGAAGCAAAATAGTATCCCCTTCGCCTTTGAAAACTTCCCAGATTTCTATTCCTTTGGCAAGGAGTTTCTCAATCCAATCTGCATCACTACTTACTTTCTGATTTGGTTCGGTTGTATAAGTGACGTAGATGTGGAGAGACTTCGGCTTACGAGTACCAGATTGCTTTAACTCTTGCGCTCTAGCTTTTTCGCTCATCAGCAGTAGGCGCAATTCGGAAGAGGACGTTTTGTTGAACAAGTCATCAAGGTTCTTTTGACGATCGCGATCGCTCGTAAAACTAGAGAGATGAACTGTCATTCTCTCTCCAATCGGGAGTTCTTTGAGTGCAGCCTCAAAGTTACGTAGGGTGGGAGGAATTTGATCGGGTCGGAGCGTGTCGTGAACTCCAGTACAGGTAAATCCGAACACAAAGCAGTATCTTCCGCCTTTTTGCAAAATCTGTACGCCAACCTTTCTGCCTTTGAGTTCAATTTGAGCTAGTCCTGCGAGAGCATTGAAGTCTTCAAATGCACTGAGCGTCACAGACTGCTTTTGATTATTCTCGATGAGTGTGACTCGTTGATTTCCAACTTTTGGTTTCATCGTTCTACTCGATGTTTTCTAAGTTTTCTGCGTTGCTTGCGCGGAGTAGAATTTAGAAGGCTTTGCATCAATAGACTGGTATGAGATACATGCCCTCGCGTCCATTTGGGAGTTCTGTAGAATTTGGTCAAAAACCGCCAGCTTTCGTTACCCGTCAGAATCCACCATGTTGCTGACCCCCAAATTCCAACTAATCCAGTTGCCCACCAGTCCAAACTTAGAAGCACTTGGCAGACGATATAGGAACCAATCGTAATAATCAGCCAAGGAATCACTTGTTCTCCGGGAATCGGTCCTAGCTGAGGTTTAGCATTCAGGATTTGGTTAATTGGAATGAATTCGTCAGATTTCTTGTCCTGTTCAGTCGTCATAAGTAACTCCAAGAAGGAACAGAGGTGATGAGATCGCACCACCTTCGATTTCAAGATAATCAGCCAGCACCTTGCACAATCAAAGTACTCAACGCATCTCCAATCACAATGCAAAGTACAACGATGAGGGGAATCCGAGCGGCTGTCACCCAGTCTTCGTCGTTGCGGAAGGAATTGATCACCCGCACTAGAGCAATCCCGATGTAGATGATGAAAATGACGCGCAATGTGCCGAACAGTAATGGAACCAAGGTATTTACACCAGAAGCTTGCCCGACCGCTAGAATCTTTTTCAGATATTCCTCTGCTTGAACAAAGAAAGCAGCAGAGGCAGGCATTTCAAGACTTAACCAAGCTCCTCCAGCAAAACCAGCCGCCATCCAAGGAATTTGGCTCTCGCTTAAATGCGCTTTCTTGAGTAACCATTGCCATACTGTTCTACAAATCGAATTGCTGTGGATGATGGCTTTCAGAATTCGGATCGTCATTCCAGTAATCAGCGATCCGATTACAAAAGTTGGGACATGGAGCATCAGATTCAGTGTCAAAATGCTACCCGCAATGAACCAAGGCAATCTTCTACGGATGCGATCGCGAACTTCATTCAATGGTAAAACCCGTAATCGCTGAGCCTGAATTTTGGCTTCTATTGGCATAAGCGGTGCTGCGTCAGTGGGTGTCAATGGTAATGATAGAAACTGTCTCAAATCGGATGGAGTAGCAAATTCTACCTTTTGGCAGAGATGCGTTTTGCCATCATTAAGATGAATGATTCTGATTCTTTGTGTCATGTGCTACCTTCTTTTCTTCAGTATTAAAAGGCTCCATGTTTCGCTCTAAGAACCTTGTTCTGATTGAAGAAAGATAAACAGCAGATTTGACACTCATGTGGCGCAAGCGAGAAAATTTGTGACTTGAATTACGGATGTTTGTAATTTAGTACTGAAGAAAAGACAATCTGCCAATTTACACTACCCATTATTTGATAAGCAGTCAAAATAAGAACTACGGGGTGCATACAACCGTGAATTGATTTTCTCAACTGCAAACCACAAGAAATCTTCAAGTTGTATGCAAGTTTTAATTGTCGAAGATGAACGGAATGTGAGTTCCCTAGTTCGTTCTTCTCTAGAAGCCGAAGGATTTACCTGCGCGATCGCCAACGATGGAGAAGACGGATTACGTCAGTTTCGGGAACTCCAGCCTGACGTTGTACTTTTAGACCTTCACCTCCCAAAGCTAGATGGGCTAGAAGTCTGCACTCGCATTCGTCAAAGTAAGCTCGTGCGAAAAGATCCCTACATCATCATGCTGACTGCTAAAAGTGCTGAAGTAGATCGAATCGTAGGATATTCAACTGGAGCGGATGACTATATCGCAAAGCCGTTCAGTCCGCAGGAGTTGATCGTCCGTTTACGAGCCGTGCTGCGACGTATCATGCGCCATCAGGGTGAACAAAGTACGATCGGAACGCGGCACTTTGTCATTGACTATGAGAAACGCGAAGTGATGGTACAGAAATTCGATGATGGTGAAATTGAAGCAGTTGTGCTAACCACCGTTGAATTTGATCTGCTGGCACTGATGGCATCTCGCCCAAAACGGGTGTGGAGCCGTTCTGAGCTACTCGATGCAGTACGAGGAACTGACTTCATTGGGGATGAACGATCAATTGACACCTATATCGGACGACTGCGCGGCAAGATTAGTCCACCTGATCACCGAGATCGCTTTATTCGCACTCATTTTGGGATTGGGTACAGTTTTGAAGATTGATTAGGGGGTTAGTATGAGCCTTCGCCTGAGATTATTCCTTACCAATGTAATTATGTTTGTATCAGTATTGCTTTGCACGACAACGATCGCCTTTGGCTATAAAGCACGACAAGTTCCACCTCGGTTAGTCAAGCTGGAGCAGTACAAAGCAATGCAAAATCTACCAAATCTAGCCGTCTATCAAAATATCCTGGTACTCTTTGGACAAGTTAACGATCATAGAACAGTGTTAGCGATCTCATCCAGTCTACTAACGGTGAGTGCGCTGAGCTTATCGCTAACACAGTCTATTTTGAAACCGTTGCGGAGGATTGAACGAATTGCAAAACGGTTTAGCGAAGGGGATTGGGCGGCTCGTATTCCACCCAGCCAGATTCCAGAGATTCGACAGCTTGAGTTAACTCTGAATAGTATTGCCGATCAATTGCAAGACGTTGAGGAGCGTCGTCAAGAATTGATCGGTGACTTAGCTCATGAAATGGGAAATCCGCTCACCGTGATTCGAGGCTATCTCGAACTATTGGATTCATCCGAGCAATTTGAGCTAACTCTGGAAATTAAGCAACAGTTGCACGAAGAAGCAGAACGTATGACACGACTGCTAGCAGATTTAAGGGTTCTATCCAGCATGGAAACAAGAGGTCTACCACTACGTTTGGAACCATTCCATCCTTATCCCATTATTAAACGTGTGGTTGCTAGCTTTCGCGCGCAAGGCTGGCGAAATGAGTGTGATCTGAAATTAGCAGGTGCTGGCAATTTGCCTAAAATCCTTGCCGACTGCGATCGCTTTAAGCAAATTCTGATGAACTTGATCAGTAATGCCTTGGCATACACCCCTCAAGGTGTGGTTACAGTTCAGATTTGGGCAGAGCGAGAAAAGCTCTGGATCATGGTCAAAGATACAGGAATCGGCATTGCTGCCAAGGATCTACCGCATGTATTTCAACGTTTCTGGCGGTCTGATCATTCTCGACACTTACGCCAAGATGGAAGTGGGATTGGCCTTGCAATCACCGAACGATTAGTCAAAGCAATGGGAGGACGAATTGAAGTTGAGAGCGAATTAGGTCAGGGGACAGCATTCAAGTTTTGCCTACCAATTCATGCTTCTATTCCTGAAGCCACTCGAATAGCTGACCGACAGTAAGATGAACGTCTCCAGCAAAGGTAGGCACTGGAATGAGATCGCTGGCATTTTCAAAAACGGCAAGGGTGCGATCTGCAAAATAGATAAACACCAACTCTTCTTCTGGATCAATCAACCAGCCCATTTGAGTGCCATTTGCGAGGCAATGGAGAATATTGCGAACAACTTTGGTTTGGCTTTGATCGGGAGACAAAATTTCGATCGTCCAATCAGGTGAGACGGCAAAGGTATTCGAGACTTTGCCGTTCTGATCACGGGGAATGCGTTCCCAGATAAAGACAGCGATATCCGGAACAACTGACCGTCCGCCAAAAGTGCAGCGCAACTCAGGATAGGCACGAGCAATATGGTTCGGTTTTAGAACTGTGTTGATGGCTGGAACCAAATCGCCTTGAACAGTGCTGTGTTTTCCTTGGGGCATGGGCTTTTGAACAATTTGACCGTCGATGAACTCGCTGGCGGGTTTCGTTTCCGGCAGTTGGAGGAATTCTTCGAGGGTAAGGGGCTTAGTCGGGGTTTGAACCATGACGGTTGAACAGATAAATTTGCCTCGCGTTACTCATTTTACTTTTTCTCACCGTTTGGAGGTGTTGTGAACTGAATAAAGTCTTTCTGTAAGCCGCGAAATAGGTATTCAGTAACTTTTAAGCCGATCTCTTTTTCTTCAGCCGGATTGTTGGGTAAGGGAAAGCGAAGAGATTGGTAAAGGGAGACACGATAAAGATCAAAAACGGATTCAATCAGGTCGCCGTAAACAGTCGCGGCATCGAGTATCCAACAGTAGGCAAAGATGGCAGATGCGATCGCGCAAGGAATTGCCCACCATGTCCAGATTGTCCAGACCAGGAAGAGAATACTCCACGACCAAATTCGCACACCGTTGTTAAGCTCCGTGCGAGCATCTTGCAGTTCCTTTCTGGCGCTGTCGGGCATAAGCAACCAGAGACGAGACCAGCAAATGATGGCATCAAGTCCATAGCGATCGTAAGGACGGCGTTCGGCAGCGCGGAGAATGTTGCCGAGACGAGTGGGCATGAAGTCGTCGTCGAGATTGGGGAATTGGCGGAGGGCACGATCGAGTCTGACGTATTCAGCGCGATCGAGGGCAGAAAGTTGATGCTGATTATATTGCTTGTGTAGTTTCTTCCATCGGTTTAAGAGGTTTTTTCGACGCTTAATTTGGGATTGGGTCATGCCATCGAGAATGGGTCGCCCTAAATCGCGAATGCCTGGATACCAGTAGCCTTCGAGTCCGCGTAGCACTTCGGTATCAAAGCGTTGGACGACAAAGGCGGAGATGAGAACGACGATGAGAACGATCGCGAGAATGCCGACTTGGAGAGGCTCAAATTTGGCATCGGGAAACGATTGGGCAATCGATTGCCAACCGTAGCGGTAAATATAAGCGAGAATACCGCCGATCCAAAAGACAAATGCTGGTGCGAATAGATTGGCAATCCATTGTTCGGCAAGTTTATTTCCGAACCCTTCCAAGAATTTTGCGGACATGAGAATGCACGGGATGAAGGGCGGCTAGGCAGCAATGAGCGGAACGTTGGGGTGATCTGAGCAGGGTTCTGGGATCATCCCAACTTGGGGAACGGTGTCAGTGTAATCGCAGTGCGGACATCTGAAAGTAGTAGTGGTGGGGATAGGGGCAGAATTGCTAGGGATGGGATTGAATTGTTTTGCAGTTTCAAGCTGAAGTTGAGAACGTAGCGCTTCTTGCCTGTAGAGGAGGTCTAAAATTTGTTGTTCTACAGGTTGTCCGGCGTTGGCTTGCTTGAGCAGAGCAGTGAGTTGAAAATCGAGGTCGGCAGCGATATCAGCGGGTAGGAGTTCGGGGAGTTGGGGCTGAATGGCTTGGGCAATTTGGCGGATTCGTTCTGGGGTAAACATGGGATGAGTCGATTGAGAACGTTTAATGCGGCTACTCGGTTTCGTCCGTGTCGGGGAGGGCTTCCAAGGCATCTGAGATGAGGGTTTGGAAGTCTTCGCCGCAATGGACATGCAGATGGATGGCGGAAGTAAGCAGTTCAGCGAGGATGGTGGCTTGTTGGCTAGGCGTTAGATCAGGCAGTTGAAGTTGGTTGAGTAGGGTAACGACTTTCTGACATTCGCTACCGAGTTCACGGGTCAGGGTATTAAGGGTGTGGTTGCTGATGGCGATCGGGCGTTCTGTGATTTGCATAGTTAGTTTCCCAGTCGTTTTTGAGCTTGCTGAATCCCTTTTTCAAAGGCGGAGATTTCTTTTTCCCAGTGGGTGATGAGTCCTTGATCTGGAGATTCCTTCTCTAACTCTAATCGGATTTTCTCCTGATGTTCTGTGATGCGCTGGGTTAGGATCCGGATCGCTTTTCGGTGGTTTTTCTTGCCCATAGAGTGTTGTGTTTTCTCTCTTCTCCAGTTTATACGCCAAGGTAGCTAAAGGCAGCCCAGTGGAAGGGGTGAGCATAGGTGCGATCGCTGGGATTCGAGGTGATTAAACCGCAGTATTGAGCTTTTTCGCCATCGGTGGTACTATGCATCCAGCGTTGGGCTTGGTTTAGGGCGATCGCGGGTTCGAGTCCGTCTTTGCGCCAGAGGTCGTAGAACCGGGTCAAGAGGATCATGGTGCTAAGTTCAGAGACTGACCAAAGGGAGCCGATAACTCCCGCAACTCCAGCTTGCAGCAGTCCGGTGGGTAACCCGATCGCTTCGTCGGCGTTTTCGATTCCGGTGAGTCCGGTTTCGCAGGCAGAGAGAATGGCGAGACGAATGCCGCCAGTCGCGCTTTCTGCCAGATTGAGGGCGAGGATATCTTTGAGTGTGAGGAGTCCATCGCTCATCAAAAGTCCGCTAGTAAGCGGTTCTTGGAGATTAGCAGTGCCGTGGCAGGACAAATGTAAGATATTGCAATGCTGAAGGGCTTCGCGAACAGAGGCGATCGCAGCTTCTCTATGTCTCAAAACTTGATGCTGTGAGAAATGAGCGATCGCAGATTGCACTTCTCGTTCTGAGTTGGGTAGGTCTTGGGTAGGGTTGTCGATCGCTAGGATTGAATCAGCTTGGGTGTGAGTGGCGATCGTTTGAGCAGCAATAAGTGATCGGGCATTAGGCGCATAGGTGAAGTGGATGTCGTCGAGGGCGTAGTGTCGTCCGGTCGGTGTTGTAGAATCCTCTGTCCAAGCGGCGTGGAGTGGCAGTAGGCTGAGATATCCAGTCGGGATGAGAATCGCCTGATCGATGTCCTGGGTTTGGAGATGACGAATCAGGGGTTCCATCAGCGGTTTCCAGAGTTGATGAGTGACGTGATCGATCGCATCATACCAACCTTGCTGCTCACTTTGGAATTGATTGTAAGCAGCAAACCAAGCTTTATTTAGCAGATCAGCTAATTCTATGCTATTGAAGCGATTGAGCCAAATTACATCAATGTTATCTGGTGTGACAAACAGTGCAAGGCTACCCGCAGAGGTACTAACGAGGTAAACTAAGGGGCGATCGCACTGGGCAGCCTGACGAACTTCTGCAAACTTGGGCAGAGTCAGGAAATTCTCATAGCCAGGAACTTGGCAAATCTGATCAATCGTTTCTTGCAAAGCTGTATGGAGGTTATTAACTTCATTGCGAAGAGTGTTGGGAGTTAAGGTGCTACGATCAACAGAAATCATTCGTTCCCGTTGCTGAGCTTCTATATTACGGAGTTGATTGGTGATGTCTTGGTATTGGGCATAGAGTTCAGGATTACTCTGCTGAAGTTGGGTGAGATTAGCGCGATCTCGTTCTAAACTTTCACTCAGTCCACGGGCACGATGCTTTTCTAGAGTTTCAACTGCTTTTTCGAGAGCATCAATTTTGGTATAGGCGTAGGCAGCGCGACGTGGAAGATCATCAGTTTCTAGTAGTTCAGCGGTTTTGCTATTTAGAAGAATACAAGGTTGATAGAGGTTCTCAGTAGCAGAAAGCGCCTGATCATAGGCAGCAGCAGCGTTATTCCAATCATTACGAATCGTTTGGAGATTAGCGAGGTTAGCGGATGCCATTCGACATTGATTAGGAAAATTGTTAGGTGTATAAATCGTCAACGCATTTCTATAAGCATTAATTGCTTGTTTAAGTCGTTGTGATGAACGATGCTGAATACATTCTGAGTACAAACTCCATGCCTGTGCAAGATCAAATTGAGTACAAGCCCACTGCTCTGGAAAAGCTGTGGGAGTAAGCGCATGAAGAACTTCTCCATAAATTTCGATTGCGTACTTAAGATTGTCTGTGGGTTTACCTTTTACTCGCTCCTTATAAATGATGCCAAGCAGTCTTTTAGCGTTTACCCACTTCTCTATAGACTCATTACGATCTCTATTATGTAAAACTTGCTCAACCAAAGAGATTGCCACTTCCAAATCGTGTTCTCTCTTTTTTCCACCAAACTTCGTATAAACAGAAGCAAGACTAATCTGAATTCTACTTTTTTCGTCCTTGAATTTACCATCATTACATAAACACAATGACTGATTTAAGTGATCGATTGCTATTTCTAAGTTAGCTTCGGGATCACCTAAAATATGATTTGAATAAGCTATGCCTAAATTAATCTTTGTAATTATCCAATCCTCTAGAGAACTATGTTTATCCCGAACTTCGAGGGCTTTCTCATAAGCATCGATGGCTAATTCTAAATTATCTGATCTACTTCCTTTGATGCGATTTCTATACGAAATTCCTAAATTATTCTGTATTGTTGCCCATTCTCGCGGAAAGAATTCGCGAGTGTGAACTTGTAATGCGAGTTGATAAGCAGCAATTGCTATTTCTACATTTTGTGCTCGATTCCCTTGTGGAAATTGCCAAATCAAATGACCAAATCCAGTAAATGCACTAGCTATACCGCTTTCTTTTCCCTGGTTTGCTTCAATAAATCCTTTGAATGCTACGGGCAAAGCATTCAAGAAACCTTCGTCCAGTCCAACTATGTTTTCTCGAAGTATTGTGTCAATCTTGGGTTCATTTGCTTGAGACTTACAAAGCCAGATTATTTCATTAATTAAGCGTAAATAATAATTTTGGAGTAACATCTGTTCCAAGCCCTGACCTACGATACTTTCTGCAAGTAGGCGTAGCCAGTCTGCTAGTTCTTTATCTTTCTGTTTTTCCAAAGCCTCAACATATCGATTCATGATCTTGTGCATTCCTGCATCGAAATATTTCTCATAGGTCTTAATAACAATCCATTCTTGTCCTTCCTGGCAACTGCAAACTTTTTCAATTACTGATATATAGGTTAGTATTTGCACTTCATTCATGTCTTATTTATTGCTTCAGCAATTTAGAAAAATTTTAGGAATTAATCACATAAAACTCGTGAATAATTCGTGTATAAAAAATAACATAGCCAATGGATCAATACTGTCACTCGATTCATAGGTCATCGTTATTATAGTGTCAAGCATTATTTCGATCCTGAGTCGTGCGATCGCGACCTGTAGAGGTTCTCGTGAAACTTCCAAACCCTGAGCAAGCTTTGATTCCCTTTGAGAAACTAGAAGGCTATTCGCTCAATCCCAACCACGCTGAAGGTCGTCATAAAGCAGTGGTCTTTCAATCCGCACTCGATATTGGGGTGGCAGAAGCCGATGAATTGAGGAGAGCTTTGCGGCAAGTGACCCTTGCGGTATCTGCTTTGCAGCGCACAACTCAAGACGTGATTCCGATTGAGCAGAATGCTTATGGTCAGAAGTATCGACTCGATTTTGAAATGGTACGATCGGAAAAACAAGCCACCATAAGAAGCGTCTAGATTGTTCGGCAAAATGAAGACTTCCCTAGACTGGTCACTTGTGATGTTCTCTAAGCAATCGGAGCGAATCCATGAAACTCTTAGACGTGGTTGCGTTAATCAAAGATCTGCCTGAACAAAACCTCTGCAAAGGTTAAGTTGGAACGATCGTAGAAGTCTACGAACCGAAAGTCTTTGAGGTTGAATTTGTGGATCTTCAAGGTCACACCTATGCTGTAGAAACCCTGCAAGCCGATGCCTTGATGCAACTTCACTACGTTCCTACACCTCAAGTCGCTTAATTCAGTGGTTTTAGCTAGCAACCTCCCATGCTTGATCTTTATGACCTAATTCGCAATATCGAGAAACGCCCTGCGATGTATCTCGGTCAGCCAGATATTTCGCATCTGAGTGCTTTCCTCCCAGGCTACTTTTTCGCTCGTCGCCAATCAGGAATTCCCACAACCCTACAGGAGCAGCAGTTCTCTGAATTCCAAGCCTGGGTCAAACGAAAGTTTAACGTGAGTTACAGTCAGCCCTGGGAGAAAGTCATCCGCTTCTTCTCCCCAGACGAAACTGCCTCGCTTCAACAGTTCTTTGTCCTCTTCAACGAATTTGTTGAATTTCAGACCGCTCAATCACTAATCCAGAGGGCGATTACAGAACGAAAAGGAAGGCTTGGCGTAAATTCTGAGACTGAGAGATAATAAAGCCAGATTGAAGGCAAGAACGATGGATATTGAGCAAACTGTAGAGACTGTGCTGCTCAACCTTCAACGCATTCAGCGATTTCATGATGGACTGCCCTCTGCGGTCTATGCGTATGGACTATTGGAAGCCACACAGAATAGTTTGGTGCAATTTCCGGACGAACCTTTAGCCAAATTCTTGGATGCACTCCACACCGTTCTAGTAACGGACAATCGTTGGGGCAGGTATACCGTCGAGTACTATCAACGGGTCTATTCGTTACTGGAACAGATTGCTCAATCAGAGTCTGCTTCAGATATAGCCGTTGAAGCAGCGATCCAACAGATGGAACAGGCAAGTCTGACTTTGCTGCAATCAGGAGTCGTAACCGATGAAGATTGAGACGATATTGATGAATCCATAGAGGGCTTTGACATTTCTGACTGTCGCAGTAGTTTCAACAAACCTAGAATTCGGCATACTGGGGTGGACTTGCTCCAACCCGATTTGTAATCCGAGGATATTTGACCTTCGGCTGTGGTTCTGTAATTTCTAGAACGCTCACCTGATGCCACCAATCATCCCCAAAATCAAACCAGTAACCAAATGGCTCCCCGTTGGTCAAACCTAATGACCCAATTTTGGTTTTGTCAACCTCGCCTGCCATCTTGTTCTCAGAATCATCGAGCAAACTCATCGCTAATCCATAGCGATCGGCGTTGGGATCATTCGGTCTTTCCCCTTTCAACTGAAATTCGTAGAAATGCTCTTCAACGCGATCGAAGGCTTTGAAAATGATGTTATGCAGATCGGCTAATGTCTGATTGCCACGAATCTCGATCGTTCGCATAATCTGACGATTTTTCTTGATAAACGCCTCAGTCATCGGACCATCGATGATCGCGACTTCCAGAACATACAGCGCCTGAAGTGCTTCTGGAGAAGGCGGTGAAGTTGTCGTCTTCTGCTTGGTCAGTTTTTTACGGGTTTCGCGGGGAGACGTATGGGATATTCCTTCTACCGCATTTGCAATTTCCTCGCTATTCTCTTGATGTCCTGGAATGTAAGGAATCAGCCCTTTACGATAGGCTTCTACCTGTGCCCCTAGCGGCGCGTTACGGATGTCCATGATGAAACCATTCACCGACAGCATCCAGATTAGAGGATTGCGATCGACCATACTCGGTACACACCAATCCGGGTCAAGCTGGTGCATCTTCAGCGTATCTCGTACCAGCTTCGATTTGCCTTGTCCAGTACTATCAGCAACACCAAACCACTTGTAGAGTTCGCTGGCACTAATATGCGGGGTTTGCGAACTGTCAAACAGGAAATTCACCATCCCGATCGCATGAGTAATCCCGCAAGCCCAGGTTTTCGCCTGTCCTTTTTCGAGCGGAGAAGGACGTTTGCGGCACAGCGCAGCCGTAGCCTGACGAATCAGTTGAGCATACTCGTTGTTGAGATGTTGCCGCGCAAATTCATCGGCGAGTTCGACAATGGCGTTGAACTTGGCTTCCATTGCCTTGGGGACAGCTTCAGACTTCTTGGATTTAGCCATAGTGAGGGGATGAGTTAAGACAGAGCACAAGAGAGCCGACTCTACTTCTGAGTCTTTAACCAAGCGGTCAAATTCTCAATCGATTCAAAATCTAACAGGGCTTCACCCAGCGATTCCAGACGTTCGATCGACAAAGTATTGATTTTAGTCAAGGCTTTATCAGGCAGGGTTCCCACTTGCCGAGTCAACTGGCGGAGAATCAGCGATCGCGAGCGTTCCAGAGAACGCTGTGCTTCTTCCTTGACTCCTTGATCATGACCTCGCTCAAACCCAATCCGTTCAACACTGGTGATATATGGCATCTTTCGCTCCTCTTCGTATGCTTTTAGCTCCGTCCAAAACTCAGCTTCTAATCGTTTAGGCAACACCAGCACCCAATCCAGAAATCTAAACAGATTCAAAACATGATCTTGATTATATCCTGGCTCATAAAGCTGTCGGACTAGCTCCATCTTCCAAACCTTCCGACTGAGATTATCTGTTTTCGTTGCTTGGAGATTTAAGTGCGCATAATTCTCATCTCATCAGGGTTGGCGGGATTAGCGTAGAGTCCCACATCTGACAGTCATGTAGCAGGATTCACATGATTTCTGTCAGCGATCGTGATCGTAATCCGGTTGTTGATCAGCATAATCTGGCTTGTCTTGAAGCAAATCTTGAGAGGTTTGCTGTGCTTGTTCAGATTCGTCCTGCACAATCAGCCAAACACACCATTCTCTCAATCGTCTGATGTCCTCCTGAGCAATATTGCCTAAATCATGTAGCTCGGTGAGATGCCAAGAACTATCCTGATGCTGCTGGTAATGGGTCGCAGAAACCAACCGTTCGCCATTTCTCTCCAACCAGAAAACGTCTGATGCAGGATGGTAGGCAAGGGTGTAATGCTCGATCGTTGCTCTGTAATCTTGGTGTACCGAACTGTACTCAACGGTTCCGAGTCGCTGATAGAGATCAAACAAAACATGAGCATCAAGGAGCAGTGCATTCGCCTGAATCGTTTGCTGTTCCCAATAAGGCGCGGCAGTATGAGGCATTGGCATCGGAGGCTGCTCTGCTAACTGTTGGAGCCAAGCTTCCATCTGACTCCAGGTTTGCACATCCGTTTCACTCAAGCTGGCTTTGTCCTCGCGTTGGAGAGAATAGAGTCCGCTCTCGTCATCTCGACTGATCAAATAAATCTCATGTTCAATGTGCACCCGGTAGAAATGCTCGGTACTGTTAGGAGAGAACTTAAAAGCGGTATCGCCTTGGTTGGCGTAGTACTCAAATAATTCAGCCGCATTGGAAAGCAGCATTTCTGCTTGCGGTTGGGATACCTCGGTTTGTAATGTTTGTTCTTCCTGAATTTCGAGCCATTTCGCAAGTTCGCGAAAGTCTGCCAATTGCTCATCGGTAATATGAGTCTCAGCAGAAGGAATGAACAAGCCTTCGTGCCAATTCAGTTGCCAGGAGCGATCGTTCGCCACGATCGATAACTGTTCGGACTCAGGATCATAAATCAACGTCTGCTCATTCCCCCAATAGCACCACCCTTGCTGAGTCTGCTCAAGCAAATTCTGGTTTTGCGTGATGACGAGGGTGTGCTCCAGAATTGGAAGAATTTCTGCGGCGCGGCGTTCCTGTTCCTGCCAGTATTCAACGTCCTGCATCATTATTTCCCTCCAGCTAACTGCTCCAATCGAGAAATTCGAGTTAGCAGATTGTCAACTTTTGCATTTAGTGGCATCAGACCGACCTGAATGCATCCAACAGTCAGAGCCACAGTTAATAAAACTGAGCCACTACTGATAGCGATCGCGCTCCAATTCAAATCCTTCCGCTTCTTGATTGGGCTGTTCCATTCCATCTTCAGGGGTGTGGTCAAATTCTCCTGATAGAGTGCGGTCAGATTGCTGACCACCATGTTCATATGGCTGATCGATTGCTGTTGGTTTTCCAGAAATTGCTTCAGTTGAATCAGCGTGACTGGAAGCGGTTTCAGCCATTGTTGCAGGCGCTCCAATTGTTCGGCAGTTGCTGGAGTCGAATGGTTCCACCCCTGCCAATCGGTTTCGTTCAGTTGAGACACTGGGGCAGGTAGCGGCAAGGGCGCGGAGGTCTTGACGGAATTGTTCGAGGGCGCGGAAGTCGTTGATGGCTTCGGCTGGCTTGGAACCGTCTGAGCATAGCCCTGGAGCCGAGTGGGTGCAATCTTGCTCGGTAAGTCCCCGAATATCATGCGAGGTTGAGTCATGAGTAATTTCTGTAGGGTGATAAATACATAACTGCTGTCCTTTCTCGTTCAGACGGAAAGTTAAATTTGGATGTTCGTCGATCGCGATTTGCAACGCGGTAAAGCTGATTTGCCCAATTTGCATCAATGCAATGCGCTCGATTTCCTCTCGTCGAAAAACAGTAGAGTGTTGGGCTAAGTAGTCAATCGTGGCATTGGCAATTGCCTGAGTCAGCTTAAGTCTGACGGTTTCTCTAGGTTCTTGGATCATCGCTGGCTGCAAATCGATCACAGTAGCGTCTTGTATCCATCTTGCCTCTAGTTCCTCTCTCGATATCTGCTGTTTTTCGTTGCGTCCTGATGAAATGGCAATCCAAGCTTTGCGTTCGCTACTTGCATTGTCTCCAGCCTGTTGCTGAATCTGCTGGCTCCGCTTGCTGAAGGCTTTGATTTGATCGCTGGAGTAGCCTTTCAATTCCCACAATCCCAAACGATGGTTCGTGACCTGAATCTCATAGCCAAGCCCCTGAACTTCCTGCGCTAACTCATTGCGGTAGATTTGCCCCAATAGCATCTTTGCCTGATAAATTTCCGTATTATCCAAACTGCGCCATTTTCCGTCCGGGAGTTGTTGCAGGTTCAGGATGATGTTGTGGGTGTGAAGTTGCGGATCGAATTCGCGGCTGGTGTCGTGGTGGAATTGTGCGATCGCGCATTTTCCAGTCAGTACCTTCTGTCGTTTGCCGTGCTGCATTTGCCGCGTAATGGCATAGCGTTCCTCTAAAAAATCCAACATTCGGACAGTGGCAACTTGATGAGCCATTTCTAATCTGCGATCGCCAAACACTAAAGCCTGGATCGAGACAGATTTAGGCGCACTGGTCGTCAGGTCAATTCCTGCGCGTTCTTTGATTTTTTTGCTCCCATCATTGAATGTTTGAGAATGCAATCGTGACTTGTCGATCAGCGTCTCTCCAGTGGGTGATCGCCCTTGTAACAAGCAAGCGAGGGGCTGAGATTCTACAGATTCAGTGAGATTCAAAGTCTTGGCTAATCTGCCGTACCAATTTGAGCAATCGTCCAGGTTCAGGTAATTTCCCTCTTTCGTGTAGTAATACATTCCGTGTGTTGGAGAAATGTTTTTAATTGAGACAACCATTGTTATTTGTGGATTTCCAGGTGCTGTTCTAATCGCTGTTGCAGTTCTTTGATCCAGGCTTGACGACCTTGCTGAACCTCTTCTGGCTGATGATCCATGAGAAGTGGTTGCAAGATGACGTACACGGCTTCCAGCCAACCTTCGAGGCGTAATTGGTGTTTGATAATTTGCTGCACGACTTGTTGCACTAGATTGCTGATGACCCCGACTTGAGTTTCCACCTGTTGCAAGCGTGTATGGACAGGCTGGAGCGCTGCACGAATCTGTGGATCAGGCTGAGTGGAATTGGGGCGCTCACTTAACTGAGCCACAGCTTGTTGAACCTGATGCAATTGCTCGGTTAACTGTTGCAATTGAGAAGTGAACGCTATGAGGTCAGGGTGTGGCGTGGAAAGTACAGGTTCTCTCGGTTGCTCAGATAGAGGCTGCCATATCATCAGGCGTTCTCGAATGATTTGTGCCGCAGGTACGCCTCGTTCCGTCGCGATCGTTTCAATCTCGCTCCCCTGTGCAAGTGGAAGCGTAATGTGGAATTTCTTAGAACTATTGCTGGACATAGCGTTTCAGTCTTAGAAGTAGAGAATGTGGGCAATTGATGATTGGTGTGGCGCGTGTGGAAACCACACCTGGCGTTAGGTGTGACGCGGGAAGTTGTGGCAATCCGAGCAAGTGGGGAACAAGGAACCCGTGGCTGTGTTTAGACGAAGAAGACCCTGCCGGATAGGGCGTTCTACAAAGCCTCCTCTGCTTGAGTGTTTGCACCCTACCTCTAGGATTTGACGGAGGTGTGGCGCAGCAGGCGTGAATTGTGTCATGGCGGAAGACAAAGGCTGTCATAAGCGATCAGAACTTTGCCATATTGTGGTCAGATGGAGTCCCTATGCTGCCTAGCCAGTAGACAGAGCAATCGTTTTAGCGATTTAGCTCCTATCACTCTGACCTGACAGTACTTCTCTTTGGTCTTCCACTACCTACTTTTTGCCTTCAATGACCACTCGAATACCTTTGAACGTGCAATCCAGACGCTGTGGAGTTATGGAACCTCAGAGATCGCGCTCCTAACATAGGCATTCGTTACCTCCGCTTTACCTTCTAAGGAGCAACATTTGACTTCAAATGATCAACAAGAAGGCTTGCATCGAATCAACCGTTCACCCAAAGGAAAATACAAATGACTGCTTCAATGCCAGATGTGATTTTGACGATCGATACCGGAACGTCTCAGAGCAAAGTGTTTTGGAAATGTTGGTCGCAGGGCAACACAGAGCTTTTATTGATGGGGTCAGAGTTTCTCGAAATTTCACCCCACGATTTGATCGACACTGGGCTTGCAGGCGGCAGACCAGAGAATGATGCCTTTATCGAACTTGCCAACGGGAAAGTTTACGTTCTGGGCATGAAAGCACAACAAATGCGCGGGAAGCCCCCAACTGGATTGAGCAAGTATGAGTTTGCGGCGTACAAGGCGTTAGCAATTATTGGCGCGATCGCAGAAACGGCAAATCTACCCGAACAATTTACGATCGCACTAGCGGCGTTACTGCCCTACAAGGAGTATCAGGATCGCAAAGCCTTTCATGATCTCCTGAGTCAAAACCTCGTCAGTTTTAATTTCCGGGGTCGGCGCTATTCGATTTCTCCATTGGTACTAGACGTGAAGCCTGAAGGTGCGGGACTTGCTCAGAGTCGGCGAAACGATGCGCCTCAGTCGTTTAATCACAGGAATATCCTTGTCACCATGATTGGGCAACGCGATGCCTCCTTACTGTCGTTCAAGCAAGGAACCCCGCAGAGTGGGCATGGGACTCGATTAGGATTCGAGCAACTGATTGAGGAGATCGCCAATCGTGCCTCACTCAATCTCGACACTAAAGATTGGGGGCGATTGACCGAGTATATTTTTCAAGCACAACAGAATCCGATTTTGTTGGAGCGCATTGCTCGCATGGTGGTCACGGAAGCTGAAATCGGGCGGAAAGTAGAACAACTGCAAGACGCAATCTCACAATCATGCAGCCGCTACTCCCGCGACCTCTTCGATTGGATCAAGTCCAGCTTGGGGCAAGACCTTTATGAGTTTGACGAGGTAATTATTTCAGGTGGCACATCGCTTTACGTGACAACGGAATTGGAGGACTTCTTTGCGCAATATGCCTTGGAGCCATCGTGGGCAATGGATTTGCAAGACCAAATCTATCGATCGTTAACGACCCCGATTGATCCAGTTCTAGCTTGTCGAGTTTCGGATGCGTTTGGCGTATTCAAATTGTTGGGCGGCAAAGTCAGCCGATTGGGAGGAGTTGCGAACGCTTCGTGGAGCGTCACGATCTCACGTTGAGGAGGGCTGAATGTCTACCAAGAAGTTTGATTACCGCGTCAGAATTCAAGTGGCGGCAGAAAGCCCGGATGGAATTTTGTTGGACTGCCTCAAAAACGAACGGCATCAATCGTACTCGCACAAAGAAATGCTGCTGTGGGCACTGCGGGCGTACTGGATGCCGATCGCGTATCAGCTTCAGCAGGAGCAGGGGAAGCGATCTCTTTCTGAAGCACAAATGAAGCGAATGGCTCAAGATGCAATTCATCAATTACGACAGCAGATTGCTTATTTGCAATCAACTTTTGGCGTTGAGCAGAACCTCTCGACTGAGGGAGCAAACGCATCGCAGCTTTCCCAACAACTCCTTTCGCTCCTTGCTGCCCATCAAGTTGCAGAACCAGACACTTTAGAGCAATCTGTCGCACCTGCAATCAGTTCAGGCGATCTGAAACCAAAATCAGCTTCGATAGAGGACACATCTGCTAACCAACAGAAGGATCGGTGGTACGACAGTGACGACTTATTCGACTCCGAGATTTAAACCTTCTCGAATGATTCAGAAACTGTTGATCGATCGATGTATAGAACTCATTTGAGATCTTTTGTTGGGTTCTCAAGGCTAATAGTCTTTGAATTCTATGTTCTTTGTGCATTATAAATTTCCCCTAATGTATAACTCGTTCGGAACCGCTTCTCTAAGTGCTTTGTATCTCAGGAAAAGATTCCAAAAGGCTTCTACAGAGCTTACAAGCAATACAAAAAAAGGAACACACATCAACAAATGTATTCTTTCAATACAGTATTGCGATCAGGGTGCCTTAGTTTACGAAGCGCCTTTGCCTCAATTTGACAAATCCGTTCACGGGTAGTGTCAAAAATTTGTCCAATTTCTTCTAGCGTCTTCATTCGCCCATCATCTAGACCATAGCGCAGGCGCAAAACATCTTTTTCGCGTATGGAGAGTATAGACAAAATACCTTCTAAGTCTTCTCGAAGTAAGTTAGAGCTTCTAAGCTCCTCGAAATACTCATCTTCTGCTGTGAGATGATCGCCCAAGCATGAAAAATCTTGATCAATCTGTTCACCAGACCAAGGATCTTCCTTCGCCTCAATTGGGTCATCTAAGGATACGACTAAGCAATCGCTCTTCAAAATAAGTTGTAGCTTCTCAATTGTCGTTCCTAGGCGATATGCAACCTCTTCTTCTGTAGGCTCCCGACCCATCTCACGCGATAACAGCTTTATCGCCTTACGAACTCTTCCAATAGTTTCGCTTAAGTGGGTAGGAAGGCGAATAATCCTGCATTGGTCATCGATCGCATGAATAATAGCTTGCCGAATCCACCAACATGCGTAAGTTGAGAACTTATAGCCTTTCTCGTGGTCAAACTTTTCAGCCGCCCGAATCAGACCCAAACTGCCTTCCTGAATCAAGTCCTGGAAAGACAGACCGCGATTCATATACTTCTTCGCGATCGAGACTACAAGACGTAGGTTAGACTGCACCATTTTGTCTTTAGCGCGGCGACCTAGGTGCAACCGATGCCGGAATTGAGACAGAGGCATTTTTATCTCTTCTGCCCACTCACCATCGAGCGGCTCTCGGTCGAGCTTGTCAGCCATTCTGGCGCGAATTCGCTCTAGCTCAAGCAAATCTGCAATCTTATGAGCAAGTTCGATTTCTTCGTCCGCTCTCAAGAGGCGGATTCGACCAATTTCTTGCAGGTAGAGGCGGATTGAGTCTTCGGTGTAGTAACGGATCGTGACTTCTTCTTCAAAGTTGTCCTCATTTGGGAAACTGTATTTCTCATCAATTGTTAGAGAGCTACTACTGTATCTTCTATTATGATTAAAATTAGCACCCTGATAACGAATAAGCGGTGGTAAAACGCTATTTACCTGATAAATAGGGCTGACAATTTCAAAGTCAGATCCATCTGGATTTTGAATAACCTGTTTTGGATTTTTATAGACAAAAACTCTCTCATACCAAATTTGCCTGTATGGTTGTAGCGTCTGCTGATCCAGAAAAAATGTTTGCGCTGCTTGATCCGGTAAAGCAACAACGATCAGTATATGCTCTAGCGATAGTCCATGAAGGGCGTTGATTGCATCTAGGTAAGCCACACCTTGAATAATGTATTCATCAAGAGAGCTTTGCTCTAGTCTTTCTGCTGTTTTCCATTCAATGACACATTCAATTCCAGAGTAGGTAGCAACACAATCTAATTTGCCACAATAAAGTAGCTCAGGATGAAATATTGGTGTCTCTGAAAGACGAATATAGTTGAGTTTGCTAAGAACAGGTTCAACTGATCTAATCCAGGGAAGTAAGAAATCTGGGCAGGAATAGCTACGTCCAGTTAGGTGGTGTTTGATTACATCATGGAATGCAATACCACGTTTTCTTGCGTGTTCTTTTTTTAGTTCAAACTCATGCTTCGTAATTCTTGTACGCCCCTGATTACGGACGGGTAATGCTGTAGCTTCAAGAATTCGGGTAACACTTGGTAAGTTTTTACTAAATAGTATGTACTCACAAAACCATAAAAGGCTTTTGTAATTTTGACGTAATGCCAGTACAGTTTTTGATAGAAGCTGGTACTTGAAAGATTCTGCGCCTGTCGCCGTAACGCCGTGCTGCAACTGAGCAAAAACCTGATTCAAGGGATCACAATTATGCGTTTCACAGCATCTGGTGAAAAGACGTGCTAACTCATCTATTTCGCGCATAAGTCTTTCGGGCTTGCCATTGAGAGGCTATGGTTTTCAGGATGCCCAATTGACCGGAAAAATAGCAAGCAGTAAGTTTTTATGGAACCTATTTGGAATCTCTTGTTGTGCTCTCAAGGCTAATATTCTCTGAATTCTATGTCCCTTGTGACTTATACATTATGGTTTTCTCCCTAATGTATAAGTCACTCGAAACGGCTCCTCTAAGTGCCTTGTATCTCAAGAAGCGTCCCAAAAATAGGTTCTATAGACATAACGCTGTATTGTCGCTGTGGATGCGATTGAGAACCGAACTATCTCGATATTCAATATTCGTTGTGTCTGCTGAGGGCATAGTCGCGTTTTTCGTACTACGACTGGCTACACTGACAATACTCAAATTTGTTTCTACTGAGAAATCCGTAAATCGATAATTTAAACATCATCTGGGTTGATTCCCAGTGCCAGTAGATGTTCTGCAAGTCGATCTGCCCGTTGACGCTCTAACTCTCTGCCTTCGGCTCCGGTCAGAATAATCTGCCCATCGCGATCGCACCAGCGCAACCAGATTCCCGTTACCCCTTCAAATGCTCCTTCCCACAGCGTCAGCCCCAACCCAACCGTCCTCAACCAATCTGGTGACGGCAACTCTTCATACTCCCCCTCGACTAATGCCCACACTCGCAGCAACGATCCATTCATCTCGTCTGGCTTCTGAAGCCGCTGTAAGGGGTCAAACACTGCGTAGTAGGGCACACCAATCCGAGCATAAATTTCCTTCTTCGTCGCGATTTTGCCTTTCTGCTGCGATTTGCGGCTCAGGGTTAATTCGTCGCCTTCTCGATTGGAGACAATTTCGATGCAAACTTCCGGTACTTTGCCAAATTCCCAGACGAAGTATGATCGGCTCTGCTTCTGGCTCCAGTCTGTCGGCATCTCCAGCCCTAAACTCAGCATCGCGTCGGGTACGATCGGCTCTTGCTTGAGCGCATAGAATAAACCCACGTTGGCGGCTGCGATGAAGGGGACTCCAGGCGACCAAGAGCTATAAAGTGGTTCCACAAGGAGCCGTTGCTGTTTCTCCGATTGAAAATTGTCCACAGGAGTCTCGTCCTCAGTGACGAGATGGCTAATGTCCAACTCGGTCACGCTGGCTTCGTCATTTAACAGGTTTTGAGTCATGGGCAAGTCCAAACCCGATGCCTCATTATTGCTCAGATTTCAAATCAAGTCATTTTAGGTCGCGCTCTGGTGGGGGTGAGCGCTGTGACAACCCCTCACACTCCGTACCGCAGGTCATCCAAAATTTCTTGCAGCACTTGATCTAAGTGAGGATGCTGCCAAATTAAGCGTTGGATCAGGCAATTGACCACGGCTGGAATCTCATCAGGTTGAATCAGCGATCGCTCGGAGTCGATCGTGTTCTGTCCAATGTAAGTGAGCAGTCGATTAATCTCGATCGCTGGGCAAGAAGACTTATAGATATGTGTTTGCTGTGTCACGCCTGTTCTCCTGATTGGGTTTAGTCCGGTAGTTTCGTGGAATGTGGATTTAAGGATTCAACTCGCTGTCAGTTTGCTGTCGTAGGATTTGCAAGTACAACGTGGTTGCTAGTGCTCGAAAATCTCGTTGATCTGCCAGACCTGCAAACTTCTCGTGAGCGACTTCTAAGCAGAATCTCATCAAGTCAGCATGATCACAAATTTGTGCGGATAAGGCTAACTTCTGCTCATCACTCCAAGTTGCCGGAACACGATCTGGACGATGAACCGTTTGTTTAGCCGTAGGAGAAGAATTTGTATCGATTCGCAAAATGTTGTGCTTGTCCTTACCATTTCGATCCTTGCCTGCGGGCACAAGTTGGACGATCGCGCCTTGAGTCAAATCCTTTGCTTCTTCCTCAGAAAGCGATTTCCAGATCTTTGCCGCTTCGCTCCCTGGCGGTTGGGCTTGATCCAAAAACAGCACAGAGCGGTACTTTTCATAATTGCCAGTTTTGAGTTTACCGATCGCTTCAACTTTTGCGGTGATCGCTTGAACAACTTTCGCCATGTCAGATTCTCCTACTGTTTGGGGCTAGGGTGAGGGCTGAGACTTTTCAGCCCCCAGACGTGCAATCGTTAGAAATCGTCCTTCCAGCCGTCCCAAGCAGAGTCAGCAATGGGCACGTTCGTAAAGATGGCATTGCGATCGCTGGTACAAGGCGAGGAGTATTTGGCTTCGGGGTAGACTGCCTGATCGCCTTCAAAGTGAACTCGTTTCTGAAGTTCATCAAGCCAGCCTTTCAGATAATTGGGGTCTTTTGGATAACGCGGCATTTTACCAAAGGCAAAATCGGCTGCGCCTTCGTGGTAGTCCACTGCAACACGCTCGGCTACGATCGCAGCTTGCGTGTCCAATTCGGATCGAGCAGAATCAGCAAGAAATGACATGATTAGAGGACTCCTATTTTTAGGGGTAAGTTGGGAGAGTGCCTGAGCCTCAGAAACTTGGGGCGCTCTCCCGCTTTTACATTTGGAGAAGAAAGGCTAGAGTTGTTTCTTCTCCTCTTTATTATATCCCGGTTATTATAGAAGTCAACTATATCCCGAATATTTTTGAAGTGTTATGATCAGTCCAGTCACTTCTTGCGATCGCGAGAAACAGTGATCAACAGTCGTTTTATGCCTAGTCGCAACCGTGCCTAAGAAAAGCCAGTACAAACCCGGTGAACACCCAAACTCTCGTGAGAATCTGACCTACCACGAGGGGCGACCCACTGTGTATGAGGAGCGCAAGAAACGGCGAGAAGTCTTGGTGACGGAAGCAGGTTGGGAAGGATTTAAGCAAGCAGCTCAAGCGGCAGGCTGTTCAGCGTCCGAATTTGTGGAACGGATTGGCAGAGGAGTCTTCAAGATTTCTGAGTAAATAGCTATGCCGATATGAATTTGCGATCAGCTATTTCTATTTTTTGCTGGCACTAAATCTCAAGACGGTTTGTGCTTCAATAATGCGCTGAATACGGGGATCGCTTTTCTCGACCCATCGCTCAGCTATACCGAAGTAGCTGCCAAACATCACGATCGGAATGTTTGCAGCTTCAACCAGCAACGGGTAAACCATTTCTTCATCGTCGGAGCGATCGTCAACCGAGAGTTCTCCGGTGAGTTCCGCGTACAATTCCCAATTTACCCACACACATTCGATACATTGCCCATGCAGGGCATCCAGCAGCATCCATTGATCGAGGCGTAGTTGAGTGCGATCGACTAACCAGAAAATATCTCCACTCTTATCTCGTTTGAATCGGGCAGGATACACTCTGCCTGTGACCTGATCTGGCAGCATCAATGCTGGAAATCCATGCGGAAATCGCTCCAGCATCGACTCAAACGGAGAGTTCTGCCCCTCAATCACTTGGATGAAAAAGCCTTCTTCCATCGCAACCTCTTGTTTAACTGCGTTTCAAGGTTTGCTCAACCATTGCTTTACTCGGTTCAACAAATGCCCAAGTGCCGTTCTGCTGCTTTTGAAAAGTTGCGAATACTAAGAGATTTGCTGTTCCAATGGTCTGCCCTTTCCGCAACGCACCGAGTTTCGGAGTGTTGATTCCGCAGAATCGGAACAGATAAGCTGGAAGCTCGGTGCCAGCAAACAGCACACATCCCCTTCGATCGAGCTTGGCTTCTCCACTCATTGGAGCATAAATAGATTTTCCTGCTGTGTCGATCGCTAAGTCCCCTAAAGCACTTACAACCGTCTGATTGTTAACGCGATCGCCCCGTTGAACTTCCCACTTCTGATAAATCTGAATGCTCATTGGCTTAGTGGATGATGAGGGCTGAGGTTTCACAATCTGGCAAGCTGTAAAGCTACCAATCATCAACCCTGTCAGCCAATAGGTTTGAATCACGCTCATGGCATTTGCTTGCTAGAGAACAGAACTAGGACACTGCTGAGTCTTTGGAACCAGTCGAACGCCGACATAGTTATCGTCTTCATAGAGGATGATTGCCCAAATCTTCGGGTCAAATTCCAAGGGATAGACTTCTCGCTCTGCGGCAACGCCAGCACGAACGGTGATCGGCTTTAATTTGCAATAGGGTGCTTTCAGAATGCCTCGAACTCTTGCTTTGTTAGCTCCTTCTGCAATCGCCATCAGCTTCAGAATCCGCTCTCGACTTAACAAAGCGTCAGGTGTAACGATTTCTGAACACTGAAGCTCATCAGTAGAAGTGAACGCTGCGATTGACAGCAAATTAGGATTGAATTGCCACAAGAGTTTGATTGATGCAGCCGCGATCGCGCTGAGTACCAGCAGTACGATCGGAACTCTCAGATAGTTCTGTCTGTGTGTTGGGGTCATAGTACCAACACTGCGACGAGCAGCCCTCCGAAAAGACAACCCAAGTTCCAGAGCAGTTTCTTCCTCCAAGGAGCGAAGACGACAACTATCAAAACACTGATGCCGCTAATTGCGATCGCAATTCCAGAAAGCAAAATGGCAAATGGCTGAAGGTAGACATTCAAGGCATAGCGAATTAGACCACCCAACAAAAAAACAAAACATCGGACGAGTAACGGATTGAGCGAGTTCTGATCCGTACTACGAGGAACAACATTCAACTTTTGCTCCTGGAAGGCTTCGCTCAACGAGTCACTCGTGTTGCTGCTCTGTCTGGAATTTACCAGGTCAACATGAGAGTCCTGTTGCTGGGTTGGCTCAATAAGATGATCTGAAGTTGAAAAGTTAGAAGAAATGCGACGATCCTGAAGGTCTAAAGGGGAACGCGGAATTGGCTGGGGCGAATTTCGCAACATGATTTTGTCTGCATCTCGTGCGTGATCAGCTTGGTAAAGTGTGACGAGATCGAGCGATAGCACTTTTAATAGCGATGCCTTAATTGATCGACTTCGACGGGAAAGAACAAGCTGCCGTTCGGTTGATCGCTTCCGGTTAGTTTGAGGTTGACGTTTTGGATGAGGCATGAGAAAAATCTCCAGTCGTCTCCAAACGAAGAATTGATTTAGAACAAGCGTATCATATTTGAGATCTATTAGTTTTAATTTCTAGAATTTATGAGTTTTAATTTTTGAAAGTGCGCTTGCCCCAGTTCGATGCTAGGGTTGAATTGTTCAATAACAGTGATTGAAGTCGGGTGTTACAGGAGAACGATCGCTCTAGGCGATTGGCGCGGTTAGTCAAACGTTTACGTGGAGATGCCAGCACATATGTTTTTGGCGCTCAACTTAGCGTGACGCATAGTACGATTCGCCGTTGGGAGAGTGGGCAAGGCGGTATTAATGAAGAAGCGATCGAGAAATTGAGCGACGGCACTGGCATTCCTCCCGATACAATTCGGGCTTACCTCAGAGGCAATCTCAGTCTTAGGGTTTGCCTTGGGCTTGAGGAGCCAGCCCAATCTGAAGCACAAACTGTAATTGAGCAATTACCGATGCTGTCAGCGCAAGAATTATTGGCGGTCTTAGAAGCCACGATCACTCAACTTCTTAAACGGCTGCCTAATGTTCGACCGGAAGTAACTCAGATCCTACAGGCTGCGATTAATCTGCTAGGAGTTCCGCGATCGTCAAACCGCTCAACCGCCCCCAAAACTTCAAAATCTGCGTTAGAAAGATATTTGCCACGCACAATTCAAGATGCGATTGTCGATGAAATTGAAGCACGATATGGCAGTGTGAATTCGAGAACGATCGCGCAGTTCGCTGAAGAGGTTGGGATTCAGTCGAGCAACCCTTCCAAGATTGTGCTCAGTTTTGAGAAGTTGAACAAGATTATTGAGGGAGAGACATTGGAAGAACTAGATTTCACTCAATTACAACCACATCTAAACAAATATTTCGATCAATGTTGGACTATGGAAGAGCTAGTTAGCTTGAAGAACAATGCTCATTAGCGAAGAACCAAATACTGATTTGTAGAACTAATGACAATGCGCTTTTGGATTACGAAGTCTACCCTGGCACATTACAGCTACACCCAAATACAACAAATTTGATTGGTCTGATAGGTACCTGAAATCAAATTATTGTCAATTTTATAGTTGGTGAATTTTTGTTTGCATGTGTTTCTATTCGACAAGTTTCAGATTCAAAATGCTTGCACTCAGTATTAATTTTGTAAATTCTAACACTAAGTATTTTGGCATCATCCAGTGATAGTAAAGAAATTATGTCCTAATGCCAATTGCTGTAGACATTTTAAGCGTTCTCGGCTAAATAAAGAGTAATAAGCTCTTGTATCTTCCTTATGAAGTTGAAGAAACCTGTTCCTGCGATCGCATTAGCTTTCTTCACATTTAGCACTTTTATGCTAAATACTGACTTTCCATATTACACTCATACTTCCCAAGCGGTTGCCCAAACAGCTAGACCACAGCGAACAGATCTAAAAGTAGCAGCCGATGAATTTGTCATTGCACTGGATGATTTACGTTTAAACATTCCGGAAGCAACAACTCTGTTTAATCAAGGGCAGCAGCAACAGGGACTGGAAATCTATAAGCAGGAGTTAGAGCGGCAAGGGCAAATCTTAACTGGAGACGACAAGGATAAAATTGAAGAGATTGGATTTGCACTGGTAAAACTAGCTGCGCTTTCAGAAAAGCTTGGTTTCTTAAGATTATCAGATTCAGCTTTATCTAGTGCTGCACAAATTTTAAAGCAGGCAACTGATGGATTATCAATCTTTAAATTTACTGTAACTCGTCAAGAAGCAACTTATCAAGAAAATACTTCAAGCTCTTCAACAGGTTTTGTCTGGAACTCTACTTGGACAAGTCCTAGATCAAGCGAATCAAGTTCCGTATCATATAATACCGCAATTGGTCTGTATGTGCCTCATTTCAATCTTTTACAACAGATTTATGCTGCTAAAGGTAGGCTAATTTTGGCGCAGCAGGGTAGTCGTGCAACAGAACAAGAACAGTACTACCAATCACTGCTTGCTTCCGAAGTGGTGCGTACTCTCAGTGTCGATCAAAGTATTGCAGGACAACTAAGACTTGGCGATTCAGATTTCACAAAACTTGCACGAGCTTTCTCTGCAAGAGTTACTGTTGAAGATATTAAACGAGTTGCCAGGGCTGAGAATGCAACGATTGTTAGCTACTCGATTATTTCTGAGAAGGATAATGCTCGCACAGCAGTTAAGGATGCGCTGGTGGAAGACTGGGCAAGAAGAGGTCTTGCTGTTAATAAAGGACCTTCAAAACGACTTTCATTACCAGATAAGCTACTGACATGGGTTGTTAAGCCAACGGGTGAAATAACATTTGTTGAGCGCCAAATTCCTTCCGAATTAGTTCGTAATGTTTCTGGGTTAATTAGCTTACCTGGTTCTGATCAATGTGAACGAGATACAACTTCAGATGAGTGTCGGGGGCAGTCCAGCACTGCGATCGCTAAGCTAGTCAGGTCTGCTCGTGCTGTGATTGGAGTCAAAGTGCGTGGGCAACAGGGAACCGCAATCGCTCGATTAGTACGTAGCGGTTCGCCTGATAGCAATGCTCAGAACAATTCAGCCAACTCAGAACAGCTAAATCAGCAGAATGAGGCATTGAAGCAGCTTTACAAATTGCTAATTGAGCCAATCGAGAGCAATCTTCCTCTGAACGAGCAATCTCGTGTTGTTTTTATTCCTCAAGGTTCACTTTCCTTTGTTCCTTTCGCAGCACTCAAAGATTCTGCTGGACAGTATTTGATCGAGAAACACACAATTCAAACAGCACCAAATTTTCGCACACTTCTACTAGCGAATCTTAATCGGGAACAGCGAACCTCAGACAATAAAGATGTCCTGATTGTTGGCGATCCAACAATGCCGAAGTTACAAGGTACTGGTTCAGTTTCTTTACAGCTAGAAGATCTCCCAAATGCCAAGAAAGAAGCTGAGAGTGTTAGTGAGCTATTCAAGCGTAATGGTTATAAGCCCAATCTGCTTGTTGATAATCAAGCGACTGAATCGCGAGTTACGGATCGAATGCGTAAGGCAAAAGTTATTCATCTTGCAACTCACGGTATTCTAGATGCAGAATCGGAAACTTCAGATCGCCCTACCTCATCTCAGAATAGTTCTGCCTGGATGGAACCCATATTGCGCGCATATTTTCCTGCCAGACCGACAGGTGCAGTCGTGTTAGCTTCATCTGGAAGTGGTACGAATGAGAATGGATTTCTGACTTCTGACGAAATTTTTCAGATGAAGCTCAAAGCTGACCTCGTTATATTGAGTGCCTGCAATACAGGGAGGGGTCCTCTTACACCAGGCGGTGTTGTTGGCTTACCTTTCTCGCTGAGTATTGCTGGTGTGCCCAGCATTATAGTTTCCCTATGGGCAGTTCCAGACGACTCTACTGCTCAGTTGATGACTAAATTCTATGAGTACTATCTCGCTAATCCTAACGACAAAGCTCAAGCAATGCGCCAAGCAATGCTCTACATGATGAGAAATGGATATCAAGACAGTCCTCTAGATTGGGCAGCATTTACCTTAGTAGGAACATCAAATTAGATCGAGGGTTTAGTAGCATCAGTTTCGCTTTTTTTCATAGCCTGAAGCTTACCCAGATTACCGCTTACTTGAACTGTAAGCGGGTGATCCTCACCCATTTGCAACTCCAATATTTCAATTGCTTGAAGATACAGACCTTCTGCTTCTTCATAGCGGCTCTGTAAACGACAAAGAGTTGCTAAATTATTCAAGCTGATCGCTACATCTACGTGGTTCTCACCCAGCAAGTGCTTTCTCATTTCTAGTGCTTGCCGATAAAGAGGTTCAGCTTCTGCAAAGCGATCTTGAATATCATAGACATAAGCCAGATTGTTCAGCCCTGTAGCAATGTTGGGATGCTCATTACCAAGAGTTCGCTCCAAAATCTCAAGAGCTTGAGTAAACAGAGATTCCGCATCTACATAGCGACCTTGACTAACATACAAATAAGCCAAATTATTTAACCCGATTGCGACATCTGGATGCTCCTCACCTAGCGATCGCTTATAAAGCTCTAATGCTTCAATATACAAGGGTTCTGCTTCCTCGTATTTTTCCTGAGTGTTATAGCAATATGCCAGATTGTTCAGACTCGTCGCAATACGAGGATGTTCAGGACTAAGTAGCCGTCTTCTCAAATCTAAAGCCTCTTTCAGCAAGGGTTCTGCTTCTGTACATTTTCCTTGGTTTGCATATAGCAAGCCCAGATTGTTAAGACTATCTGCAACTTCAGGGTGTTCATCTTTCAGCAGTTTTTTCCGCATCTCTAAAGACTGAACACACAATGGTTCTGCTTCAGCGAAATGCCCTTGAGCTTCATAGAGTAATGCCAGATTATTGAGGCTATCCGCGACTTCGAGATGTTCGTTTTTCAACAACTTCCTACGCATCTCTAGTGCCTGCAAGTACAAAGGCTCAGCTTCTGTATATTTACCTAGGGTGCGATAGATGAAACCAAGATTATCAAGACTCGTTGCTACAGTCCGATGCTCGGAGCCAAATCGTATTTGTGCTTGTTCATAAAACGTCTTAGCCCAGCTTTCTGCTTGCTCATAGAATCCTTGCCCTTCGTAGAATCTGCCCAAAGCTTGGAAAGGATAAGCAAACTCCTGCTCATTTAGCAATTGGCAGAACTGCACAGCAATTTCTGCAATGTGAGGCATAGCCGAACTAACTTGTAAAACGAGCTTGCGAGTAGGAGATTCTGGAATTTGTTGAGCGATTGCAACCATTGCCTGACAAAACTGTCTGCTCAGCTCGTCAGGTTCTTCCAGAGAATCCATCTTGTTTCTTAGAAATTCTCGAACAAGTTGATGAAGTTGATATATTCCACTGCCCTTTCGCTGAAGAAGATGAAGATTGAGCAATGTCTCATCGCGCAGTTCCTCCAAATCTTCTGGATCAGTCTCTAAGCAACACTTTTCGACAAGCTTCCAGGGGATTGGTGCTAGAGCAAATAGACTAAGCAGGCAACTCAAGTGTTTTGCTTCTTCGGGTAAAGTTTCCCAACTGAGTTCAAAAGCCGCAGAAACACCAGCACGAGCAGTCATATCATCATCGGATTTCTTCAGCGATCTCTCATTCAATGACTTGGTTTGCAAGCGCTCTTGCATCTCCTCTAAAGAAAGGTCAGGTTTTCGGTCTAAGTAGCGACCCACTAACTCTACTCCAAGCGGCAAATAGCCAAGCCACGCTAACAGTTTTCGGGCATCACCCAATTCTTCTTGAATCCGTTCTTGCTCGATCAAAGACTCTAAGAGCGCGATCGCTGCCTCTTCAGACAAAAGATTGAGTTCCAACTGCTGAACTGATTTACCCAACCTAAGCCGAGTTGTAATCAGAACCTTAAATCGTGGATCTGTGGGTGGAAGAAAAGGCTTAATCGCTTTGTAGTCTGTGACATCATCCAAGATAATAAGCGCGTTACCAGGCGACCAATGAGTCCAGCAAAATCCAACCTGCGCCAATACATCCAATTCCTCTGAGGGGTTCAATTTCAGACGTGATCTACAGAACTGTACAATTTGAGAGCCGATATCGCCACTTCGAGTCTGTATCCAGCAGATTCCTGCACCGTAATGATCGCGGTAGGACAGAGAATACTGCAATGCTAGTTCTGTTTTACCAATTCCCCCCATGCCACTAATAGCGGTTACTTTTGTCGAATTTTCATAGCAAAGGATCTGGTGAAGCTGTTGCAGAACCTCTTGCCGACCAACGAATTGAACAATTCCACTGCGAGGTAAGTTTTCCGCAATTGAGTTTGAAGATTGCACCTCATTCAGGCTCACAGTTGCGGTGCTAGGGATCTGTGAGCCTAGATGAGGGTTTCGCAGTCCCTCAACCGATTTACGAATTCCTCTTGCAATATCAGCGAACGCCTGATCTCGATTTGCCCAACCCGTAACTGGTTCGGCATTCTTCGGTAAAGCTTGCAACTTGGCAAAAGGGGCACCGTACCAATCCACTTCTCGTAAAATGATGGGGATGACACAAGCCTCTCCTGCGTCATGCCGCTCGATTGCTCGCTTCATCTCAATGTCGTAGCAGTAGTCTGATGCTAAGAAATCGGCACTTACCAGCAGGAGGATAATCTGTGCAGACTCCATATTACCATCAATTTGACCAGCCCATTCGCTACCTGCTGTAATATCACGGTCATACCAAGTTTTAATAACTCCTTGCCGCACCAAAAGTTTTAGGTGTTTTGCAAGTTCATCTCTCAGTAACTCATCTTCATGAGCATAAGAAAAAAATACAGAGATAGGTGAATGAGTGGTCATGTGCTAAATGGCAACAATAAGACGGAAACTAGCCCAGCCAATTCCTGTTTATAACTCTACAAGAGCTGAAACTTCTTCCGTAATTCTAAAAGATAAATTATAAGCAACAAATTTTTACAGCACATTTTTGTTTAAGTACAAACTGTCACACTAGCACTAACACACCATAAAAGATACTTGCGGCCATCTTCAGCAGAATCTTATCATCAGCGCTCAGGGAGTGCGAGAATTTAGAATTTGCTATGCTCGTTACGATCGAACTCTGTATTTTCCAATCGGCTCCGCCACAAACTTCTCTATCCGTATTAGGAGACGCTGATAATTGTGCGTTACGACAAACTGGTGCGAGATCGCATTCCTGGGATTATTGAGGCATCCGGTTGGCAATACGCGATCTCATAAATGCCGACAGAGGAATTTCATCCTGACGAGTATCTGCATAGAAAATGGTCAGGCTTTCAGGTCTGGGAACTTGCTCTGTCTCAATCAGATGCGCCACGAGCGTTACAGTTGCCGCAGAATCTTTTCCGCCGGAGAACGCGATTTTCCAATATCTGTAGAAGGAACCATAATGCCGCAACGATTCTGCTGATAACTCAATGCTTTTCGGCAATTTTCGGCAAAGTGAGACGTTCTTTCTCAAACAAACTTAAGGTTCTCATCGTTCCCTCGTCCTCCCAGTGGCTCTTAACGCGAGTCATCTAAAGAGTGCCTTGCTCTATTCTAGCTAATGGTTTCACCAAAATTGGACACGCGCCAGTAATTGACACGAGCCACTCCACGAGATACACAACCAGTGCATTAAGAAGACTCAGGATGTCTGTCTGACAGGCGAGTAAGGACATCAACTAGCCTGTGCGAAATGCCAAAAAGCTGGACGGAAGCTTGTCTATAACAAGCCAGATAAACTTCTGAGGTGAGATCGCCAATCCTGGTCATATTTGAGTGCAATAACCGTATAGCCAGAGTGATATTTCAAATTATCTCGATCCATCTGATCCTGTTTCTGTTGATCGGGTGAGTCGTGGACAGAGCCATCGCAGAAGATCGCGATCGCAGGAGATTGATAAACAAAATCAGGTTTGCAGTTTGCAATCACCGTTTGAGCAGCATCTGGTAGGCGAAATCCTTCTTCGTACATGAATTTCAGCATCTCTCGCTCAAAGGCAGAGTTTGGATCAGACTGGGCAAGAAGCTTCTGATAGTGCTGCTCTCGTTGATCTTGCTGGACTGTTTCAGTGAGATGGCTTCCTGATAAATCATTGAGCCATGCCTGAATGAGATGGCGATTGATCAGAGGATGGTCGAACTGGTTGTTGTAGGATAAGAGACACTCATAGCAAGCCTGGTTACAGCTTGCTTTGGGATGGACAAAATGGCAGATTTCTAGTGCCGTTTGTGCGATCGCTTGAAATGAAGTTGGATCTTCTAGAAGTTGGGTTAACACTCCCGCTCCACCTTCAGCAGCCTCCCAGAAGAGCAGTGTTCTTCCCTGTCCTAATCGTTCCGAACCAAGTTCATTGTCTTCTAGTTTGTAGACGGCTTGGATTGATCTTGCTAGAGCATATTGCAGAGTTGCGAGAAACGCTTCTGAATGGCTGGGGGGAATATTTCTGGGTTCAATCACGAGAATGTTTGAAGTTTCTCGAATCAGCAGATTAACATCAGCATGGAGCGTATCAGTAGCTTGCTCGTTCTTGATATCACCCCAAGCCCCCGTTGCGGTGTTTAGCTTGAATCCTTTTTCCTGGTTCCGTTTTAAACCCCGATTGAGTCGCCAAATGTTTGCGGTTTCACCATACGTGAGTTCTAGTAGCGTCGTTCCTGCTGCGGAAATAACTTCTGCACTTTTCCGTTTGGTTTCGTTATAGCGGAAATGGGTGGTGACATTGTAACCATACTTGAGGCGTTCTTCCTCATCACAAGTGATACGCTCACGCCGACGAGTGAGCATCGTATCCATTGGAAGTACACGGTTGAGTTTGGCGCGATCGCCGTTGAGGTCAGTAATGCGAGTTCCGCAGTTCTCGCACGTTTCGCGTTGCCAATCATCGCCTTGGTGAAAGTAGCCACAGTTGAAGCAAACGCTGACTCGTTCGTATTGGATACCTCCAGCAGGCAAACGAGTTCGAGCGATTTGAAATTTGCTGCCTTCGTAGTAGACAACATTACTAGGGGCAAATTCTCTTAACGCAACAATTCGAGGACGTGAAATAAAGTCACCCTCTTCGCCGGAGCGAATAAAGGATCGAACAGGTAGGCGTGGGAAGTTATAGCCTGGTAGAAACCCTTCTGAGGCGAAATAGCGGTAGGGATAAAACTCGAATTCATTTGGGCTTTTGCTGGTTAGTCCTTGTCCAACCAGTAAATCAATCTGCCGACGTGCCTCTCGTTCAAGATTAATCGCTTCGTCCCGTTCTTCATGAGTCGCGCTTCCACGAGTCGCACGATCGATAATCTGACGTGCGTGCTCAAGTTGGTGGCAAGCATCGGTGTACAACTCGCGCCAACGATTACAAGCGCGATCTAGGGCATTGAGTGCGTCTTCAAAAATCAGTTCTAGCCACTGTTGAGAGTACCAGCTAAATCGGGCTAAATCTTGCTGAGCATAGCGATCGCTGAGAATCGTATGAGCCGCTTGAACACAGTGGTGAAGCTGTTCAGAAGAGAGCGTTAAGCGATCGCAAAGTTCATCTCTGAGTGGATAGCTTGCTTGTTCTAAATCTAAAATTTGGTTCATGGATTCACCCAGTTGGACTCCGGTTGCAGCAAGCCACAGGGAGTATAGGTGAGATTCAATCAGGTCAGGATTTCCGAGTTCTAATTTTGGTGGAACTACCACTCCTGCAACCATTTGATTCTGGTGTCGGAAGAAGTATTGATCGTGTCCGCTGCCTGCTGATGCATAGGTAATCACAAGTGCTTCTTGCCCACTCCGTCCTGCGCGTCCACTGCGTTGAGCATAGTTGGCAGGGTTGGGTGGGATATTTCGCATATGGACAACGCTCAGATCGGAAATGTCGATGCCAAGTTCCATCGTAGGAGAACAGAATAGTGCTGCTAGTTCCCCTTTACGGAATTGATCTTCACGTTTTTGGCGATCACGAGTCTTTACCTGTCCAGTATGTTCTCGCCCTTCCATGTTTCGGGTTTGAATCGTTGGAGTGTTGTAAAACGATTGGAAGAAACGATTAACAGGGAGTTGGCTATCTTCGTTGCCTTGGAGACGACGAGTGGTTAACGGGTCAGGTGAAATCGTCTCGACAATTCGAGACTGCCATACTAACGAATCAATTCTTAATTGAACGTCTTGTCCCTCGTAGATAAGAAATCCACCATTACAGAGAACTTGGAGTAGAGATTTGAGTAATTCGTTGTAGTTTGCTTCGGGAAGAGATTCTTGTAACCAGTTCCAAGCTTTTGCAGAGCGGAGAAAGCGACCGACTGTACTTCTAGAGGTGAGTTTGACGGTGCGGCAACGGCTCTTGGCAGCGTGAGATTCAGTTGTGTTTGCTGTTGCCCAAGTTGCTTCATGCAGAAGTTCAAACTCATCAAAGCACCAGGGATCTGCGATCGCTTGTCGGACTTCTCGCTTGAGGCGTTCGAGGCGGTCGGGTTGGAGCAGGTCGGCATCGATCGCGAGTTCACGGCGAAGATGATCGAGCAGGGCTTTAGCGGCAATAAAGCGTTGCTCAGGGGATGCTTTCAGGAGAACAGAATTTGGATGGCGTTGCCAAAGTTCTGAACTCGTGCAAATTTCCTGAAGGTCGAGGTACTCAATTTCAAGGAGTCCGCTTTGTTCCAAGTTAGGCTGTACAATGCGCCAACCTCGACGCAAATCTTCGTAGAGCCGATATTCGAGCAGATTGCGGAAGGTTTCGTCAGTGCGGCGTTTTGCACCCTCTGTAAAGGCTTCCTGACGGGCATAGCTGACGGATTCCAGTTGCATGGCTTGGAACACTGCTCCAGCTAGCTCACTATGGGTGATTGTCTGCTTGGTTTGTAGAGCACGATTTAACGCAGTTCGGAGAAAGCTTGTTTGCACAAAATCATTGAAGTGACCTGCTTGTAGTGAGGCATCTTGGCGGTTATCGGTAAAGCTGAGAATTTTTGCAGCTTCTGAGTCCTCACCTAAAACTTCTTTGAGACGGCTCACTGTGGACAGGCTCAAAAGCGTTGTTGCAGTACTTCGACCTTCACTACTGAGGCGGGAGAGTTTTGAGAATTCATTCTTCTTTTTGTCGTGAACGATGCCGCAGTTTAGGCAAGTGAGGAAAGGCTTTGGAATGAACCAGCAGGAAGTCCCTTTGAGAAGTGAATTCGTAACGGTTCCATCCGGAAGCACTTGAATGCGGCGCGGGATGAAGTGAATATATTCCTTTTTGGGTTCTCGTCCATTGCGTTTTGTCTCTTTGAACCAATTATCCGGTAAACGGTCTTGGTCAGCTTCATCCCACAGACCTGGTTCATGCAAGGTGAGGTAGCCTTCCCAAGTGTCTTCGTCGATCGTATCTAGGGCAGTCGGCAGCATTGGCGTAATGCGTTGCTTTTCTGTGTCGTAGCGCACGACGTAGTAATCTTGACCGCATTCGCGACAGAACACGAGCGGGTAGAGTAAGCGATCGTCACTTGTGGTGTATTGTCCTTCTAGAGTGAGTTCGCGTTTTTCGGTGGGTTCGATCGTGGCGTAGACGCTGCCGCCTTGGGAGATGAACTGGTGTAGGCGAAATGCAAGACCCTTTGTTTTACTGCCCCAGAGAAAGAGTTGTTTGAGAGCATCTAGACAGGTTTCAAATGGCAGTTGTGTTTGTTCAGCGAGATGAGTTGCGCCGGACTCCAGAGAAATGGGTGATCGACGAATCAGGTGGCCCTCTTCCTGGGCAAGTCCGAAGTTCATCTCAACCCAGGCGGCGAGGGGATGGGATTTGAAGGTTTCGAGGGTGCGTTCTGATTCGGGAGGTAGCCCTTGGGTGAGGCATTCGTTGAGTTCAGCGATCGTCGGTTCAGGACGAGCAATGGAGCGTTGTAGGGTTTCGTCGATTACACAGTCGGGGGTGATTTCGGTTCCGAATAATTTACTGGCGACGTTGGCAACGGTCGTTCGGCGATCTTGGCGGTTGCCTTCTGTGGACATGGTGGCACTGGTTCCGATACAGAGGATATCGCGACCCGATCGCTGACGCAGTTTACGAATGAGCAGTGCGACATCTGCACCCTGACGACCTCGATAGGTGTGTAATTCATCGAGAACCAGGAATTTTAGATCTGGGGATTCAACTAGCCTTTGCTCGTGGGTTCGAGTGAGCATTAGCTCTAGCATGACATAGTTGGTAAGCAGAATATGAGGCGGATTGTTTTGAATGTCGCTTTTTTGACTTAAAGTTTCTTGTCCAGTGTATTTTGCGATGCGAATGGGAGTATCGGGAACTTGACTGAGGAATTTCTTGAGTTCTTCTTCTTGGGAGTTAATCAGTGCATTCATCGGGTATACGAGAATTGCTCGTACTCCTTTGACTTGTGGATTGCGGAGGAGATCGTCAAAAATTGGGACTACGTAGGTCATGCTTTTACCAGAGCCTGTTCCGGTTGTGACGACGTAGGGCTTTTGCTGTTGGGCTGTGATGAAGGCTTGCTCTTGATGGTAGTGGAAGCGAAAGGGGTTGCCGTCTTTTGAAAAGTACTGAGTGCTGTTTGAGTGCAGAATTTTGCGTTGGGCAAGTTCGGTGACGGTTGCACCTGGCTTGTAGGAGGGATTGAGTTGGAGTAGCGGATCAGTCCAAAGCTGACCTCGATCGAGTGCTTCATCCACAAATGTTTTGACTCGTGTATCCCGAATTCTCAAGAAGCCTTCGATGTAATTCCGGTAATCTTGTATGACTTCATCCCGAAGCTTGAAAACATCGAGTCTGTTAGTTTTAGTGTTTAGCGCAGAGTGTAACTCTGAAGGAACCGCAGTTTTCCCTGGATGCGTTTCTTCAGACTGCTTAACTTCACAACCAATTCGTTGTAGAAGTTGACTTTTCAAGTTGGGTGTAGCAGTGGATAGGTCAAATACTTGCCATAGCTCTGATTGTCCCCAATTTGCAGGAACGGCGGAAAACAGAAGCTCTAATTTTTCAGGTTCGATTTGCTCAACGTCTATGCAATTGACCTGTGCCATTCCTTGAGCAATGAAGGTACTGGTGGCAGCGATCGTGGCTTCATTTTGTTGCAGAAGATCTGAGAGTTGGATGGGGAGCTTCATGGTGAGTTCAAAGGTAATACAGTTGCTTTGCTAACGGAGAAGTAACCTACTGCTCTATGACGATCGCGGTTTGCTGGATCGGCTAAATAATTTGTCCCAGGCTTCCAGGACGAGCCTTTGGGTGCGGTATTCGCCGAATTGTTTGATTTCGTTGTTTTTGAGGACGCGGAAGGTTTCGCTAGGGAAATCTGCACCGTAAACGTCGGTGGGATCGAGAATGTAGCGGAGTTCGTCTCGATCGAGTCCATACAAGTAGGCGTAGTAGGCATCGAGTTCGGCGCGGAGTTGGGCACGTCGATCTCTGTTCCAGGTGAAAGGATCTCCGCTGTAGCCCATGTCTTCGGCAAAGGGTTTCATGTCCCAAGCGGTGTAGACGAGTTCGAGAACGCGAGGGACGATGAAGTCGATATTAGCTTGGGTATAGGCTTCGGGCGGCAGTACTGGAAGTTGCTTGAGATAGTTATGGCTTAAGTGTGTACCAGCTACTTTTTGCCGAACCACATAATCAAAAATTAAACTGTTGAGATTTGCACCTAAGCAAGACACTAGACAAGTATCATGCACTGACACAAAAACTATATTTATCCCAGAAGTTGCGACAAAGGGAAGAAAGCTGGAAATGCAAGTTCTAACATCCGTATTTCTTGCAATATCCCGAATTGCTAGCAACCATTTTTTCTTCCATTTATCAGCGACCTTACTTTTCAAATCTTCAAAAGATACCCAATACCGAGTTTTTACCTGATAATCAAAGTTCTCCTTTTGTAGGTCGGTAGATTGAGGCAGGATACCAGAATTTAAGTTTGCTTGTGTTGCTTTTTCATAGCTTGAATAGCGATGATCAAATTGATGAAGCATCTTAGCTTCATATAGGGGTACTGACATTTCTCCTGGGTTCTTTAAAAATAATGAGCTGTCAGTTGTCATGTTAAAAATTCCTTGTTTTAGGATAATCCCCCAAGGATTTATCCCTCTATCTTCATCGTCTAAAACAGGAGAAATTTGATAAATCTTTTTGCTTAACTCAGCATCTTCTCTACTTCTGAAGACGGGACATGTTTTTGTATTAGGATTCATCAATATAATTTCTTGAGGGGTTAATTCAAACACCCTTTTTTCATTATTTATATCTGTGAAATGCCTGCAAAAGAATACAAATCTTGTCTGGTGATTAGGTTTTTTGCTACCAGTAGCAACTAGAGTACAAAACTTAAAGGCATGATGAACGGATGGGAAAATAAAGGACTCATTTTCAAATCCAGTAATACTGATTAAGCTGTCATTTTCAACTAACTTGCTGAAATATCTTCTAGTCGTATCATCTGTGGCGATACCTACTGGCAGTATTACTCCCACTCGTCCATTTTGCGAAATTAAATTTATGGATATTTCTGCAAACATTGCGTATGTATTGATTTTGCCAGTTGATGTTAAGGGAAAGCGATTTGATTCCTTTAAGAACCTGTTTTGACTCTCAGTGTCAAATTTAAAATCTTCAAATTCTTTTGCTAGCTTTAGATCCGTTTTGCTGAGAATCTTAATAGCTTTCTTGCGGTCATCTCCAGCTAAGATAGCTATCTCCGGTTTTCTTGTAGTAAAAAATTCTTGCTCTGAAATTTGCAGCATTTCCCAGGGTGGATTCCCCAACACACAATCAAATCCACCTTGCTCAAACACTTCTGGGAATTCCAAAGCCCAATGGAAAAAGCGTTTCTCTTGCGCTAACTGATTCGCCGCTTCTACCATTGCAGGCATCGAATTCTTAATGGCAACCGGACGATTCTTCTCTCGCAAATACCGCGCCAATGCTTCACTCGTCGGCAACACTGCCAAATTCTCACTCGTCAACGGCATGAAAAACGCTGCCGTCCACAAATTACAAGCCTCGACATTACTCCACCATTGCCGATCGCTTCTCAACTCCAGCGATCGTGCTTTCTTCGATCTCACATCCGCCGCCGTCTCTTCCGGCAATGCTCCAACATCGCGCCACTTCTCAGCAATCTCTGGTAACTCTGACTCGATCGCCTGTTCAAAAATCGTCATCTGATCCAACTGCGATCGCTCTTTCTTGTTTCGCTTTTTCAGATCAGATGCGATCGCTTTTTCATCGCCAGTGACAGGCTTATATGCCTCATCGGGAATCCCTTCTTTCAAACACTCCAAATCCAACACGCCAACCAGCGAATTTCCACACTTGATTCGATGATCCAAGAAGTTGAGCGGTCGCCCTTTACAGAATCCTTCAATCCACAGCCCGACCTTACACAAATCGACTGCTAACGGATTGAGATCCACACCATAAATACAATTTTGAATAATCGATCGTTGCGCTTCCCGTCGAGGTCTTTCTCCTGGTTCCGCTTCTCCCGTCCGAACCCGTGCTAATTCTAATCCTAAGCGTCGGGCTGCTGCTAGCAAGAAATGTCCCGATCCACAAGCTGGATCAATCACTTTAAGATCTAACAATGCCGCTTCTTGCTCTGCCTGCGTTTTCAGATCTGCTAACCGCTCCTCCATCACAGGTTCCAGTGCTGACTTAATCAACTGCTGTACTAATTCTCGTGGCGTGTAGTACGAGCCAGTTGTTTTCCGTTCGCTGCCTGACACTAATAAAAACTCATAGCGTCCATTGCTCACACGTACTTGAGGGTGAAAATCAAGGAGAGACTCATAGACAGACCCAAATTCTTCAACGTCGATCGCCGCGTAGTTCACCCGTCGCTGCTGCCCTTTCTGCTCATACAGCGACAGATAACGAATCGAATTAAGAAAATCATAGTTATCAAGTCCACAACTATCGATCGCATTCAGGGTTCCTGTCCCAAACAAATCCCCATTCAGCGGCGATAGTCCTAGCATCTCTCCACGCCAGTTCTCCGCATCGCCTTCAAACAATCGGAATGTCACTCGTAGCCCCTGCCACAAGTCTTGAAACCCTTCCCGTCGCCAAGTCGGACGTTCCGCCAATAGCCGCAGTCGCTCAACACTATAGTATTCCTGATAAACTCGCCGCTTCTCCGGTTCACTCTCCTCCAACAACAAATCTCGTGCTTCCGCCACCATCAAAAAAAGCAATCGATAGATCAACCGTAATAGCTGACGATAGTAATCTGTCGCTGTAATTTTTCCACTAGCAAAGCGCGATCGTAGTTCCTCACTATTCTTGTGCTGAAGAAACCCATTCCCAAACTGAAGCAATGCTTTTTCAACACCATCCCGCAAGCGATCGCGCACCCGTCCACCTTGCTGGAGCGACTCCTGATGATAAAACTCCAGCAAACACTCATCCGCATCCTCAACCCCTTGCGGCAAGCGAGATCGATGAAACAATCGATAGAACAAGCTAAACTCAGCAAAATTCTCGCCATTGAGAATCTGCTCTAAATCAAACTCCACATACGTCAAGCGCGTCATCAGAGACGAATCCCGCAGCAATCGCCACCGCAATCCATTCGTCACGATCGCCCACAAGTGCTCCGTCCGGTTCAAATACTCCTGCACCAGCGCATGAGCCGACAAACGCGGATTCCCACTTGGCGGACGCTTCTCTAAATCAATCCGACACCCCACAACATGAATCGGCGGCTTATTCTCCCCTGCATCAGCCCGATGGGAAATCGCATAGGTCTGCCCGTCAACCACTTCTGCATTGCGGACATACATCGGATCAAAGCCCAAACTTCTGAGCAAGGGAACTACCCAATACTCACGAGTAATGGTCGTTGCCGTCTCTGCTTCGGGCAATCACGCCAACATCCGTTGAAACGAAGTCCAATACGCCTTCGCATCGCCCCACGCGATCGCAATCTCATCAGCTAACTTATCAGACTTCCCAAACCCAAAATTCTCACTGGCTTGTCCCTTGACTTCCCCTGCCAACAACTCCGCAGTCAGATCAGGTGCAATCAAATTTCCCTCAATCTGCAAGCCCACCCAATTCACAGAAGCAACACCCATAGTCTTTCACTCGATAGGCAAGAATTGATACGTGAAAAAGCGACGTATAACCCTTTAGACTCCGCACTATTCCTCAGTGGCAATGATGCTTCAGACTTAAATTCATGAAGGTTGAGTAAATTACTGAAAAGTTTTCATGTACTTAGAGAACCGAAACAGCAAAAATACATAATGCAAAATTTTATTCAGAATAAATACGTAGAAAAGATCCGCCAAAAGTTGCATTGACGGATCTGAAAAAATTGAAATTGAGAAGTGGTCAGAGTTTAGATAAACGTTGTTGAGGTTGCAAGATATAGACCCCCAAGATATCCATCGGAGTCTGTGGTTTTACCCGAACTTGCCCTTCCTTAGTCATTGCCCTAACCCGACGATGCGACTGAGACAAGACCTGCGATCGCGCCTCTGCGATAAATTCCAATTCCTCTTTCAACTCATCCAAGCGATCGAGCAATTCTTGAATCTCCATACGCTTCAAAGGCAATGGCATATCGCCTACAGGCTCAACTTTATGGAGTAACGACAATGCTTCTTCCGTCTCTAGCCAAAGCGGATTTGAAGGCGACCCAGTAAATCCTGCAACCAAACATTCTTCTGCCAACAAGCTCTCCTGCTTCGGACTATCCAACAAATGACGCAATCGCAGCAACAGCAGTGTTGTCCGTTTTTCAACACCATCTGTCATCACAAAGCCACACCGAGCCGCCGTCGGTTCCTCTAGCTTCTCCAACGCTTCTTCCAGCAAATATCGTGCTAGACCTTCTACTAATGGATGATTTCGCCCGACATATTCCACACCCTCTGCAACAGGAGTCGTGAAAGCAATCATTCGCGACTTCGTTCCCAAGCTCACGCTCAAGAACGGCGGAATCGTCTGAAGCAACCATCCTTGCTTCTTCTGAATCAACGGGCAATTCAAGCGATCGCAAGCCGTTTTCACAAATCGCTCTACATCCGACTCACTGCCCAACACCTGATCCGACTCAATCAGTTCTTGCTCCACATCCGCAGGTTTAATTGCCCGTTGTGCAAAGCGAGTCCGGCTCATGCGTTCGCGATCGACCGCTTGTTGCCATTGTTTATGCACAACCGCGATCGCAGACGATGGATCGTCCAATAAGTCGATCAGCGAGAGTTGTTCCTCCTTCTGTTCAAACAACGAGAGTTGACCCGATGCAGCAGACTGCTCAAACAACGTTTGAAACACTGCTTCAGACACCGATGTGCTATCCATTGGAACAGGCACAGTAATCCCCAACGTTCTATGAATTTCCACCGCTTTGCGAATCAAGACTTCCAGCACCGCCTTATCCACCGGATTGTCCTGCCCCTGAAGCAAAAAGCTTTTCACCACGGGAGCCGATTGCCCATAGCGATCGATTCTGCCTTCGCGTTGTTCAAGGCGATTAGGATTCCAAGGTAGGTCATAGTGAATGACTGCACTAAAATGCTCTTGTAAATTCACCCCTTCACTTAAACAGTCCGTCGCGACCAGCACCCGCTGAGGATACTGGGTCAACTCCTCCAATCGCTCTTCCCGCTTATCCTCAGACACCAATCCAGTAATGGGAATCACACGAATGTTGCTCCCCTTCTTCTCCAGCTTTTGCTGCAATGCGTGAGCTACATACTCTGCTGTGGCAATATAGCGGCACCAAATAATTGGATTCAGTCCCTCTTTCAGCAGCCCTGTCACGATCGTAATGGCAGCCTGAAGCTTAGCGTCTTTTGCGCCCATCAATTTCTCTGCTGCTTGGACAAACGATCGCAGCGTCCGCCACTCGGACTCCCCATAAGAGATTTGACTTTGTTCGATCGCGATAGAAGGAGCTGCATCCACCGCCTGTTCCTGCTCAGTTGGATCGTAAACATAAGCATTCATCAAGGTTTCGTCCGGCTCCAATGCCAAATCCTCAGCCTCTTCCCCTTTCCCAGATTGCCGATTTAGGGTTGAGATCGCTGCCGCAGGCGATGACATCACACACCGAATTAATGCTAACGCCGCCCAATAACTTCCCCGCTGTTGAGCATAGCTAGTCCCAGCATTTCCGGTCTTCAACAGTCCCTGCGCAAAAGCATAAACCTGCTCAAACAGATCCCGGTACTCTTTAGAAAGTCGGTAAGAAGACTCAATCGACTCCCGTTCTGGAAAAGGCGTATCATCTCCAAGCCACTGCTTCACATCTGCCCGTCGCCGTTGAACAAAATGGCTGGCTAAGCGATCGCGCTGTTGTTCGGTCAAAGCATCTAAATTAAATTGCTCAAACTCGGATCGTAGCAATCCCAAGAGCGAGAGAAACGATTCCTCAATGCCACTATGCGGCGTTGCAGTCATCAACACAAGATGACGTTCAGCCTTAGCAGCGACATCGCGCACAAGTTGATGACGCTGTTGTTGCGCCGCATTCTGTCCTCCAGGACGGGCACAAGTATGGGCTTCATCCACAATTACAAAATCTGGGCAATGCGCAATAAAGCTCGCTCGCCGCCGCTCTGATTTGGCATAGTCCAAACTTACAATGACATGACGGTAATAACTAAAAATGTGGTGATCGCCAGAGGGCAACTGTCGCTCCAGTTTAGATACTGTTCCCGATCGCACCACAACTGCATCAATATTGAACTTATCCCGCAATTCCCGTTGCCACTGGTCGCATAAATGCGGCGGACACAGGACGGCAATCCGTTGAATTTCCCCGCGATCGAGCATTTCCCGTGCAATCAATCCTGCCTCGATCGTTTTCCCAATTCCCACATCATCAGAAATGAGCAACCGTACAGTCTCCAACCGGAGAGCCATCAGCAAAGGGACTACCTGATAAGGACGTGGGCGCAGTGACAATCGACCCAGAGATCGAAATGGGCCAGCACCACTCCGCAAGCTTAACCGCGCTGCATCCATCAGCATCAGAGCCGCCGTATGGTCTTGCACGCTAGTTGATTGAGGAACCGGAAACCTTGCTGATGCCAATTCATCCAACTCTAACGGATGATAAATGCCGCACACCTCATCTTCGCTACCACTCAACGGGCGTAACCGAATGATTTCTGGAATGTCCGAAGGCAGAACAATCCATTGTCGATCGCGACACGTTACGACAGAGCCAGGAGTATAAATTGTCATGAGCCACTAAAATCCAGAAAACGAACCAAAACAGATAGACCTTTGATTTATTCAAGCCTATTATTCAGAATCCGGCTCAATATCCCCGTAAAATCAATGAGGACTGAATCATTTTCTGTGCCGCATTAGCAACTTTGTATGGTTCGCGATCGCCATACATTATCCATTTGACATTAAGAATTACGATTGTGAATAAGGCAATTCAACGCAGTCAGAAACCGTTCCTGATCTTGCCAGTCTTGGTCTGAAGTGACTTGATAATCAAGCTCAGAAACAAACTCTGCCAATCGGTTCCCAAGTCCTTGCTCCCAATCTGGCTTCCGAACAAAATCCCCTAAAACCGCCCTCAGCTTCTGCCCATCATTGTAAAAATATTCTTTGAGCAGTGGAATAATTCGATAGAACCAAGCAAAATGTAAATCCTCGACCGATTGCACCCCCATCAAATAGCTATGCCCAATTTGATAGTCACGCCCAATTAAAGCCGTAATACATTGATTGAGACAGACTAGGAGCTTTTCCAGGTCAATGTCGTCGAGTTGCCCAGCCAGTAAAGTTGGATTCGGCATGAGGTCGATAAAAGTAAAACGGCGACGAAGTGCAATGTCTAGCAGTGCGATCGAACGATCTGCAGTATTCATCGTTCCTAGAATGTAGAGATTCGCTGGAACCCCGAATTGCTCTTGAGAGTAAGGCAGAGTAACTGTTAACTCGTTAGATTGCCCTAATCGCTTGTCGTCTTCAATCAGTGTGATTAGCTCTCCAAAGACCTTAGCAATATTGGCTCGGTTAATTTCATCAATCACAATCAAATACTTATGATTTGGATCAGCTTCTGCACGTCTGCTGATTCGCTTGAAGACTCCAGATTGAATCTCGTACTTGACCTGACCTAGCTCATCCGTAGTCGGCTTAATACCTTCAATAAATTCTTCATAGGAGAAGGATTGATGAAATGTGACGAACTCAACGAAATCAGATCGCTGAGATTGTACCTCTGTCGGTTTCAACAATGCTTGTAGCTGCTCACTGAGATTTTCTTTGACGTACTCTTCTCCGATTTCGGTGAGTAACCATTCCCCTTGCTCGGTTTTCTCAAAGATATAAGGTGGCTGACGGTTAGTATATTTAACCGTCTGGCAATCGGGATGGGTGTGAATTTGGAGCATTGCCCAAATCTGATTACTCAGTTTCTTAGTTTGTGTCATGCTCCAATAGGTTCGGATTAGCTCATCGGCAACCAAATCAGGTACTCTGTAGCGTTTTCTGTTACCTGCTTTGGGATACATTGCGAGTGCGATAGTATCATGCCAAGTCAAATCAGGAATAATGCCCAGATAGAGCTGCTTGTCTGAAACCTCTTCCTCCAATTGCTCTCTAACTACAAAATCGGAAAATTGGTTCGACACAAAGGTTTTGCCTGTTCCTGGCGACCCATAGAGAATCACATTTCGGGTGTGATTAAAGGCAGTTTGCAGTCTTGCTAACTCTTCAGAGATTGCCAAAGTTGTGACCTCGCTTTCGATTTCAGCACTCATTTCGGCTTGTTTTCTCCGACCTGTAGCAGGCGGGGGAAAGCGATCATAGAGAAATCTCATGATCTGTCGCGTATCAAATTCTGAAAATTCTGGTTGTTTCTGAATCAATTCAAGCAATCTTCGATTCTTTTCATGAATTCCAACTTGATCGAGATCTGCACTAGTAGAAAACAGGACTGCGAAATGGTTTAAATGTTTTGGATTAGAAATGGGTAAAAACTGATCTGGGAAGTAGAGGTACAACGCTTTAGCGCGTAGAAGGTTGCGACTACTGCCAAAGACACGATCGCCGAGTCTATCTAACTGGTCTGCACTCTCACCTTTAGCAGCGGCGTGGAGTAGTTCAACGAGTCCCCGCCGAATTTTATCAAATGCTTCTTCTACTGGAATTCCAAGTGGAGTCGTAATCCAGGTTTGCTGACTTTTGCTCCACCAAATTCCCCACTTTTGAGCATTCCCGCCTGCAACACTCCCCAATTCATGGGTTTTGAACTCAAGCCACCAGCAAAAGCTGTTTGCGTTACCAAGCGCATACTCCTTCAACGTCAAATTAGGCAACTCTTCGAGGGGAAAACTATCGATGAATCCTTGCCGCAATTGCTGTAAGTCATTTGGCATCGTCTTAGGATTCGTCTTCAACCAATCTTGTAATTCAACTCGCCAATCTTTCACTTCACGACTCATCGTCTCCTCCCAATACCGTTCTTAACTGCTGAATCAAACCATCAACTCGCTTCAGATCTTGCCGCAGGTCGATAGTTGCCACTTTCACCTGTGTCGGACTATTTTCAATTTGAAAGACTGCTTGGAGCGAATGACTTAGAACTGCTGTTTGCGGATAAAGCAGAATGACCGTTGGACATTCATAACGATGCCCATAGGCTGCCATTTGGTAAAAATCAGCTTCAGCAACACCCAGTTTGCGTTCTTGATTGTTCAAAAGCTTGTACTTCGTATCGAGTAAAAGAGGAAATTCTGAGCCACGACGGAATGCTAAATCGGGTTGAAGCTGAAAAATGGGGTGATTTTGATACTTTGCTAAATAGCGAATCGCTCCTCGCGCTTGAGGCAGTAATTCACAGCTTTGAAGCGATCCTGGCAATACTTCCTGCCGATGTCGTTGAATAAATCTGATCACAAATGTTTCAAACAGTTTATTCATATCAAACACAAACGCGAATGTGGTGAGATCACCAGCGGAAAAGAGCAAGCTTTCATGATCTAGAAAAAGCTGTGCCAGATTTAGCAAAGGTTCAAATCGTTGATTTAATCGGGTGATTGCGATCGTCTTCACTGCTCTTGCGGAAAGGGATGGCAGCAATGTGATCTCATCCATCCATTGCCTGAGTTCCGATAACAATTGCCGATTGGTCGAATCACGAGTCAATCGCCACAGTCGCTCCACAACAAACCGAAATGTTCGATTGAGCAAATGATCAGCTGTAAATTCATCATAGGCAACAGCAAAAAGGTGTCTTTGTTCAGGGCGACGAATCTGCTCAGTAAATCGCCATTTGCCTTTAAGTACAGGCGAAAAATCTTCAACGATTTCATAGTTCCGAACAGCGCCTCGTTGCCACTCTTCACGTAAGTTAGAGGCAAACAGATAGGTCAGCACTTCAAACCAATCAAGCCGTTTACGAGTTAGGGCAGCGAGAGAAGCTCGGCGAATTAAACTTTGCCCAGTATAGTCCAGCAAATACAGTAAGTTTTGTGTAGCTTGCTCAATCTGATGCTGTTCTTCGGCTCGAAACATTTTGGGTAAAACCTGAATCGTCTGAGTGCCAACCCGAAAAACACCGACGAACTGAGTTGCTTTGATAACTCGCTTACCATTCCGTAATGTTGTGACTAATACTGTAGCTCCTAGCAGTTGATTCAGTCGTTCGATGCCTTGCCATTCCCGCTCAGTTCCCTGAAACTCTTGCCAGTCATGCTCAAATAAAGTGAGGGAATGCGCCACAATCTCAAACTCAGCGATCTTCAAGCTTTAAGATAACTGCAAAAGTCATAATCGACACAGGCTTCTTAGTTTATCAACCCCCTTTTAAGCATGAACCTGGAAGAGCATTGCTTCACCCACGGAATGGAAACACTGCTAGAAGACTCAATAACAAAGTGAGAACAATTGTGTAGACAGTATTTGCACTTTTAACTCAATAAACACTTTAAGAGTTTTCTATAAAATAATTAGGTAAATTGTCTCAACGCTGTCGAGACAATTTACTCAGCGATTTTGCTCTGCTTTCAAGCTATTGAATTGATCCTCAGTTATGTGGATAGTTTCACTTCTTCTCACGATCGCGGAAAATATAAGGGGACATTTGGGGACTGAGGCAAGGAATGGATGGCTTGGCAAACCAGTTTAGGTACTCGATCGCTTCAAGGCGTTGAGGCAGAACTTTATCTGACCACGATGCAGGATGCTGTAGATTACATCGAAGTGATGGGTGACGAGTTGGATGTCACAACAGGCGATCGTATCTTCGATTCTGCAACTTTCCATCAAAAAGCCGTCATTCTCTATCATTGTCTGTCTGCTCTTTTGAAGCCAGAAGTCGAAGCCCCAGAATTGACGAATGTTCTCGAAGCAGGCGCTTACTTCCCCTTCGCTTACTTAAAGATGCGATTGGAGGAAGAAATTTCAGAGGAGGATGAATGGTCAGATGAAGATGAAGACTTGAAATACGCCTACCGTCGATCTCTCTGGGATGCCTTTGAAGAATTTGTGCACCCCCGATGGGCAGCGGCAGTTGAGGAATACGGAGCGCGCGAGGAGGAGACTGATTTTGGCGATCGCTCCACCGACCTCGATTTATGGGAAGAAATTGTCGAAGATCTTGCAGACCGAATTTTCTGGGATCGAGATTGGCAAGTGAGTTCGATCGCACCGCAACTTCTCGACGGCATCGAAGAAGATTTTAGCCAACTCACAGGCTTAGATGAACAATACGTAACGAATCGATTGCCGAGCGTGACTAAGGAGGAGGCTGCGATCGCGTTATCTAAAATCCGAAACTGGGCAATCAATTCTTAAAGTTCAGGCGGATGCCATCCCGCTAAAATCCAGTAACTTTGCACCGTTAACACATCAGGATCATTGTTCAGCCGGAGGGCTACGATCGTTTCTCTTCCAATTGGATCTTGTAATTTCAAGCTGTTTCCAATCCAACAGAAATGCTCTGACCAAATTTGCGATCGCGGGTTGAATAAAGACCCACTCTTCTTTGTTTTAGGGTCGATCACTTCGGTTTTATCTGCTTTGTAACCATTACGGATTAGACAGGCGAGACACAGATTTGATTCCTCACTACTGCCTCCTTTGAACAGCGAAATCAAATGCCCAATCTCAAGACGCGCCATGAACTAAATGTTATGGACTCAAACAGTATCCACATCGATTTTGTGCTGCCTCGCGAACTCGTCGGGCAACCTCAACGGGAATATAAGGACGGTTCATATTGCTATCTCAGGGCAGGGCGCAAACCCCTCTCCACTGCAACTTTCCAAGCTTCCGCTTTTCGCACTAATCCACGGCGATAGCGCTGTAACAACTGATTAAGCTGCTGCATTTCATCTTCATGTAACTGATTCTCACGCTGCTTCCCTAAAAGCTTACCGAGTTGAGTTTGTTCCTGTGAGGATAATTCTGAATCACAAAGCGCTAACACTTGATCGCTAGGCAGAGACGAGATTTCAGGCTCCGTACTGCCACGGGTCAGCCAATCTAACAGCACCTCTTCCAAGGGGCGTTGGGTCAAGGTCGCGACTTCACGCACCTGCTGTGCTAAAGAATCTGGAAGCGTTAGCGTGACTTGCTCTGCCATAATGCTGTTTTCGGATTGACTATTTCCCCTATTTTATGGTGATTTCTACTGATGCTCTATTCCCAAGTCCAAGTTGTTCGCAATCGTTAGGCAAATAATTGGAATCTGACCCACAAGGTTAGTGCCCTAAAAATTGTCAAAAATCCCTAACAATACCTAAAAAGTAAGAATTGGGGGAAAATTGGGGGAAAGGTCAAAACCGGAGGCTGAAACCCTTACAGGGCGGGCATCGAATCGAGGACTGAAAATCCTCGTGTCACGAGTTCAAGTCTCGTTCCTGGCATAGGTTCTAGGGGTTGGCAAAAAGTAGTCCCCAAAATTTCCCCAAAAATTGGCTGTTTAACCAGATATCTCTACCCGGGATATTGGTCGATGTCTGGACAGCATTAGATTCTGTTAAAAGCCACAAATACTGAGCTAGGCTTGCCATTTTTAGGTACTTGTCTACTTTTGGTGAAGCGACGTTGCGATCGCGAATTTTCATGACGTGAATATTGACTTTGAAGCAGTTTGAAAATCTGGATCACCAAAAGTGGACAAGTGCCCAATTACATAGTCCAGACTCACCGCAACCGATTGATTGACTATCAGCAGTTTCAAGCTGACCAACTCTGCTCGATTGGTTCAGGTGCGGTAGAGTCGGCAGTCAAACAGATTGACCGTCGATTGAAGCTTTCTGGCGCTCAGTGGAAGCGAGAAAATGTTAATCAGATGTTAAAACTTCGTTGTGCTTATCTCAATCAAACCCTCGCTGCCTAGTACTTTTGCACATTTGGGATGCTCCCGCCCGTCGAAGGGAGGTCCTACCCAAAATTCAGGATACTGTTTGCCGTAGGCGACTGCTCCCGAATGCTCCATCAGTCGCTTACAGCCCAGCGTCTGCAACACAGCGTCATAGAATGCGATCGCTCGTGCAAAATCATTGGTGCCAATCGAAACATGCGAGAGAATGCTGGGATTATTATCCATATCTGAATCCCCTATCAGTTGAGTTGGACGTGGATGTGCAGAAAGTCGATCGGTGCTTTGATGTACCCTAACAAAACTGATGAAACGATTGGATTATGTCAGTATTTATGTACTAAACTAACTTGTCTTTTCTTGCCTTTTGTTTAAGTTTCAAGTTCACCCGATGAGAGGATCTTTCATTTCCTGTTCAACGGCATCATGGATGCTTGACGCTTCAACCTAAACCTGGCACCCAAGAAGCAGAAGCATGATCTTTATCTTTGAGGAAAGACCATCCGAATCATCTTTTGTAGAAACAATCTGGCGGACGCAAAGTGAGAATGCGGATTCTTTTATCTCTCGTGCTGTAAGCCACTGGGAAATCGTCGTGACGAGACAGGATGGTAAGACGGCGCTAACGCTACGAGGACCAGAGACACAGGCAACACTTGCTCCCTGCCCTGCAAATGCCGAGTTTTTTGGTATCCAATTTAAACTGGGCACCTTTATGCCTTATTTGCCTGTCAGTAGCCTGGTAGATAACGCGACAACCCTACCAGCAGCAACGAGTCAATCTTTCTGGCTGAATCACTCGGCGTGGCAATTTCCTAATTTTGATGATGCGGATATCTTTGTGGATAAGCTCGTGCGCGAGGGGCTACTGGTGCGGGAGGCAGTTGTGGATGCCGTCTTACGTGGACAACGGCAAGGGCGATTAGCGCAGAGTACACCTCCGAAGGAATCGCTTCGCTCCATTCAGCGTCATTTTATTCAAGCTACCGGGTTAACGCATCGCACTATCCAGCAAATTGAACGGGCGCAACAGGCAGCAGATTTGCTGGAACAGGGCGTATCGATCCTCGATACGGTTGACCAGATAGGCTATGCAGATCAGTCGCATCTGACGCGATCTCTGAAACGCTTTATCGGACAGACTCCGGCTCAAATTAGTCGTAAACGATAAATTTTGAGCCTCTGTCGCTTTTGTTCAAGACAGTTTCCTGTGGGTGACGGTAGGGTTGGGGAGATGTCAGGCAGTTCCGCTAAAGCAGATCAGTAGAAGTAACAAACTCTCATCACAAAGGCATTCATCGCAAAAGTTATAACAGAGGCAAATATGACCATGAGGAAATTAAAACTACAAGTCCAAATGACCGTTGATGGATACATTGCAGGTCCGAATGGTGAGATGGATTTTATGGTGTGGAATTGGGATGATGCGTTGAAACAGTATGTTGAAACGATCACTGCTCCGGTTGACTGCATTGTGTTGGGACGAAAACTTGCCGAAGGGTTTATTCCTCACTGGGCGGGTGTCGCTGCAAATCCCGATGATGAAGATTTTACTGCCGGAAAGAAATTCACAGACACGCACAAAGTTGTTTTTACCAAAACGCTGAACCAGTCAGAGTGGAACAATACGGTGCTAGCCAAGGGTGAGCTTGCGGACGAAATTACTCAACTTAAAAACCAGGAGGGGAACGACATCATCGCGTATGGTGGTGCGACCTTTGTCTCGGCTCTTATCCGCCATCAACTGATTGATGAGTTTCATTTGTTCATCAATCCAGTTGCAATTGGTGACGGAATGCCCATTTTCAAAGAACTCGACAGCAAACAAGATTTGGCGCTAGTAAAATCAACATCCTTTGAATGCGGTGTTGTTGTTTTGAATTACAAGCCGAAACAGAATTAAGACCGCCGTAATATAAACAGCTTTCGCATCACGCTTGCTCAAGCTAAACGGTTGCAAACCCCCACTGATTGGCGGCGGCAAACGCCTCTTGTGCGGCTTCTTCAGCCAGATCAAAGTCTCCTACCAACCGAATTAGGGTGGCGACAATGCATCCCCATTCAGTGCGATAAACCGAGGCAATTGCCTGAGCAACGTCGGATTTTGGAGTTGAAGCCGTACCTGTCATAA
>VFQU01000092.1_pt1 | contig 119827 bp, 112 predicted proteins | sample 3512311 | NCBI WGS metagenome assembly VFQU01 (sample SAMN10412377, study PRJNA504923) | tailings metagenome | isolation source: Relicate 3 Philex TSF3 active mining site | place: Philippines: Tuba, Benguet | collected 2017-08-29
TCTGCTGCGTGCCGTGATAGAGGCCGGTCGTGTCGCCGAGGCCGACCGTGTTGGCCGTGGCGAAGATGCGGAACGCCGGATGCGGGCGGATGACGCGGCTCTGGTCGAGCAGCGTCAGGCGGCCCGACGATTCCAGCACGCGCTGGATCACGAACATCACGTCCGGACGGCCGGCATCGTACTCGTCGAAAACGAGCGCGACATTGTGCTGGTAGGCCCAGGGCAGGATGCCGTCGCGGAATTCCGTGACCTGCTTGCCCTCGCGCAGCACGATCGCGTCCTTGCCAACGAGGTCGATGCGGCTGACATGGCTGTCGAGGTTGAGGCGCACGCACGGCCAGTTAAGGCGCGCGGCGACCTGCTCGATATGAGTCGACTTGCCGGTGCCGTGATAGCCCGACACCATCACGCGGCGGTTGAAGGCGAAGCCGGCCAGGATCGCGAGCGTCGTCTGGCGGTCGAACAGATAGTCCGGATCGAGCTCCGGCACATGCGTGTCGGCCACCGAATAGGCAGGCACCACCATGGACGACTTGATTCCGAACGTCTCTTCGACGGAGACCGTCGTATCCGGCAAATTGGCGATGTCGCGATCGACCTTGTTCATCATGCCTCCTGAGGCGGGCGGATCGTCGCGCGCCTCTGTCCTACCGTCGGGTTCGGGGTGTGCATAGCAGAATGCAGGGTCAGCACAAACCGGCCTGACGGAGGAGCCGATATGCCTGGACGACATCGCGGAACCGGTCTTCCGAAGCCCGGTTTCCGCCGTTCGTGTCAGGGTGGTGACGCTTCACGAGTTCTTTATAGCGCGCCTTGATTTCGGTGCCAGTCGCGTTTTCGGGCAGGCCCAGCGATTCCAGGGCCTTGGCCTCAAGGCTCTTGAGCTTGCGCACCGGCGCCGTCTGCGCGGCCTCGCTGGAGAACAGGTTGAACGGATCGCCGAGCCGCGAATAATAGCCGGCCGAGCCCGATCGCTTGCGCGCGAAGTCCGAGGTGTAACGCGCCTGACCGCCCGCGCCCATCTTCCAGGTCGGGCGATGGCCGATCATCGCTTCCTTCTGGAAGCGCGCGATCTCCTCGTCCGGCGCGCCGGAAAAGTAGTTGAAGTTCTTGTTGTAGAGCCGCACGTGGTCGAGGCAGAAGCGGAAATACTCGCCTTCCCGCTGCCGCCCGACCGGCGCCCGGTGCGTGCCCGGCAGGTCGCAGCCGTCCCACTGGCACGAGGGTGCATCGGGCTTGGCGCGGGCCTGCCCTTCGGGACGAATGCGGATCTTCTCGAAATACTTCGAATACGGGGCCATCGCTCGGGCTTTGCGTCGCGTCGAATCGGATTATGGGCGCTCGCGGGCCCGAAACAAGAATTGACATCGCCCCTGTTATGGACCTAGGCCGAGGCCGATCCGCCGGCAGGGTGCCGGCATAGGGGCGTGCAAGCGCCATATGGGCCCGGGAGAGACGAATGTCCACCACTGCGGCGATCGAGACGAAGCTGCGCGAGGCCTTCGCGCCGGAGGCTCTCGACGTGATCAACGAGAGCCATCTGCATGCCGGCCACCACCATCACGGTTCGGGCCATCACGATGCGTTCGACGGCAGCGGCGAGACACATTTCCGCATTCGCATCGTCGCCGACGCCTTTGCCGGCCTCTCGCGCATCGACCGTCATCGGCGGATCAACGAAGTGCTGGCAGCCGAACTCGCCGGCCCCGTCCATGCGCTCGCCCTCGAGCCCACCGCTCCCGGCGAGCCGACACGGCGCCAGCGCTGATCACCAGCCTTTAGTCTTGAAATTCTGTGGCCGACGCGGTTTCGACCATCGATGGCTCGTCCGCGATCGGTCTGAGTTCGAAACGTGCACCTTCAGCGTTCGTCACGACGACTGAGTCTCCGGACGTTTCGACATGCTCCAGAAAGTGGTCGATGTCGGCGAGAAACTGCTCCATTGAAACGCGGACCATCTCATCTGCTCCAGTCTCGGTGATTGAAGCAGACCAAGCCTGACAGAACAATCAGGGCTTTGCCTCCGTACCGGCCACGACACCCGGCTTGATCCTCAGCCGCACGATGCGGTTCTTGTCGCGCTTCAGCACCACGAAGCGCATGCCGTGGAAGGTGAAGGCCTGCTTCTCGTCGGGAATCGTCTGGGTTTCGTGGATGACGAGCCCGGCGATCGTCGTCGCCTCCTCGTCGGGCAGGCGCCAGTCCAGCGCGCGGTTGAGGTCGCGGATCGGGACGGAGCCGTCGACGACGACGGAGCCGTCGGCTTCCTGCTTCACGCCCTGGATCTCGACGTCGTGCTCGTCCGCGATTTCGCCGACGATCTCCTCGATAATGTCCTCGAGCGTGACGAGGCCCTCCAGCTCGCCATACTCGTCGACGACGAGCGCGAAATGCGACTTGCGGCGCAGGAAGGCGTTGAGCTGGTCCTGGAGCGTCGTCGTGTCGGGCACGAACCAGGGCTTCGTGGCCACCTTCATGATGTCGATGCGGCGGAAATCGTTCCCCACATCGTTGAGTGCGCGCAAAAGGTCTTTGGCGTGGATGACGCCGACGATGTTGTCGGTCGTGCCGCGCCAGAGCGGCATGCGGGTGTGCGGGCTCTGCAAAATTTCGCGCACCAGCGCTTCGGGCGCCTCGTCGGCATTGACCGATCGCATCGAGGTGCGGTGGATCATGACGTCGGAGACTTCGAGCTCGTGCAGGTCGAGAAGGCCGCCCACCCGGTCGCGGTCCTGCTTGACCACGCTGCCCTCGCGATGGAGCACCTCGACGGTGCCGCGCAGTTCGTCATGCGCCGACAGCATCGAGGCGTCGCGCGCCAGGCTGATGCCGAAGACCGCCAGAATGCCGCGCACGGCAAGATTGGCGAGGCTCGAAAGAGGGCCGAAGACCACCGTCGTCAGTTTCGCGAAGGGCGAGACGAACAGCGCAAAGCTTTCAGGTCGCGACAGCGCCCAGGATTTCGGAAGGATCTCGGAGAAGATGACGAGCAGGACCGTCATGCCGATCGTGGCATAGACGACGCCCGCCTCGCCGAAGATCGTCAGCAGCGCGCTGGTGGCAAGCGCGGACGCGAGGATGTTGACGAGGTTGTTGCCGATGAGCAGCGCCCCGATCAGCCGGTCGCGCCGCGCCGTCAGCCGGCTGACCAGCCCTGCACGTGCGTCGCCATTCTGTTCCAGCGTATGCAGCCGCGCCCGCGATGCGGCCGTCATCGATGTCTCCGTGCCGGAAAACAGGAAGGACAGTATGATCAGCACCCCGATCGAGCCGAGGGTAAACCAGAGCGACGCTGTCATGGGGCGTGGCTTTCCTTCAGGAAGGACAGGACCTGTTCGGCCGGAACGTCTTTGGCGACATAGGACTGGCCGATACCGTGGGTCAGGATGAAGGTCAGCGCCCCGCGCGAGACCTTCTTGTCCTGAGCGATATAGGCAAGAAGCGCCTCGGCGCCAGGCAGGCCGCCCGGCACGTCGGCAAGCCGCGTCGGCAGGCCGACGGCGCGCAGATGCGCCTCTACGCGGTCCGCATCGTCATGGCTTGCCTGGTTGAGCCTGGCCGAGAACCGGTGCGCCAGCACTATGCCGATCGCGACCGCTTCGCCATGGACGAGGCGGCCGCCATCATAACCCGTGGCGCCTTCGAGCGCGTGAGCGAAGGTGTGGCCCAGATTGAGGAGCGCCCGGTCGCCGGTCTCGAACTCGTCGCGCGCGACGATCGCGGCCTTGGCGCGGCAGGCCTCGGCGATCGCATGGGTACGCGCATGACCGCCGGACAGCACTTCGCGCCACGATGCTTCCAGCCAGGCGAAGAATTCCGGGCGGTCGATCAGTCCGTATTTGGCAACCTCCGCATAGCCTGCCTTGAACTCCCGCTCCGGCAGCGTGTCGAGCGCAGCCGTGTCTGCGATCACCAGCGCCGGTTGCTGGAACACGCCGACGAGGTTCTTGCCGCGCGGCGTGTTGATGCCGGTCTTGCCGCCGATCGAGGAATCGACCTGCGCGAGAAGCGACGTCGGCACCTGCACGAAGCCCATGCCGCGCCGCACGATGCCCGATGCGAAGCCGGCCAGATCGCCGACGACGCCACCGCCGAGCGCGATCACCAGATCGCGCCGTTCGAGCTTCGCGGCGATGATGCCGTCGATCACATGCTGCAGCCCGTCGAAGCTCTTGCTGGCCTCGCCGGCCGACACGACGATCGGTGTCGCAGCGATTCCTGCCGCGTCGAGCGAGGCTTCGAGCGCCGGAAGGTGGACCTCCGCGACGTTGGTGTCGGTCACGATCGCGGCGCGCACGCACGGCCGCACCGCCGCAATGCGCGCTCCCGCCTCGCCGATCAGCCCGGCGCCGATCGCGATCTCGTAGGAGCGGTCGCCGAGCGAGACGTCGACGATGGTTGCTGTGTCAGTGGTGTTCATGCGTCCGTCTCTTTTCGCGGAGCGCCTGCGCCAGCGCCTCCAGCACTTCCTGCGCGATCGTCTCGCGCTGCGCATCGCGCGTTGTGACCGTCACGTCGGCAAGCCCGTAGACCGGATAGCGCTCGTCCATCAGGCGTCGCATGACGGCGCGCGGATCGGCCGTCTTGAGGAGTGGGCGGTTCTTTTTCTTGGCCACGCGCTCCATCAGCGTGTCGATATCCGCCTTGAGCCAGATCGATATACCGTCCTGGGCAATGGCCTCGCGGGTCACCGGGTCCATGAAGGCCCCGCCGCCCGTCGAGACGATGCGCGGACCGTCCTTGACGAGGCGCGTGATGACCCGCTGTTCGAGCGCCCGGAACTCCGGCTCGCCATATCGCTCGAAAAGTTCGGGGATCGTCATGCGCGAGACGCTTTCGATCTCGTGGTCGCTGTCGACGAAGGGCAGGCCGAGGCTTTGCGCGACCTTCCGACCGATCACCGTCTTGCCCGCCCCCATCAGGCCGACGAACACGATCACGCGGCGGTCAAGCGCCTCGCGGATCGCATCGATCGTGTCCTCGCCTCCGGTCTCCATCGCCCTGCGCCCTCGCCGCTGTCGAAGCGGTAACGACAGCAAAGCCGGCTTGTCGTCAAGCTTTGGCAAACCTTCGATGTTTCGTGGTGGGCAGGGAAGCGATTAAGGTTCGGCTTCCGATTCGCGAACCGAGGTCCCGGCAGGCGTGCCAACACTCTTCCGCTTCCTGGTGGTGCTGAGCCTGCTGGCCGTTGTCTTCTACGCGGTTGTTTTCGCGCTCGCGAATTTCGTCGGCCCGATGACGGGCGAGATGTCTGTGCGCGTTCCGCTCGACCGGCTGGAGCAGCCGGCCAACTGACAGGCGATCAGAATATCTGGGCGAAGAAAAGCACGGCGACGAGGCCCGCCATCGCCAGAAGCGCAAGGCGGAAATAGCCGAATGGTCCGTAATTCGGGCCGGGCGGCAGCGGATCACTGTCACGATGATGGCCCATCGCAATGCGTGCTGCGTTTTCCAGCCGTTCGATTTGGGCGATCATCGGGAGCCTCCCTTGCTTGGCGTGTTCGAAGCCATGAACTCGCAAATTCCCATGTCGTTCCATCGGCTGCCCAATTGATTGGCGAGAACAAAATCGCGTCGCTCGGAAAAATCGTCGAACGGTTCGGAACCAATCTACGGGATCGTCGTTTTCAGGTCTGTGACGCCCCGGACGCAACCCTCCAATCGCCCCCCCAGCGGCCGGATGCGCACAAAACTCGAAAGGCCGATCGTCCCCCCGAACCGCCTTTCTTGCCTCAGAAGCCGGCTTCGTGCCGGCTTCTTTTTTGCCCGTCGCATGGTTGCGACCGGCACGATGGGCTAAAGCGGGTCGCAGGCGGAGCGCAACCGCCGCCCGGAGACCCATTTGGCCAAGATCGTATCCCTGCTTCTACTTGCCGCGATGGTGATCCAGGTCATCAAGCCGCTCGGACTGCCGGGCCTGCGCCGCCGTGCCGATTTCTGGAAGATCGCGGTCATCGCGATCGTGGTCATGATGGCGACGACGCTGATCCGCCCGCATTGATCTGTGCCAGCAGGATGGGCGCGAGGTGCTCCGCCCATGCGCCATAGCCCGCCTCCGACGCATGGAAGCCGTCGTGCGAGAAGCCGGTTGACGGATCCTCGACCGGCAGCCGCGTCGCCGCGATTGCTCCGCGCTCGGCGCAGAGCCGATCGCCCATCAGGTTGATCACGCCGGCACGGATTTCCAGCACCCTCGCCAGCATCGGCGGCAGCGCCGGTACGCGGCGCATGTCGATGACGGGCGACCAGTAGAGCCGGGCGCGCGGAAACTTCGCTTTCAGTGCATAGATCAGTCCGCCGAACTCGCGCTTGAAGCGTCGCCCGGAATGGAAGTTTTTCATGTCGTTGGTGCCGACCGCGATCACGATATCGGTCCAGTCCTCGAAGGCCAAATTGGGCACCACGAAGTCGCGAAGCTGGCCGGACGTCGCCGAGTTGAAGCCTGCCGCCCGCCATGTAACGGGACGGCCGGTCGCCGCTGCAATCAACGTCGATAGCCGCGCCGCCAGACCGCCATCGGTGCGGCCGATACCGACCGACGCGGCCGACGAATCGCCCAGCACCATAAGCCGGACCGCCTCGCCCTCGCCCGCGATTTCGTGGATGACCGGCCCTTCGGCCGGCAGCATGCGCGGTGTGCGCAGCCGCACGCCGACGCCCTGCCAGACATAGATCGGGAAGGCGAGCCAGGAGAGAAGGGGCAGAAGGCGGGACATGTGCGCAGGCTTTAGCGCCGGGTCCGGAAAAGAAAAAGCCCGGCGCTGGGGCCGGGCTCTTCGGGGGTTTGGCTCAGGCCGCCGCGGCAGCCTTCTCGAGGTCGGGCGACCACTTGCCCTGCGCGGCGAGCCAGTTCATCCGCGCGCGGTGCAGGAAAGCTGCCTGCGCGGCGGCGACATTCTCGGTCTTGCCCGACCACGCCTTCTGCGGCGCGGCCTGCAGCGCGCGACCGTAGGAGAAGGTGATCTTCCAGGGATGCGGGCCGATCGCGTTGATGGCGTTGAGGTTTTCGGTCGCCTGCTCGTCGCTCTGGCCCCCGGAGAGGAAGGCGATGCCAGGAACCGCGACCGGAACCGTCTCGCGGAAGAGGCGAACGGTCTTTTCTGCAACCTCCTCGGCGCGGTCGGCGCGGCCAGACTTCTTGCCGGAGATGACCATGTTCGGCTTCAGGATCGTACCTTCGAGCTTCACGCGCGCAGCGTAGAGTTCTGCGTAGAGCTTGAGGAGCGCAGCCTTCGTCACCTCGAAGCAGGTGTCGAGGTCGTGCGCGCCGTCCATCAGCACCTCCGGCTCGACGATCGGCACGATGCCGGCTTCCTGGCAGAGCGCCGCGTAGCGGGCGAGCGCATGTGCGTTGGAGCCGATCGAGGTCGCAGACGGAACGCCCTTGGCGGTGTCGATGTCGATCACCGCACGCCACTTCGCAAAGCGCGCGCCGAGTTCGTAATAGTCCTTCAGGCGCTCGCGCAGGCCGTCGAGGCCTTCGGTGATGGTGTCGCCCGGAAAGCCCGGCAGCGGCTTGGCGCCGGCATCGACCTTGATACCCGGGATCGCGCCGGTCTGGCGGATGAGCTCGACCAGCGGCGTGCCGTCGGCGGCCTTCTGGCGGATCGTCTCGTCATAGAGGATGACGCCCGAGATGTGGTTCGTCATCGCCTCGGTGGCGCGGAACATCATCTCGCGATAGTCGCGGCGGCTGTCCTCGGTTGAGGCGACGCCGATGACGTCGAAGCGCTTCTTGATGGTGCCCGAGCTTTCGTCGGCGGCCAGGATACCCTTGCCGTCTGCCACCATGGCGTTGGCGATGTCTTCGAGTCTCTCCGTCATGCGTCGCTCCCGGATCGGTGGCGGGCGAAAACCGTGAAGGCTTCCCGCCCGCTGGATGATGTGGAGGGTCGAATAACACAGATCGGCCGGAACGGAACGCCGCCCGATCGGCCCTAACCGATTAAAAAGGCACTCATTTTGTCAAAGCGGCGACGCCGGGTAGCTCTTTGCCTTCCATCCATTCCAGGAACGCGCCGCCGGCCGTCGAGACGTAGGAGAATTCGTCCGCCACGCCCGCCTGGTTCAGCGCCGCCACCGTGTCGCCGCCGCCGGCAACCGAGATCAGCCGGCCGGACAGCGTTTCGCTGCCGGCATGCCGCGCCACCGCCATCGTGCCGCGGTCGAACGGCGCGATCTCGAAGGCGCCGAGCGGCCCGTTCCAGACCAGCGTCTCGGCCCGGTTGATCCATTCGTTGACGGCCGCCACCGTCTTCGGCCCGACGTCGAGGATCATTGCATCGGCGGGAACGCCCGCCACGCTCACCGTCTCGCTCAGAGCGTTCGCCTTGAACTCGCGCGCGACGACCGCGTCGACCGGCAGCACGATCGCGCAGCCGGTGGTTTCCGCCGTGCTCAAGATCTGGCGCGCAGTGTCGGCAAGGTCGTGCTCGCAGAGCGACTTGCCGACCTCGACGCCCTGCGCCGCAAGGAAGGTGTTCGCCATGCCGCCGCCGATCACCAGCGCATCGACCTTGCCAACGAGGTTGGTGAGAAGATCGATCTTGGTCGAGACCTTCGCCCCGCCGACGATCGCCACGACCGGCGTCTTCGGCGCGCCAAGACCTTTTTCGAGCGCCTCCAGCTCCGCCTGCATGGTGCGCCCCGCATAGGCAGGCAGGAGATGCGCGAGCCCTTCGGTCGAGGCATGCGCGCGGTGAGCGGCCGAAAAGGCATCGTTGACGAAGGCGTCGCCGTTCTCCGCCAGCTGACGGGCGAATTCGGGATCGTTCGCCTCTTCGCCGGCGTGGAAGCGCGTGTTTTCGAGAAGCAGCACGTCGCCGTCTTCCATCGACGCGATGGCCTTAGCCGCCTGCGGGCCGACGCAATCGCCCGCGAAATGAACGCGCCGGTCGAGCACGGCCTCGGTCGCCCAGGCGACCGGCTCCAGCGACGCCGCCGGGTCGCGCTTGCCGTCCGGCCGACCGAAATGGGCGAGCAGGATCACCTTGGCGCCGGCATCGGCGAGTTCGTTGATCGTCGGCGCAACGCGCTCGATGCGGGTGGCGTCCGTCACCTTGCCGTTCTTCATCGGCACGTTGAGATCGACGCGCACGAGCACGCGCTTTCCGGCGGCATGGAGGTCGTCGAGGGTCTTGAAGGCGGCCATGGTGTCCTCTCGGGCAATTCGGCGCGCACCATAGCGACGCGACCGCCGCGATCAAGCGCCCGTGATGTCGCCTCAGCCCTGCGTGCTGTCGAGCGGACCCTTCACGTCCTCGCCTTCCTTCATCGGCTCGACCGGCTTGCGGCGCATCCAGCGTGTGGCGAGGCGCAGCATCTCGCTCGCCGACAGAAACACCGGGATCTGCGGCTGGCTCGTTTCCGGTTCGAGTGACACGCCGACGGAACTGATCGCCCCGTCATCGTCCGTGTCGCGCACGATCAGTTCGATCGGGCCGAAGGTGACGCGGTCGGCGAACTCCGCGCGACCGCCGAGGCGGTTCGCCATGAGTTCGGCGATCGTCATCTCCTCCTCGCCGTTACGCAGGGCCGGCCCGTAGGCCGCCGCCAGATCGCCCGCAGGCCGCGACGGGTCGATCGCAAACGCCCCGAAGAACTCGGCATCGTCGCCGGCTACCGGCGCCGGGCTGGCAAAGAGCCGGTCGAGCAGGCGCGGATAGCGCCGCGAGATGAAGAGATAGACGTAGTCGTTGGCCCTGAGCCGTCCGGCATACTGAAACCGCATCGACTGCCCGTCGCGCACGACGAGCGATGGCCGCGCCCAGCGCGGGATGCGCTCGCCCTTGGCGACCGGGCTGTTCGGCACCACGCGGTAGGCGAGAAGCTCGTGGTGGGCGGTGCCGGGAAGTTCCAGTTGGACCTTGTCGACCGGCCCGATGCGCGGCGGCACGACGAGCCCGAGCCGCTTGGCGAGCGGGTTGATCGTCCAGCCCTGCAGGAGCAGCGAGACGAGCACGATGATGAAGGCCGAATTGAAGAAGACGATCGCGTTGTCGAGCCCGCCCAGAAGCGGCACGATGGCAAGCAGGATCGAGACGGCGCCGCGCAGGCCGACCCACGAGACGAACGCCGTCTCCTGACGCTGGAACTTGAAAGGGATGAGGCAGAGCCAGACCGCGATCGGCCGCGCGACGAAGGTGAGAAAAAGCGCCAGCAGCACGGCCGGAATGGCAATCGCGCCGAACTGAGAGGGCGTGGCGAGCAGGCCGAGAAGCAGGAACATCACTATCTGCGCGAGCCAGGTCATGCCCTCCTGAAAGGGCCGGAAAGCGGGCGCTGCCTTGACGTCGCGGTTGCCGGCGTAGAGCCCCGCCACATAGACGGCAAGGAAGCCGCTGCCGCCGACCGCGCCCGTCACCGAGAAGATCAGGAGCGCCAGCGCCATGACGAAGATCGGGATCAGCCCGCGCTCCATCCGGATCCGGTTGACGAGCCCGACGATCATCATGCCGCCGAGCAGGCCCGCCACGATGCCGAGGCCCATCTGCAGCACGAAGTCCGCAAAGATCGACGCGTCGAACGCCTCGAGGCCCGAGCCCGCCACGATCATCTCGACGAGAGCGACGGTGAGGAAGATCGCCATCGGATCGTTCGACCCGGACTCGATTTCGAGCGTCGAGCGCACCTTGTCGCGAATGCGCACCCCGCCGATGCGCAGCAGGAAGAACACCGCTGCCGCATCCGTCGAGCCGACGATCGCGCCCAGCAGAAAGGCCTCGAGCCAGGGCAGGCCGAGTAAGTAGTGCGCCGCCACGCCGAAGACGAGCGTCGTCAGGATGACGCCGAAAGTGGCGAGCGTGATCGCAGGCGCGGCCGCCTGCCTGAAGGCCTGGATCGACGTGCCGAAACCGGAATCGAACAGGATCACCGCAAGCGCGATCGAGCCGATGTAATAGGCCATCGAGGCATTGTCGAACTGGATGCCGAGGCCGTCGACGCCGGCCAGAAGGCCGATGCCGAGAAAGACGAGAAGCAGGGGGGCGCCGAAGCGGTAGGCAAGCAGGCTCGAGAAGGACGCGACCAGGACGAGGACCGTCCCGACGAGGGTTATGAGATAGACCCCTTCGATCATGCTGCGTCGTTATCCCCTTCGATCGCGGCTTGTTCTTCCTGTTTCCGTCCGAGACCAGATGCGGCCCTTCCGCCCGGTTGCGTCGGGGCGGACATCGCGTCGGTCACGGGCTGCTGTGGTGAGCGTCGGTGGCAACTCGATGGCAGGCGCTGCTGCCTGGGCTCAATATAGAAAAGAAAACGCCCGGTTGAACCGGGCGTCGTCGTTTTTGCCTGTCCGCGCGAGCGTCAGATCAGCTTGCCGAAGGCGACCGCCGTGTCCGACATGCGGTTCGAGAAGCCCCACTCATTGTCGTACCAGGTCAGGATGCGGCAGAAGCGGCCTTCCATGACCTTGGTCTGGTCCATGTGGAACACCGAGGAATGCGGATTGTGGTTGAAGTCGATCGAGACGAGCGGTTCGTCGGTGTAGCCGAGGATGCCCTTGAGCTTGCCGTCGGCAGCCGACCGGATCGCGTCGTTGATCTCCTGCACGCTCGTGTCGCGCGACGCCTCGAAGGTGAGGTCGACGACCGAGACGTTCGGCGTCGGCACGCGGATGGCGACGCCGTCGAGACGACCTTTCAGCTCCGGCAGCACCAGGCCGACGGCCTTTGCAGCACCCGTCGAGGTCGGGATCATCGAAAGAGCGGCCGCGCGGGCGCGGTAGAGATCCTTGTGCATGGTGTCCAGCGTCGGCTGGTCGCCCGTGTACGAGTGGATCGTCGTCATGAAGCCCTTGGCGATGCCGATCGTGTCGTTCAGCACCTTGGCGACGGGCGCCAGGCAGTTGGTCGTGCACGACGCGTTCGAGATGACTAGGTGGTCCTTCGACAGCTTGTCGTGGTTGACGCCGTAGACGACGGTCAGGTCCGCGCCGTCGGCGGGCGCAGAAACGATGACGCGCTTGGCGCCGGCTTCAAGATGCAGAGCCGCCTTGTCACGCGCGGTGAAGATGCCCGTGCATTCCAGCGCGATGTCGACGCCATCTTCCTTCCACGGCAGCTCGGCCGGGTTGCGCACGGCGTGCACCTTGATCGGCCCGCGGCCGACATTGATCGTGCTGCCTTCGACCGTGACCGTGGCCGGGAAACGGCCATGGACCGAATCGTAGCGCAAAAGGTGCGCGTTGGTTTCGACCGGGCCGAGATCGTTGATCGCCACGACCTCGATGTCGGTGCGGCCCGATTCCACGATGGCGCGAAGAACGTTGCGCCCGATGCGGCCGAAGCCGTTGATTGCCACTCTCACCGTCATGTTTCCTACCTCGCTTGTGCGGCGCCTGCCTCGCGGCGGCGCCGATCTGGTTGGACCGGGCCCGTCAAGCCTTGAGCTTGGCGAGCGCAGCATTGACCGCCGCTTCCGCCGTGATGCCGAAATGCTTGTAGAGCTCCTCGTAAGGCCCGCTCGCCCCGAAGCTCGACATGCCGATGAAGATGCCGTCGGAACCGATCAGCGCATCCCAGCCCTGGCGCACGCCGGCCTCGATGGCGATCTTCACGCCCGCATCGCCGATGATCGCCTTGCGGTAATCCGCGTCCTGGTCGAGAAAGAGATCCATGCACGGCACCGAGACGACGCGCGTCGCGTGGCCGCGCTTCTCGAGATCGGCGCGCGCCTGGATGGCGATCTCGATCTCCGAGCCGGTGGCGAAGATCGTCACGACCGCGTCGTCGGAGGCGGGAGCGAGCTCGTAGGCGCCAAGCGCCGAGAGGTTTTCCTCGACATGCTCGGTGCGCACCGTCGGCAGGTTCTGGCGGGTCAGCGCCAGCGTGGATGGCGTGCGCTCGCTCTTCAGCGCCACCTGCCAGCACTCGGCAGCTTCCACCGCATCGGCGGGACGCATCACGTAATGGTTCGGGATCGAGCGCAGCGCGGCCAGATGCTCGACCGGCTGGTGCGTCGGGCCGTCTTCGCCGAGACCGATCGAATCATGCGTCATGACGAAGATCGAGCGGATGCCCATCAGCGAGGCGAGACGCATCGCCGGGCGCGCATAGTCGGAGAACACGAGGAACGTGCCGCCATAGGGGATCAGACCGCCATGCAGCGCGATGCCGTTCATGGCAGCCGCCATGCCGTGCTCGCGGATTCCGTAATGGATGTAGCGGCCGCCATAGTTGGACGCCGACATCGGCTTGGTCTGCGAGGTCTTGGTGTTGTTGGAGCCGGTCAGGTCGGCCGAGCCGCCGATCGTCTCGGGCACCACGGCATTGATGACCTCGAGGGCCATTTCCGACGACTTGCGCGTCGCGACCTTCGGCTTGTCGGACGCGAGCTTGCGCTTGTAGTCGTCGATGGTGGAGTCGAAGGCTTCCGGCAGCTGGCCGGAGATGCGCCGCTCGAATGCGCCGCGCTTGTCGGCGGGAGCAGCCGCGAGGCGCTTTTCCCATTCCTTGCGATCACGCGCCGAGCGCAGACCCGCCAGACGCCAGTCGTCGAGGATCTCCGAAGGCACCGTGAAGGCCTCCGCCGTCCAGCCCAGCGCCTTGCGCGTGCCGGCGATCTCTTCTGCGCCGAGCGGCGAGCCATGCGCCTTGTTGGTGCCGGCGCGCGTCGGGGCGCCGAAGCCGATCGTCGTCTTGCAGGCGATCAGCGTCGGGCGATCCGACTGGCGCGCCTTCTCGATCGCGGTCGCGATCGCCTCGGGGTCGTGCCCGTCCGCACGGATCGTCGCCCAGCCGGATGCCGCGAAGCGCGCGCATTGGTCGGTCGAGTCCGCCATCGAGATCGGGCCGTCGATCGAGATGTCGTTGTCGTCCCACAGAACGATCAGGCGGTTGAGCTTCAGGTGGCCGGCGAGCGAAATCGCCTCCTGGCTGATGCCTTCCATCAGGCAGCCGTCGCCGGCGAGCACATAGGTGTAGTGGTCGACGAGGTCGTTGCCGTATTCGGCGTTGAGCGCACGCTCGGCGATCGCCATGCCGACGGCGTTTGCGAGGCCCTGTCCGAGCGGGCCGGTCGTCGTCTCGATGCCGGCCGCATGGCCGTATTCGGGATGGCCTGCCGTGCGCGCGCCGAGCTGGCGGAACTTCTTGATCTCGTCGAGCGTGATGTCCTCGTAGCCGAGCAGATAGTGCAGCGAGTAGAGCAGCATCGAGCCATGGCCGGCCGACAGCACGAAGCGGTCCCGATCGGCCCAGTGCGGGTTCTTCGGATCGTGCTTCATGAAGCGCGTGTAGAGCACGGTCGCGATGTCGGCCGCGCCCATGGGCAGGCCGGGATGGCCGGAATTGGCCTTCTCCACGGCGTCCATGGAAAGGAAGCGGATCGCGTTCGCCATCCGGTCGTGTTTGTCGCGTGTGGTCATGATATCTCGCAAAGGGCCGGAGAAACGGTGCGCTGCCGAGCGTGCCGGCGCTGCCCCTGAAAAAGCCGCGCACACATAGCAGGTGCCACCTTCGAGTCAACAAATCAGCGGCTTTCGAGCCTTGGCCCAGAAGGCTCGCCGCGCATTGCCGGGGGATAGGCGGGGCGCTTTGTTGACGCAGCTTTCGCGCGCCGCCTAATCTTTGAGCCGTAACGCGTATGAATCTGGCCGATTCGCGCCTGGGACCGTCCGGTATGAGTGGTGAAGCGACGCTGAGGGAAGTGATCCAGCGCCTGGGCAAGGCCATCCAGGGGCTGGAGGATGCCGTGGGCGCGCGCCTGGAACGCGATCAGGATTACGTCGAGGCGGAAGCCGAGGTTCAGCGCATGAATGCCGACCGCGCCCGCCTTGCCCAGGAACTCGACACGTCCGAAGCCCGCTCCGAACGGCTCGAAGAGGCGAACCGCGAGGTCTCGCGGCGGCTGGTGACGGCGATGGAAACCATCCGCGCCGTCCTCGACCGGTAGAAGGAAGCCCGATGCCGCAAGTCACGGTCACGATCGACGGAAAGGCCTACCGCATGGCCTGCGAGGAAGGCCAGGAGGAGCACCTCCAGGAACTCGCCGGCCGCTTCGACGCCTATGTCGGCAGCCTGCGCGGTTCCTTCGGCGAGATTGGCGACCAGCGCCTGACCGTCATGGCGGGCATCATGGTGCTCGACGAACTGGCCGAACTGCAAAAGCGCGTCCGCGGCATGGAAAGCGAGATCCTGACGCTGCGCAAGACGCGCGACGATGCGCTGATCAAGGCCGACAAGAACGATGCCGCGCTGACGGGCGCGCTCTCGGGTCTCGCCGAGCGCATGGAGCGGCTGGCGACCCGCATCAGTTCCGGGCCGCAGGCCACCGAGGAGGCTTAGGCCTCCGGCCGCTCGAAATCGCCCGTCTCGGGGTTCATGGCCCACAGCTCGCCCGACGAGATGTCGAACCACGCGCCGTGCAGCGTCAGGCGTTCCTTGCGCTCGAGGATATCGACGCAGGGGAATGTGCGCAGGTTGGCGAGCGAATAGCGGATCGAGATGCGCTCCAGCGCCGTCTGGCGCTCGCCCGAGGTCATCATGGCATTTCCGGAGACGGCTTCCGCCGCGGGCGCCACCATGCCCATCCACTTGCCGATGAAATCGCCCGGCGAAAGCGGCTCGGCGGTCGGGTCGAGCGCGGCCTTGATGCCGCCGCAGCGGCCATGGCCGAGCACGACGATGTGCTTCACCTTGAGGCTCTGCACCGCGAATTCGAGCGCCGCCGAGGTCGAGTGATGCCCGCCGTCGGGCGCGTAGGGCGGCACGAGATTGGCGACGTTGCGCACGACGAAGAGCTCGCCCGGGCCGCAGTCGAAGATCGTTTCGGGCGCGGCGCGGGAATCGCAGCAGGCGATCACCATCGTTTCAGGCGTCTGTCCGTCACGGGCGAGCGACCGGTAGCGATCACGCTCCGTCTCGTAGCGGCCGGACATGAAGTTGCGGTAGCCCTCGAGGAGCCGGGGAGGCATGCTGTCCATGGCCTGCCGCATAGCGCGTCCCTGCGCGCCCTGCAATCGCCACGACTTCAAACCCGGATCGCGACCTCGATCCCGAAGGCGTCGCGCAGCGGCCGATCGGGAAAGCAGACGGTCTCGCCCCGCCCGTGCCGTTGCGCCACCAGCATCATCGCACAGGCATCGATGAAATCGTCGCGCCCGACGCGCGAGGCGAGCTTGCAGCCGAGGAAATCGCGACTGAAGCCATGCCGGACGAGCAGCGCCGCGCGCTCCGCGATGCCGTCTGGATTGACCGCACCCTTTATCTTTTTGGGCAAGCTCATCGCCTGCCCGCCATTGAGCCGCCAGAAGGCGAGTTCCGGATGCGATTCGATCACGCGCGCCCGCAAGTCCGGCCGTTCGCGCAGAGCGATGTCGATCTCGCGCACCTTTCCGAAGAGCCCGAAGGCCTGGATGGAGCAGCCGCGCGGCGGATCGGACGTGGCCTTGGCGATTTCGGAAGCGCGCCGGTGCGCCGCGATCCGCGCCGGCTCGTCGGCGAACGGTCCGCGCTCGGCATAGACCGCCGCGCGCGACGGGATGGAAAACACGCTCGACTGCCGAGCGCCCAGATGCGGCCGGATCAGGCTTTCCGGCCCGCGCCCGCCGTGGCCGACGCGCTCTGGCAGCCCGATCGGCATGTCGACCGCGATGATCGCATCCTCGGGCATTGCATCGATCATATCGTCGAATGTCGGGAAGACCGAGCACTGCGCCTCGGCCGCTCCGCCTTGCGAGAAGACCGCAATCCATCCCGCCGGACAGCCATCGACGCCGACGCGCATCAGGCGTCGGACAGGCGGTGCAGATCGATGGCCACCGACGGCGCCGTCAGGCAGTCGCGGTCGGCCTGCAGCGAAAGCTCGTCTGCGCCGCGTGCAACGGCGCGCTCGACGGCCTGCGCCACGCTGGCGCTCGCCTGTCGCATCGCCTGGACGCGGGTGTGCCCGGCCAGCACGCCGGCAAGATGCACCGCGGCGAAGAGGTCGCCGGTCCCGTGCGGCGGACGCTCCAGCCTGTCATGCGAGGCCAGCGCCGCGGCCTCGGCCGAAACCAGAAGATTGCCGATGCGACCGTCATGCTCGGCCGGCGCCGAGGTGACGATCGTCTCGCCTGGGCCCAGTCCGCGGGCGGCCGATACCAGATCGTCGATGCCGCCCAACGGTCGCCCGACCAGCCATTCCAGCTCATGCCGGTTCGGCGTCGCGATGTCGGCGATCGGAACCAGACGGTCGCCGATCGCCTCCGCGAGTTCCGGCCGCACATAGAGCCCGCCGCGATCGCCGATCACCGGATCGCAAAGGTAGATTGCCTGCGGGTTTTCCGCCTTAACCGCACCGACCAGAGCGGCGACGGCCTCGGCCTGTCCGGAATCGCCGAGATAGCCGGAGATGACCGCGCCCACCTCGCCAAGCCAGGTCGCGCGCGCCAGATCTGCAAGAAGCGCGGAAAAAGCCGAGGGATCGGGCACCATGCGGGTCGACGGCCCGTGGCCCGGATGCCAGGCAAGCGTCACGGTCGGCACGGCCCAGACCGGATGGCCGAGCGTCTCCAGCGCGAAGACGACAGCACGGTTGCCGACGCTGCCGCGAACGACATGGCTCGAGATCGCGATGACGGCCTGGGGCGGCCTCGGCACTGGCTCGTCCATGTCAGGTGTTCGGCACGACGTAGAAGATCAGCCAGCCGACGAGCAGCGCGAAGAAGACGAGCCCGGCGATGCGCCCGATGCGCGTTCCCCACACCTCGACCCAGTCGTCGTCCGGCGCGTCGGCGGCCGTCAGATGGTCGCGCGCGCGGCGCTTCATGCGCGCCGCCATCGTCGCTTCCGTCTCTTGGCCCACGCGGCGGATGATCCGCTGCGATTCCGCTTCGTCGGCCCTGCGCCGATCGGTCATCGCGCCACTCCCTGCAAACCGTTGGAAAACCATAGCGCCTTGCGCCGCACCCTGCCAATCGCTGCTGGCCTTGGAGCGAGAAATCGCTGTGCCGCCATCAATAGCCATTGCCGGATCGGTCCCTGCGATTATGATTAACAAATCATGAAGACGATCACCGTCGATATTCGCAGGGCCGAGCCGGAAGACGCCGACGCAATTGCGGGCGTCCACGAGGCCGCGTGGCGTGGCGCCTATAGCGGCATCATCCCGCACAAGGCGCTTACCGGCATGATCCAGCGCCGCGGCGGCGCCTGGTGGTCGCGGGCAATCAAGCGTGCTGCGTCCATCCTGGTCATCGACATGGGCGGCAAGGTCGTCGGCTATGCCACGCTCGGGCGCAACCGCGCGCGCGAGCTAAAGCAGGACGGCGAAATCTACGAACTCTACATCCGCCCCGAATATCAGGGCATCGGCCTCGGCACGCGGCTCTTCACCGCGGCGCGGGAGAAGCTTGCGGCCCACGGCCTCGACGGTCTGGTGATCTGGGCGCTGGAAGACAACCAGCCCGCAATCGCCTTCTACGAAGGTGCAGGCGGGCGCGACATCGCCGAAGGCGTCGAGGTCTTCGACGGTCAGGCCATCCGCAAGGTCGCCTTCGTCTGGAATTGAAGGTCGATTGAGCGTTGCGGCGCTGTCGCCTGTTGCGCAGCGCACAATTCCGCCCTATCCGCTTGCCTCCAGAAATCCCAACCGTTTTTCCGGAGGCGCCTTCATGCGCATCGACGCCATTTCCATCGGCAACAACCCGCCCCAGGACGTCAACGTCATCGTCGAGGTCCCCGTCGGCGGGCAGCCGATCAAGTACGAGATGGACAAGGAAGCCGGCACGCTCGTCGTCGATCGCTTCCTCTACACGCCGATGACCTATCCGGGGAATTACGGCTTCGTGCCGCACACGCTGTCGGAAGACGGCGACCCGATCGACGTGCTGATTTGCAACACGCGTGAACTGATGCCGGGATGCGTCATCAACGTCCGCCCGATCGGCGTGCTGGTCATGGAAGACAATGCCGGCAAGGACGAGAAGATCATCGCCGTCCCGTCGCCGCATCTGACACGCCGCTACGAAAAGGTCTCGAACTACACCGATCTGCCGGAGATCACGCTCCAGCAGATCGAGCACTTCTTCGAGCACTACAAGGATCTGGAACCCGGCAAGTGGGTCAAGATCAGCGGATGGCAGGGCGCCGACGTCGCAGGCCAGATGATCGTGGAAGCCATCGAGCGGGCCCGGACCGCCAAGAAGGCCTGATCAGCCGGACACGGTCGCAGGCAGGGGCACCGACCCCTCGTCGACCACCGGCTCGTCCTTTCCGCAGATGAAGTCGCGGGCCCGCTCGTCGGCGATGGTCCGCGCCCTGTCATTGTGTCCCGGATTGCTGGTCGCAACCACGTAGCCGACCGCGCAGCCCGAGCGATCGGCGATCTGCCCGACCTTTTCGACGACCAACACCTCGATATTGCTGTCGGGCGCCCCATGATCGCTCACGAACCAGCGATGGATGGTCGCGAAGGGGATTTCGAGCGCGCCAGCCTTGGCGATCCGCCATTCGATACGCGGGCCTGTAGAGTTGAACGCCGCGAAGCTTTCCCAGGCCGGCGCGAGATCGCCTTCCGGCGGCATCCCGTAGAATACGGATTCGCGGGCGTCGGCGTAGGAGACGAGGACCGGATAGCCGCGCCAGCCCGAGCAGACGAGGTTGATCCAGTCGCCGCCATCATCGGGCTCCACGGCCGAAAACGGCGCGCAGCCCTCCTCGAGGTCGATGTCGGTGTAGGCGCTGTAGATCTCCTGCGCATGAGCCGGCGCCGCCAGCACCAGCCCGGCCATCAATGCGATCAGCCCAGCCTTCATTGCTTGTCCTCCTTCAGCGCAGCATGACGCCCGCGCCGCGCATCTCGTCCGTCATGGCGGCGAGCGAGCCGCCGAGGTCGATCGCGCGGCAAGCATCCATCACGACAGTGGCACGAAAACCGAGGCGCGCCGCGTCGAGCGCCGAATAGGCGACGCAGAAATCCGTCGCGAGGCCGACAAAGGTCACCTCGACGGTGCCTCGGTCCTTGAGATAGCCGCCGAGACCCGTTGGCGTCCGGCGATCGTTCTCGAAGAAGGCGGAATAGGAATCGATCTCGGCGCGGAAGCCTTTTCGCACGACGAGTTCGGCGCGGGTCCACTCGAGCGCGGGATGGAACGCGGCGCCCTCGGTTCCTTGAACGCAATGATCCGGCCACAGCGTCTGCGTTCCGTACGGCATCTCGACCGTCTCGAACGGAGCCTTGGCCGCATGCTGAGAGGCGAAGCTCTTGTGATCGGCCGGGTGCCAGTCCTGCGTGAGTATCACATGCGGCGCATCTGCAATCATGCGGTTGACCAGAGGCACGATCTCGTCGCCGCCGGAAACGGCGAGCCGTCCGCCGGGACAGAAATCGTTCTGGACGTCGATCACGATGAGGGCGGTGTCGGCCATGAAATGCTCTCCGGGTCAGGTGGGCGGAGCCTTGCCGCAATCGCCCGCCTTTGCAAGCGCGAGAGGGGCTGCGTCGGGGCGGCCGCTTGACGCCGCCCCCGTTCTGCCGCCAAAAGCCGGCAAGACCAGTCAATGAGGACCGCCGGGGCGGCGGATCGGAATTCCATCGTGAGCGAGACAATCCCGAGCGCGGACCATCAGGTCTATGTGAAGCCGGACAATGTGCACGCCGAGACCGTCGTCTCGGTCGAGCACTACACCGACCGGCTGTTCTCCTTCCGCATCACCCGCCCGCAATCCTTCCGCTTCCGCTCCGGCGAGTTCGTGATGATCGGCCTGCCCAATGCGGCCAAGCCCGTCTTCCGCGCCTACTCCGTTGCCAGCCCCGCCTGGGACGAGGAGCTTGAGTTCTATTCGATCAAGGTGCCGGACGGTCCCCTGACCCAGCACCTCCAGAAGATCAGGCCCGGCGACACGGTGCTGATGCGCCCGAAGCCGACCGGCACGCTGGTGGTCGACGCGCTGACGCCGGCCAGGCGCCTCTGGATGATCGCGACCGGCACCGGCTTCGCTCCCTTTGCTAGCCTGCTGCGCGACCCCGAGACCTGGGAGAAGTTCGAGGAAGTCGTCGTCACCAACACCTGCCGCGAGGCAGGCGAGCTCGCCTACGGCACGAAGATCGTTCGTGATCTTGAGGCCGATCCGCTGATCGGAGAGCTGGTCATCGGCCGCCTCCGATACATCGCGACCACGACGCGCGAGGAGACGTCGGCCATGGGCCGCATCACCACGCTGATCGAGACCGGCAAGCTCTTCGAAATGGCCAGCTGCGCGCCGTTTTCGGCCGACACCGACCGGATCATGATCTGCGGTTCGCTCGACATGATCCGCGACGTCAAGGCGCTGGTGGAAAAGGCCGGCCTCGTGGAAGGCTCCAACAGCCAGCCGGCCGATTTCGTCGTCGAACGCGCCTTCGTCGGCTGATCAGGCGAAAAGCGCGCGGTCGCGTTCGACCGTCTTGCCGATGAAGCTCGACACGGCCTGGATGCGCCCGAGCCCGCGCACGGATTCGTGGAACACGATCCAGTAGGCCCGCCGGATCGGTGCGAACCCGTCGAGCTGGACCAGCTCGTTGCGTCCGCGGGCGATGTAGGAATGGAGGATGCCGATGCCGGCACCCGCCTGTACCGCCGCCACCTGGCCGAGTGCGGACGACACCATCACCTTCGCCTCCCACTCGGGTGCGATCTCGGCGGCATAGTCGAGGCTGGGGCTGATGACGAGGTCGGGCACGTAGCCGACAAGGCGGTGGCGCTTCAGGTCGGCAGGCCCAGCCGGCGTGCCGTGTTCATCGAGATAGGCGCGCGAGGCAAACAGCGACAGCGTGTAGTCGACGAGCTTGGCGGCAACGAGCCGGCCTTCGGTCGGCCGTTCCATGGTGATCGCGATGTCCGCCTCGCGCCGCGACAGCGAGAAGGAGCGCGGCACCGGCACGAGCTGGATCGCAAGGTCGGGATGCAGCGCGGACAGTTCGCCCAGCCGCGGCGCCAGATAGTCGACGCCGAACCCGTCCGGCGCCCCGATCCGGACCGTCCCGGCCACCACCTGATCCTCGCCCGCGATCTCTGCACGCGCGGCGATGATCTCGGTCTCCATCCGCTCGGCGATCGCAAGAAACCGCTCGCCCTCGGGTGTCAGTTCAGAGCCGGTCGTCTGGCGGCGGAAGAGCTTGGTTGAGAGCGCGGCTTCGAGCGCCGCGACCCGCCGCGACACGGTCGCGTGGTTGATGCCGAGCCTGCGTGCGGCGCCCAGGATCTGCCCGGCCCGCGCCACGGCCAGGAATATGCGCGCATCGTCCCAGTTCATCGGCATCCCTCCCCGCGCCGGACCCTATTTGCACATATTGATGCACGCAAGCCGACGCCATACGATTTTCGCACAGCCGTTGCGGAACGTCGCGCATTGCATCAGGCCGCCTCCACGAGGAATATGCGCCCAATCAAAATCAGGGAGAGACCCATGGTCGAGGTCGGACATTTTATCGGCGGCAAGCGCGTCGCCGGCACGAGCGGACGCAAGCAGGACATCATGCAGCCGATGGACGGCTCGGTGCGCGGCACGGTCGCGCTCGCCTCGAAGGACGAACTGCGCGCTGCCGTCGAGAACGCCAAGGCCGCGCAGCCGGCATGGGCCGCGACCAACCCGCAGCGCCGTGTCCGCGTTCTGATGAAGTTCCTCGACCTCGTCCACCGCGAATATGACGAGCTCGCCGAGACGCTCGCCCGCGAGCACGGCAAGACCATCGCCGACGCCAAGGGCGACATCCAGCGCGGCCTGGAAGTCATCGAGGTGTGCATTGGCGCCCCGCACATGATGAAGGGCGAGTTCACCGACGGCGCCGGCCCCGGCATCGATGTCTATTCCATGCGCCAACCGCTCGGCGTGGTTGCGGGCATCACGCCCTTCAACTTCCCGGCCATGATCCCGCTCTGGAAGATCGGCCCGGCGCTCGCCTGCGGCAACGCCTTCATCCTGAAGCCGTCGGAGCGCGATCCGTCTGTGCCGATGCGCATCGCCGAACTCTTCATCGAGGCGGGCCTGCCGGCCGGCATCCTCAACGTCGTCAACGGCGACAAGGAAGTCGTCGACGCGATTCTCGACGATCCGGACGTCAAGGCCGTGGGCTTCGTCGGCTCCACCCCGATCGCGCAGTACATCTACTCGCGCGCCACCGCCAACGGGAAGCGCGCGCAGTGCTTCGGCGGCGCCAAGAACCACATGATCATCATGCCCGACGCCGACATGGACCAGACGGTCGACGCGCTGATCGGCGCCGGCTACGGCTCGGCCGGCGAGCGCTGCATGGCGATCTCGGTCGCCGTGCCGGTGGGCAAGGACACCGCCGATCGCCTGATCGAACGCCTGATCCCGCGCGTCGAAAGCCTTAAAGTCGGCCCCTCCACCGACAGCTCCGCCGATTTCGGCCCGCTCGTCACTGCGGAAGCGCTGGCCCGCGTCAAGAACTACGTCGATATCGGCGTGAAGGAAGGCGCCAAGCTCGTGGTCGACGGCCGCAACTTCTCCATGCAGGGCTACGAGAACGGCTACTATATGGGCGGCTGCCTGTTCGATGACGTGAAGCCGGACATGCGCGTCTACAAGGAAGAGATCTTCGGCCCCGTCCTGTCGGTCGTGCGCGCCAACACCTACGAGGACGCGCTGAAACTGCCGAACGAGCACGAATACGGCAACGGCGTCGCGATCTTCACCCGTGATGGCGACGCGGCCCGCGATTTTGCCAGCCGCGTCCAGGTGGGCATGGTCGGCGTCAACGTGCCGATCCCGGTGCCGATCGCCTACTACACCTTTGGCGGCTGGAAAGGTTCGGGCTTCGGTGACCTGAACCAGCACGGGTCGGACGCCTTCCGCTTCTATACCAAGACCAAGACGGTTACCTCGCGCTGGCCGTCCGGCGTCAAGGATGGTGCGGAATTCGTCATCCCGACGATGAACTGACGCCGCATAGGCAGAATCTGCCTAGACGATCAAGAGCCCTCCGCACCCGGAGGGCTTTTTTCGTTCACGAGACAAGTCACTGAAAAATATTGATATATCTCAAATCGTAATCTTTTGTAAAGAATTCGTGATGGAACGGCAGTGCCGACCTCTCGCTTATCGGTCCAACACGGGCGGCATGCCCGACCAGGAACCGCCCAGGAGAGATTTCCATGGCACGCAAGGCACTCACACTCGCCGCAGTCGCAGGCGCCCTCGCCTTCAGCGCAATGCCGGCTTCCACCAATTCCGAGGTTCCCGCCTCGTCCGCTCAGAACGCGCTGCCGATCGCCGCGCAGGCAAACATGGCCGCCATGAATGTCTGTGGGGACCGCGAACGTCTCGTGAGCGAACTGCAGCAGCATTTCAACGAGGAGGTCACGGCCGTTGGCCTCGTCGACCAGAATGCGATGGTCGAGATCTTTGCCTCCGAGACCGGCTCCTGGACCATCATCGCAACCGGCACGGACGGCGTCAGCTGCATCTTGTCGGCAGGCGAAGGCTTCGAAGGCTCGGGCAAGGTGCCCGGCGTGGACGCCTGAACTAGAATTACCCTGCGCCTCCAGCAGAAGGTGAAAAGCGTCGGCTCCCCCTGGCCGGCGCTTTTCGCTTGTGCGGGCTCGACCACGATCCGGCTTTGCGGCATGAAGAAGCGTCCTGCGGAGCCGCTTCGTGTCCGGAACCCCCCTTGATGTCCTGATCGTCGGTGCCGGCATCGTCGGCATCGCTTCGGCAGCGCTGCTGAGCGAGGCAGGCCACCGCGTCACCCTCATCGACAGGTCGGGCATCTGCGAGGAAACGAGCTCCGGCAACGCCGCCGCCTTCGCGTTTTCCGATATCCTGCCGCTCGCCCAGAAGGGCATGATGCGCCAAGTGCCGCGCTGGCTGGCCGATCCGCTCGGGCCGCTGACGATCAGGCCGTCCTATCTGCCGACGCTGGCGCCCTGGCTTCTGCGCTTCTGGCGCGCATCGCGACCCTCGCAGCGCACGGCGAGCCTCGCCGCGCAGGCAGGCCTCATGCGCCTTGCCGAGGCGGAGTGGATGGCGCTGATGCAGCGCTCCGGCACGCAGCACATGCTGCGCGAGGATGGCTGCCTCGAACTCTATGAGAGCGAGGCCGAGTGGCAGGCGTCGCTTCCCGGCTGGGCGGAGCGCGAGCGCCTCGGCATCGTCTTTGGCCATGTCCGCGGCGGCGAGCTTGCAAGTCTCCAGCCCGGCCTCTCGCCGCGCTTCGTCGCGGGCACCTTCGTGCCTGGCTGGAAGACCGTCTCCGACCCCAAGTCCCTCGGCAAGGCCATCGCCGAGCATGCGATGCGCTGCGGCGCGCGCTTCGAGACCGGCCGCGTCATGTCGGTCTCGGCCGGCGGCGCGAAAGTCCGGCTCGACCTCGACGGCGGCCGCAGCCTCGAAGCGCAATCGCTGCTGATTGCCGCCGGTGCCTGGTCGCACCGGCTTGCAGCCCAGCTCGGCGACCGCATCCCGCTCGAAACCGAGCGCGGCTACAACACCACGCTGCCGGCGAGCGCCTTCGACCTGAAGCGCCAGCTCGTCTTTTCCCGCCATGGCTTCGTCGTCACGCCGCTCCAAGGCGCGATCCGCGTCGGCGGGGCGGTGGAACTGGCGGGCCTAGAGGCGCCGCCGGATTATCGCCGCGCCGAAGCCATGCTCGAAAAGACGAGGGATTTCCTGCCGGGCCTCGACGCATCCGGCGGGCGCCAATGGATGGGCTACCGCCCGTCGCTGCCCGATTCGCTGCCCGTCATCGCGCGCGCCTCGCGCCACGCCAACATCGTCTACGCCTTCGGCCACGGCCATCTCGGCCTGACCCAGGCCGCCGCCACCGCAAGGCTCGTCCGCGAACTTTTCGCCGGCGAGCCCCCGTCGCTCGATCTCACTCCCTTCAGCGCCACGAGGTTCTGACGTCCCATGTCCCGCCATTCCTTCTTCATCCTCGATGGCCACACCTGCGGCAATCCAGTCCGGCTCGTCGCCGGCGGCGGACCGCAGCTCAAGGGCGCGACCATGATGGAGCGCCGCGCCCATTTCATCGAGGAATATGACTGGATCCGCACCGGCCTGATGTTCGAGCCTCGCGGCCACGACATGATGTCGGGCGCGATCCTCTATCCGCCCACGCGCGAGGATTGCGATGTCGGCGTGCTCTACATCGAAACCACCGGCTGCCTGCCGATGTGCGGCCACGGCACGATCGGCACCGTTACCATGGCGATCGAACACGGCCTCGTCCGCCCGAAGACACCGGGCGTGCTGCGCCTCGACACGCCGGCCGGGCTGGTGATCGCCGAATACCGGCAGGAAGGCGAATATGTCGAGGAGGTGAAGCTCACCAACATCCCCTCCTTCCTCTTCGCGACCGATCTGGAGATCGACTGCCCTGGCCTCGGGACAATCAGCGTCGACGTTGCCTATGGCGGCAATTTCTACGCGATCGTCGAGCCGCAGGAGAACTATCGCGACCTCGCCGACCATCCGCTCTCCGACATCGTCGGCTGGTCGCCCGTCCTGCGCCAGCGTCTCAACGAGCGCTACGCCTTCGTGCACCCGACCAATCCGGCGATCGACCGGCTGACGCATATCCTCTGGACCGGCGAAGCGAAGACGGAAGGGGCGGACGCCCGCAACGCCGTCTTCTACGGCGACCGCGCCATCGACCGCTCGCCCTGCGGCACCGGCACGTCGGCACGCATGGCGCAGCTGCACGCCAAGGGCAGACTCGCGACCGGACAGTCCTTCGTCCATGAATCGGTGATCGGTTCGCTGTTCAAGGGCAGGGTCGAGGCGGAGACGACGCTCGGCGACAAGCCCGCCATCGTGCCCTCAATCGCCGGCTGGGCGCGCCTCACCGGCATCAACACGATCTTCATCGATGACCGCGATCCCTACGCCAGGGGCTTTTCGGTTCTCTGAGCGCATATAACAGCGTTCCCGCCGGGGCTATTGCTGCATTGCAGCATCGGGGGCAGTATCGACCGATGTACGCGTGAACGGAGCATCGCCTTGAAGATCAAGAAAATCCTCGTCGCCAACCGCTCCGAAATCGCCATCCGCGTGTTTCGGGCGGCCAACGAGCTCGGCATCCGCACCGTCGCCATTTGGGCCGAAGAGGACAAGTACTCGCTTCACCGCTTCAAGGCGGACGAGAGCTACCAAGTCGGCCGTGGCCCGCATCTGGCCAGGGACATGGGCCCCATCGAAAGCTATCTGTCGATCGAGGAGGTTATCCGCGTCGCCAAGAGCTCCGGCGCCGACGCGATCCATCCGGGCTACGGCCTCTTGTCAGAAAGCCCCGAATTCGCCGATGCCTGTGCCGAGGCCGGCATCATCTTCATCGGCCCCAGGCCCGACACCATGCGCCGCCTCGGCAACAAGGTGGCCGCCCGCAACCTTGCGATCGAGATCGGCGTGCCTGTGGTGCCCGCAACCGATCCGCTGCCAGACGATGCCGCCGAGATCGAGCGGCTGGCAGCCGAGATCGGCTACCCCGTGATGCTCAAGGCGTCCTGGGGCGGCGGCGGCCGCGGCATGCGCGCGATCCGCTCCGAAAAGGACCTTCTCCGCGAGGTGACCGAGGCCAAGCGCGAGGCGAAGGCCGCTTTCGGCAAAGACGAAGTCTATCTCGAAAAGCTCGTCGAGCGCGCGCGCCACGTGGAAGTGCAGGTGCTGGGCGACACGCACGGCAATACCGTCCACCTCTTCGAGCGCGACTGCTCGATCCAGCGGCGCAACCAGAAAGTCGTGGAGCGCGCGCCGGCACCCTATCTCGACGACGCCCGCCGCGCCGAGCTCGCGGCGCACGCGCTGAAGATCGCCGACGCCACCAACTATGTCGGCGCCGGCACGGTCGAGTTCCTGATGGATGCCGACACGGGCGCCTTCTATTTCATCGAGGTCAATCCGCGCATCCAGGTCGAGCACACGGTCACCGAGGAGGTAACCGGCGTCGACATCGTCAAGGCGCAGATCCGAATCCTCGAAGGCGCGGCGATCGGAACGCCGGAATCGGGCGTTCCCGCGCAGGAAAATATCTGGCTCAACGGCCACGCACTCCAGTGCCGCATCACGACCGAAGACCCGGAGCAGAACTTCATCCCGGATTACGGCCGCATCACCGCCTATCGCGGCGCGACTGGCTTCGGCATCCGCCTCGACGGCGGCACGGCCTATTCGGGCGCGGTCATCACGCGCTTCTACGATCCGCTTCTTGAAAAGGTGACGGCCTGGTCGCCGACGGCGGAAGAGACGATCGCGCGCATGGACCGCGCGCTGCGCGAATTCCGCATCCGCGGCGTCGCGACGAACCTCACCTTCCTCGAAGCGATCATCAGCCACCCGAGCTTCCGCGACAATAGCTACACGACCCGCTTCATCGACACGACGCCGGAGCTGTTCACGCAGGTGAAGCGCCGGGACCGCGCCACCAAGCTCCTGAACTACCTCGCCGACGTATCGGTCAATGGCCATCCCGAAGCGCGCGGCCGCGCCATGCCCAAGGCCGACGCCGCCGCCCCGCGCGTGCCGTGGATGGACAAGCCCGTCGTCGACGGCACGAAGCAGCGCCTCGACCGTGACGGGCCGGACAAGTTCGCGGCCTGGATGCGCGCCGAGACGAAGGTGCTCGTCACCGACACCACCATGCGCGACGCGCACCAATCCCTGCTTGCGACCCGCATGCGCACCTACGATATCGCCCGCGTGGCCGGCGCCTATGCCCGCGCGCTGCCGGACCTGCTGTCGCTCGAATGCTGGGGCGGCGCCACCTTTGACGTCTCCATGCGCTTCCTGACGGAAGACCCGTGGGAGCGACTGGCGCTGGTGCGCGAAGGCGCGCCCAACATCCTCCTGCAGATGCTGCTGCGCGGGGCCAACGGCGTCGGCTACACCAACTATCCCGACAATGTCGTGCGCCACTTCGTCAAGCAGGCGGCGGCCGGCGGCATCGATCTCTTCCGAGTGTTCGACTGTCTCAATTGGGTCGAGAACATGCGCGTGTCGATGGATGCGGTCGCGTCGGAGGGCAAGCTCTGCGAGGCGGCGATCTGCTACACGGGCGACATCCTCGATCCGGCGCGCGCCAAGTACGATCTGAAATACTATGTCGGCCTGGCGGGCGAGCTTGAGCGCGCCGGCGCCCACATCATCGCCGTCAAGGACATGGCGGGCCTTCTGAAACCCGCCACAGCCCGCGCGCTCTTCAAGGCGCTGCGCGAAGCAACCGACCTGCCGATCCACTTCCACACGCATGATACGAGCGGCATCGCGGCAGCCACCATCCTCGCCGCCGTCGACAGCGGCGTCGATGCCATCGACGCGGCGATGGATGCGTTCTCCGGCAACACCTCGCAGCCCTGCCTCGGCTCGATCGTCGAGGCGCTGAAAGGCTCGGAGCGCGATCCCGGCCTCGATCCGGAAGCGATCCGCCGCATCTCCTTCTACTGGGAGGCCGTACGCAACCAGTACGCCGCCTTCGAAAGCGACCTGAAGGGCCCCGCCTCCGAGGTCTACCTGCACGAAATGCCCGGCGGCCAGTTCACCAACCTCAAGGAACAGGCTCGCTCGCTCGGACTGGAGTCGCGCTGGCACGAGGTGGCGCAGGCCTACCACGACGCCAACCTGATGTTCGGCGACATCGTCAAGGTGACGCCCTCCTCCAAGGTCGTCGGCGACATGGCGCTGATGATGGTGAGCCAGGATCTTTCGGTCGCAGACGTCGAGAACCCGGCGCGCGACATCGCTTTCCCGGACTCCGTCGTCTCGATGCTGCGCGGCGATCTCGGTCAGTCGCCGGGCGGCTGGCCGCAGGGCCTGCAGAAGAAGGCGCTGAAGGGCGAGCAGCCGATCACGCAGCGCCCCGGCGCGCTCCTGCCCGACGCCGACCTTGCCGCCGACCGCAAGCAGCTTGAGGAAAAGCTCGGCCGCGAGGTGAGCGAGTTCGAGTTCGCCTCCTGGCTCATGTATCCGAAGGTCTTTTCCGATTTCGTCGCGGCAAGCGAGGAATACGGCCCCGTCAGCGTCCTGCCGACGCCGGTCTATTTCTACGGCATGAAGGCCGAGGACGAGGTGCTGGTCGATATCGAGCGCGGCAAGACGCTGGTGATCCGCTGCCTTGCCATCGGCGAGACCGACGACAAGGGCATGGTCACGGTCTTCTTCGAGCTCAACGGCCAGCCGCGCCGCGTGAAGGTGCCGAACCGCACCCATGGCGCAGGCGCCGCCAAGGCGCGTCGCAAGGCCGATGCCGGCAACGATGCCCATGTCGGCGCGCCGATGCCGGGCGTCGTCTCCACGCTCGCCGTCAGCGCCGGCCAGAAGGTGTCTGCCGGCGACGTGCTGCTGTCGATCGAGGCGATGAAGATGGAGACCGCGCTCCACGCCGAGCGCGACGGCCACATCGCGGAGGTTCTGGTAGGCACCGGTGACCAGATCGACGCCAAGGACCTGCTCGTCGTCTACGCGGCCTGAGGGAAAAGGCCCGGCAGGTTTCCCCGCCGGGCGAGGCTGCCTATCGGCTCAGGTAGGACTTGTAGACGTAGCCGCGCGTGCCTTCGTGCAGAACCTCGCAGAAATGCACGCAGTCGCTCGTGGCCTGCACGGCGGCGTTGGCCGGCAGCACGCGGATGACGCCGGAATCGTTGGACGGGCCGGTGCGCAGATTGACGAAGGCGTTGATTCTGGCCGGGCTCATGCCCGATGGGATCGAAGCGGTGGTCTCCGAAGACACCTCGGCCGCAGCGATGTCGTCCTCGACCGGGATCGTCTCGGCCGTCGTCTCGAACGGGCCGGAAGACCCCTCCTCGACGAGCGCGACTTCGAGGGCCTGAACGTCCTCCTCGTCTTCGGCGATGGCAACCTGCGCGAGATCGGCGATGTCGAGATCGGCCGGCATCGCCTCGGCTGCGACGGGCTCGGCGTTCATCCGTGCCGCGGCCGCGATCGCCGGGTCGACGGGACGCTCGACGCTTCCGGTCGTGATCGGCGACGGGCTCGAGGCCGGAAAGGCCGACGCCATGGCTTCGGCAGCGTTTGCGACAGTCTCGATGACAGGCTCGGCGCGCGATGCAACGGCATCAGGCGCTGCTGGCTCGACAACGGCGGTTGTGACCGGGGCGGCATCCTGCGTGGCCAGAGCGAGCGTCGGCTCGTCACGGGTCGCGTCGATGGCAGCGACGGCAGAGAGGCCGACCGCAAGCGCGATGACGGCGGGGATGGCGAGCAGCCGCGGGTTCTGTCGGGCCTGGTCGAGCGCCAGCCTGCTCCGCTCGGTGAACGACTTGCGGGGCGGCCTCGGGATGACGACAGGTCTTTCGATTTCGATAGGGTGCATTGTCGGGGATCTCCACGCGATACATCATGATCGAGATCGGCAACGCAGCGCAGGCGACGTCCCCGCCAGCCAGCGAAACCTTTCTGTAAACCGCCCGGACCCCATTTCCGAGCCTTTGCTTGAAAGGGAAATGTGGCGGCCTTGCGTCATAAGTCCAGACTCTGCGCTGCTGAACAGAGACCGAACGAGATTGCGGCTTGACGTTATCTTAAATCGATTTAAGTAACGATCCTCTTCTCTCTGGCACAACCGTCATGCCCATCGAACCTTCTCCGTCCGCCGCCCGGCGTGCCGTCGCCGCCGCCTTCTTCGTCAACGGCTTTCTCGTCGGAAGCTGGGCGCCGCAGATCCCGCAGCTCATGCAGCGCCTTGCGCTGACGGAAACGGTGCTCGGGCTCCTGATCCTCGCCTTCGGCCTCGGCGCCGTAATCGCGATGCCGCTGGCGGGCATGGCGATGGCGCGTCGAGGATCGCGCATCGTGATGTGGATCTGCGGCTTTCTTGCCTGCCTCGCTCTGCCCCTCGTCGTGCTGACGCCCGGCATCGTCCCTGCAGCGATCGCGCTCGTGGCCTTCGGCGCGCTTCTCGGCGGAATGGACGTCGCGATGAACGCCAACGCCGTCGCGGTCGAAAAGCGGCTCGGCCGGGCGATCATGTCGTCCTCGCACGGCTTCTGGAGCCTCGGCGGCTTTGCCGGCGGCGGCATCGGAAGCTTCGCCGTCGCATCCTACGGGGCCGTCCCGCACGCAATCGCGGCTGCACTTGTGGCCTTTCTCATCTGGGCCGTCGCGGCGCGCTTCGTCGCCGGCGGCGACCGGCAGCAGCCGGGTGCGGACGGCCACCGCTTCGCCCTGCCGCGCCAGCCTGCGATCTACCTCGTCGGGCTGATCGCGCTGTGCGCCATGATCCCCGAAGGCGCCATCCTCGACTGGGGCGCCGTCTACCTGCAGCAGGAACGCGGCGCGGGCATCGCGACCGCAGGCCTCGCCTTTGCTGCCTTCTCCGCGACCATGGCCGTGATGCGCTTTACCGGCGACCACATCCGCAACCGCCTCGGCGCGGTCATGACGTTGCGCATGTCCGGCCTCGTCGCCGCGACAGGCCTGCTGGTGGCCGCACTCGCCCCTGTGCCCGAGCTGGCTATCGCCGCCTTCGCCTTTGCCGGCCTCGGCATCGCCAACATGGTGCCGATCGCGTTTTCGGCCGCCGGCAACCAGCCGGGCCTGAGCGCGGCGACCGGCATGGCGACGGCCACGACCATGGGCTATTCGGGAATTCTTCTGGCGCCCTCGATCATCGGCTTCATCGCCGAACGCACCGGGTTCTCGGCGATCTTCATCACGCTCTCGGGTTTCCTCGTCGGCACCATCTTCCTCGCCCGCCTGGTGCGCAGCGCGGACTTCACCGACGATCGGCACTAGCGCAAAGAAAAGGCCCGGCAGCGGGAGGCGCTGCCGGGCTCTTGGGCGTGCTTCATCTTGTCCGGCCGCTTACGCCGCCGTGGGATGGACCGTCAGATCCGTCCCATCAGGACAAGGATAAGCACTACTACCAAAACGACGCCGAGAATGCCGGACGGGCCATAGCCCCAACCGCGCGAATGCGGCCAGGCAGGGATGGCTCCCAGCAGGATCAGGATAAGGATAATCAGCAGGATTGTGCCGAGAGACATTGGTGTACCCCTTCATAGGCCCCTTCAATGCGCTTCTAATGCACGGATCTCTGATTTGGTTCCCTCTACTCGGCAGCCTTGGGGTAGATCACGGCGGTTTCCGGCGAGACCGGCGCTTCCGCAACGGCAGGCGCGTGGTCTTCTAAGACGCTCTTGCGGCGGAAGAGCCGCGAGAACAGCCCACGGCGCACTTCGCCGGCCTCGGACGTCTCGCGCGTGAACACCATCAGCGCCGCAGGCGTCACGATCAGCGTGAGCACCGTCGCGAAAGCCAGGCCGTAGACGATCGCCGACGACAGCGAGACCCACCATTGCGTGGAGGGCGCGTGGATCGTCACCTCGCGGTGGAAGATCTCGAGCCCCAGCCCGAAGGCGATCGGCAACACGCCGAGAATGGCGGAGATGGCCGTCAGCAGCACCGGTCTCGCGCGTTCGCGGCAGGTCTGCAGGATCGCCTCGCGCTTGCGCCAGCCCTCCTCGCGCAGCCTGTCATAGGTGTCGATGAGGACGATGTTGTTGTTCACGACCACGCCGGCCAGCGCGATGATGCCGATGCCGGACATGACGACGCCGAAAGGCTGGCCGGTGAGAAGCAGCCCGAGAAACACGCCGATCGTCGACATGACCACGGTCATCAGAACCAGGAACACGCTGGTGAACTTGTTGAACTGGGCGAGAAGCACGACGAAGATCAGGAAGATCGCCGCGCCGAAGGCACCCATCAGGAAGGCACCCGCCTCCTCGCTCTCCTGATTGGAGCCGGCCAGCTGGAAGCGCGTGGCGCCAAGCTCGAGCCCGCTGACGGCCTGCGCCACCTGCGCCTGCACCTCCGCCACCTGGAAGCCCGTGGCGACGTTTGCCGACACCACGATCGTACGCTCGCCATCGATGCGGTTGAGGATGCCGACGCGCCGTTCGGGCTCGCGGGTGACGAAGTTCGAGATCGGCACCGGGCCCTGCGCGGTCTCGACCCTGAGCTGGTCGAGCGTGGCGAGCGTCCGCCGGTCGTCCGGCAGGCGAAGCCGGATATCGACAGCATCGTCGACGCCCGCGGGGCGGTAGTCGGAAAGCTTGAGCCCTGTGGTCACGAGCTGAACGACGGTGCCGACCATGCCGGGGCTGATGCCGTATTGCGCGGCCCTGGCGCGATCGACGCGCAGCGCCCAGTCGACGCCGGGCGGCGGCAGGCCGTCTGACACGTCGATCACACCGGGCACGGCGGCAATCGCCGCGGCAACCTGCGCCGCCTGCTCGTTGAGATTGGCGGGATTTGCCGCCGACAGCCGCGCCTGGATCGCCTGACCCGTGGGCGGACCGGCTTCCGGCACGCGCACCTCGACCTCGACGCCGGGGATGCCATGCATCGCCACACGCAGATCGGCCAGAATGTCGTTGGCGGCCTTGCGCTCGCGCCAGTCGACGAATTCGTACTGGATGATGCCGATGACGTCCTCGTCGATGTCCTGCGCGCCGCCCCGCGTCTGGCCGACGCGGGTGTAAACCGACTTGATCCCCGGCCAGCCGATGAGGCGCTGCTCGGCAAGCCGCGTGGCGTCGTCCATCTCGGCAAGCGAAAGGTTGCCGCGGGCATGCACGTAGAGAAGGCCGTAATCGGGTTCGACGCTCGGGAAGAATTCGACGCCCGCGCCGTAGCGCGAATAGCCCATCTGCACCACGACGAGCAGCGCGACCGCCAGCACCAGCACCGTCTTCGGGAAGTCCACGGCCTTCTTGACGAGGTTCATGTACCAGCCGTCGGGCTTGTGCTCGTCCTCGACATGCGCCTTGGCGAACATTGCGCCCAGCGTCGGCGTGAAGATCAGCGCATAGATCATGGACGCCGTCAGCGTCACGATCAGCGTGATCGGCATGTACTTCATGAACTCGCCGACGATGCCGGGCCAGAACAGAAGCGGCGAGAAGGCGGCGATGCGGGTCGTCGTAGCCGCGATGACCGGACCGGCCATGCGGTAGGCGGCAAGCTCGAACGCCTCGCGCCGGTCCATGCCCTCCGACATGCGCCGTTCGGCGAACTCGGTCACGATGATCGCATCGTCGACGAGCATGCCGACGGCGAGGATCAGGCTGAACAGGACGACGATGTTGACGGTGAAGCCGGCGAGCGAAAGCGCCAGCATGCCCATCAGGAACGAGGCCGGGATGGCCAGGCCGATCAGCATCGAGGAGCGGCCGGACAGAGAATAGAGGATGACGATGAAGACCAGGATCACCGCGATGATGACGTGGTTCTGCAGGTCGACCAGGAGCTGGTTGACCATGGTCGACTTGTCCTGGCTGAACGAGACGACCATGCCCTCCGGCGTCTGTTCGGCGAAACTGTTCGCGACGACCTTCACCGCTTCCACGGTCTCGATCAAATTCGCGCCGACACGCTTCTTGACCTCGATCGCGATCGCGGGCTTGCCGTCGAGCCGCGTGATGGTCTCGGCATCCATGTGGCTCTGGCGGATCGTCGCGAGGTCCTGCGCGCGCACGACCGCGCCGGGCGTCGCCACGATCGGCAGGTTGGCGACATCCTCGACCGTCTCGATCAGCGACGGGATGCGCACCGCATAGCGGCCCTCGGCCCCCTGGATGTTGCCGGCGGCAACGAGGCTGTTGCCCGCATTGACGCCCTGGATCAGTTGGTCGAGCCGCAGCCCGTAGGATGACAGCTTGACCGGATCGATGATGACTTCGACGAGATCGTCGCGCGTGCCCTGCAGCGCGCCTTCGAGCACGCCAGGAACCTCCTCGATGCGGTCGCGCAGTTCGCGCGCGGCCGTCGTCAGCACGCGCTCCGGCAGGTCGCCTGACAGCGTGACGACGAGAACGGGAAATTCGGCGAGCGACACCTCGTTGACGGTCGGCTCGTCGGCGCCGCTCGGGATATCGCGCCGCGCATCGGCGACCTTGGCGCGCACGTCCTCCAGCGCGCTGGAGAAATCATAGCCGGCCTGGAACTCGACCAGCACGTAGCCGCCGCCTTGGTAGGCCGACGAACGCATCTCCTTCAGGCCTTCGAGGCCCTTGAGCTGGCTCTCGACCGGCCGCAGGAGCAGACGCTCGGAATCCTCCGGCGAGATGCCCTGGTAGGTCAGGCTCACATAGATGATCGGGATCGGAACGTCTGGCTCGGCTTCCTTCGGGATCGACTGGTAGGAGAGCGCTCCCGCCACGATGAAGAAGACGAGGACCGCGAGCGTCAGGCGCGCATTGTTGATGGCAAGGCGAACGATGTTCATGGTCGGGCGCCTATTGCGAGTTGCCGGTGACTTCGCCGATCAGGCGCTGCACCGTTGCCGCGTCGGCCTCGACCGCGTTGACGGTCTCTCCCTCGGCCACGAGGTCCTGGCCTGCCACAATGACGCGCGCATCATCCGGAACGCCGCCGAGATAGAGCCCGCTGGTCGTGTCGTCGACGAGGTCGATGGGGAAGAACACCACCTTGTCTTCGGCGTTCACGCCGCGGATGCCGAGGTCGCCTTCGCGCGAGAGCGTGACGACGGAGCGCGGCAGGACAACGGCCGGAACCGACGTTCCGCGCAGCGTCACCTCGGCCGTCATGCCGGCCGGCACGCGGCCGTCGGGATTGGGAACTTCCACTTCGACGCGGTAGGTGCGCGTCTGTGGGTTGGCGTCGCGGCTCACGAAGCGGACACGGCCCTCGACCGTGGCGCCGCTGACCAGCCGCACCTCGGCGCTGTCGCCGCGCGAGACGAACCCGATCTCGCGCTCGCTAACCTGGCCGATCGCAATGATCGGGTCGAGCCGGATGAGCGTCGCGATCTCGCCGCCCTGGGCGATCGATGCGCCTTCTTCGGCCGTGATGCGGTCGATCGTGCCGGCGAAGGGCGCGCGGACCTCGTTGCGCGCCAGATCGGCCTCGGCAAGCTCGAGCTGCGAGCGGGCCTGCGCGAGCGCGGAGCGCGCCGCATCGACTTGAAGCCGCGGCAAGCTGCCCGACTGGCCGAGCCGCTCGGCCGCATTGGCCTCGGCCTCGCGCTGGGCGAGCAGTTGGCGCGCGGTCTCGACGCCGGCAGCCTTGCCCTCGGCGTCGAGCCGCAGGATCAGGTCGCCGGCCTCGACAGGCTCACCCTGCGAAATGGGAAGTTCGGCAATGATGCCGGCGGCGCGCGCGGCGAGCGTCACGCGCTTGTCTGCCTCCGTCTGGCCGGACAGCCGGATCGACCGCGCGTGATCGACGCGCGGCGGCACGACGACGGCGACGGTGCGCAGCACGGCAGGCGCTTCGGGCGCAGCCGTTTCCGGTATTGCAGGCGCCTCGACCTGCGCACTTCCGACAGACGAGAACTCGCCCGTACCGACCCAGACGGCCGTCACGACAAGCACGGCGATCGCCGCAACCTTGTGGAACCTGAAACGTGCCATGAAGTCCTGTCGCGCCTCTGGGGCCGCGCCTCCGGGCTTGCAGCGATGCTACCAGGTCGAGGACTTCGACTTGATCCCGCTCGCCAAAGCCGAGCGTACCCCTGGACCCATGCTGCAACGCAAATAGTCACTCCCTCACATACGATTGCGGCCCATCCTTGGACCGCACCGCAGTGAAGACGCGCGACGAACCGTCAGGCCGACACCCGGCATGACGCCCTCACGCGGAAGACACATTGACAAAATCCGTCCATTTGTCAATACAACCTGAATGAGCTCCGTTGTCGCCACCATATCCGCAGACGAATCCGATCCGCGTCGTGCGAAGATTCTCGACGGCGCGATGACGGTCTTCCTGGCCTATGGCTTCCAGCGCACGACAATGGACGACATCGCCAAAGCGGCCGAGATTTCGCGGCCGGGCCTTTATCTGCAGTTTCGCAACAAGCAGGACATCTACCGTGCGCTGGCCGAGCTGTTCGTCGAGCGCGTGCTCGAGGCCGCAGCCGAGGCGCTGTCCTCCACGGACCCGCTTTCTGAAAGGCTCGCGCGGACGGTGCGCACCTTCATGCACATCGTCGGCGAGATCGAGGCGTCGCCGCACGGTTCCGACATGCTCGACATGAAGACGAGCCTTGCCGGCGATATCGTCGCCGATGCCCGCGTCCGCATGCTGGGGCTGGTGCAGGCCTCGATCGCGCGTGAGACCGGAAGCGATGCGGCCGACGCGATCACCAGTCCGACCGTCCTTGCCGCGCTGCTCCTCGATGCGCTCGACGGCATGAAGCTGCGCCGGCCGACCGGCGCCGAGCAGGCAGCCACTGCCGACTGTTACGCGCGGCTGGTCGCGCTCCTGATCAGCCGGTCATAGCTTTCGGCACGGGCCTCTCCGAAAGAAATGCCCGCATGCGATGGCCGATGCCCCGCTTCGGCCGCATGCCGGCTGCGACCATGTCGGAGAGGTCGAGCGTCGCTTCCGTGCCCACCGAGGCGAAATTGTCGGCAAGCCAGTCCTCCGCAGCGGTGTGTCCCAGATCGTGGAGATAGTCGAGAAACGCCGGCTCGGCGCTCAGCTTCGACGACGCGGAGAGGTTCGCCAACGCGGCGTCGGCGTCGATCCGGTGCATGCGGATATTGCGGTACTGATGTCCGTCGAGTTTGCCAGCCTCGACCAGTTCCTTCACGAAGGCGATTGCCCGAAACTCGCGCAGAAGCCCGGCATTGAAGGTGATCTCGTCGACGCGGTTCTGGATTTCGCGCGCCGAGCGCGGCACGCCCGCCCGCTCGACCGGGTTGATCTGAACGAGCAGCACGTCTTCCGTGTCGGAGGCGTAGAAGAACGGGTAGAGCGGCGGATTGCCGCCATAGCCGCCGTCCCAATAGGGCGCACCGTCGATCTCGACGGCACGAAAGAGCTGCGGCAGGCAGGCCGATGCCATCACCACGTCGCGCGATATTTCCTGCGTTTCGAAAACGCGCGGCTGACCGGTCTCGACATTGGTCGCCGACACGAACACCTTCATCGCCGCGCAATTGCGCACCTTGTCGAAATCGATCTCCTGCTCGACCACGTCACGTAGCGGATTGATGTCGAGCGGATTGGCCATGTAGGGCGAGAAGACCCGCGACATCGCCTCGAACCAGAGAAAGCCGGGCGCGTTCTCGACCGACCAGTTGCCCCAGAACATGTCCCAGGGCGTGCGCTGGACGGGGCTGAAGCGGCCCTTGCGACCGACTGCGCGCCAAAAAGAAGCGAGCTTGGCCTGCGCGCCCTTTCGACCGCCCGAAACCCAGCCATCGGCGAAGGCGACCGCGTTCATGGCGCCGGCGCTCGTGCCGGAGATCGCCGCGAATTCGATGTCGTCTTCTTCGAGCAGCCTGTCGAGCACGCCCCAGGTGAAGGCGCCATGCGCGCCGCCACCCTGGAGCGCGAGATTGATGCGCTTGCCCGTCACTGCGCCGTCCAGCCCCCGTCGACCGACAGCGTCGTACCGGTAATCTGGTCGGCATCGTCGGAACAGAGGAAGGCGACCGACCCGGCGATCTGCTCGACGGTCGCGAACTGGTGCGTCGGCTGGCGTGCAAGGATCTTCTCGCGCGCAGCCTCCTCGTCGCCGAGCTCGGCCGCGAGATCGTCGATCTGCTTCTGGACGAGCGGCGTCAGCACGAAGCCGGGGCAGACCGCATTGCAGGTGATGCCCTTGCCGGCATTCTCCAGCGCGATGACCTTGGTGAGGCCGACAATGCCGTGCTTGGCCGCCACGTAGGCGGATTTCTGCGGCGAGGCCCGCAGCCCGTGCGCCGACGCGATGTTGACGATGCGCCCCGAGCCAGCCGCCTGCATCAGCGGCAGCGCCGCCGCACTGGTGTGGAAGGCCGAGGACAGGTTGATCGCGATGATCGCGTCCCAGAGCTCGGCAGGGAAATCCTCGACTTTGGCGACATGCTGGATGCCGGCATTATTGACGAGGATATCGAGCCGCCCGAACCGCTCATGCGCCTTTGCGACGAGGCCGCGCGCCTCATCGGGTTTGGACATGTCGGCCTTGATGTGGACGGCCTCGACGCCGTGATCGCGGGCGATCGCTTTGGCTGCCTGCCGGTCCTCATCCGTGTCGGTATGCGCGTTGAGGGCCACATCGGCTCCCAGCGATGCGAGCCGTCTGGCGATGGCGAGCCCGATCCCCGATGTCGAGCCCGTGACGACCGCCGTCTTACCCTTGAGCATGTGTCGTCCTTGTCCGATGTCGTGTTGCACTGCAGCACAAAATAGGCGTCGGGGCACGACGTTCCAACCGCTTGGTCGCTAATCCACGGTTAACCACGGTCGAAATTGGGGCCCGCACATCAGTGGATGTTCATGAATCTCTAGGCCTGAAACCGGTATGTCGGTCCGGACGTGACCATGGGGAAAGCCATGCAGGATCTTCGCAGGCGCAAAAATCTCGCCGCCATGCTGCGCGACCGCGGGGGCGGCGTGCTGCTCGTCGGCGCGATCACGCTGCCCATCGTGATCGGCGCAGCGGCGCTGGCGACCGAATTTGGCTTCGCGCTAGCCAACCGCGTCGAGAACCAGCGCGTCGCCGATCTGGCGAGCTACGCTGGCGCCGTCGCCTACGGCAAGAACAAGTCCGAGACCGAGATGCGGGCTGCTGCCGAGCGCATGGCAAAGTTGAACGGACTGGCGCCCGGAAATGTTTCGGCGTCGCTCGTCGCCTCGCCGCGCACCGCCGGAGCGTCCGCCGTCTCTGTCACGATCACGACGCAGAAATCGCTCGTGCTCGCGCCGGTGCTCGGCTTCGACACCGGCATGGACATCGCCGCGCTCGCCATGGCCGAAGTCGCGGCAGCAGCCGCAGCGCCGTCCGGCGGCTGCATTCTTGCGCTCAAAGAGGGCGGCACGGGGCTGGTACTGGAAGGCGGCACGACCGTTAGGGCAAACAATTGCGAGGTATCGTCCAACGCAGTGGTGACTGTACCTTGCGGCACGTACATCTATACGCCAAAGCTCAATTACAATTCGAATACGGCACCGAGCCAACCCTGCGGCGGCATCCTGGCTCCTGCCGGTGGTGCCGCGCCCCTCAACAAGACGGTGACCCCGGACCCGCTCGCCGCCCATACAGGCCTGCAAACGCTTGTCGCTCGGCTGGCGACCGCTGCCGCTCTGACGGCACCGCTAGCGCCGGCGGCGCCTAGCGTTCCGAAGGGGACCGACCTCAATTTCCAGGGCGGCTGGAGCACTTCGACGGCGAATGCCGTGAAGTCGGCGGCAGGCAAGCTCGGCTGCAACGCCGACTGGGCCGGCTCGAAATGGACGTTTACCTGTCCATCCTCGGTGAAGAAGCTCGATATCGGCTCGTTCTCGCTCGGCGGCGGCGTACAGGTCGATTTCGCGCTGACCAGCGCGCACGATGTCGTCTTCAACTTCTCCGGCAACATCGACACGTCGAGCACGGTCAATTTCGGACCAGGCATCTACAATGTCGCCGGATACATCTCGACGAAAGGCACCACCAGTTTCAAGGCGACCAGCCTTTCGGTGGGGGGACAGCTCACGACGACCGAAACCACGACCTTTGCCGCGGGCAGCTATCGCCTCAGCCAGGGGCTCCACGTATCCGGCACGACGACCTTCGGAGCAGGCAGCTTCGACATCGGTCCGCTGGCGTCCGGCTGCGACCGGGTGTCCATCTGCAACAATGGCGGTGCCACCCTCACCTTTGGTGGTCCGAGCACCTTCAACCTTACCGCCGGCCTTTCCAACGCTGGCGGCGCCCGGGTCACGATGGGCAGCGGCAGCAGCAATTCCTACAGGTTCGGCCCATCGACGGCAGGCCATGCCTTCACGCTGGGCGGCGGATCGACGACCATTCTCGAAGACGCGATGGGTGTGGGCAGCAAGTTCGAGGTCGTCGGCAACATCAACGCCGGCGGGGGCGGAAGCTGTCTCGCACTGCCGGCCGCGACGCACCATGACGTAAAAGGCAACGTGAACGGGGCCGGCGCGCTCATCTTCGGCAACGGCATCTGGACGCTCGACGGGTACATGCATCTCGGCGCAAGCAGCGGCGGCGCTGCCAATTGCAAGGGGCAGTCCGTCAGCGTGCGCGGCGAAAGCGTATCGATCGTCGTGTCGGGGAAGAATGTGGCGAACAGCGGCTCTTGCGCGAACCGCGCCTTCTGTGTCGCCGCCGGCTATTCCGGCATCGTCCTCAAGGCTCCGACCTCGGGCGAGTATCGCGACCTCGCCTTTATCGGGCCGCAGACGTCCAGCGTGACGGCTGGCGCCCTGTTCGCCGGCGGCGCGAGCGGATCGCAGATCTCTGGCGCCTTCTACTTTCCACACGGCCCGATCATGATGGATGGCGGCGCCAGTGCTACGGCAGTCGATAGCGGCTGCCTGACGCTGATCGGCACGGCCATCACCCTGAAGGGCGGCACCAGCGCGCTGTCGCAGTGCGCAGGCCTTACCGTCGCCGCGCCTGCTGGCTCCGGCCGCGTCAGTCTCGTTCGATGAGGATCCTCATGTCGTTCGCAACCAAGCTGAAGGCGCTGTGGTCGAACCGGCGCGGTGTCTCCGCGGTCGAGTTCGCGCTGATCGCCCCCATCTTTGTCCTGCTTCTCGGCAGCACGGCCGATATCGGCCTTGCGCTCATGAAGCGCTTCGACATCAATTCGGCGATCTCGGCCGGTGCCAACTTCACGCTTTTGCGCGCCGACGACATCACCTCGGCCAAGGCAGCGTCGCTCGCAAGCCAGATCGCTTCGGTGGTCGAAGGCAACCTGAGCGGCAGCGATGTGACCGTGCGCGTCAACGTCAACAACAGCAGCTCGTTGACGCTCGTCTCCGGTGAACCGACGCCCGGAACGCAGACCGGCAGCGCGGATGCCTGCTATTGCCCGACGCGCAACGCGAGCGGCATCAGCTGGGGCAGCTCGACGACGTGCGGCAGCGCCTGCCAGGGGGGCGGGCTCGCAGGCAAGTTCGTCGAGATCGATGTCACCCAGCCGCACGAACCGCTCGTCGGCATGCTCAGCGGCAACATTTCGGGCGTGCGCGTCTCGACCTTCCTTCAGGCAAAATGATGCTGCATCGCTTTATCCGGGACCGGCGCGGGGCAGCGGCAGTCGAGTTCGCCCTTATCGCCGCGCCCTTCCTGCTGATGATCCTCGGAACCGTCGAATACGGACGCCTGCTCTACCTCCACCATGCCGTCGAGGAGACCGCCATCGACGGCGCGCGCTGTGCGGGCGTCGTCGAGCCAGGCTGTTCGGCGAATGGCGCTTATGACGTGATGGCTGCGCGCCGGCACATCGTGTCGCAGGCATCGGGCAAGGGGCTGAAGATCACCACCGACGACGTCACCATCGACCGGAGCGCCAGGTGCGCCGGCGTCGAAGGGTTTTCGCGCGTAACGGTCGCCTACGACCTGCCGACGCCGTTGCCCGTCCAGTTCCGCGGCACAGCGGCTGCCTGCTTCCCGAACCAGTAGGCCTGGCTCAGGCGCCCTTTTCGAGCACGAATTCGTGCCCGCCGGAAACGGAGCGCGACTCGACCAGCCTGTGGCCGTTGTCGTTGCAGAAGGCGGGAATGTCGATCACGGCGAGCGGATCGGTGGTCTCGACGACCAGACGCTCGCCCGGCCGCATCGTCGCCATTCGCCGCGTCGTGCGCATGACCGGCAGAGGGCATTTCAGCCCGCGCAGATCGTAGCGCTCCACGCCGTCGGCGGCTGTCACCGGGAGAACATGCCCATCAGCCGGCCAAAGCGCGATTCCGAGGGCTGCGCAGCGGGCGCATGAGCCGGCGCGGCCGTCTCGGGCGCTGCAGCCGATGCGGCAGGTTCTGCCTGGGGAGCGGGCACGGGCGCTGCAACTGCAGCCGGCAAGGCGACCGGTGTCGTCTGGGCAGGCGCTGCGGCAACAGCAGTCGCCAGCGACGGAGGCTCGCGCGAGACGCTTTCGCCACGCGCGCGGCGGCGCGACCAGTCGGCGACGAGCGCCGCTTCCTTCAGGCCCGCGATCGAGGGCGACGGCGTCCGCGTGCCGTTGCCGCTGGCGGCGGCTTCGAAGGCGGCGCCATAGCTTGCCTGCAGCGAGCCATAGGCGCTGGCGAGCGTCTCTGGCTGCGTTGCCGACGGGCATGGCCCGGCCGGATCGAAGCGCTGGCCTTCCTGCGTGAACTGATTGAAGACGTAGCGCTTCTCGCAGACATCGACCTTCGGCGGCACCTTGGTCAGCTCGAAATGGTCGTAGCCTTCCTTGAGCATCTTCCAGAACGCGAAGTTCGGGTCGTTGCGGTAGCGCGCCATGTTTTCCGCCGTCATGCGGAACGGAAAGGCCTGGATCTGGAAAGCCGTCTGCCCGCCGCGGAAGGCGTCGCGGGCGAAGGCGTAGATCTCCTCGATCTGCGGGTCGGTCATCGAGTAGCAGCCCGAGGACGAGCACGCGCCGTGCACCATGAGGTGCTGGCCGGTGCGCCCGTGCACGCGGTCATAGGTGTTCGGGAAACCGATGTTGAACGCCAGATGATAGCTGGAGTTCGGGTTCATCTGGTGCTGGTTGACCGTGTAGAAACCTTCAGGCGCCTGTCGGTCGCCCTCGGTGAACTTCGGACCGAGCTTGCCCGACCATTTGCAGATCTCGTAGCTGGCGATCATGTCGAAGCGGCCATTGTCCTTCCGCTTCCAGACTTCGAGCGTGCTTTCTTCCTTGAAGATACGCACCATGATGGGCGAGGTGCGGCTCATGCCGCGCGCCTTCATCTGGTTGACGATGCGCTCCGGCAGCGCCTTTTCGGCTTTCGGCGCAATGTCCTCGAGACCGCCGGTGCAGGCGCTGAGCCCGAGGCTCGCCATGAGGGTGAATGCGATAACCGCGCTGGTCTTCATGATTGTCCGACCGTGTCCAGTGTCTGCGACCGAAGCGGCCGCGCATGACGAAGCATGTGCGCGGGCAGGCTGAACAATTCGTTAAACTTCGCGGTAATCAGACGCAAGCTGCAGTTCCCCTCGAAGCGAACCCCAGACCGCAGTCACGCCGCATCGGCGGCGATTTTGTGGCAGCCGCCAGTGAGGGACGAGGCAATGCTAGAGGGTGCGCCCGATAGCCAGGAACTTCTCGCGCCGATGCTCGCGGAAATCGGCGTTGCTTTCGGCCAGTTCCGAAAAGCCGCGCGCGATCTGTTCGCCGGCTGCCTGCAGCACCTGCTGCGGCGCGCGGTGCGCGCCGCCGAGCGGCTCGGGAATGATCGCGTCGATGACCTTCAACTCGAGCAGGTCCTGCGCCGTGATCTTCATGTTGGTCGCCGCGTCCTTGGCGCGCGTCGAATCGTGCCAGAGGATAGAGGCCGCGCCCTCGGGCGAGATCACCGAATAGATCGAATGCTCCAGCATGTAGACCTTGTTGGCCGTGGCGATCGCGATGGCACCGCCCGAACCGCCTTCGCCGATGACGAGCGACACCGACGGCACCGTCAGCGCGAGGCTCGCAGACGTGGAGCGTGCGATTGCTTCGGCCTGCCCGCGCTCCTCCGCGCCGATGCCGGGATAGGCGCCTGCCGTGTCGACCAGTGTGACAACGGGGATCTGGAAACGCTCCGCAAGCTCCATGACGCGTACGGCCTTGCGGTAGCCTTCCGGCCGGGCCATGCCGAAATTGTGCTTCAGGCGGCTCTTGGTGTCGCTGCCCTTCTCCTGACCGATCAGCGCCACCGGAGCGCCGCGGAACCGCGCGAAGCCGGTGACGATCGCATTGTCCTCGCCGAAGGAGCGGTCGCCGGCGAGCGGCGTGAAATCGGTGAAGAGCGTGTTGACGTAGTCGAGGCAGTGCGGCCGGTCCGGGTGGCGCGCGACCTGCGCCTTCTGCCAGGGCGTGAGCTGCCGGTAGATGTCGCGCAGAGCATCGCGCGACCGCTTCTCCAGCCGCGAAATCTCTTCGTCAACATCGACGGCTTCGCCGCCGTCGGAAAGCTTCTTCAGCTCGAGGATCTGCCCCTCGAGGTCTGCAACCGGCTTTTCGAAGTCGAGATAGTTATACATTCCGTCCGCAATGGCCTTGAGGGGAAGGAGCCGCCAGGCAGTCTCGCGGCCCTAGACGCCTGTTGCGAAACCGGGCTTCACATAAACATCATGCGGCTAACGGGCAAGCGGGTGGTGGCGTTCCACCGTCTCGACCAGCCGCTTTTCGAGCACGTGCGTATAGATTTGCGTGGTCGAGATGTCCGAATGGCCGAGCAGCTGCTGCACGGCGCGCAGATCCGCACCGCCTTCCAGGAGGTGGCTGGCAAACGCATGGCGGATGACGTGCGGTGACAGGCGGGATGCAGCGATGCCTGCGCGTGCGCCGAGCGCCTTGAGGTCGCGCGCGAACACCTGCCGGGGCAGGTACCCGGCTTCCGAGTTCGCCGGGAAGAGGAACGGGCTGTCGGCCTGCCTGGGGTCGGCATCGCGGACCGCGAGCCAGAGGGTCAGCGCGGCGTCCGCCGGCGTCGACAGCGGCACCATGCGATCCTTGCCGCCCTTGCCGCGCACCATGAAGAAGCGCTCGCGCCGCCGCGCGATCGTCACCGGTAGTGCGACCAGTTCCGACACTCGAAGACCGCTTGCGTAGAGAAGCTCGACCAGCGCGTGCAGCCGGACAGCCTCGGCGGCGCCTGTTCTGGCCTCTTCTTCGGCAAGCGCGAGCAGGCGCCCGATCTCGGCTTCGCCGAGCGTGCCGGGTAGGTCGCGCATCTTCCTTGGTGCGTCGAGCGTCGATGTCGGATCGTCCCCGCGCAGCCCTTCGAGGAAGAGGAACCGGTAGAGTTGCCGCAGCGCAGAAAGCCGGCGAGCCTGCGAGGCCGGCGCAAAACCGCGCCTGGCCAGGTCGGCGAGATAGCCGCGCAGATCGTCGCTGGCAGCCGTCAGGATCGGCGTGGACAGGAAGGTGCAGGCGTCGTCGAGGTCGCGCCGATAGGCCGCGAGCGTGTTGGCCGCAGCACCGCGCTCGGCGCTCATCATCTCCAGGAATGCCTCGACTGCCGCCTCGTCACGCATGCCGCACGGTATTCGGCTTATGGTTTGCAATGGGTTAAACGCAAAAAAATCGCATTCGACATGGAACCCTCCGGCTCCCGGCCCGTTTTTCGGCCCGGAAGGAAGGGGATTTCTATGCTCGATTTCGACGCCATCACGAAGGGTTCCGGTTACGGCCTTGCCCGGCGCGTGCATGCCTTCCTACGCCAAAGCAAGGGACACTAGACCAACCCCCGGCCCAATCTGCTATCTTAGCAAGGCCTAATAACTCTGGAGGCTCACGACATGAGGAAGATGGTATTCGCCGCCGCTGCGGCAATGATGGTTCTCGCCGGCTGCACGACGGCTGAACAGACCGGTGTCGGCGGTGCCGCGATCGGTGCTGGCGTCGGCGCTCTGGCCACCGGCCGCGTCGAAGGCGCGCTTGCCGGCGCTGCAATCGGCGGCGCTGCTGGCTACCTGATCGGCCGCTCGCAGGAGCGTCAGGGCTATTGCGTGTACCGCGACCGCCGCACCGGCGAGCGTTACGAAGCACGCTGCTGATCAAGCCTCACCGCTTGAAACGAGAAAGGGTCGCGCGAGCGACCCTTTTTTGTTGGCTTGAGATCAGGCGACGCTCAGAGCCCCCGGCCCCGGCGTGGCGCCTGGCGGGCACTTGCCGAGGATGATCATCCCGAGCACCTCGTCCTCGGTGACGTCCGAGACCCTTGCCGTACCGACGACCTGACCGTTCTTCATGACGACGACGCGGTCGGCCAGATGGAAGACGTCATGGATGTCGTGGCTGATCAGGAAGATACCGAGGCCTTCCTTCTTCAGCTGTACGACGAGTTCGGAAACCTGCGCCGTCTCCTGCGGCCCCAGCGCCGCCGTCGGCTCGTCCATGATCAGGATGCGGGCGTTGAAATGGATCGCACGCGCGATCGCCACGGACTGGCGCTGGCCGCCGGACAGCTTGATCACCGGCTCCTTGAAGCGCTGGAAGCGCGGATTGAGGCGCCCCATCACCTTGCGCGTCTCGGATTCCATGGCGACATCGTCGAGCGTGCCCCACGGCGTCATCAGCTCGCGGCCGAGGAACAGATTGGCCGCCGCATCGACATTGTCGGCAAGCGCGAGCGTCTGGTAGATCGTCTCGATCCCGTACTTCTTGGCGTCTCGCGGATTGGCGATCTGCGCCTCCTCGCCATTGATCAGGATGTCCCCGCCGTCGCGCCGATAGGCCCCGGACAGGATTTTGATCAGAGTCGACTTGCCGGCGCCGTTGTGGCCGAGAAGGGCGACGACCTCGCCGGGGAAGAGATCGACGGAGGCGTTGTCGACGGCGTGGATGCCGCCGAAGGAGATCGAGATGTTCTTCATCTCGACCAGCGGAGTTGCGGTCTGCTGCATGGCGCTGCCTCCCTTTACTGCGTGCGGCGGCGATAGAGCGTGTCGAGCCAGACGGCCACGACGAGCACGGCACCCACCACGATGTTCTGCAGGGGCGAGTCGACGCCGAGCAGGATCATGCCGGTCGCCAGCGACTGCATCAGCACCGCACCGATCATCGCGCCGACGATCGTGCCGACGCCGCCGGCAAGCGACGTGCCGCCGATGACGGCGGCCGCGATGACGAGCAGTTCGTCGAGCGTGCCCTGCGCATTGGTCGCCGCGTTGAGGCGGGCTGTCGAGATACAGGCGCCGATCGCGGCAAGCCCGCCCATCAGCATGAAGATCTTCATCGTCACCCAGCGGGTGTTGATGCCGGCAAGTGCCGCAGCTTCCGGATTGCCGCCGATAGCGAAGACATAGCGGCCGAAGCGCGTGCGCTGGGTGAGAAACGTCATCGCGATGCCCACCGCAATTGCGATCAGCACCGGCACGGCGATGCCATGCGCGATGAAGAGACCGCCCTCCGGAATGGTGATGTTGTTGGCCTGCGCATAGCGGTTCACGATGCCGCTCGGCCACGGATAGGAATTGGCGACGGCGACCGCGCCGAGCACGACCGCGCAACCGAGCAGCGCGAGAAACCCTTCCGCCCAGATCGGCCGGACAGGGAACTTGAAACGCGTGCGCTGCCGGCGTGCCGACCAGATCAGCGCGATGATGGCAAGGCAGGCGACGATGGCGACGATCCAGCTCCAGGTCGCGCCGATCGAGCCCTCCGGACCGCCGCCCATCAGGCGGAAGGTCGGATCCATGGGAGCCACCGTCCGGCCGCTCGTCACCCACCATGCCGCACCGCGCCAGATGAGGAGGCCGCCCAGCGTCACGATAAACGCCGGAACCTGCATGTAGGCGATGATGAAGCCGTGCAGCGCTCCGATCGCTACGCCGGTGGCGAGGCCGACAAGCACGGCGAGGATCCAGAGCGCCGGATGGCCGAAGCCCAGATATTGCGGCAGGAACTCCGCTTGCGCGACGCCGATAATCATGCCGCAGACGCCGAGCACGGAGCCGACCGACAGGTCGATGTTGCGGGTCACGATGACAAGCACCATGCCGGTCGCCATGACGGCGACGGAGGCCGACTGCACCGACAGGTTCCACAGATTGCGCGGCGTCAGGAACAGGCCGCCCGACAGGATGTGGAACATCACCCAGATGATGATCAGCGCGCCGACCATGCCGAGCATGCGCGTATCGAGTTCGGTAGCCTTGAAGAACCTTGCTACCGGTCCCGCCTGCGCAACGCGCGCCGTGTCGAGCGGGCCATGCGTCGTGGCATCCGACATTGCTTGCCTCCCCTGCCTCGCGGCCATCTGCCGGGGCGAGTCTATCTCGAAAGAACGCCGCGGTCTTGATCAGGCCGCGGCGGTCTTGGTCAGGTCACTGTCCGGTCTGGGACGGTGCTCAGTTGCAGGCTGCGACCGAACCGGCCGTCACGCCCTGGCAGACGACGTCCTTCGTCACCCAGCCGGCGTCGATGACGACGTCGAGGTTGTCCTGCGTGATCGCGATCGGCGCGAGGAACACGGCGTTCATCTCGGTGCCGTTCGGGCCGTCGGACCACTTCTGGACGTTGGCGATAGCGTCCATCGCGGTGCCTTCGGCAAGCTGGTTGGCGATTTCAGCCGCGTTGCGGCCGAGCTCGCGCGAGTCCTTCCAGACCGACACGGTCTGCGTGCCGAGCGCGATGCGGTTCAGCGCGGCGTGGTCGCCGTCCTGCCCCGACACCGGCACGGAGCCCGCCAGACCCTGCGCGTCGAGAGCCGCGATCGCGCCGCCCGCCGTACCGTCGTTCGAGGCGACGACGGCGTCGACCTCGTTATTGTTCTGGGTCAGGAACTGCTCCATGTTGCGCTGCGCATTGGCAGGCAGCCAGCCGTCCGTATAGGCCTCGCCGACATTCTTGATGGCGCCGGAATCGATCGCCGACTGCAGCACTTCCATCTGGCCGGAGAACAGGAAGTCCGCGTTCGGATCGGCAGCGGAGCCCTTGATGAAGACGTAGTTGCCTTCCGGCTGAGCGTCGAGCACGGCCTGCGCCTGCAGGCGGCCGACTTCCTTGTTGTCGAAGGTCAGGTAGAACGCATCCGGGTTCTCGATCAGGCGGTCATAGCCGACGACCGGAATGCCTTCCGCGACGGCCTGCTCGATGGCCGGTCCGATCGCCGAGGAATCCTGCGCGAGGATGATGAGCGCGTTCGCGCCCTGCGAGATCAGCTGCTCGACATCGGTGAGCTGCTTGGCGGCCGACGACTGTGCGTCTGCCGAGATGTAGCTGTTGCCGGCGGCCTCGATGGCGGCCTTCATTGCGGCTTCGTCGGTCTTCCAACGCTCTTCCTGGAAGTTCGACCAGGACACGCCGATGACCTTGCCCTCGGCCTGCGCTGCGGACAGCGTCAGCGACAGGGCTACACCCGCCAGCATGGCGGTTGCCAGATTCTTCATGATTTCCTCCCTACGCCCTTGCGGACGGCGTCAGTGGCTAGCACCAATTCCGAAGCTCTTTTTTTCGAGCCTCGAAAAAATTAATGACTCACCCTTGGGAGCATGTCAATATCGCTCTCGGTCGGGCGCATCTCGCAAATGAGCGTCAGCTCGGCCGGGAGGAAAACAGACAATGACCGTCGGCCTCAGGCATGACGATTTGCGCCGGCGCAACCGCGCCATGGTGATCGCAGCCGTGCGGCGCGCCGGCCAGCCCTCGCGCACCGAGATCGCCTCTGCGACCGGGCTCAGCCATTCGACCATCTCCGCGATTTCCTCGGACCTGATCGCCGAAGGCGTGCTCGAGCAGATCAAGGGCACGGATGCGGCGTCTGCTAGGCGCGGTCGTCCGCAGGTGGCGCTGGGCCTTGCGCCGCAGGCGGCAAGCGTCGCCGTCGTCGTCCTGTCGCTCAACTTCCTCGCCTTCACGGTCTTCGATTATGCCGGCCGCGTTGCCATCCACCGCGAGCACAAGGTCTCGACGCTGGACATGGAGCGTGAGGCGCTGCTTTGCGCCGTACGCGACGGCGTCGCCTCCCTGCTCGACGAGGCGACCGCGCCGGTCCTGCGGCTCACCATGGCCATCCAGGGCATCACCGATGCGGCGCGCCGCAAGCTTCTCTGGAGCCCGATCACGCCGCATGGCGACATCGATTTCGCCGACATGATCGAGCGCGCGACCGGCATTGCGACGCGGGTCGAGAACGACTGCAACATGATCGCCGTAGCCCTGCGGGCGCGCTCGCAGGTGCCGGCGGAAAACCTGATCGCGATCCTGCTGTCGAACGGCATCGGCATGGGGATGATGCTGTCGGGCGAACTCTTCACCGGCGCCTATTCATCCGGTGGCGAGTTCGGCCACATGACCCATGTGCCAGGCGGCGCGCGCTGCCGCTGCGGGCGCGAGGGCTGCATCGAGGCCTATGCCGGCAATTACGCCATCCTGCGAAACGCGCTGCGCCGCGACGAGCACGAGGAACCGCTGCCGGACATCGACGAGCCCGCAATGCAGGCGCTGGCTTCGACCGCGCGCCACCATGCGGGGCCGGAACGTCTTGCCTTCGCGCGGGCCGGTGAAGCGCTTGGCTATGGCCTGGGAAGCCTCTTCGCGCTGATCGACCCCGCCCCGATCACGATCGTCGGCCGCGGTGCAGCCGCCTTCGACCTGATCGAACCGGCCCTGAAGGAGGCCTATGCCCGCACGGCCGGCGGCCAGCATGGGCCCGACCTGTCCTTCCGGGTCGAGCTGGAGGAAGCCCCGCTGATCCGCGAGGGCGGAGCCATCCGGGCGCTGGAAAGCCTCGATGCCGGGCATTTCGCCGTCGGCACGCCGGCCGCCCTCGCCGCAACCGCCTGATCAGCCGGCGACGTCACGCACGCCCGCGGCAAGACCGCCGAGCCACTGGTCGATCTTCGCCTGCAGCGCGCGTGGGCTGATCGGCTTGGGCAGGTAATCGTCCATCCCGCCCTCGATGCAGCGTTCGCGGTCGCCTTTCAGCGCATGCGCGGTCACGCCGACGATCGGCACGCGCGTCTCGAGCCCCTCTTCCGCCTTGCGGATGAGTGCTGTCGCCTCGAGCCCGTTCAGCCGCGGCATCGACACGTCCATGAGGATCAGCCGGGGCTTCAGCCGCTTGCAGGCCTCGACCGCCTTCTCGCCGTCCGTGACGATCTCGAAACTGTGCCCGGTTTCCGACAGGATCTGCGTGAACACGAGCTGATTCACCTCATTGTCTTCCGCAACGAGGATGTCGACGCGCGAGCCATCGGCATCGGCCTGTGGCCGCTCGACCGGACGAAGCTGAACGACCGATCGCGCGGGCTCGACGAGCCGCACGATCTCGCCGCTGCGCACGCGCTGGATGGAGCCAACGATCGCTTCCAGAAGTGCTGACGACCGCGCCGGCTTGATCAGGTGCGCATCAATCGACAGCCGCGCGCTGCGGGCGACCGAAAGGCTCTGGTCTACCGAGGTCAGCATGACGATCGGCAGCCGCGCCGAGCGCGGATCGGCCCGCAGTCGCTCGGCCATCTCGAGGCCGTTCATGCCGGGCATCTGGTAGTCGAGCACGATGCACTCGATCGCGATACCGAGTTCCAATGTCCGCTCGACGACGGCAAGCCCTTCCTCGGCGCTCTCGGCAGCGCAGGAATCGAAGCCCCAGCTGTCCATCTGTTCCTTGAGGATGGACCGGTTGACGGCATTGTCGTCGACGATCAGCACACGCGCGCCGGACACGTCGACCGGGATCGGACGCGGCGCCTTTCCGCCGGCAGCCACTGGCAATTCGATCGTCACGGTGAAGGTCGAGCCGGCATTTTCCTCGCTTGCCACGTCGATCCGCCCGCCCATCAGCGCGACGAGGCTGGAGGTGATGGCAAGGCCGAGCCCGGTGCCCTCGTGCCGGCGTGTCGAGGACGCATCGACCTGGCTGAACTTGTCGAAGATCGCCGCCAGCTTGGCAGCCGGGATGCCTATGCCCGTATCGGTGACGGCCAGCGTGAGCAGCCGTCCGCCGTCCTCGCCGCCCGGTGCACCGCGCACATCCACCAGCACGTGGCCGGCATCGGTGAACTTGACGGCATTGCCGACGAGGTTCGTCACGATCTGGCGGATACGCCCGACATCGCCGACGAAGCGCGGCGGCAGGTCGCGGTCGATCCGCACGATGACCTCGAGGTCCTTCTCCTTGGCGCGCGTCGACATCAGCGTCGCCACGTCCTCGATCGCTTCGGCAAGGTCGAAGGGCGCGGGGTCGAGCACCATCTGGCCGGCATCGATCTTCGAGAAGTCGAGAATGTCGTTGATGATGGTCAGAAGAGCCGTTCCCGACTTCATGATGATGTCGGTGAAAGTCTTCTGCTTGGCGTCGAGTTCGGACTTGGCCAGAAGCTCCGCCATGCCCAGGACGCCGTTCATCGGCGTGCGGATCTCATGGCTCATATTGGCCAGGAATTCGGACTTCGCACGATCGGCGAGTTCGGCCTTGCGCTGCGCCTCCTCGAGCTCGCTCTCGCGCGTCTTCAGTTCGGTGATGTCGACGCGCACGCCGACATAGGAGCCGTCGGCCGCCCGCGTGTCGATCGCCTTGAACCAGCGTCCGTCCGGGTTGCGGCGCTCGAAGACGCGCATCTTCGTGTCGTAGCGGGCAAGGTAGCTCTCGATCCAGGCCGAGCGATCGACGTCGAATAGGGCGTCCAGCGCCTCGTCGCCGCTCTGGCGGAAATAGCCCGCATCGTGCGCGCGCTCGATCGCGCTGCGCAGCGTCTCGCCCGGAACCATGGCCGGAACCATCTCGGGCAGCGCTTCCTTGACCTTGCTGTTGGCCAGCACGAACCGGTCCTGCGCATCGTAGATCACGACGCCGGCCGGCAGGCTCTCCAGCACGCTTTCGAGGAAATGGCGCGATCTCATCGCCTCGGTCTCACGCCGCTTCATGTCGGTCACGTCGAAGAGCGTACCGGTGACGAAGTCTCCCGCGCCTGCAACCCTCACACGGTTCTTGCGCACAATGCGGCTGCGCCTTTCGCCGTCCTGGACGAAATCTTCCTCGACCTCGTAGACATTGCCCGTCTCGATGACGCCGAACTCGCTCGCCTCGAAGCCCTGCGCGTCCTTGTCCACGAAATCGGTTGCCTTGCGCCCGATCATCGTCTGCGGTGGAACGCCGAAGATGCGCGCGAAGGCATCGTTGACGAGCACGAAGCGAAGGTCGGCATCCTTGACGAACATGGGGTTCGCAACCGTGTCGAGCACGGTCTCGGCAAGGTGCGCCTTCTTGAGCGCCACGGCGAGGTCGGCCTCGCGCCGCTTCATCGCCGTGACGTCGTAATAGGTGATGAGGCGCTTGGCGCCCGAAAGGGAGATCACGCCCGAGACGAGCGTCAGTCCGTTGGCGCGCTGCGTCTCGGTCGGCGGCACGTCGCCGGCGGCGATCTCCTGGAGCCGCGTGTCGACATAGGCATCCCAGTCGGCATCGCGCACCTGGTAGGCGCCCCTGCGGCGCGCGGCTTCCATGAGGTCGCGCGCATGCGTCCCGGCCGGAAACTCGTGATCGCCTGCACCGAACATCTTGCGGTAGGCCTGGTTGACGATCTCGACACGGAAATCCCTGTCGAGCAGGACCACGCCGAGCGGCATGGCGTCGAGCATGCGCGCCAGATCGTCCGTACCGGTGGTCGAAGGAAGTGCCTTGCCCCGTTGCGCCAACATCGCCCCCCGGCCATGTCCGGCCAGCCAAGGGCCGTGCCGATTGTTCTCAACTGTAACGAGTGTGCCGGACAGGCCTTAACGGTTGGCTAAGATTAACGGCAGAAAGCCGGCAGATCCGATATGGCGGCTTCGTGAATGGATCATTCACGATCGAGCGGATTTGCTGAAATTTTGTTGACCGGACAAGTGCAAACCGCACCTGCGCAAGCGTCGTAAAGGTCAGCACGGATCGGACGGACAATGCCGGTTCGATACATTGAGGCAATGCTCAACGAGTACCGAAAGGTTTCAAAGATGTTCAAGCGCACGCTTCTGGCAGCGGCCGCTGCTCTCGCAATCACCTCCGGCGCCAAGGCCGCCGATATCGTCGACACCGCCGTCGCCGCCGGCACGTTCGAGACGCTGGTTGCCGCAGTACAGGCCGCCGATCTCGTCGACACGCTCAAGGGCGAAGGCCCGTTCACCGTCTTCGCGCCGACCGACGAGGCCTTTGCCGCGCTGCCGGAAGGCACCGTCGAGAACCTGCTCCAGCCGGAAAACCGCGACCAGCTTGTCGCCATCCTGACCTATCACGTCGTGCCGGGTGCGGTCGCTTCGACCGACCTGACCAACGGCCTGACGGCGACGACCGTTCAGGGCGCCGACGTCACCTTCGACCTCGACGGTGGCGCGAAGGTTAACGACGCCAACATCGTGCAGGCCGATATCGCAGCCGACAATGGCGTGATCCACGTCATCGACGCGGTGATCATGCCCCCGATGTGATCCGGTTCCGGCTGAAAGGCTGAGACTGAAAGGCGCTCCGGCCACCGGCCGGGGCGCTTTTCCTTTCGGGCTTCCGAGAGCTCTTGACCTTCCAGCGTCTGGAAGGTGCAAGCTACACGAATGGCACTCTTCGACACCCCCGCCTCCGAGGCGATCATCCGCGACCCGGTTTGCGGCATGACGGTCGACCCGTCGATCGGCAAGCCGACCGCAAGCCATGACGGGCGGCTCTTCCATTTCTGCTCCAATGGCTGCCGCACGAAATTCGAGGCATCGCCCGAGACCTATCTGAAGGCAATCGATCCGGTCTGCGGCATGAGCGTGGACCGCGCAGCCGCCAGGCACTTCGTTCGCCATGAGGGAAAGGGCCAGTATTTCTGCTCGGCGCGTTGCCGGGAAAAGTTCGAGGCGGAACCGGGTCGCTATCTCGGCGAAGCGGTCGACGAACCGCCGCCACCGCCCGGCACGCTCTACACCTGCCCGATGGACCCGGAGATCGTCCAGGACCATCCCGGCATCTGCCCGAAATGCGGTATGGCGCTGGAGCCGATGGGGATCCCGCCGGCAGATGCGGGCCCGAGCCTGGAGCTCGTCGATTTCACGCGACGCTTCATTGTCAGCGCGGCTCTCGCACTGCCCGTGCTCGTCATCGCCATGGCGCCGATGCTCGGCCTTCCCTTGCGCGAGGCGATCGGCGAGACGACGGCGCTCTGGCTGGAAGCGATCCTCGCCACCCCCGTCGTGCTCTGGGCCGCGCGCCCCTTCTTCGAGCGTGGCTGGGCCTCGATCGTCAATCGCAGCCCGAACATGTGGACCCTGATCTCGATTGGCGTCGGCACGGCGTGGCTCTACAGCATGGCGGCGCTGCTTTTCCCCGGCATCGTCCCGCACCAGATGGGCGGTCATGGCGAAGGCCCGCCGGTCTATTTCGAGGCCGCGGCCGTCATCGTGGCGCTGGTGTTCCTCGGCCAGGTGCTCGAATTGCGCGCCCGCGAACAGACGGGCTCGGCCATCCGCGCGCTGCTCGACCTGTCGCCCAAACGCGCCCGGAAACTCTTTGCCGACGGCCGGGAGGACGATGTCGATCTCGCAGACATTGTCGTCGGCGATCGGCTGCGCGTGCGCCCCGGCGAAAGCGTGCCTCTGGACGGCTCGGTCGTCGATGGCAGCTCGACGGTCGATGAATCCATGCTGACGGGCGAGCCGGTGCCCGTCGCCAAGGCTGCGGGCGACGCCGTGACGGGCGGCACCGTCAACCGCACGGGCAGCTTCGTCATGGTCGCCGAGAAAATCGGCGCCGACACCATGCTGTCGCGTATCGTCGAGATGGTCGCGACCGCGCAGCGCTCCCGCGCGCCCGTCCAGGCGCTCGCCGACCGCGTGTCCTTCTATTTCGTGCCCACGGTCGTCGCCGTCGCGATCCTCGCTTTCGTCGCCTGGCTCGTCTTCGGCCCGAGCCCGTCTTTCGCGCTCGCCGTCATCGCCGCGGTCTCGGTGCTCATCATCGCCTGCCCCTGCGCACTGGGCCTCGCCACGCCGATGTCGATCATGACCGCCACCGGCCGCGGCGCGCGCGAAGGCGTACTCGTGCGCAACGCCGAGGCGCTCGAAAGGCTGGCCGAGATCGACACGATCATCGTCGACAAGACCGGCACGCTGACGGTCGGCCATCCGACGGTCGCCGCCGTCCTGCCGGCCCCGGGCTCGTCCGCGGCTGCAGTGCTGGCAGCCGCCGCAGCGCTGGAGATCCGCTCCGAGCATCCGCTCGCCGAAGCGATCGTCGCCGCAGCCAAGCGGCAGGAGATCGCAGTTCCGGAAGCCGAAAGCTTCGACACGATCACCGGCCGGGGCATCACCGGCATCGTCGATGGTCGTGCCGTTCTCGTCGGCAACGAAGCGCTCTTGCGCGACAGCGGCATAGACACCGGCGAACTCGAGACGCTGGCCGGCGTCCACCGCGAGGCCGGCACCGTCATGTTCGTGGCAATCGACGGCAAGGCGGCCGGCGCCATCGCCGTGGCCGACCCTCTTCGAGCTCACGCCAGCAAGGCGGTGGCCGCCCTGCACGCGCTCGGCATCCGCATCGTCATGGCGACCGGCGACAGCGAGAAGACCGCGCGCGCCGTCGCCGCTTCGCTCGGCATCGACGAGGTCCGCGCCGGCATGATGCCGGAAGACAAGAGCCGGCTCGTCGCCGAACTGAAGGCCGGCGGTGCGAAGGTCGCGATGGCCGGCGACGGCACCAACGACGCGCCGGCGCTTGCCGCGGCCGATGTCGGCATCGCCATGGGCTCCGGCACCGACATCGCGATCGAAAGCGCCGGGCTGACGCTTCTGGCCGGCGATCTCGGCGCGATCGTGCGCGCGGTGCGTCTCGCCCGCGCCACCATGCGCAACATCCGCCAGAACCTGTTTTTTGCCTTCGTCTACAACGCCGCGGGCGTGCCGATCGCCGCCGGCGTGCTCTACCCGGTCCTCGGCGTGCTGCTTTCGCCGATGCTGGCGGCCGCCGCGATGAGCCTCTCTTCCGTCTCCGTCATCGGCAACGCGCTGCGCCTGCGCACCGTCCACCTCAGGGAAGATCAGACATGAACATCGGCGACGCCGCCAAAGGGTCTGGCCTGCCGGCCAAGACGATCCGGTACTATGAGGAGATCGGGCTCGTTCACCCCGACCGCGGCGGCAATGGCTATCGCGACTATTCCGGCGAGGACCTGCACCGGCTGCGCTTCCTGAAGCGCGCCCGCGGCCTCGGCTTTCCGGTGGAGGAATGCCGCAGCCTGCTCTCGCTCTACGACGACAAGCACCGCGCCTCGGCAGATGTGCGCGGCATGGCTCTCGTTCGGCTGAAAGAAATCGACCGCAAGATCGAGGAACTGAAAGGACTGCGCGCCACGCTGTCCCATCTGGTCGAGGCCTGCCACGGCGACCAGCGCCCCGACTGCCCCATCATCGACGAACTGGCCGGACCGATCCCGTCAACCAAGGAGACAGGACGATGAAGACGCTTATTCTCGCTTTCGCCACGACGATCGCCCTTGCCGCTGCCCCGGCGCTCGCCCAGCACCAGGGCCATGGCGACCATGCGGGCCATTCCATGGCAGGCGAAGCAGACGGCAGCGCGGCTGTTCAGGCCTATGTCGACGCGATGGAGACCATGCACTCCGCCATGTCCGGCATGGACTATAGCGGCGACGCCGATATCGACTTCGCCCGCGGCATGATTCCGCATCATCAGGCGGCCGTCGACATGGCGAAGATCCTGCTCGAGCATGGCAGCGATCCGGAACTCCGCCAGCTTGCCGAGGAGATCATCGAAGCGCAGGAGCGCGAGATCGCCCAGCTCGAAGCCTGGCTGGCGGCAAACGATTCCGAATGATCAGCGGATCGTGAGGCCCGGAATGGCTAGCGGATTGTCCGTCATCGCCTGCCGGTCGGGCGTGTCCGTCAGCGGGGTGCCGACGAAGGCGGCAAACAGCCGGCGGACATAGCCCTCGTCGAGCCCGTCGCCGATCAACACCAGCCGCGCCCCGCGCGCACCCTCCGGCCAGGCCGGCAGGCGAGCCGGCGGGTGGATGATCTTCTGTACCGCATGGATGACCAGCGGACGCTCCGGGTCCTCCGCCAGCTCCACGATCCCCTTCATGCGCAGGAGACGGTCGCCCGATGTCGTGCGCAAGAGGTCGAGGAACATCTCGACCGTGGAGAAGGTCAGCGGCCGGTCGTGGACGAGCGAGAAGCTCGTCACCGACGAATGATGATGGTCGTGGTGATCGTGATCGTGGTGATGATCATGGCCGTGATGGTCGTGGTGGTGAACCTCCGCCTGGCCCAGCCATCGCGCGACGTCGGCGCTCTTCGTCGCCGGGTTCCAGAGCCCCGCTTCCAGCACGCCGGCAGCCGAGATCGCCTCTACGTCGAGGATCGGCGCGCGCGGGTTCAGCCGGCGGACCGCCGCATCGACCGAGGCGTCAGCCTCTGCGAGATCGCGCTTGGTCACGACGATCCGGTCTGCCACCGCGACCTGCCGTTCCGCCTCGTGATGTTTCGAAAGCGTCGCCTCGCCATTGACCGCATCGACCAGCGTGATCACGCCGTCGAGCCGCAGCATATGCGACAGCACCGGATGCCCCATGACGGACTGCAGCACCGGCACCGGGTCGGCCAGTCCCGTGGTCTCCACGACGATGCGCTTCAGCGCCTTGATGCGGCCGGTCTGAACCCGTTCGATCAAATCGGCGAGCGTATCGACCAGCTCGCCGCGCACCGTGCAGCACAGGCACCCGTCCGAAAGCTCGATGACGTCTTCGGACGCCTGCTCGACCAGGAGATGGTCGATGCCGACCTCTCCGAACTCGTTGACGATGACGGCCGTGTCCTGCAGCGCCGGATCGCGCAGCAGGCGATTGAGCAGCGTCGTCTTTCCCGCGCCGAGGAACCCGGTCAGGATCGTGACCGGGACCGGCCCGTCGGCAAGGCTCATCCGTCTTCGCCCATGTCGGAAACCGCAGCCGTGGCGCCGGGTCCGTAAGGCGGGCGCGGCGTCGGCACCGGCACGTCGACATAGCGCGGGCGCAGCGGTCCTTCGGTGCCGCCGAGGCTGATCACCGTCTCGCGCGGCGTGAACTCGACCTTGAGGATGTTGGCCGAGCGGTAGGCGGGCTCGCCGCTTTCGCCGCGCAGCGCAACGCGCGCCTTGTAGGCCTCTTCGGTGCAGATCGCCGAGCGCATGTTCGTCGGCGTGGTCATGGTCTGCGGCGGCTGCAGCAGCGCATTGACGACCGGGAGATTGCCGGCGCTCGTCGAAAAGCCCGCGGCCAGAAGATCGGCCGCCTTGTCCGCGCGCGCTTCCGGTGAAATCTCGCCCAGCACCACTGCAACGAGCTCGCGCCCGCCGCGCTCGGCCGAGGCGATCAGGTTGAAACCCGACGGACAGGTGTAGCCCGTCTTCATGCCGTTGGCGCCCGCGAACCGGCCGATCAGGTCATTGTGGTTCGGGATGATGTTGGTGCCTTCGCGCAGCGCTTCGAGGCTGAAGAAGCCGGCATATTGCGGAAACTCGCGCCGAAGCGCGACGGCAAGCAAAGCGAGGTCGCGCGCCGTCGTGTACTGGTCGTCCGAATGCAGGCCGTGGGCGTTGACGAAGCGCGTGTTCGTCATGCCGAGCCGAGCCGCCTCCTCGTTCATGCGCCGCGCAAACGCACGCTCCGATCCGCCGATGTTCTCGGCGATCGCGGTCGCGACGTCGTTGGCGGACTTCACCATCAGGATGCGGATGGCGTTTTCCACCGTCAGGAGCGAGCCCGCGGGATAGCCCATCTTGGACGGCGGCTCCTTCGTTGCCCGCTCCGTGATCTCGATCGGGGAGGCAAGCGTGATCTCTCCCGCCTGCAGCGCCCGGAACACGACATAGGTCGTCATCAGCTTGGTCAGCGATGCCGGATACCAGGGGCGGAACCCATCTTCCTGCGACAGCACGCGGCCGTCCGCCAGGTCGACCACGAGCGCCGGGCCCGCCTGCGCCGGGAGGCCGAGCGCGAGGAGCGCCAGGAAAGGGACTGCGATGCGCCGTGTCTTCATCGGTCTCAAAAAATCGCCTCTTGCCGTGATCGCCCGCGGATCGCTAAGCTTTCGTGAACATGAAGGGGCCGAGAGGTCCCGGCCCGACTGGACGGTTTCTCGCCTGCTATTTAGCGGATGTGTCGCCATGATGGCAAAACCGGCCGGATCACGATTGTGCAAGGCTCCCATGCTTGAGGCCTGCCGGCACACCGCGGGCGGCCTATATGCCATGGCGTGCCACAACCGCAGATGAGGACATAGATGCCGGTATTGAACCGAGCGGCCGAGATGCAGGCTGAAGTGGCAGGCTGGCGCCGCCACATCCACGCCAACCCCGAAATCCTCTACGAGGTGCACGAGACGGCCGCCTTCGTGGCCGACCAGCTGCGCTCCTTCGGCTGCGACGAGGTTGTCACGGGGCTTGGCCGCACCGGCGTTGTCGGCGTCATTCGTGGCACCCATGCGGGCGGCGGTGTCATCGGCCTGCGTGCCGACATGGACGCGCTGCCCATGTCCGAACTGACCGGTAAGCCCTACGCCTCGCGCAGGCCCGGCGCCATGCATGCGTGCGGCCATGACGGGCACACGGCAATGCTGCTGGGTGCCGCCCGCTATCTCGCCGAGACGCGCAATTTCGCCGGCACGGTCGTCGTCATCTTCCAGCCCGCCGAGGAAGGCGGCGCGGGCGCGCTCGCCATGATGCGCGATGGTCTGCTCGACCGCTTCGGCATCGAGCGCGTCTTCGGCATGCACAACATGCCGGGCATCCCCGTCGGCGAGTTTGCGATCCGCCCGGGCCCGATCATGGCGGCGACCGCAGAGTTCGAGGTCACAATCCACGCCCGCGGCGGCCATGCCGCGCTGCCGCACCGTGCGATCGACCCGATCGTGATCGCCAGCCAGATGGTCGGCGCGCTGCAGACCATCGCCTCGCGCACCACCGACCCACTCGACGCGCTCGTCGTCTCCGTCACCAAGTTCCACGCCGGTCACGCCCACAACGTGATCCCGGAAAAGGCCGAGTTCGCCGGCACGATCCGCACGCTGAAGAAGGAGGTCGCGTCGGCCACCTTCGAGCGCCTGCGCGCGATCTGCGAGGGCATCGCCTCCGCACACGGCGCACGCGCCGAGATCATGATCGACGCCAACTATCCCGTGACCTTCAACCATGAGGTCGAGACAGATTTCGCCACCGAGATCGCCCGCTCCATCGCCGGCCCCGGTCGCGTCGCCACCGGCATCGAGCCGCTGATGGGCGGCGAGGACTTCTCCTACATGCTGGAAGCGCGCCCCGGCGCCTTCATCTTCATCGGCAATGGCGACACGGCAAACCTCCACAATCCCGCCTACGACTTCAACGACGAAGCCATCCCCCACGGCGTCAGCTACTGGGTCCGCCTCGCCGAAACCGCCCTTCCCGCCTAACACCCTTGGCGCGCGCCCAATCAGGCGGTATGTGTCGCTCCCAAAGTGGTCCCGTAGCTCAGTAGGATAGAGCATCAGATTCCTAATCTGAGGGTCACAGGTTCGAATCCTGTCGGGATCACCATTTTCAACGGCTTGACTTTCCTTTGTAAGCCCTTCGGGCTCGACACATCGGGGGAGCAAAACTGGAGTTCATCGTGACATCAGGGGTCAGGTTTTCTCCCTTTTGTGCTTCGCAGTGCTGTGGCTGACAGCATATCGAAAGATAACCGAAACCAATATTCGACTTTGCTTGTTACGACTGCCGCACGCCGAGCACCACGCTCCGTCTGCGCGCAAGTCCGTTAGCTAATGCATCTCCCAACACAAATTAGCCGATGGCAGAAGAGCGACAGGCCTGAAATGCAAAAAGCCCGCCATCTAGTTCGAGACGGCGGGCGTTGGGGAGTGGTGCCGAATACGGCTGAAAGGGCGAACCGGCTGTCGGGGATCAGAAGGCGTAGTTGATGCCGACACGCACGGTGTGGAACTTCAGCGCGGAATTGGCATTTGCGACGTTGTCGTTGAAGAAAATAGCGTCTGGGAGATCAGTACGGAAGAAGTTGTCCGACCCGAAGTCTGTATAGAGGTATTCGGCCTTCAGGCGAAGGCGATCCGACTTGAAAAGCGCCATCTCCGCGCCGGCACCAGCCGTCCATCCGGTCCGCATCCCGCTTGATGATGAGCTCTCGGAGAACGAACCAACCGAATAGCCGATCGAATTTGAAACATGGCCATATGCAAGTCCGCCAGTGCCGTAGACCATGAACCCGCCGGCGATATCGTAGCCTAGCCGGCCCCTCAGGGTGCCGTACCAGTCAAGCTCGGTGGTAAAGGATCCGACCTCGATAGGGAGCAGGCCGAAGGGATTGGCCGAAAAGATCGAAACAGGCGCCGAACTGGCCTCAGATGCATTAAGGTCGGCTTCTGCACCGAGGACAAGTCGGCCCCACTGATAATTATAGCCTACCGCCACACCGCCAACCATGCCGCTGAAATTGCCGTCCTGTGAGCCCGAGAAGGAGTACGGCGTGGGGTCTCCGCCTAAAAACGCGCAGGCCAGGATTGGGCAATACTGGCCGCTCAGCGACGCGTCATTTGCGGTATCGCCGGACGCTTTTCCTGCATGAACGCCGGCATAGACGCCGTTCCAATTATATGTTGTCGCCTGCTGGGCATTGGCGCTCGTTAGCAGACCGAGCATTGCTCCAACGCCTGAGATTACCTTGATCATCGATCCGTACTTCATACGCGGTTGCTCCCACCCGATCATTCATAGAATGACTTTAATAGCGCATTGCTTGACAAGAGTCTGTTGCACATTTGCCGCAGCGCCATTGTCGATGTGACTTCGATGTAACGAATGGTTAACCGTCCTGAGCAGATGACAAGCATTTTAACCATCTCAAACGACTAGAACCGGGCGCATATACTATCCCCCAAATGGGGTAGAGCGGCAGTGATTCGAATATGCACTGGTCGCAGAATCGCAGATGCTAAGACTTCGGAAGAGAGGCGCTGTTGACGGTTCCCACAAGCACTGCTGTCTGTATGTGCCGGCAAGCCTGCACCTCAGCTTTGAAAGGTTGCCTTCAGGCTGTTCCACGCGCCGCGACCTTCTTGGCTTCGTCGCGACAAGTGGCGAGCACGATCGGTTCCGGTCGACAAAGCCGTCGCCGCGTCCTACTAACCGCTTGCTGATTAATGCGAATAATTCTACGGCCGCCGCAGTCGTCCCACGTCAGCGACACTTAGCAACCACGCTGTGAAGGCCCGCAACTTATAGGGCGACCACTGGGGCATCGTTATCATCATAATCCGTGGGCCCTCAACGCCGACCTCGCCACCCCGTTATGCGAGCCATTCGCCACGCGCATGGCTCGAATGCAAAAATGGTGCATTGCACAATCAAAATGATAGGCGTATATCAAAGCTACTGACGTTTTACCTCCTCCCAAAACGTCGGCACTAAATGCGGCAAACCTCCTCCCTTGCCGTATTTCAGATCAAGGCTCGCTGCACCTCCTCCCGCAGCGAGCCTTTTTCCTTTTTAGAGCTCCCGACAGATCAGCCCGGCCGCACGAGGTCGCCCGTTGCCGCGGCCTTCACGATCGCTTCGACGACGGCGATGTTGCCGATCTTGTGCTCGTCGTTGAAGGCGTAGGTGTCTCGGCCTGCGATCGCACGGGCGAACTGGTCGAGATTGGCGCGCACCGAATCGGTCCACTCATAGGTGATGATGCGCGGCGGCTGCCCGGTGACGCCAATGGTCAGCGTGGACGGGCCCGGCGTGTCGGGATGCGTCTCGTTGCGGTATTCGGCCCAGGCCTGCGTGCCGAAGATCGTGAAGCGCAGATAGAGCGGCGTATAGAGGACGGCGTTGAGATAGGTCGTCATGCCGGCTTCGTGGCGCATTAGCACCGAGACGACGTCGCCATTGTCGCCCGGCAGGACGCGCTTCGCCGTCATCGCCTGCACTTCCGAGACGGGCCCGAACAGATTGACGTAGGCGTCGGTCAGATGAATGCCCATCGCCGTCAGGCCCGCGGCCGGGCTCTCGGCGGCACTGCGGCGCCAGTCCGTCGGCGGCACGTTGATCAGCTTGTCATGGCTGAAGTTCGCTTCCGCATGCATGACCGTGCCGAATTCGCCTGCCCGCACCATGCGCTCGAGCTCCAGCATCGCGAGCTCGAAGCGGCGCTCGTGGCCGATGCCGAGCATCACGCCTTGCTGCCGGCAGATGTCGACGCTCGCCTCGGCTTCCGCACGCGTCAGCGCCAGCGGCTTTTCGCAGAACACGTGCTTGCGGGCTTTGGCCGCTGCCGCGATCTGGCCGGTGTGCAGGCTGTTGGGCGTGCATAGGATCACGACGTCGACCGCCGGGTCCGCCAGCACCTCCTCGTAGCTGCCGCTGACGGGAATGCCGTGGCGAGCCGAAAACTCGCCGTGACGGTCCGGATAAAGATCGACGGCCCGCGTCACGCGGATCTCCTCGGAGCTCTTCAGCCGCTCCGCAATGGTCTTGCCCCACCAGCCGAGCCCGATGATCGCCGCGTTCAGCATCTCTGCATTTTCCTCCGATGACATCCCCTTTTGGCCGCAGCAGGCAGGCAGGGCAATGCTTCACCACGATATCGGCCGATAGCCGGGACGAAAAAGGCCGCGCCCTCATCCGAAGGCGCGGCCAGGCTGCAGGCTGGCTGAAATTGCTTATGTCGATCAGGGCGTCAACGCGCCAAGACCGTCTGACAGCCCGATGACGCTGACCGGGATGCGGATCGCACGGCCGTTCTGCAATGTGTACAGCACGGCCACCTTCTCGGCTTTGCCGAGCGTGGCGATGAAATCGTCGGCGAGTTGCGCGGTCACGACGCAGCTGTCGTCGCCGCAGCGCTCGAAGGGCACGACGATCGGCTTGTCGAGCCCGGCCTCGATCGCGACACCGCGACTGAGTGTGACGGCCTGCGGCGTGTGGATCAGCGTGCGGACCTTTCCGTCCGCGCCACGCAGGATGCGCCAGGAAAGCAGCATCTGGCGTGGTTCCTCGCGAACGATCTGCTGCACGATCGAGCAGCCGCGCTGGCCGTCCTCGATCTCCGCGCAGCTATACTTCCAATCGCCGATGTCGCGCGTGTCGGTGATGGTGACCTGGCGCTGACCGGCCGGTGCAGAGGCAGGCGTCGGCTGCACGGCCGGCGTCTGGGCCGTTGCCGGCGTCACGCCGCTCGTCGCGCCGATGGCCGCGCGCATCGTGTCGGGCTCGACGAGACCCGACTTGATGGCCACGATCGAGCCGCCGATGGCGAGGAAGGCGAGCGAGAACGCGATGAACCCGGCCTTGCGCAAAAGGCCGGGCCTGCGCTGGCGTTCGAGGCCGTAGATGTCTGGTTTGCCCACGGCATGTCTCCGTTCTTGGATCGGTAAAAAAAGGGGCCGGCTCCGGGCCGGCCCCTTTGGTTGTTTAGAAGGCGATGCGCAGGCCGACCGAGGCGCCGTAGGACGTGTAGTCCTTGCCGAACATACCGCTGCCCGACACGAAGCCCGACCAGGAACCGTCGGCAGGCTTCAGGGTGAGCGTACCGGTCACTTCGCCGAACAGGCCGTCCGGCTCGTCGCTGAAGGTCGTCACGCCAGCCCCGCCATCGGTGACGGTCACAGTGTTGTCGCCGGCGAACTCGTTCCAGACGCGTCCGGTCAGCGAGACATCGGTGATCATGCCGCCCGAGGCGAACTGCGTCCCGATGCGGCCGCCGGCGCCCAGGCGAGCGCTGAGGCCATCGTCGAAGCGAACGCCACCCGCGCCGACCGCGAAGTCCTCTGCGTCGGTCTTCATGACGACGCCCGACACGAGCGGCTCGAAGTAGGACGTGCCCATCTGGATGCGGTAGCCGGCATTCGCCTGCAGGCCGTAGCTCAGGATGTTGGCATCCGTTTCGAAGGTCGAGAAGACGTAGTGCGCGTTGAGGATGTCCACCTTGCCGGTCACGTCCGCAAAGACCCGTCCGTCATTGTAGGCACCGTAAGCGCCGATCGTGCCGCCTTCATACTCCACCGCCGTGCCGCCGACATTGAAGTCGACATCCGAGGTGAGGTAGCCGCCGAACACGCCGAACCGGTAGTTGCCGTCCGTCGAGAAATCGGCGCCTGCCAGGAGTGCGTAGGTCGTCTGCTCCGTGCTGGTATCGAACGGCACGCCGCCGAGCGTCAGCTGACGATCCTGGTCAGTCCAGCGTCCGCTGCCCTTCATCCAGAACGCGCCGCGCTTGGCGTAGCGCCCATCTTCCGACACGTAGGTCACGTCTGCGCCCGACCCGCCGGTTTCGCCGGCCTGGCCGCCATAGATGTGATCCTCGACCACCGAGATCGCGTCGTAGAACAGCGTCTGCGCGCCGGTCACCACGCTGGTCGCCTTCTGCGCACCCGGGCTCCAGACCGACTTCAGCTCGTAGTCGTTCCACTCGCTGTCGTGATCCAGATACCAGGCCACCACGCCGTCGCCGACATAGGCCATATTATTGGCCCTGAAGAAGTTGTCAGAGTTGGATGCGATGTAGAAGGCACTGCTGGAGGGTTCATTGTATTCGCCGCCGCCGTAGCTGACGACGTCGATCTCCTGCCCTGCCGTCCCGAAGCCAGTATTCGCCACCTTCCGCAGGATCAGGCCGGTCTCGCCGCTTATCGAACCGTCGCGGACAATGAGCTTGTCGGCATGACCCGTGTCGAAATTGACATCCAGTCCGATCTGGCCACCGCCATGATAGTTTCCGATGATTGTCACGCGGTCACCGATGCCTCCATCGATCATGGACAGCAGCGAGTTCGCGCCGCTGTTATAGAACGCGTCGGCTTCGAACCTTGTCTTCTCGTGCGTGCTGGCTTCAAACGCAGTCTGGATCCAGGCGTTGTTCTCGAAAACGTCCTCACCATAACCGGACAGCGTATTGGAGCCGGTTACGAACCAGACGCCGTCGTTGACGACCAGATTGCCCAGATAATCGTCGCCGTGACGAGAAGCATCGTTTTCGCCTTCAAGCTCAACAATGCCGGCCATGAACCCGGAATTGGTGATCTCGGTAGCGCCTCCATATTCACTCCTCACGAGCTCGCCGCGTGCGGCGGCACGGTAGCCACCCAGTGCCTCCGTCGACAATGTGCCGCCACCGTTGGCGAACGCCCAGAACGGCTGAATGTCATCGAGAAGATCGGCGAGGGTAGGCAGGGAAGCGTCTGCTTCGAGATAGCTTCCAATCTGCCCCAAATCCTTGCCCGCGATGATGCCGGCATTCGTGATGATTGCGGCACGACGCGACCCGTGATGTCCGTCACGAATGCGTCCGGACGCGGTCTCGTCCAGGTCGATCAGCCAGTCGTCTTCCGCATCGCCGGTGATCAATCCATTTATGTCGTTGGCAATATCGACGGTCCGCACGTCGTAGATATTTATCGCCCGATCGCCCGATCCGCCGACAATCTGGCCATTGTTGTAGATGTAGACTCCGCCGCCCGATCCGTGCCGACCATGTCCACGCGAGACATCGCTTATGTGGATCGCGTCATCGGTCCTGCCTTCGATGCGGCCGCCGTCATTGGAAATCCACACGTCGCCGCGGCGTACGCCATCGATCGTGATGCCCTTGTCGTCGCCGTAGATCGTGCCGTTGCCATTGTCGATGATGACGGAGCCCTTGAGGTCTTCAAGATCGATCCCGTCATCACCATTCGACCAGATGAGACCACCGTCGTTCTGAAGCCAGAATGCCAGGCGGCCGGTATGGTCTTCACCATATGTACCGTAACCTGAACCCCGTACGTCGGACACGTTAATGCCGTCGCCATCGCCCACGCTGACGATCTGACCGCTCCGATTGTCGATAACGACCGACCCATCCACATCGTAAATCTCGACGCCGTCTTCCCAGCCCAGAATGCCGGCCGGATTGGTGACTTCGTAGGACCCTTCGCCCTGGAACATCTCGAAGCCACTGAGGGCATAGAGCAGGTATTCCGAAACGGCGCCAACCAGCGTGTTGGAATTGTCTATCTTGACGGATCCGCTTACGTCTCCGATCTGTACGCCGCTGCCATTGACGCCGACGATCAGACCGCCTGCGAAGGTGGTTTCTGCTTCTTCGTCTGCCAATCCGTTGTTGTTAACGACGACATCGCCATCGACGTCGTAGATGTCGAGGCCGTCCCAATAGCCGACGATCAGTCCGCCGCCCGACGCAACCCGGTCTCCCTCGTCACCGTTCGGATAGAGCCATCCGCCACCATTGTTGATGACGACATCGCCGTTGCTCTCCTCAAGGTCATACCGGTACACGCCATCCACGCGCACACCTTCGTCCGACAAGCCGGCGACGAGTCCGCCCGTATTGTCCAGCCGGAAACCGCCGACATAGCTGGCGTATATGCCAGATTCTTCCCCGATGATCCCGATCGCTGGATAGGGCAAGAACTCACCGGACGTCGGCACGTGATTGGATATGCGCACGTTGGATGATGCGGCAACTTCGATCGCATTCGTCCCACCGAAGATCGCCCCGGTGTTCGCGATGGTCGTTGTTCCCAAGGTATAAATGTCGATTCCGGCGCCGTCGTAGATATACGGACCCTCGTCCTCATATCCGTAAACAGTTCCACCGCCGGCAATGATGCCCGAATTGGCGATGATCACATCACCAATCGCATCGTCCACATAGATGGCCGCGCTCGGATAATAGTCTTCCTCGTACCCACCCGAGTGATAGCCCGCACTGATAAGGGCGCCTGCATTGGTAATCGTCAACGTGCCAAGGAAGTTCTCGACATAGATTGCGCTGTCAGCGGCAATGATGCCGCCCTTCGACCCGATCTTGATATCGATATTGTTGGCTATGCTTCCCGGGTAGCGTTCCTCGCCTTCATTATCGTACCAGTATGCAGTCTCGCCATTCACGTGAATGCCGTCGGCGTCCGTGAAGCTGCCGACATCGGTCGTGTCAATCTTGCCATTAATGACAAACTCGTAGTCACCGTACCAATAGGTCGAGTGCTCGATATCGGAAGCTTCGCCCGGGTTCAGCTCGATGCCGTGCGCGGAAGAATAGGGGCCGTAGGTCTCGACGCGGGAGTTCTCCCGCACGATGACCTTGCCGCCATTGCCCTTGTCGGTAATCGTCAGTGCGACACCGTCGACGCTGATGATGGCCTCGGCCTCGTCGTCCTGGCCGATCGTGACGACCCATTCATTCTCGGGCGAGTAGTTCACCGGGGCTGTCTGCGTGCCGCCGGTGCTGAAGCACGCGATGCCGCCATTTCCGGGAGGGGTGCAATCCGCCGCAGCCGGCTGCGTGACTGCAAGGACCGCGCCGAGGCCGATCATCACGCCGCCTGCCAGCGCCGTGCCGTTTCTCAGGCGCAACCTGCGCCCCGCATAGCCCAGGCGAACCCCCCGCCCGCGTCCCTTCAACATCTGCTTCATCATGCCCTCACCGCCGAAAACGGTCTAACCCTCAAAGAGCGGGCCCTCTCTCCCACCCTCCATCGGGCGACGATTTACCATGCGTTTGTTCTTTCAAGACAGGGGATGATCTTGCTTCTGGGACCGATCGCTCCACTTGCCTTGGCAGACGTCGAGCGGGAAATGTCGGCGCAGAGCAGCGTGAGGGACTGTCTAGTTCATTGTTTTTATTGACTATCACATAGACGAAGGCATCAACGCCGATAGGCGCGGAGTGCTTCCCTTGACGGATCGTGAGAGTTCCGCGTTTACTGTTTTTAACCCGGCTTTACGTTCGATTTACTTGTTTAAAGCAGTCGTTTTTTACCTTTTTTAGGAATAGGCGTCTTGGTGATTGGTCCTGACAGAGATTTGCAACCGGTGCGCGCAGACGCCCTTCCCTTTTCCGATTCGAGACCGACCATGATGCCCTCCGCTGCTCGACCCATGTCATCCGGAGCCGCACTGGCCAGGAAGCTTTCGTTTGTCGCAATCCTGGCCATGATCGTGTCGTGCACGAGCCTGTCGGAAGACACGTCTCCGGTCATGCCGGGGTCGACTGGCTCGGCGTCCATCAGCGTTCCTCTCGCCGCCTACGGCACGCAGATGCAGGTCTCGCTGTCCTTGCCCGAAGGGACCGGCCCGTTCCCGCTCGCCGTGATCAACCACGGCTCCGACGAGCAGGCGATCCGCCGGGTCGCCATGCAGCAGCCAAACTTCCCGGAGCTGTCGCGCTGGTTCATTGCCAGGGGCTATGCGGTCGCAATCCCGTTCCGCCCGGGCCATGGCCGGAGCGGGACACCCTATCTTGAGGATCAGGGCGGCTGCGGGGATGCGGACTACGCGCGCTCGGGACGGGTGACGGCCGAGATCACTCTTGCGGCCGTAAACGCGCTGTCGGCCGACCCGCGCATCCGTGCGGGCGAGACGGTTGTCGTCGGAACGTCGGCAGGCGGATGGGGCGCGGTGGCGCTTGCAGCGCGCAACCCGGGCGGCATTGCCGGGATCGTCAGCTTTTCCGGCGGGCGCGGCGGGCGGGACCGGGGACAGACGGGCCGTCACTGCGCCCCCGACCGTCTGGTCGAGGCGGCAGCGCAGTTCGGCCGCACGGCCCGCACGCCCGCGCTGTGGCTCTACGCCGAAAACGACAGCTATTTTCCGCCGGAGATCAGCAACCGTCTCGCCGCGGCCTATCGCGCATCAGGCGCGCCGCTCGACTTCGTCCTCCTGCCGCCCGTCGGATCGGAGGGACACGGCCTCGTTACGGCGCCCGCGCACTATTGGGACGCACCGCTGTCAAGATTCCTGGATCGTCTCTGAACCAGCCTTGAAACAGGCAATCGGACTCCCCATCTCATGATCAAGCAGGCGTTTCCGCTGTTGACCACGGATGTACTGGCAAAGCGTCGAGATGCCTTCTGGAGGCCGGGTTTCATCGCCCGGCCTTTGTCATGTTCGGGCGCCTGTTCAGGCGTCCACCAACCGTCCGCCCACGAGGCCGATCGCCTCGATTTCGATCTCCAGCTCCGGCAGTCCGAGTGCGCTGATCTCCACGATCGTGTCGGCCGGATAGGGATTGGAGAAATGGCGTTTCCTGAGGTCGAGGATTTTCGGGAAGTTGGCCATGTCCTTCAGGAAGATCGTCACCTTGACCACGCGGTCGAGTCCCGAGCCGGCAGCTTCCAGCACCGCCTTGAGGTTGGCGAAGGTCTGCTCCGCCTGGGCGTCGAAATCACCTTCGCCCACGACATTGCCGTCCCGATCGAGGCTTGCCTGGCCCGAGAGGTAGACAAGGTTGCCAACCCGGATCGCCTGCGAGATCAGGAACTGCTGGTAGGGGTCGGGGTCGGTCGCCACCCTGTAGCCATTGGGGTCGTGTGCCTCAGTCATGTCTCGTCTCCCATGCAGAATTCCGTCTGCAGGATGGCAGGCCTGCGGCTGCGCTGCAACGAGTTGTCCGGACAATCCAAGGCCCGAACCGCCAAAGAAAAAAAGAGGCCGGCGCGAGCCGACCCCTCAAGGTTACTGGCTGGAATGAAGCGGTCAGGCGGCGGCGCGCGCCTGCCTGTCGAAGAACAGGGCTTGGCTGATCAACGCCTTCACCATGTCGGGGTTGAAGGGCTTGGTCACCAGGAAGGCCGGCTCCGGACGCTCGCCGGTCAAGAGGCGCTCGGGGAAAGCCGTGATGAAGATCACCGGCACGGTCGACATGGCGAGGATTTCGTTGACCGCATCGATGCCCGACGACCCGTCGGCCAGTTGAATGTCGGCCAGCACCATCTTAGGCTTCGTCTGCTGGAACAGCGCGGTGGCTTCCTTGTGCGTGCGAGCGGTCCCGACGACGCGATGGCCGAGGCTTTCGACCATCTGCTCGATGTCCATCGCGATCAGAGGCTCGTCCTCGATCACCATGATGTCGGTCGCAACCTGGCGCGAAATCTCGTCGCTGGCCTCACCGAGGAGAGCGGAAAATTCTTCCTCGCCGATGTCGAGCACTTCCGCAGCTTCGTTTTCCGTGAACCCTTCGACGGCCACGAGCAGGAAGGCCTGCCGCGGCTTCGGAGCAAGCGCTGACAGGCTGGTCACGGCCCTGTTTTCCCAGGCCGAAAGCGGCGTCTCGTCGGGGACGCGGATGGCGATCGACGAGAACAGCTTGGCGAAGATCCGATACAGCGCAATGCGATCGCTCGAAGACTGCGGGAACATCGACGGGTCGGCGATGATCGCCTCGAGCGTCGCTGCAACCAGCGCGTCACCGCTTGTCTGCGACCCGGATACAGCTCGCGAAAAGCGCCGCAGCAACGGGAGATGCGGCGCGATCCTCGCAGATAAACTCATGATTGATAGTCTCCCTCAGGCGAACGGCATGATGAGCCGTCGATGCAGTGAAACGACGCCAATTCAAAAAAGTTCCGATGCGCTGGAACTTTTCTGCAATCGCCGCGTTGCAGCCCGGACGACCGTCGGGCAACTGGCGGACGCCGTCCGCTGGCGCCCCGTTAACGGGTTCAATGTAGACGCTAGCGGAGCGGAATCCAATCAGAACGGCCTAGCGCCAGGGGCAGGACAGCAATGAGCAAAGGCGAGACGAGCGCAAGACGAGGCGCCGCCGGCGGTGGCGGCTCGGCGTCGGGACTCGGGCCGAATGTCGAAATCGGTCGCAAGTTGAAGCAGTACTATGACGATCTGGTGTCGGAAGACGTGCCGGATCGGTTTGCGGACCTGCTCCGCCAGCTGGAACAGGCCGAAGCGCCCGCCAAGTCCAAGGAGGACTGACCATGTCAGCCGCAGTCTTCAAGGCTGACCTCCTCAAGACAATTCCGAGCCTGCGCGCTTTTGCCGTGTCTCTCGCCCAGAACAGCGACAAGGCGGACGACCTCGTCCAGGAAACGCTGGTCAAGGCGTGGGACAAGCAGTCTTCTTTCCAGCCAGGCACCAACCTCAAGGCATGGCTCTTCACGATCCTGCGCAACGAGTTCTACTCGCAGATGCGCAAGCGCGGTCGTGAGGTGCAGGACAGCGACGGCGCCATTACGGGGCGCGTTGCCGTTCACCCCGGTCAGCACGGTTCGCTCGATCTGAAGGATTTCCGAAAGGCGCTGGAAAAGCTCCCCGAGGACCAGCGCGAGGCGATCATCCTGATCGGCGCGTCGGGCTTTTCCTACGAGGAAGCGGCCAACATCTGCGGATGCGCCGTCGGCACCATCAAGAGCCGCGTCAGCCGTGCACGCTCTCACCTGCAGCAAATGCTGGAGGTCAATGGCGAGGCCGATTACGGACCGGACGCAATCGCAGCGCAGGTCATGGGAACGACGGCAGCCTAGGCTGCTGCCGTCAGCGCCGACTGCAGCGCGTCAACGAGTGCGGAGCTCATGAAGGGCTTCGCCACCACGATCGCATCGGGATAGGCCTGGGCAATCTGCGGATTGTCCGGGTAGCCGGTCGCGAAGATGAAGGGAATGCCGGCTCCCTTCAGCCCACCCGCCAGATCCAGCGTCGATTCGCCCGAGACCGTCAGATCGAGGATCGCGACGTCGTAGCGTCGCCCCTGCTCGAGTGCCTCGTTCACCTCGCCCACCGCGCGCATGATCGTAACCTCGGCGGCACCCTGCTCCAGGCACGTCTGCTCGACATCCATGGCGATCAGGAATTCGTCTTCGACAATCAGGATCCTGAGGCCGGCGAGGTGACTTTCAGCCAATGAGGCGATTCTCCGCGAAAGGGGGCAGTGCAGTCGAAGGAGGCGCAATGCGCCATGCGACGGTTGCATGTCATTTAAAAAAGACACCTCTAATACGCGAAACAAAGTCGCGCGGATGCCCGCTGGCTGGCGCGTGGAAAGCGTGCAAGATACGGCCGGCCAATGTGCTCCGGGGGTTTGGTCGTGGTGGGCGTAGACAGAAATGAGCGGTCGGCGCGGCGCGTGCCGTGCCATAAATGCCCTCTGATGAAAATGGAGGCCTTCCGAAAGCCCTCCGAAGACGAGCTCGACTTCATCAGCCGTTTCAAGAAGGGCGAGCTCATCGTCGATCGCGGCGCGACCATCGTTGCGGAAGGTTCGCGCAACCCGCATCTCTACACCGTGCTGTCGGGCTGGGCGTTCCGCTTTAAGCTCCTGCCGGACGGCCGCCGCCAGATCGTGAACTACACGGTGCCCGGCGACATGATCGGCCTGCAGGGCGCGCTGATGGAGGAGATGCAGCATTCCGTCGAGGCGCTGTCACCCATGACGCTCTGCGTCTTCGAGCGCTCGGAACTCATCGATCTGTTCAAAAACTTCCCGTCGCTCGGCTATGACGTGACCTGGATCGCGTCACGCGAGGAGTGCATGCTCGACGAGAATCTTCTCAGCGTCGGGCGCCGATCTGCCGCCGAGCGCCTTGCCTATCTCGTCTCCTTCATCGCCGAGCGGGCGAGCGGGGTCGGCCTCTTCTCCGAGAACGCCGTCATTCCCATCACCCAGCAGCATGTCGCCGATACGCTCGGCCTTTCGCTGGTTCACACCAACAAGACCGTCCGCCGGCTGGCCGATCAGAGGATGCTGCGCTGGCGCGACCGCGGCTGCGAGGTGCTGGACCTCGACCGTCTGAAGTCGCTCGCCGGCTGGGACAACAAGGAGACAACCGCCCGCCCCTATATCTGATGTTCAGCTGGCGAGCGTGGGGATGAGGTTGCGGGCGATGGCGATGATGATGAGCATCGCCGGGATCGCCACGAAGCCGCCGATCGGGCCCCATATCCAGATCCAGAACGTCAGCGCGAGCAGAACGGTGAACGGATTGAGCGTCATCGCGCGACCGATCACCATCGGCGTCACCACCTGCGCCTCGAGAAGATTGATCGAAAGATAGACGATCGGCGGCAGAAGGGCCGATGACAGGCTGTCGAACGTTCCGAGCCCGACGATGAACAGCATCGTCGCCATCACCGCTGGCCCCACATACATCACATAGTTGAGGATGCCTGCCAGCGCACCCCAGAGCGCAGGCTGGGGCACGCCGATCGCCCAGAGCGCCAGAGTGACGGCGAGTGCCAGCCCGGCGTTGATAGCGGTTATCGAAAGCAGGTAGCGCGAGACGAGCAGTTCGATGTCGCGAAACACATGCGCCACCCGCCAACGCATCCGCCTTGTAACGCAAAGCTTCATCGCCGTCAGACGTGTGGCATGGCGCGTCGCAAGGAAGAAATAGAGGCTGGTCGCAAAGAGCAGCACCTGCGCCCCGATGGCCGGCGCCATGTAGGCAATGTCGGTGACCGGCGAACCTTCCTCGACTGCGACGCGCATGGCCTCGTCCCCGCCGAGTTCGCGCATTTCTTCCTGCAGGCCATGGATGAGCGAGAGCGGTTCCGAAAGCTGCACCTGCAGGTCCGACCAGATGCGCGGCAGCTGAGCGCCCCAGAAAACGATCGGTCCGCTCAACACATAGACGAGCGCGAAGATGCCGGAGATGAACAGGACGAAGACGATACCCGACGATATCCAGGAATTGATCCCGTACCTCTCTATGAGATTGGCGACAGGTCCCAGCATCAGCCCGAAGACCACCGCAAGCGCAACGGGCGTCAGGATGTAACGGGCGGAATACAGTGCAAAGACGATTGCCACGAGCCCGACGACGACCATCGCCACCTGCGCGCTTCGCTGCAGGACGATCTCGCTGTTCGATTTCGGCGGCAGCCTCACGATGGGCGGCCGCTTGGTGAAGTCCAGCTGGCGCATGTCGATCCCGAATTCGGAACCTAATGGAACGGACGACGTTTTGGTTCCGGTTTGAAAGACCGCTGCCGTTTGCGGACGACCCGCGATCAGGCGCAATGGGGCACCAGAATTTACGGAGAATATCATGGCAACCACGTCCGGCGCCGCCAGCGCTGCCGCCAGCAAGGTCAATGAAGCGGGTGCACGCATCGAGGGCAACAAGGTCGAAGCTGACATCGAAGCGCTGAAGGCCGATCTCGCGTTGCTTCGCGAGCACATCCAGAAGACCGGTCGCGATTCCTACCGCGCTGCGCGCCGGGTCGCCAATGACGGAGTTGAGACGTTGAAGGTTCAGGGAGAAGAGGCAATGGCCACCGCACGTGCGAGTGCACGCGAGTTCGAGGACCAGCTGTCCGAGACCGTCCGCGAGAAGCCCATCACCTCGCTTGCGATCGCAGCCGGCATCGGCTTCCTTTTTGCGCTCTTCACCCGCCGATAGGCGGAGGGAGCAATGCTCGGAACGCTCATCGCCTCGATCGCCTCCGGCGAGCTCGCGGCAAGTCTGGAGCGGGCCAAGGGCGCCGCGGTTGCCTATCTGTTGGCAGCCTTGGCGTCCTTCTTCGGCCTCGTCTTCCTGCTGGTGGCAGCCTTCATTTTCGCAGCCGACCGCTACGGAGCGTTGATGGCTGCAATCGGCTTCGGCGTCGGCTTCTTCGTTGTCGCGCTGCTGGTGGTCGTCATTCACCGAATGCAGACGCGCCGCGTCGTCCGTCGCGCGCGCCGCCGTCATGGCAGCGAGGCCCGCGCGCTGGCAGCAACTGCCGCGATCGCGTTCGCTCCGGCTATCATCGCAAGAGCGCGTCTGCCTTTCGTTCTGCCGGTGCTGGGCGCTGTCGGCTACGCAATCTACGCCGAGAACACACGTAAGCGGCGCCCGCGTCGCTGAGGATTGGAGTGATCCATGGTTGAGAAACTGACCCCGACGGAAGCGCGGCAGGGACGCAAGGGCACGAACGTGCTCGTGATCCTTATTGTCGCGCTGATCCTGGCGGCAGTCGTCTGGTGGGGCGTCGGCATCTACGGCAGCGCCATCGAACCCGAGAACCCCGTCGGCGGTGTCCCGTCCGAACAGGGTCTGGAGACGACACAGCCGCCTGCTACAGACCAGCCGGCCGGCCCAGCCGCGCCGCAGTAACAAGCGTCATTAAGGAGGGCGGCTCAGCCGCCCTCCAGCTCTTCCCGAAGCATCTCCAACTCCAGCCATTCCTCTTCCAGCATGGCCTGCTTGCCGCGCTCGCCTTCCAGCTGCGCCGCCAGTTTGGAAAACCGCGCCGCGTCCCGCGCAAAGAGCGCCGGGTCCGCCATCTCAGCTTCGAGCTTCGCAATACGGCCCGCCGCCGCTTCCATCTCTTCCGGCAGTTTTTCGAGCCTGAACTTCTGCTTGTAGGATAGCTTCGCCTTGCCCTCGCTGCGCGGCCTGCTCTCCCTTGCCTCCGACTTCGGCTTTGCAGCCTTGGCCGCATCGCGACGGAAACCCTTGCCGCCGCCCTGCGCCAGCATGTCGGTATAGCCGCCGGCATATTCCTGCCACTTCGCGTCACCCTCGAAGGCAATCGTGGAGGTCACCGTCCGGTCGATGAAGTCGCGGTCGTGACTGACGAGGATCACCGTTCCGGTAAAGCCTGCGACCAGTTCCTGCAGCAGGTCTAGTGTCTCCATGTCGAGATCGTTGGTCGGCTCATCGAGCACCAGCACATTGGCTGGCCGCGCCAGGATGCGTGCCAACGCCAGCCGCGCCCGCTCGCCGCCGGAAAGCTCGCCGATCGGGGTTCGCGCCTGTTCCGGCGAGAACAGGAAGTCCTTCATGTAGGAGGCGACGTGCTTCTCCTCGCCGCCGACGACCAGCGTTTCGCCGCGTCCGTCGGTCAGGAAATGCGACAGCGTCTCCGTCGGGTCGAGGTTGCGCTTCTGGTCGAGCACGGCGACATCGAGATTGACGCCGAGCCGCACGGTGCCCGTATCCGGCGCTAGCTCGCCGACGAGCATCTTCAGGAGCGTCGTTTTGCCGGCACCGTTCGGGCCGACGAGCGCAATGCGATCGCCGCGCTGGATACGCGCCGAGAAATTCGCCACGATCGGCCGCGGCCCGAACGCCTTCGAGATGCCCTTGGCCTCGATGACGAGCTTGCCGGACTCCTGCCCTTCCGTCGCCGCCATCTGCGCCGTGCCCTGCGGCCCGCGATGGCTGCGGAAGCGGTCGCGCATGGCGTGGAGGTCGCCGAGCCGGCGCATGTTGCGCTTGCGCCGCGCGGTGACGCCATAACGCAGCCAATGCTCCTCGCGCACGATCTGGCGTCCCAGCTTGTGCTGTTCGCGCTCTTCCTCCTCGAAGATCTCGTCACGCCAGGCCTCGAAGCTTCCGAACCCCTTGTCGAGACGTCTCGTCGTGCCGCGGTCGAGCCAGACGGTCGCCTGGGTGACGCGCTCCAGGAAGCGCCGGTCGTGCGAGATGACCACGATCGCCGAGGAGGAAGACAGGATTTCCTCTTCCAGCCACTCGATCGTCGGCAAGTCGAGATGGTTCGTCGGCTCGTCGAGAAGCAGGATGTCCGGCCTTGGCGCCAGCGCACGCGCGAGTGCTGCCCGCCGCGCCTCGCCGCCCGACAGCGTCGAGGGCCTGGCGTCTGCAGAAAGCCCTAGGCTCTCGATCAGATAGGTCGCGCGCCATTGATCATCGGCTGGTCCGAGGCCCGCCTCGACATAGGCGCCAACCGTCTCGGCGCCCTGCCAGTCCGGCTCCTGCGCGAGGTAGCGGATGGTCGCGCCCGGCTGGCGGAAGATCTCTCCCGATTGCGGCTCGCCGCGCCCGGCCGCCATCTTGAGAAGCGTCGACTTGCCCGACCCGTTTCGCCCAACGAGCGCGATCCGCTCGCCCGGCGAAACCGAGAGCGACGCGCCGGCGAAGAGCGGCGTCCCGCCGAAGGTCAGGTGGATGTCGTCGAGACGGAGGAGCGGCGGCTGCGCCATCAGTCGGCCTCCCCGATCTCGGACACGAGCATCGCGCGGCCCGAGCCGAGCGAAAGCTGAAGCGGCCCTGCAACCTCGTTGGAAATTGTCAGCGACGAGCCGAAAGGCACATGACGCTTCATGAGCGGCCATCGCGCGCCCTCGATCGTGAGATCGACGAGATCGGTGAAGGCGATCACCGAAAAGATCGTGCCCATCGGCAAATCGTCGAAGCGGGAGCCGCCCGGCAGAAGCGGTTGCGCCTCTTGGCGCCCGCTCGTCAGCAGTGTGGGCGTGCCCGCCTCTGCAAGCTTCAGCGCGAGCGTCAGGTGCAGGAAGGCGTGATCCGGGCGCGGCCCGCCAAAGGCGCCGACAAAGACGATCCGGCTGGCACCGCGCTTCAGCGCCGCCTCGACCGCGATCTCCCCATCCGTCATGTCCTTTGCGGAAGGAAACACCTCGCGCGGCGTATCCGGCCACTCGGCGATCGCCGCTTCCGGTACGGAATCGAAATCGCCGGTCCACAGTTCCGGCTCGAGCCCGAGCATGCGGGCATGTGCGATGCCCGAATCGGCGGCGATGATGCGGGCGCCGGCAAGTTGCCGCCTGAGGCGGGGCGTCGCCTGCGCCTCGCCGCCGAGAAGGATCGCATAAAGGGTCATGGCGCCGCCTCTATCACGTCGGACGCCCCGCGCGAAAGCCGAGGATGCGCCTTGCGCGCTGCGTCGCACCGGCCTATCTCTGGCGCTGCTCTAACGGGGTGCCGGCTTTTCGAAAGCCGGCTGAGAGGTCGACGGCGGCATAGCCACCGGACCAACCCGCTGAACCTGATCCGGCTCGTACCGGCGGAGGGATTAGACGCTCGGCTCCAGCGCCTGATGTCCCCTGACGACGATCCATAGGAGGCGCTGATGAAGACGATGACCCTTGCCCTGACCTTCGCCCTTGCCGCCACGTTGCCCGTGGTCGCGCAGGAAACGCTGATGGTCTACACTTATGACAGTTTCACCGCCGAATGGGGCCCCGGCCCGGCAGTAGAACAGGCCTTCGAGGCCGAATGCGGTTGCGACCTGCAGTTCGTCTCCGTCGCCGACGGCGTCGCGCTCCTCAACCGGCTGCGCCTCGAAGGCGCAAGCAGCCGGGCCGACATCGTTCTCGGGCTCGATACCAATTTGACCGCCGAGGCGCGCGCGACCGGCCTGTTCGCCCCGCACGGCATCGCGCTCGACGCCGTCGACGTTCCCGGCGGGTGGACGGACGATATGTTCGTGCCCTTCGACTACGGCTACTTCGCCTTCGTCTACGACACTGAAGTCATCGATACCCCGCCGGCGAGCCTGCGCGAGCTGGTGGAAGGCGGGTCCGAGCCCAAGATCGTCATCCAGGATCCGCGAACCTCGACGCCCGGCCTCGGCCTCGTGCTCTGGGTCAAGGCGGTCTATGGAGACGAAGCACCTGCTGCCTGGGAGAAGCTCTCGCAGCGCGTGCTGACCGTGACGCCCGGCTGGAGCGAGGCCTATGCGCTCTTCACGGCCGGCGAGGCGCCGATGGTGCTCTCCTACACCACCTCGCCCGCCTACCACATGATCGCGGAAGACACCGACCGCTACCAGGCCGCGGCCTTCGAGGAAGGCCACTATCTCCAGATCGAGGTTGCCGCCGCGACCACGAAGGGCGCCGAAAACGCGCTCGCCGCGCGCTTCCTCGAATTCATGACCGGCCCCGGCTTCCAGGATGCGATCCCGGAGACGAACTGGATGTATCCGGCCGGCGCGACGGACGCGCCTCTCAATCCCGCCTTCGACACGCTCGTCCAGCCGTCACAGGCGCTGCAACTGCCTGCCGACGAAATCGCGGCCAACCGCGCCGCCTGGATCGACGAATGGCTGGCCGCGATGAGCCGGTGACACATCGTCTCGACATGCGCGTTGCGGCAGGCGTCACGGCGCTTGCCGCGATCGGCTTGCTGATCGCCGGCGCGTTCGCCGGGCTTCTTGCCGAAGCCGCGCGCGAGCCTGCCGGCGCGCTGGCCGCGTTCGATCCCTATCTCGTGCGCCTTCTGCGCTTCACGCTCTGGCAGGCAGTCCTGTCGACGCTTTTGTCGGTGATTCCAGCGATCTTCGTCGCGCGCGCCTTTGCGGCCAACGCGACCTTCCCCGGGCGCGGCCTCGTGCTTGGCCTCTTCGCCCTGCCGCTCGCGCTGCCCGCGATCGTGGCTGCGCTCGGCGTCCTGGCACTTTATGGCCGCGCCGGCCTGCTCGCCGGGCCCCTCTCGTTTCTGACCGGCGGAACCTGGCCAGGCATCTACGGGCTTTCGGGCATCCTCGTCGCCCATGTCTTCTTCAACCTGCCGCTGGCGACGCGCCTGATCCTCGGCGCGCTGGAGACCGTGCCGGCCGACCAGTGGCGGCTTGCAGCCCAGCTCGGCATGGATCGCCGCGCGACCTTCCGCCTCGTCGAATGGCCGGTCCTGAAGGCCGCCGTGCCCGGCGTGGCGGCGCTCGTCTTCATGCTCTGCATCACCTCCTTCACGATCGTGCTGACGCTTGGCGGCGGGCCGCGCGCGACGACGCTGGAGGTCGCGATCTACCAGGCGCTGCGCTTCGACTTCGCGCCCGCGCGCGCCGTCGCGCTCGTCGCCGTCCAGATCGCACTGACGCTTGCCTGCGTGCTTGCCCTCTCCCGGCTCGGCGGCGAGGCCGTGCCCGATCGCAATTTGCCGGTCGCGACGCGGCGACCACATACGGGCGCCGGTTGGGCAAGGATCAGCGACACCGCGCTCATCGCCCTCTCCGTCCTTTTCGTCGTCGGCCCGCTGGCCGCCGTCCTGATCTCCGGACTTGCCGCCGATCTCGGCCGCCTTGTCCGCGACCCGGCCGTGCTCGCCGCTGCGCGCACCAGCCTCGTCTTCGCACTTCTCGCGGGCCTCGCCGCCGTTGCGCTGTCCTTCGCGTTGTCGGCCGGCCGCGCGGCGCTTGTCGTCCGGCGCAGCCGGCTTGCGCGCATGCTGCGACCGGTCATGGATACCGGCGCCGGCTTCGTCCTCATCGTGCCTCCGCTGGTCGTCGGCGCAGGCTGGTTCATCCTCCTGCGCACCAGCGTCGACGTGCTTTCGCTTGCGCCGATCATGGTCGTTGCCGTCAATGCGGTCATGGCCGTGCCCTTTGCGCTGCGAGTGCTGCGTCCTGCGTATGATCTGTCGCAGGCCCGCCATGACCGGCTGGCCGCCTCGCTCGGCATGCAAGGCCTGTCCCGCTTCCGCCTCGTCGAATGGCCGGCCATGCGCCGCCCGCTCCTGACCGCGCTCGCCTTCGCCATGGCGCTGTCGCTCGGCGATCTCGGCGTTATCGCGCTCTTCGGCAGCGACGCGGTCCAGACGCTCCCCTTTCTGCTCCTCCAGCGCATGGGCAGCTACCGCACGGCCGACGCGGCCGGCATCGCGCTGCTGCTCGGCCTCATCTGCCTCGCCCTGATGCTGATAGCCGACCGCGCAGGAGGCCGCCGATGACCCCGGCGATCGCGATGGAGGCCGTCACCTTCGGCTACGGCGCGGAGGCGACCTTCCGCTTCGACCTGACCGTGGAGCCCGGCGACTTCGTGGCGCTGATGGGCGCGAGCGGATCGGGCAAATCGACGCTGCTCCATCTTCTCGCCGGCTTCGAGCAGCCGCGATCCGGAACCATCCGTCTGGAAAGCCGCGATATGTCCGGCATCGCGCCCGCAGCCCGGCCGCTGACCATGGTGTTCCAGGAGAACAATCTCTTCGGGCACCTGACGGTCGAACAGAATGTCGGCCTCGGCCGCTCGCCCTCGCTCAGGCTCTCGGACGACGATCGTGTCGCGATCACCCGCGCGCTCCACGAGGTTGGCCTCACCGGCAAGGCCGACCGGCTGCCCGCAGCCCTGTCGGGCGGCGAAAGGCAGCGCGTAGCGCTTGCCCGCGCCATCCTGCGCGACCGGCCGATCCTGCTTCTCGACGAGCCGTTTGCATCGCTTGGGCCGGCCCTCCGGCACGAGATGCTCGACCTCGTCGCCGCGCTTGCCGCGCGCAGGCAGCTGACGGTGCTGATGGTGACCCATGCGCCTGAGGATGCCGGGCGCATCGCGCGCCGGATCGCCTTTCTGGACGGCGGCACTGTCGCCGCCGTCGGCGATGCGCGTTCCTTCCTGGCGGGTGACGGGCCGGGCGCGTTCAACGCGTACATCGGAAAGTGACTGCCCGGCCGGCTTCTCGCCCGCTTACGGTCACAATTGCCCGGCACGCAAACCCTGTTGCAGTGCCCTTGTCAGAAAGCCGGCGCTGCGGCAAAGAACGGGCAGGCAGAGACCGGGCTGCGTTGCGGTGGCGAGGAGCCTCGACCGGCACGGCGAAAGGATCGGCAACTGGCGCATAGAGGCACCCATCGGGGCGCGATCACGCGCGCGTCGCTCATGCGGGCGACGGCGACGGCGGCGCTTGCCCTCGTGCTGGCCTCTTGCCAGGTTCTCGACCCCGGCGACGGCACGACCAACCTCCTGCAGCCCACGGCGCCCGCGCCCGTCACGGTCGATACCGTCAACCGCAACGACCGTATGGCAGCGATCGCGCGCGAGCAGCATCCGCGCATCATCGCGACCTATGGCGGCGAGTATTCCGATCAGAAGCTCGAGCGCATGGTCGCCCGCGTGGTCGGAAGCCTCACGCTCGATCCGGAAAATCCGAACCAGACCTACAACATCACTATCCTCAACTCGCCCAGCGTCAACGCCTTCGCGCTGCCCGGCGGCTATCTCTACGTGACGCGCGGGCTCCTGGCGCTTGCCAACGATTCCTCCGAGCTCGGCGCGGTGATCGCGCACGAGATGGCGCATGTGACGGCCAATCACGGCATCCAGCGCCAGCAGCGCGAGGCCGAGGAGGTGCTCGCTTCGCAGGTCGTCAGCGACGTGCTCGGCGACGGCCAGACCGGCCGCCTCGCGCTGATCCGCGGTAAGCTCCGCCTCGCGCAGTTCTCGCGCAACCAGGAGCTGGAAGCCGACGCGATCGGCATCCGCTCGATCGGGCGCGCCGGCTACGATCCCTACGCCGCCGTGCGCTTCCTGCAGGCGATGAGCGCCTATACGGATCTACGCAATGTCTCGGCGAGCGATTCCAGCCTCGACTTCCTGGCGAGCCACCCATCGCCGCCCCAGCGCATCGAGCTGGCCCAGAACCATGCCCGCCAGTTCGGTCCGCCCGGCACCGGTCGGCGCGACCGTGAGGCGTTCCTCGCCGGCCTGGACGGCATGCTCTACGGCGACACGCCGGAGGAGGGCTATGTACGTGGCCGCTCCTTCCTCCATCCCCGCCTCGGCATCTCCTTCACCGTGCCGGAAGGCTTCGTCATCGACAATTCGGCAGCCGCCGTCACCGCATCCGGTCCGGGCGATATCGCAGTGCGGTTCGACGGCGTCTCGGTCGAACGCAATGTCGCGTTGGCGGATTACGTGCGCAGCGGATGGGTCGCCGGCCTCGATCCGGCCAGCATCCAGCAGATGACGATCGCGGGCGCCGAGGCCGTGCGGGCCCGTGCGCGCGCCGAAGGCTGGCAATTCGACGTCACCGTCATCCGCGCCGGCAGCCAGGTCTACCGCCTCCTGACCGCGGCCCCGCTTGCCTCCGGCGCACTCGTGCCGGTCTCGGATTCGGTTGCGGCAAGCTTCCGGGTGCTGTCGGAACGGGAGCGCGCAGCCTTGCGCCCGCTGCGCGTCCGCGTCGTGACGGTGGGTGCCGGCGAGACGGTCGCCTCGATGGGGTCGCGCATGGTTGGCGTCGATCGCCCGCAGGAGCTTTTCCGCATCATCAATGGGCTAGCACCTGGGGCCAGCCTGTCGGCCGGCAGCCAGGTCAAGATCATCACCGACACCTGATCAGGCTGCTCTCGCCGAGCCCCTGCCCGAGCCGGAGGCTCAGGCGTAGGCCGCGATGTCCGGATTGACCTTGGTCAGGGCCGTCCGCAGCTTTTCGAGCGCGCGGTTTTCGATCTGGCGCACGCGCTCCTTGGAGATGCCCAGCGTCTGGCCGAGCGATTCCAGCGTCGCTCCGTCATCCTGCAGGCGACGCTCGCGGATGATGTGAAGCTCGCGCTCATTGAGCGACTGCAGCGCGGTCGAAAGCCAGGCCGTCTTGCGCTCGGTATCGATCGAATCCGAGACGACCTCGTCGGGAAGCGGAGCGTCGGCGACGAGAAAATCCATTCGGTCCGAAGATCCCTCGCCATCATCGCCGATCGGCGCGTTGAGGGATGTGTCGGGACCCGACAGCCGCGCATCCATCGTCGCGACATCGGCCTCGCTGACGCCGACGGCCGTCGAAATCTCGCGGTACACCTCTTCCCGCGTCAGCTGGACCTGGCCCTGAGCAAGACGCGCGCGCAGACGACGAAGATTGAAGAACAGCGCCTTCTGCGCCGAGCTAGTCCCGCCGCGCACGATCGACCAGTTGCGCAGGATATAGTCCTGCATCGAGGCGCGGATCCACCACGTCGCATAAGTCGAGAAGCGCACGTCGCGCTCCGGCTCGAACCGGGCAGCGGCTTCCAGCAGCCCGACATGGCCTTCCTGGATCAGGTCGCCCATCGACAGGCCGAAATTGCGGAACTTGGAGGCCATGGAAATCACGAGGCGCATATGCGCCATGGTGATCTTCTGCAGCGCCTCTTGGTCGCGCTCTTCCTTCCAGCGAACGGCGAGCGCGTGCTCTTCCTCGCGGGCCAGATAGGGGGCCTTCATGGCGGCCCGAACGAGGCTACGTCTGGCGGCTTCCTGCATCGCAGCAACTCCCGAACTCTCGATTGCCTTGCTCCTGATACGGAGCCAATCGGATCGTGGATCAGCGCGCCTCGGCAGATTCGGACCTGCCACACCGCACTACACCCTGCGCAAACGCGCGGTTCTGCGGTTTGTTGCCTGGTGTTGACGCAGAGTTGACCGGATGAAGACAAAAGGCCGGGCGAATGCCCGGCCTTTCGATAGGCGTAGAGGGTGCTGGCCGATCAGGCAGCTTCTTCCTGCTCGGCATCTTCGTTGTCGGCCTTGGCGCCGCGCTTCGGACCCTTGGCCAGGTTGGCCTCGATGAGGCGCACCGCCTCGGTGTCCGACACGCGGTTCACGGCCGCGATCTCGCGGGCCATCCGGTCGAGTGCGGCTTCGTAAAGCTGGCGCTCGGAATAGGACTGCTCGGGCTGGTTCTCGGCGCGGTAAAGATCGCGCACGACTTCCGAGATCGAGATCAGGTCGCCGGAATTGATCTTCGCATCGTATTCCTGCGCCCGGCGCGACCACATGGTGCGCTTCACGCGGGCACGGCCCTGGACGACCTTGAGCGCGCGATCGACATAGTCGGTCTCCGAGAGCTTGCGCATGCCCGTCGCCGTCGCCTTGGCGACCGGCACCTTCAGGCGCATCTTGTCCTTCTGGAAATCGACGACGAACAGTTCCAGCTTGTGGCCGGCCACTTCCTGCTCCTCGATCGCGACGATCTGGCCGACACCATGCGCCGGATAGACGATGAACTCGCCGGTCTTGAAGCCACCACGGGCTGCGGTCTTCTTCTGCTGGGTTGCCATACGCCCTGTACTCCCTGTTGGGACGCCGGTGGGGGCCGGCGATCCGGAAATTGACCAAACGGTCAGTCGACGCATGGCGGCACGCGGTCCGGGAAACCGTCTGGGCAGGGCTCGCAACAAGCGAGAGCGCCGGCCCGGAGTATCCTGGTCCGTGAACTGTCCACCTTTCGATGATTAAAGCGCGAGCGCCCTGGATCGACCAAATATCGGCATGTCCAGAGTGTGTACCACAAAAAGTGGAAAGAATCAACAATTTGACACCCGCGCGCATGCGGACGAAGGCAAGGCGGGATCACCTTGCCCGACTGCGGCGGATTGACGCTGCGCAGATCTGGGTGCGTATCAGTCGCCCGTGCCGGGCTCCGCGGAGAAGTATTTCTCGAACTTGCCCTCAACGCCGTCGAACTCGGCGGCATCCGCCGGCGCGTCCTTCTTGGCCGTGATGTTCGGCCACGTCGACGCATACTCGGTGTTGAGCTTCAGCCACTTGTCGAGGCCCGGCTCGGTGTCCGGCTTGATGGCGTCGGCCGGGCATTCGGGTTCGCACACGCCGCAATCGATGCACTCGTCGGGATGGATGACGAGCATGTTCTCGCCTTCGTAGAAGCAGTCGACCGGACACACCTCGATGCAGTCCATGTACTTACACTTGATGCAGTTCTCGGTGACGATGTAGGTCATCTCAAGCTCCGGCACGCGCCGCTTCAGGCGCAATTTCGGTTGGTGAGGTAGCGCCTTTGCCGGAGCCATGCAAGGCGCGCGCATGCGGCGGCTCGGCGCGCCGGTGAAACGCTTTTGCGTCTCAGTCGTCGAGGTCGCGAAGCCGGTCGATCGCGCGCCGGTCGCGCTTGGTCGGGCGGCCTGCGCCCGGCTCGCGCTCGGCGGCCGCGGGCACCTTGTCCTCCTTGATTTCGACGGGCGTCAGATCCTCGTAGAGCGTGCGGGCTTCTTCGGCAGGTCCGCGCCGCGTGCCACAAGCAACGAGCTTGAGCACGACGACGCGCCGGTCGAGCGCGATCGTCAGGACATCATCGGCCTTCAGCATGTGCGAAGGCTGGGCGATCTTCTCGCGATTGACGCGGATGCAGCCTTCCGCGACCCATTTCGCCGCCAGCGTGCGCGATTTCGCCACGCGCACGAAGAACAGCCATTTGTCGACCCGGATGCGGCCGACCTCCGGCATCACTTCTTGAGCTGGTCGCGCAGCGCCGCGAGCTTGGCAAATGGCGAATCCGGATCGGCTTCGCGGCGGGGCGCGCGCTGCTCGGTGAAGTTGCGCTTGTCGCCGCCAGGCCGCTCGTCCTTGCGCGGACGGTCGCCGCGCTCCGGCCGTTGACCCTTGCCCTTGAAGCCGCCACCCTTCGGCCGTTCGCGCCGTTCTTCTCCGTCGCGCGGACGGGCGTGGCGCTGCTGGTCGCGAGGACGGCCCCCCGGCTGCTGTTGGTCGCCTGCCGCCTCGCGCGGCGGCTGGCCACCTTCGCGCCCGCGCTGCGGGCGACGGTTCTGATGGCGTGGACGTCCTTCCGGACGGCCCGGCCGCCACAGCAGCACGATCTTGTCTTCCTCGGGTTCGGCGGGAGCCGCTTCGGCGGTGGGCGTTTCTTGCACAGCCGGCTCGGAAGCCACTTCGGTGACCGGCTCGGCCGTCTGCTCGGTCTCCGGCGCCGGTATAGCTTCAGCTGCGGGCTCGGTTACCTCGTCTGCGACAGCTTCGCCGACGTCTTCAGCTGCAGCTTCAATCACGGCCTCACCAGGAGCTTCTGCGGGCGCAGCCGGCGCGGCGGCCGTCTCGAGCGCCTCGATCCTGGCCTTGACCTCGCTCTCCGGCTTGGGCTCGGCGCGATAGCCGAGGCCCTTGAGGATTTCCTCCATGTCGGCCGCCGTGGCGCCGAGGATCGACATCATGGCAGGCGTCACGAGGAAGACGTTGCCGTCGAGAGCACCTTCCGGCCGCGCGCCGGTACCGGGCTTCCAGGAGAGTGCAGGCCGAATGAGGTCGGCGAGACGCTCGAGAATATCGACGCGCACCGCGCGCTTGCCGAGCAGGCGGAACCCGCCAAGGCGGTAGAAATTCGGATCGAAGGTCGGATCGGCCGCGACCGAGGTGCGGCCGGCCGCCAGGATCGCGACCACGTCGCCGAAGCCGGAACGGTCCTTGGCGTCGTTGGCGAGCGCCCAGAGCATGGTGACGAGGCCGGCGGGTGCGGGCTTCAGGAGCGCCGGCACGAAGATGTGGAACGCGCCGAAGCGCACGCCGAGCTTGCGCAGCGCCGCGCGTGCATCCTGGTCGAGGCCGCGCACGTCTTCGGCGACGTCGCGGCGGTTGAGGATGCCGAGCGCCTCGACGAGCTGGAACGCGATGCCGCGCGCCATGCCGGAAAGGTCGGCCGCCGCCTTGAGATCGAAAAGCGGCTTCAGATGCGTCTCGATCTGGTAGGCGACGAAGCGGTCGACGCGCGCGGCAACCTTGTCGCGCGACGGACCGGTGAGCTGCTCGTCGGCCAGAATGACCGCGCGCGGCTTCAGAATGTCGTCGCTCGCCGTCAGGGTGGCGACCGGGGCGCCGAGCCAGCGCACCACGCCTTCGGATGACAGAGCCAGATCGCCATTGGCGCAATTGGCGAAACGGTCAGCCCGCTTGTCGAACTCCTGCGCCAGCGCCTTCTGCGCGGCGGCGCGGATCGCCTTGGCGTCCTCGCCCTCGGCCGTCCGGTCGGCCGTGAACCGAAAGCCCTGCAGGTCGCCGACATGGTGACCCTCGACGAGAACGTCACCGGTCGGGCTGATTTCGGGTTCGAGCATCTTGTCTTCTCTCAGGCGCCTCATGAGGACGGATGTCCTGCGGTCTACGAAGCGTTTCGTCAATCGTTCGTGCAGCGCGTCGGACAGCCTGTCCTCGATATCGCGCGTTTTTTCCTGCCAGTGTGCCGGATCGGCAAGCCAGCCAGGTCGGTGCGAGACATAGGTCCAGGTGCGGATCTGCGCGATGCGCATCGACAGCTGGTCGATGTCGCCATCCGTCGAATCGGAGCGGCGGACCTGCTCGGCCATGTAGTTCTCGTCGACATGGCCCTTCTCGACGAGGTCGAGATAGATGGAGGCGACGAGATCGGCGTGCTGGGCGGGCGCGATGCGGCGATAGTCGGGCAGCGCGCACACATCCCACAGCATGGCGACCGCCCTGGCGCCATTGGCAACCTTGCGCACCTGCGGATCGGCGGCCAGATGCTCGAGCGCGCGCTGGTCTGTCGCCGGCAGCGCCCGTGTCAGGCCTTCGACCGGCGGCGGCGCCTCGATCGAGCGGCGCAGCGCATCGACGCTCGCATAGTCGAAGCGGTCGGTGCGCCACTGCAGCACCTTCACCGGATCGAAAGTGTGGCTCTCGATGCGCTCGATGAGCTCCTCGTCGAGCGGATCGACCTGGCCGGTGACGCCGAACGTGCCGTCACGCAGGTGCCGGCCGGCGCGGCCCGCAATCTGGGCGAGCTCGGCCGGATTCAGGTCGCGATACTGGTAGCCGTCGAACTTCCGGTTCTGGGCAAAGGCGACATGGTCGAGATCGAGGTTCAGGCCCATGCCGATGGCGTCGGTCGCAACCAGGAAATCAACGTCGCCCGACTGATACAGGGCCACCTGCGCGTTGCGCGTGCGCGGGCTGAGCGCGCCCAGCACGACCGCTGCCCCGCCGCGCTGACGCCGGATCAGCTCCGCGATCGCATAGACCTCGTCGGCCGAAAACGCGACGATCGCCGATCGGCGCGGCAGGCGGGTGATCTTCTTGGAGCCGGCATAGGCCAGATGCGACATGCGCGGACGCGTGACGACCGAGAGCCCGCGCAGGAGCTTTTCGAGGATGCCGCGCATTGTGGCCGCACCCAGAAGCAATGTCTCCTGCCGCCCGCGCAGGTGCAGCAGCCGGTCTGTAAAGATGTGTCCGCGTTCCAGGTCGCCGGCGAGCTGGATCTCGTCGATGGCGACGAACGCCGCGTCCGTCTGGCGCGGCATCGCCTCGACCGTGCAGACCGAATAGCGCGCGCCGGGCGGGGCGATCTTCTCCTCACCGGTGATCAGCGCGACATTGTGCGCCCCGACCTTCTCGCAGACGCGGGCATAGACCTCGCGCGCCAGAAGCCGCAGCGGCAGGCCGATCACGCCTGTCTCGTGCGCGACCATGCGCTCGATCGCCAGATGCGTCTTGCCGGTGTTGGTCGGGCCGAGCACGGCCGTGACGTCGCGGCCCGTAGCGATCAGCGGGCCCTGCGGATGCGGCTGGATCGTCATGAAGGGGGCTGGGCTCCAGGGCCTTGAGGCTGTTGCAATCGGCCTAGCATGGGCGCGGCCGATTGCCAAAGCACGACACGGGCAGGACTTGTCCACATGCTTCGCCGGGCGAAGTCGCCGCAGCGGAACGAGTCCCGAACGAAACGGGGGCGAATCGGTGACCTGAGCCAATTCACGATCCGTTCCGCATCAGATGTGGTGGCCCGCTTCAGGCTTCAATACCAGCCCTTGAGAAGGCCTCGCGGCGCGCGAGACACCCGCGCGCCTTTTCCACAGCCTGTCCACAGATGGTCAGGAGAAGAACTGCCCGCCATTGGCCGAGATCACCGAGCCGTTGATGAAGCCCGCATCGTCGGAAGCAAGGAAGACGACGCAGCGCGCGATCTCTTCCGGCGTGCCTAGGCGGCCGGCCGGGATCTGCGCGATGATGCTTTCGCGCACCTTTTCCGGCACGGCCATGACCATGTCTGTCCCGATATAGCCGGGCGCGACCACGTTGACCGTGATGCCGGCGCGCGCGCCTTCCTGCGCTAGCGCGCGCGAGAAGCCGATATCGCCCGCCTTGGCGGCCGAATAGTTCGCCTGGCCGGCCTGGCCCTTCTGGCCATTGATCGACGAGATCGTGACGACGCGGCCGAACTTGCGGTCGCGCATGCCCGACCAGACCGGGTGCGTCATGTTGAAGACGCCGCTGAGATTGGTGTCGATCACCTCGCGCCACTGCTGCGGGGTCATGCGGTGGAACATGGAATCACGCGTGATGCCTGCATTGTTGACCAGCACGTCGATCGGCCCGAGATCGGCCTCGACCTGCGCGATGCCGGCAGCACAGGCGTCATAGTCCGCGACCGACCATTTGTAGACCGGGATGCCGGTCTCGGCCTTGAACTTGGCGGCCGCCTCGTCATTGCCGGCATAGTTCGCGGCAACCTTGTAGCCAGCCTCCTTGAGCGCCACCGAAATCGATGCGCCGATGCCGCGCGAGCCTCCGGTGACGAGTGCAGTTCGGGTCATGCAGTTTCCTCCCTTTGGTCGGGAGGTGAGTAGTGACTGGTGAGTATTCGGCCGGAAGTCCTGCCGCCTCACACTTCTTGACTACTCACTACTCCCTGTTCACGAACTAGTTCAGGTTCTCCAGACACATCGCAACGCCCATGCCGCCGCCGATGCACAGCGTGGCGAGGCCCTTCTTCGCGCCGCGACGCTTCATCTCGAAGAGCAGCGTGTTGAGGACGCGCGCGCCGGACGCGCCGATCGGATGGCCGATCGCGATCGCGCCGCCATTGACGTTCACGATGTCCGGGTTCCAGCCCATGTCCTTGTTGACCGCGCAGGCTTGCGCGGCGAAGGCCTCGTTGGCCTCGACGAGGTCGAGGTCGCCGACCGACCAGCCTGCCTTTTCGAGCGCGCGGCGCGAAGCCGGGATCGGGCCGGTGCCCATGATCTGCGGGTCGACGCCGGCGGTGGCCCAGGAGACGATCCGCGCCATCGGCGTGATGCCGCGGCGCGCCGCCTCGTCCTCGCTCATCAGCACGGCCGCCGCCGCACCGTCATTGATGCCCGATGCGTTGCCGGCAGTGACCGAGCCTTCCTTGTCGAAGGCGGGCTTCAACTTCTGCATGGCCTCGATCGTGGCGCCGTGGCGGATGTATTCGTCCTCCGAAACGATGGTGTCCCCCTTGCGGCCGGAAATCGTGAAGGGGACGATCTCGTCCTTGAACCGTCCGGCCTTCTGCGCGGCCTCGGCCTTGTTCTGCGATGCCACGGCGAACGCGTCCTGGTCATCGCGCGACAACTGCCACTGGCGGGCGACGTTCTCGGCCGTGTTGCCCATGTGATAGCCGTAGAAGGCGTCGATCAGGCCGTCCTTGATCATGGTGTCGACCATCTTCAGGTCGCCCATCTTCACGCCGCCGCGCAGATGTGCGCAGTGCGGCGCCATGGACATGGATTCCTGCCCGCCGGCGACGATGATCTTCGCATCGCCGGTTGCGATCTGCTGCATGCCGATGGCGACCGCACGCAGGCCCGAGCCGCAGAGCTGGTTGAGCTGCCACGCGGTCGTCTCATCCGGCAGGCCGGCAAGGCGGGCTGCCTGGCGTGCAGGGTTCTGGCCCTGACCGGCGATCAGGATCTGGCCCATGATCACCTCGTCGACATCGGCTGCCGCGACGCCGGCGCGCTCGAGTGCGCCCTTGATGGCAGCCGCACCGAGCTCATGGGCGGGCGTGTTGGCAAAAGAACCGTTGAAGGAGCCGACGGCGGTACGCGCCGCGCTGGCAATCACGATCGAAGGCGAAGACGTCATGGAAATCTCCCGGTGGGATGGGAAGGGATCGGTCGGCGAACTTTCTTGCCCGTTCCGGGCGCCAAGTCAAACTTGGGCGCGCTCGGGAAAGCAGCCACCGGCAAAGCTGTGCTGCATCATTGCGCGCTGCACAATTCGCTTTCATTTGCCCGTCATTTGCGCATATGCTTTGCCGTTGGTCCAAGTATTATCAAACGCTTACCGACTACCGCATGGGAGAGAGTGCGTTCATGGCATCCAGGGACGAGCCCGTCGTCATCAAGAAATACGCCAATCGCCGCCTCTACAATACGGGGACGAGCACCTATGTGACGTTGGAAGACCTTGCCGAGATGATCAAGCGCGGCGAGGACTTCACGGTCCAGGACGCCAAGTCCGGCGAAGACATCACACATCCGGTGCTGACCCAGATCATCTTCGAACTGGAGAACGGGGAAGGGCAGAACATGCTTCCCGTCTCCTTCCTGCGCCAGCTGATCTCGTTTTACGGCGACCAGATGCAGATGGTCGTGCCGAGCTTCCTCGAACAGTCGATGATCGCCTTCGCCAAGGAGCAGGAGCGTTTCCGCGAGCAGATGCGCGACGCGGTCGAGAAGTCTCCCATGGGCATGATGGGCGTTGCCGCCCCGATGAAGGCGCTGGAAGACCAGACGCGGCGCAACATCGAGATGTTCCAGAACGCCATGCGCATGTTCTCGCCCTTCCCCGGCGCCGGCATGCCGACGCCGAGTGCGCCCGCTGCGGCGGATGATGGCGGCCAGGCCGATCTCGACGATCTGAAGGAACAGATCTCCGCCATGCAGCGCAAGATCGACCAGATGGGCAAGCGCAAGGGCTGACCATTCCTGCAGTCGGATTTGCCGCGCCGGCTTACCAGCCGGCGGCAAAGCCATCCTTGCGGGGGTCGGACGCGCCGACGAGGAAGCCGTTTTCCCGATCGATGCGCACGATCTGCCCGGCGCCGATCGGCGTCGAGGACCGGCGTACCATATGGCCGCGCCGTTCGAGCCCCGCGACGATGTCGTCCGAAATGCCGCTCTCGGCCTCCAGCGCTCCGTCGGGCGCCCAGAAGATCCGCGGGCTGTCGAGTGCCTCCTGAACGTCCATGCCGTGATCGACGATGTTGGAGAGCACATGCACATGGCCCATCGCCTGATAGGCCCCGCCCATCACGCCGAACGACATGTCGACCTTGCCGCCGATCGTCGTCATGGCCGGAATGATCGTATGCATGGGCCGCTTGCCGGGTCCGATCTCGTTCGGATGCCCTGCGACGAGCGAAAAGCCCGCCGCGCGGTTCTGCAGGGCGATGCCAGACTTGGGCGTGAAGATCTTCGAGCCGAACGCCTCGTAGAGCGAGTTGATAAAGGACACCGACCGCCGGTCGCGATCGACCACGGTGAGATAAACCGTGCTCGCTGCCGGAATCTCCGGCAGCACGATCTGCGGATTGCGCCGCGCCGGATCGAACAGGAGGCCAAGCGCCTCGATGGAGCGGTCGGACAGGATGTCGTCGACGCTGCGCGTCATCGACGCCGGATCGGCGACGAGATGGTCGCGCAGAGCGTATCCGATGCGCCCGGCTTCCGCCTCCAGGTGCCGCCGCTCGGCGCTGTCGACCGGCAGGCTGCGGGCACCGAGCCGGTCAAGCAGCCTGGCGATGACCAGCGCCGTGATGCCCTGCCCGTTCGGCGGCAGTTCGTGCAGGTCGAGCCCGCCATAGCTCACGGCGATCGGATCGACCCACTCGGCCGAGGCGGCCGCGAGGTCTGCCTCTGTCAGCGCCCCGCCTTTGGACTGAACCGTCGATGCGATCTCGGCCGCGATCTCGCCCTCATAGAAGGCGCGTGATCCTCCCGTTGCGATGCGGCGCAGCGTATCGGCCAGCGCCGGCCACCGATGCCGGGCGCCTGAGGCTGGCGCCGCACCGCCGGCGAGCGCATGCGCCCGCGCACCCTCGTCGGCGCAAAGCTCCGCTTGCACCTGCACCCAGGTCGCCGCCACGCGCGCGTGGATCGCATAGCCGTCCTGCGCGTAGCGGATCGCATCCGCGAAGAGCGACGCCCAGTCGAGCGAGCCGAACCGCCGGTGCAGCGTCTCCCACGCTATGATCGAGCCCGGCACCGTGACCGACGCCCCGTTGGAAAGCCTTCCCGCATCGCCATACTGCGCCCGGTAACGCACCGCATCGACAGCCATACCCGCGCGGCCCGACCCGTTCAGGCCATGCAGCGTGCCGTCCGGCTCCCCGACGATCGCAAAGCAGTCGCCGCCGATGCCGGTCATATGCGGTTCGACCACGGCCAGCGTGGCCGATGCCGCCAGCGCTGCGTCGACCGCGTTGCCGCCACGCTTCAGGACGTCGATCGCCGTCATGGTCGCCAGCGGATGGGAGGTCGCGGCCATGCCGTTCTCGGCGATGACGGGCGAACGGCCGGGAAGGCTGAAATTGCGCATCGGACCCACCCCTAGCGGAAGTTCACGTCGCGCGACGAGGCGCGCAGCGACACCGAGAAGCCAGCCATGACATCGATCAGCGCGATGAGCATCAGCGTGAAGAAGAGCGACGTCGCCGCCTCCCGCACGAGCAGGAACTCCACGATGAAGGCGATCAGCACCAGCGTCGAAAGGAGATGGTCGAGCACCGATGCGTCGGAGGTCCGAGTCGATTTCAGCACTTCGACGAAGAGGATGAGCAGCGCCACCAGCACCAGGAGGTCGCCCCAGCCCATCGAGAAGACGCCGCCTGACATCATGGTTACGGAGAATATCTCCGTCCCCCACGGCGCGCCGCCGGACCCGAAGACGCCGGCGAGCCCGAGATTGTAGAGGGCAAACGGCACGAGCATGAGGGGAATATGGGCGATCATGGGCAGGGCGGCTCCTCCTGGCAAAGACCCGTTTGACGCCAGCCGACCCATGCCGTCAAGGGTGGCGCCAAACGCAAAATGGCCCGCCGAAGCGGGCCATTTCGATAGACGATGATCGTCGATTACTGGACGATGATGCGCTGCTGGTCGCGCTGCTCGGCCCAGGTCGATTCGTCATACTCGGGCTGTGCCTCGAGCTGCTCCTGGGTGAACTGCGTGTAGAGGTAGTAGTCACCGTCTTCGTCCGACAGGAACTGGAGATTGTCCATGCCGACCGCGACTTCCTTCTCACCGATGCCGAGGAAACCGCCGACATTGATGATGACGGAGTCGACTGCGCCATCGGCGCCGAGGATCACGTCGCCGATCTCGCCGACGTTTTCGTCATTGGCGCCGTAGACGGTGGTGCCGATGAGGTTGTCGGCGCTAAGGCCTTCAGTGCCGACTTCAGTCAGCGTCGTGCGGTCGATCGCAGCCGTCGCCATCGTGTCGGTCGGGGCAGCGGCCATGCCGCCTGCAGGAGGCGTCGTCACCGCCGTATTGGTGTCGGCAGCCATCTCGTCGGCTTCCTGCTCGACTTCGGCAGCCATGTCCTGCGTTGCGTCCGCAACGTTGTCACCGGCCTGCTCCATGGTCGCAGCTGCGCTGTCGACGGTGTTTTCCGGAGCGACATCGGTCGGCAGGCCGAGGGCCGGATCGTATGCGGCGACCTCGAACTCTTCCTGAGCCTCGAGCGATTCCTTCGTGGCGTTGATCACGAGATAGGCATTGCCATCACGCTCGCCCCAGGAAACGTCGTTCCAGGATACGGCGACGTTCTTCTGGCCGATGCCGAGGAAGCCGCCGACGCCGATGACGATCATTTCGACGCCGTCATTGGTACCAAGCACGATGTCATTGACTTCACCGATGTTCTCGGCGTCGTCGCCAATGCCGTTATAAACGGTCTCGCCGATGATGTTGGAAGCGAGGTGGCCCGGAGCACGAGCGATCTGCTCCTGCTGCATTGCAGGCGCTTCGGTGCCAGCGGCCGGTGCCATCGGGGCAGGCTGCGGGGCGGTCTGGGCATGGGCGGCGCCGGTCGCGATAAGGCCGGCAATGGCGGTGCTCGCCAAAAGATTGCGGATCATGTTAGCTTCTCCTTGTGCATCAACCCGTTGCACGGCCGCGCCCAGCCAATCTTTCGCACGGGAGGCTAGGCGCGGCCTCACAAGCCATTAACGTCAAGGTGTACGGTCGGTTCCGATACAACTCACAGAATCGCGAGCCTTCGGGTGCGCGCGCGGAACCGCGTACGCAAGCGGGCGTTCACTGGCTTCCACCATCACGGTGGCGAGGGAAATCCATGAAGATCGCAGTGGTCCTGAACCGCGAAGGCGGCACGCTCCGCACGCTTGATCTCGACGCGTTCCGGCAGACGCTTGTGGAGACCTTCGAGGATCGCGGTCATGCCGTGCGCGTCGAAGCCGTCGCCGGCAAGGAGCTTGTCGCCACACTCGAAAAAGCGCTCGGCGAGGCTTCAACCGAAGCCATCATCGTGGGTGGTGGCGACGGCACCGTGTCGACGGCGGCCGGCATGCTGATGGGCACGAAGAAAGCGCTCGGCGTTCTGCCGGCCGGCACGATGAACCTGTTTGCCCGCAGCCTCGGCATCCCGCAGGATCTCGAAGCTGCAGTCGCGGCGCTGGCAGAAGCGCCGGTAAAGCCGATCGATATCGCAACGGCCAACGACCGCACCTTCGTGCATCAATATTCGATCGGCATGCATGCCAAGCTCGTGCACCTGCGCGACCGGATGGAGTACGGCTCGCGGCTGGGCAAGATCAGGGCCTCTGCCCGCGCCTCATACAACGCGCTGTTCAACCCGCCGCGGCTGCGCGTGACACTCAACATCGATGGGAAAGAGATCGCGGCCACCACGGCCAGCATCGGCATCACGAACAATCTCTTCGGCGAAGGCCATCTGCCCTATACGGACGAGCCCGACGGCGGGAGGCTCGGCGTCTATCTGACCCGCGCCCGAACGCGGAGGCAAATGGTCGGCTTTGCCGCCAACATGCTTCTGGGGCGCTGGAAGAAAAACGCGCATGTCGACATCCTGTCCGGCCGCAAGGTCGAGATGATCGTCCAGTCCGGCGGCAAACGCTTCGGCTGCGCCATCGACGGCGAACTTTATCCGCTCGAAGAAAAGGTCAAGGTCGAGATACACCCGGGTGAGTTGCTGGCGCTGGTGCCGGCCGGCTAGAGCCGTTTTTCTTCTCCGGACCGCTACATAGGTCCACGTCTTTGATGGACGGCGCTTCGGAACGGTGAGCCAGACGCACTCAAGATCGCCTGTGCCGCCATGCCTGGACCAACGCCGCAAGATGCGCGACGAGGCTGAGGGCGAGAAGCCCGAGCACGGCCATCGGTCCGTAGCCCGCAAACGCGGCGAAGATGGCGGCGATGAGAACGAGCCCGGCCGCGCCCTGCAGTGCGAACTGGGCGACGACCGGCCCTGCGCCGTGACGGACCAGGACGAACGCCGCACCCGTTTCGATCACCACGACGAGTGCCGCAAAGGCCAGCACGGCGGTCAGGGCCGTGTCCGCGTTCACCGGCCTAGCAGCCCGGCCATATGCGCGAGGTCCTTCAGGAAGACGCGCATATGCGCCATCGGCTCTCCGCGCACGAGCCTCTTTTCGAGATAGGCCCTCCAGGTCAGCCGCTGCACGTCGCGGTCCGCGCAGATCGCCACGAAGCGCTCGCGGCGCTTGTCGGAGCGGTACCAGAAGCTCTGCATGATGCGCAGGATGAAGAAGGTCCGCCCATGCGCCCGCATGAACCGCTTGCGCGGGGCGGCCAGGGCAGCGGCCTTCGCGGTCTTCAGGAACACCCCGGCTGCCTCGGCGGCAAGGCGTCCGCTGACCATGGCGTAGTAGATGCCTTCGCCCGAGGCCGGCGCGACGACGCCGGCGGCATCGCCCGCGAGCATCACGTTGCGGCCATTGTCCCAGCGCCGCATCGGCTTGAGCGGGATCGGAGCGCCCTCGCGGCGCAGCGTCTCGGCTCCCTCCAGCCCTGCATCGGCGCGTAAGGTCGCGGTTGCCGCGCGAAGATCGAAACCCTTTCGCGCACTGCCGACGCCGACGCTGGCGCGGCCCCCATGCGGAAACACCCAGCCATAGAAATCGGGCGAGATGTCGCCTCGGTAGATCACGTCGCAGGTTTCGCGATCATAGCCCGGCACGTCCGTTCCGGGCGCCTCGATGATCTCATGATAGGCGAAGACGTAGGTCGGCTTGTCCTCCGGCGGGAAGAAGCGCCGCCGCACCATCGAGTTCGCCCCGTCGGCACCGATGATCAGTCTTGCGGTCGATGACCGGCGCGCGCCGTCCTCGCCCATCCAGGTGACGTCGAGGCGCCCATCCTGGCGCTCGTCGATGAGATCGACGCGGGCCTCGATCGTCTCCGCCCCGGCCAGCCCTGCCCGGGCACGCAGCCACGGGTCGAACGTCTCGCGATCCACCATCCCGACGAAGCCGTCATCGATCGCCATGCGCACGCGATTGTCCGTCGGCGAGACGATCCGCGCGCCGGACACGGTCGCGCACAAGGTGCTGCGCGGCACGTCGAACTCGGCCAGTAGGCAGGGCGGCACCGCGCCGCCGCAGGGCTTGATGCGACCCGGCCGATCGATGAGCAGTACGCTGCGCCCTTGCCGGGCGAGATCGGCAGCCGCCGTTGCGCCGGCGGGCCCTCCGCCGACGATGATGACGTCGTGGCTGGTTCCGGTCATGTCATTCGGCCGGCTGCAGCGCGCCGGTCGGCACGGAGGAGGACGAGCTCGAAACGACGGCGATGCGCAGCGCAAGCAGCGCCGCGACCGCGAAGATGACGGCCTCGGCCGTAAAGACGGTAGTGTAGGCGGACGCCGTCTCGAACCCGCCCAACCGGAACAGATCGACCGCCAGCGCGCCCGCAAAGCCGCCGACGCCGAAGGCGATCGCCTGCGCGGCTCCCCAGAGGCCCATGCGCATGCCGGTCCGGCTCGGCCCCGCCGCACCTGCCAGCGCCATCATCGAGGCGATGGCCGCGACCGCGAACATGCCGTTGGCAAAGCCGAGCGCCGCGATGTTGAGTTCGAGCGGCCACGTCGCCGCAAAGCCGGCCGACGACGCTATCGCCGCCAGCGCTGCGGCAGAGGCTACGCAGCCCGCGATGGTCAGCATCTTCAGGATGCCCGGGAAGCGACGCGACAGGAGACTGCCGGCGAGCCCGGTCACGACCATGCCGGCAAAGACGCCGCCATGCTGCGTGCCGGAAAGCCTGGTCGTCTCGCCCGGCGACATGTCGAAGACGAGCCCGGCATAGGGTTCCAGAATGAGGTCCTGCGCGCTGTAGGCGAGCATCGAGGTGAAGACGAAGAGCGTGAAGATGCGCGCATGCGGATCGGCCCAGGCGTCCGCGAGGCTTTCGCGGAAGCTGACGGCGGGCGCCGCGCGCGCCATGGCTGCGGCGACCTCTTCGTTGCGGCGCTCGACGCCCCTGACGGCGATCCACGTTACGCCGAGCGCGCCGAGCGAGACGATCGCCGTCACCGCGACGAGCCGTTCGGCCGAGAAGGGTTCCAGGAACGAACCCGCCACGGTCGCCGTGACCGCCATGCCGAGGATCATCATCAGCCAGACGATGGTCGCCGCGGCAGGTCGGCGCTCCGGCGCAACCCGCGAGGCGAGAAGCGCGAGCAGCGAGGTGCCCGCAGCACCGACGCCGATGCCGATCAGGAAGAAGTCGAAAACGGCGAGCACCATGGCGAGCGTATAGGCCTGATCCATCAGCCCCGTCGCCATCGCCGCGCCGGTCGCGCCCGCGCCGAGAAGCGCCACGCCGCCGATGATCCAGGGCGTCCGGCGACCGCCGAGATCGGAGCCGTGCCCCCAGACAGGACGCAGCAGCTGCACCGCATAGTGCAGGCCGACGAGGAACCCCGGCACAATTGCGGCGAGACCGTATTCGACGACCATCACGCGGTTCAGCGTGGACGTGGTCAGCACCACGATCGATCCGAGCGCGGTCTGCACCAGACCGAGCCTTATGATGGACACCCAGCTCAGACCCATCTCCGCCTCCCTCAGACGGTTGCGATGGCGCGCAACGCGAAGGCTGCGGCCAGCATTCCAAGCACGTAGAGCGTCGTCCCGGTCGCGTTGTACCAGATCGCGAACCGGCGCGGATCGCCGAGGAACCGGCGCATCAGCACGCCCTGGGCGACGAGAAGTGCCGCCACCACCGCCGCATGCCCGGCAAAACCCCACGACCACAGAAGCGCGATGACGACGACCTGCGGCAGCGCCATGACGAGGCAGGCAAGCCGGGCCGCGCCGTCCGTGCCGAGCATCACCGGGATGCTCGACAGCCCCATCGCGCGGTCGCCTTCGACGGACTTGAAATCGTTGAGCGTCATGATGCCATGCGCGCCAATGCTGTAGAGCAGCGCGATCGTCACCATCGGCCAGCCGGGAAAGGCGCCCATCACGGCGGCAGCTGCCGTGAACCAGGGCAGGCCTTCGTAGCAGAGGCCCACAGCCGCATTGCCCGCCCAGCCATTGCGCTTGAGTCGGAAGGGCGGCGCGCTGTAGGCCCAGGCGAGCGCCAGGCCGACGACCGCCGCGGCCAGCACCCAAGGCCCGAGCCACCAGGCGACGAGAAGCGAGATCAGCGTGTTGAGGATCGCGATGTTGAGCGCCCAGCGGCCCGGCATGCGCCCCGAGGGCACGACGCGGTTCGGCTCGTTGATCGCATCGACGTGCCGGTCGTACCAGTCGTTGACGGCCTGGCTGGTGCCGCAGACGAGCGGGCCGGCCAGGAGCACGCCGACGCCCATCTGCGCGAAGCTCGTCTCGAGAGAAGCACCTGAAGCGACGATGCCGCATCCGAACGCCCACATCGGCGCAAACCATGTCACCGGCTTCAGCAATTCGACGATCGCTGCCGGACTGGGCAGCGTCGGAGCGGACAGGGTGGCAAGCGGTTCGGCCATCGGTGGACGCTATCGCGCCACCCAAGAAACGTCAATTCAAATTGACACTTGGGACGTCAAGTCAAGCGGACTCTTCGGTGTCTCCGGCGTCCATCAGCCCATAACGGCGCAATTTGATGTAGAGGCTCTGACGGCTGAGGCCGAGCATGTCCGCAGCCGATGCGCGGTTGTTGTCGGTCAGCTTCAGCGCCGCCTCGATGCAGAGCTTCTCGATGATATCCGCGGTATCGCGCACGAGGTCCTTGAGCGGCACGCGGCCAACCAGATCGGTGAACTGGCTCGCCATATGCGGCTTCTGGACGATCGATTCCGGAGCCAGCCGTTCCGTCTGCCGGCCGGTCTCGCGCATCGAAAGCGCGAAGAGCTGACTGTCGCCTGCCGATGAGCGCGCTGCGGAAATCTCGACCGGCTCGCTGCCGCCGAATTCGTCGCGCACGATCGAGGCGAAACGCTTCACCGCGCCATGCTCCTTCAGGTTTGCCAGCAGCACCTGCAGATCGACTGCCGACGCGCCCAGCCAGGCATCAAGCCGCTTGCCTTCGATGCGCTCGAAACTGACGACGCGCGCCATGTCGAGAAAGGCCGCATTGGCCTCGACGATCGCGCCATCCTCGTCGACGAGCACGAGCGCATCCGGCAATTCGCGCAAGAGCCCGACGCCGTCTACGGCAGCCGCGATCCGGTCGCCGGCGGCAGATGCCCCGATGCGCATCAGCAGGTTGGTGCGGCCCGCCTCGCGGAAAGGCGTGACGCGGATCTCCGTCGTTTCCTCGAGCGTCGCCGGCCGCGCCTCGAAGCTTGCAGCCCGCGAGCGCGAGGCGATAGAGGCCAGCGCGTCCAGTGCGGCCGTCTGGTCCGGCTTGGCAAAGGTGGCGGAGACTGGTGCGCCGAGAAGCTTCTTCACCGGCCGATCGAGCAGGCGCGAGGCGCCCTCGTTGGCGTCCAGGATACGCATGGTCTGCGCATCGAGGACGATGAGCGGTTCCTGCGCGAGATGGAACAGGATGCGATAGCGCGACTCCACGTCACGCATCTTGCGCAGGTCCTTTTCCATCTCGACCTGCGCCCGGATCAGGCGCTGCTGGATGTCGGCCATGGTGCGCAGATCGCGGCCGAGCGCGACGCGATGCGCGCTGCCGGCAAAGGAAACGATGCGATAGCTGATCGGAACGTCGGGCCCGCGCCCGGCCGGATGATTGACCTGCCGCGCCCGCGTGGTCGGGGATTTGCGGGCTTCCTGCAGAAGTTCGGCGATCTTCTCGCGGCTTTCCACGGTGACGATGTCGGCAAGGTCCCGCCCGACCCACTCGCCGCTGGCAAGGCCCGACAGGACACGATCGGAGGATGCTGCCTCGACGATGCGCGCATCGCCGTCGAGAATGAGCGCGATGTCGGCACCGGCCTGCGCGAGCAGTGCAATGGCATCGGCCCCGAGCCCTGCAAACAGAGCCTGCGGGTTCTGAAACCCTTCCTGCACCGGGATTGAGACAGTCTTGTCCATGTTTGCGTCAGGGGTTCCGTCGCAAGGAGGCTCAGCGGCCGGATGCAAAGGGTGAGGCGATCTGAGTGCAACGTCTCCTACGCCCTGTCAACGGCAAGCGCCGCATCCGTAGCGCTGAAGTCACTGTCCATATGGGAGGTGAGTTCGGGCCGCAGCGCGACCAGCGGGCCGCCGAGCCCGATCCGGACGTCGCGATTGCTTGACACGCGTCGGAGGTCTTCGACGACCCGGCCGAGCCGGTCCATCATCGCTTCGCCGCCGATCGACAGGCCGATCGCATCATAGTGCCGCTGCGAGGCGAGCGCGACGAGGCGGCCCTCCTCGTCGAAGCTGCAGCGATCGACATGCCAGCCGGCACGCCGGAAAGCGTCCTCAACGACCGCCAGTCCGAAGCCGTGCTGCTCGCCGGGCACCGGCGACAGAAGGATCGACCGCCCGCGCCCTCGGCGGCCAACCGGCGGGTCCTCGGTGATCGCGCCGCGGAAGATCCGCTCGATGCGCTCCATCGCGGCCGTCATGACGAGGAAGTTGCAGATGTCGCGGCGCCAGTAGTCGCCAAGAAGCCACGCTGCCGGCGCCAGCAGCCGCGTGACAAGCTCCTGCGCCCCATGCCTATGCGCGATCCGGCGCGCGAAGGTCTCGCAGCGCGCAGAGTTCGGGTCGAGCGCCAATGAGACAAAAAGGCCGATATCGCCGTCCCCGAGCCGTCCACCCTGGCGCTCCCGCGCGGTTAGCGCCAGTTCCCCGACGATGCGATCCATGACCGAGGTCGACGCATCAGCTTCAGTCAGGCTGGAGAGAATGTCCCCGACCTCGAAGCCGTGCCGGCCCGTCTGCAATGCAGCGTGCTGTGACATGGAGGATGCCTTTCGTCGACGACGCCGACTTTTGGCGCGCATCCCCTTTTATGGGCCGCTTCGACGCGAGGATGTCTCTCGGCCGGGCAATTCGCGTGTCGCGCAAAAGGGTCGAGCGTCGCTCCTACCCTGTCGGCAACCATACGCCGATATGTACAGGAGTCTAGACACATTCGCTGGTCAGCCCGCCATTTGTCTAAATATGATTACGTCACTTTAGATTGACACATCGCGTTTGCCGGCGTTACTCTGCCCTTTGACCCGAGCTAGGGAGGCGATGGTCCACCACATGAGAGACCAAGCCGAAAAGAGGCAGGGCCGCCCGCTTTACACGCCAGAACAGCGGCGCCGGAGAGACGAAAGCGGCTGGACGATCGTTCAGGGCATCCTCGCTCCGGTCCAGTTCCTGGTCTTCCTCGTCAGCCTCGTTCTGATCCTGCGCTACCTCGCCACCAGCGAAGGCGCGCTGGCCGCCCACGCCTCGATCGTCGTCAAGACCGCGACGCTCTACGCCATCATGGTCACCGGCTCGATCTGGGAGAAGGTCGTCTTCGACAAATGGCTCTTCGCCGAGCCTTTCTTCTGGGAGGACGTCTTCTCCTTCGCTGTCATCGCGCTCCACACGGCCTATCTCGTCGCGCTGTTCGGCGGGTTGGCCGGCGAAGGAGCCCTGATGACGATCGCGCTCGCCGCCTACGCCGCCTACGTCGTCAATGCCGGCCAGTTCCTGATCAAGCTGCGCGCCGCCCGGCTCCAGTCGCCGTCCGCGCTTGAAGGAGCAGCCCGATGAACGCTCCAGTCATCCTGCGCGAGCGCGGCCAGCACGAGGTCTTCTGCGGCCTCACCTCGATCGTCTGGCTTCATCGCAAGATGCAGGACGCCTTCTTCCTGATCGTCGGCTCGCGCACCTGCGCCCATCTGATGCAGTCGGCTGCCGGCGTCATGATCTTCGCCGAGCCGCGCTTTGCCACCGCCATCATGGAGGAACGCGACCTCGCCGGCATGGCCGACATGCACGAGGAGCTCGACCGTGTCGTCACCCGCCTGCTGGAGCGCCGGCCCGACATCCGCATGCTGGTGCTGGTCGGCTCCTGCCCGTCGGAAGTCATCAAGCTCGACCTCGGCCGCGCCGCCGAACGCCTCAATGGCTCCTTCGCCCCGAACGTGCGCGTCGTGAACTATTCCGGCAGCGGCATCGAGACGACCTTCACGCAGGGCGAGGACAATTTCCTCGCGGCCCTCGTGCCGGACCTGGCCGAAGCCGGGCCCGAGCCGCGCCTGCTCGTCGCCGGCACCATGGCCGACATCGTCGAGGACCAGTTCGCCCGCATCTTTGCGGCTCTCGGCATCCCCGTCGACTTCCTGCCCTCGCGGCTTTCGACGACGCTGCCTGCGATCGGACCAGCGACCCGGGTCCTGCTCGCCCAGCCATTCCTCGGCGAGACGGCCCGCGTCATTGCGCGCCGCGGCGCGACGATCCTGCCTTCGCTCTATCCGCTCGGCGAGGAGGGCACGACCGCCTGGCTCAAGGCGGCGGCCGATGCCTTCGGCGTTCCGGCCGGCCGGTTCGACGCGATCACCGAAGCCGGCCGTCGCCGCGCGACCGAAGCCGTCGCCGCGCGCCGCGACCGGCTTGCCGGCCGCTCCATCTTCTTCTTCCCGGACTCCCAGCTCGAACCGTCGCTCGCGCGGTTTCTGTCGCGCGAGGCCGGCATGGTTCCGATTGAGGTCGGCACGCCCTACCTCAACCGCGCGCTCAGCGAGGCGGAGCTGGCGCTCCTGCCTCCCAGCGTCTCGCTGAGCGAAGGCCAGCACGTCGACAGCCAGCTCGACCGCTGCCGCGCGGCGCGCCCCGATCTCACCGTCTGCGGCATGGGCCTCGCCAATCCGCTCGAGGCCGAGGGCCTCGCGACCAAATGGTCGATCGAACTCGTGTTCAGCCCGATCCAAGGCTACGAGCAGGCCGGCGACCTCGTCGACCTCTTCATCCGCCCGCTCGACCGGGCCAAGAGGCTGGAGGTCTGACGATGCAGCTTACCGTCTGGACCTATGAAGGCCCGCCCCATGTCGGCGCGATGCGCATCGCGGCCTCGATGAAGGGCGTGCATTATCTGCTCCACGCTCCGCAGGGCGACACCTATGCCGACCTGCTTTTCACCATGATCGAGCGCCGCGATTCGCGCCCGCCGGTCACTTATACCACCTTCCAGGCGCGCGACCTCGGCTCCGACACGGCCGAGCTTTTCAAGACCGCCTGCCGCGACGCCGCCGAGCGCTTCCGCCCCGATGCGCTGCTCGTCGGCGCATCCTGCACGGCCGAGCTGATCCAGGACGATCCCGGCGGCCTCGCCACGACGCTCAACCTCGACGTGCCGGTCGTCCCGCTCGAACTGCCCTCCTACTCCAAGAAGGAGAACTGGGGCGCGGCCGAAACCTTCTACCGCATCGTGCGCGCCTTCGCGCCGGAGCCCTCGACCCGTCACGAGATGCGGCCGGCCGGCGCGCGCAGCTGCAACATCCTCGGCCCCGCGGCCCTCGGCTTCCGCCATCGCGACGACATCGTCGAGGTCAGGCGTCTTGTCGAAAGCCTGGGCGTCACCGTCAATGTCGTCGCCCCGCTCGGCGCCACCGTCGCCGACATCGCCAAGCTCGGCGACGCCGACTTCAACGTCGTGCTCTATCCGGAGATCGCGCAGGTCGCGGCCGACTGGCTGAAGCGCGCGCATGGTCAACCCTTGGTCGCCTGTCCGCCGATCGGCGTCGGTGCGACACGCGCTTTCCTCGCCGCCGTCGCCGAGCTCGCCAGCGTCGCCGCGCCGGAAGCGCCCGACACGTCGCGGCTGCCCTGGTACTCCCGCTCGATCGATTCCAATTACCTCACCGGCAAGCGAGTCTTCATCTTCGGCGACGCGACCCATGCGGTCGCCGCCGCCCGCATTGCCGCGAAGGAACTGGGCTTCACCGTTTGCGGGCTCGGCACCTATTCGCGCGAATTCGCCCGCGAGGTCCGCGCCGAGGCCGCGCTTCACGGCGTCGAGGCGATCATCAGCGACGACCATCTGGACGTCGAGGACGCCATCATCGCTGCCCAGCCGGAACTGGTGCTCGGCACGCAGATGGAACGGCATGTCGCCAAGCGGCTGTCGATCCCCTGCGCTGTCATCTCCGCGCCGGTCCATGTGCAGGACTTCCCGGCCCGTCATTCGCCGCAAATGGGCTTCGAAGGCGCGAACGTCATCTTCGACTCCTGGGTCCATCCGCTGATGATGGGGCTGGAAGAACACCTCCTCACCATGTTCCGCGGCGATTTCGAGTTCAACGACCAGGCGCGCCCCTCGCACCTGCCGCGCAGCGCGACGGTTGCCGCCGTGCCTGCGCAGGAGCAGGCGGCGCCCGTCGAGACCTCCCCCTCGCTCTCCTGGTCCGGCGATGCCGAACGCGAACTGAAGAAGATCCCCTTTTTCGTGCGGGGCAAGGCGAAGCGGAACACCGAGGCCTTCGCAAGCGAACGCGGCCTTTCAACCATCACGATCGAGACGCTCTACGATGCCAAGGCACATTTCGCCCGATAGGGCGACGCCGATGCGCGTCGTCATCCTCACGCTCGACAGCCACATGTCGAGCGGCGTGGAGCGTGCCGAGCAGGCGCTGCGCCAGGAACTGCCCGGCCTGCGGCTGACCCTGCATGCGCTGGCCGAATGGAACTCCAGCGAGTTCGCCGCCGAGCGCTGCCGCAAGGATATCGCCGAAGCCGACATCGTCATCGCCCACATGATCTTCCTCGAAGAGCACATCGAGCAGGTCCTGCCCTGGCTCGAGGCGCGCCGCGAGGAGTGCGACTGCATGATCGGCTGCCTGTCGGCCGGCGAGGTCGTACGCACCACGCGGCTCGGCGGCTTCGCCATGGGCGGCAAGCAGGGCGCGGCCATCCGCCTCCTGAAGCGCCTGCGTGGCGCCGACAAGCACGGCCGATCCGGCGGCAAGGCGCAGATGAAGATGCTGAAGCGCATCCCGCAGATCCTGCGCTTCATCCCCGGCAAGGCGCAGGACGTGCGCGCCTATTTCCTGACCCTGCAGTACATGCTGGCGGGCTCCGACGAGAACATCGTCAATCTCGTCCGATTCCTGATCGGCCGCTACGCCTCCGGCCCGCGCGCGACGCTCAAGGCAATCGTCTCGGCCGAAGGTCCCGCGATCTATCCGGAAGTCGGGCTCTATCATCCCGGCCTGAAGACACGCATCGCCGACACCCGCCGCGCATTGCCGCGGCCGGCCGGCAGCGAGGAGCGCGGCACCGTCGGGCTCCTGGTCATGCGGTCCTATGTGCTGGCCGGCAACACCGCGCATTATGACGGCGTCATCCGCGCCATCGAGGCGACGGGCCTGCGCGTCGTGCCGGCCTTTGCCGCCGGCCTCGACGGTTGTCCGGCAATCGAGACCTTCTTCATGGAGCGCGGCCAGCCGACGGTGGATGCCGTCGTGTCGCTCACCGGCTTCTCGCTGGTCGGCGGCCCGGCCTACAATGACAGCCGCTCGGCCGAGGAGATGCTGGCCAAGCTCGACGTGCCGTATCTGACGGCCCATGCGATCGAGTTCCAGACGCTCGCCGAATGGCAGGCTTCGGAGCGTGGGCTGACCCCCGTCGAGGCCACCATGATGCTGGCGCTGCCGGAACTCGACGGCGCGCAGGGCGGCATGATCTATGGCGGCCGCTCCGGATCGTCCGACAATGCCGGCAAGGGCAGCCGCGACATGGCGCCCCAGATCGAGCGCGCCGCGATGCTCGCCGCCCGCGTCGCCCGCCTCGTCGCGCTGCGCAAACGACCGCGCGCCGAGCGCAAGATCGGCGTCGTGCTCTTCAACTTCCCGCCCAATGGCGGCGCGGTCGGCACGGCGGCCCACCTGTCGGTGTTCCGCTCGCTCTTCAACACGCTGAAGGCCCTGAAGGCCGACGGCTACACGGTCGACCTGCCGGCCGATGCCGAGACCCTGAAGGCGCGCATCCTCGAAGGCAATGCCGCAACCTTCGGCCAAGCCGCCAACGTGCTCACACGCATCCCGGCCGACGTCCATGTCGCCCGCGAGACCTATCTCGACGAGATCGAGGCCCAGTGGGGACCGGCCCCCGGCCGCCAGCAGACCGACGGCAGCCGCATCCTCGTGCTCGGCGAACGCTTCGGAAACGTCGTCGTCGGCATCCAGCCGGCCTTCGGCTACGAGGGCGACCCGATGCGGCTTCTTTTCGAGAAGTCATTCGCGCCGACACACGCCTTTGCCGCCTTCTACCGCTGGCTGCGCGAGGATTTCGGCGCCGACGCGCTCCTGCATTTCGGCACCCACGGCGCGCTCGAATTCATGCCGGGCAAGCAGACGGCGCTGTCGTCCGCCTGCTGGCCCGACCGGCTGATCGCCGACCTGCCCAACCTCTATCTCTATGCCGCCAACAACCCCTCGGAAGGCACCATCGCCAAGCGCCGCACCGGCGCGACGCTGATCTCCTACCTCACGCCGCCGGTCGCCCATGCCGGGCTCTATCGCGGCCTGGTCGACCTCAAGGCGACGCTCGACCGCTGGCGTGCGCTGTCGCCGGAGGACGCCGAGCGCCCGCGCCTGATCGAGACGATCCACGCGCAGGCCGAGAGCCTCGACCTCACTGCCACGACGGAAGACTGGACGCGTCAGGGCGAAGCCCTCGCCGCCGCACTCGTCGAAAAAGTTCAGGAACTGGAATCGACCCTGATCCCGCATGGGCTCCACGTGGTCGGCGAAGCCCCGACGCTCGAAGAGCGCGCCGACCTGCTGCAGGCGATCGCCGAAGCCTCGCACGGCCTCGACCTGGACCGCGTTTCCGCGATGCAGGTCGCAGCCGGCACGACGCCTGAGGGCCTTGATCCCGAAATCGCAACGAGCCTTTCCACCGCCGCCATGCATCTGTCGCGCGATGCCGAGATCGGTGCGATCCTCGCAGCGCTCGACGGCCGCTACATCCGGCCCGTCTCCGGCGGCGACGTGATCCGCTCGCCGCACATCCTGCCCACCGGCCGCAACATTCACGGCTTCGACCCCTTCCGCCTGCCGAGCGCCTTTGCCGTCGCCGACGGCGCGGCGCAGGCCGAGCGGCTCGTCGCCCGCCACCTCGCCGACAATGGCCGGCTGCCCGAAAGCCTCGCCATGGTGCTCTGGGGCACCGACAACTTGAAAAGCGAAGGTGGCCCGATTGGCCAGGCGCTCGCGCTCATCGGCGCCGTGCCGCGCTTCGACAGCTATGGCCGCCTGAGCGGCGCCGCGCTGAAGCCACTTGCCGACCTTGGCCGCCCGCGCATCGACGTGATGATGACGCTGTCGGGCATCTTCCGCGACCTGCTGCCGCTGCAGACCCGGCTCCTGGCGGAAGCCGCGCTGCTGGCTGCCACCGCCGACGAGCCGGAAGAGCAGAACTTCGTGCGCAAGCACAGCCTCGCCTACGCCGCCGCCCATGGCTGCGACCTGGAGACGGCGGCGCTCCGCGTCTTCTCGAACGCCGCCGGCGCCTACGGCTCGAACGTCAACATGCTGGTCGATTCCAGCGCCTGGAACGACGAGGACGAGCTCGCCGAGGCCTATACGCGCCGCAAGTGCTTCGCCTATGGCCGCGACGGCCAGCCGGTGAACCGTGCGGAACTGCTGACCTCGATCCTCTCCGACGTCGAGGCCGCCTACCAGAACATCGAATCCGTCGAGCTCGGCATCACCACCGTCGATCACTACTTCGACACGCTGGGCGGCATTTCGCGCGCCGTGAAGCGCGCCGGCGGCGAGGCCGTGCCGGTCTATGTCGGCGACCAGACGCGCGGCGCCGGCAAGGTGCGCACTCTGTCCGAGCAGGTGTCGCTGGAGGCGCGGACCCGCACGCTCAACCCGAAATGGTACGAGGGCCTTCTCGCTCACGGCTATGAAGGCGTGCGCCAGATCGAGGCGCATGTGACCAACACGCTCGGCTGGTCGGCGACGACCGGCCAGGTGGCGCCCTGGATCTACCAGAACGTAGCCGAGACCTTCGTGCTCGACCCCGAGATGCGTAAGCGCATCGCCGACCTCAATCCGAAGGCGGCCGCCAAGATTGCCGGCCGGCTGATCGAAGCCAACGACCGAAGCTACTGGAGCCCCGATGCCGCCACGCTCGATGCGCTGCGGCAGGCCGGTGACGAACTCGAAGACCGCGTCGAGGGCGTGGGCGTGGAGGCAGCCGCATGAACGTGTTTACCCATCCAAAGGATCTGCGACGGGCAGCCGGCCGAGGCGACGGCGAAGGCAGCGTCCAGGTCCAGCTCGACCCGACCGTCCTCATCGACAAGGCCAAGGTTTTCGCCGTCTACGGCAAGGGCGGCATCGGCAAGTCGACGACCTCGTCGAACCTGTCCGTCGCCTTCTCCATGCTCGGCAAGCGCGTGCTGCAGATCGGCTGCGATCCCAAGCACGATTCGACCTTCACGCTGACCAAGTCGCTCATCCCGACCGTCATCGACGTGCTCGAACAGGTCGATTTCCACACCGAGGAGCTACGCACCGAGGATTTCGTCTTCGAAGGCTACAACGGCGTGCGCTGCGTCGAGGCAGGCGGCCCGCCCGCCGGCACCGGCTGCGGCGGCTATGTCGTCGGCCAGACGGTGAAGCTTCTCAAGGAGCATCACCTTCTCGAAGACACCGACGTCGTCATCTTCGACGTGCTCGGCGACGTTGTCTGCGGTGGTTTCGCCTCGCCGCTCCAGCACGCCGAGCGCGCGCTGATCGTTGCCGCTAACGACTTCGATTCCATCTTCGCGATGAACCGCATCGTGGCAGCCATCAAGGCGAAGTCGAAGAACTATCCCGTGCGCCTTGCCGGCGTCATCGCCAACCGCAGCCGCGAGACCGACCAGATCGATCGCTTCAACGCCGCGATCGGCCTCAAGCGCCTGGCCCACATCCAGGACCTCGATGCCGTCCGCGTCTCGCGCCTGAAGAAGTCGACCCTCTTCGAGATGGACGAGACGCCGGAAGTGCTGGCCGTGCGCGCCGAATATCTGCGCCTCGCCGAATCGCTCTGGAACGGCACCGACGAGCTCGACGCCAACCCGATGAAGGATCGCGAGATCTTCGACTTCCTGGGGTTCGACTGATGCTCGACGCCGCCTACACGCAACGCCGCCAGCACGTACGCACCTATTTCGACCGTACCGCGGTCGAAGCCTGGAAGCGTTTTGCGGGCGACGCCCCGCTCGGGCGCATCCGCGAGACGGTGCGTCAGGGCCGCGCGATGATGCGTTCAGCGATCCTCGATGCGTTGCCGAACGATCTGGGCGGCTGGCGCATCCTCGATGCCGGTTGCGGCGCGGGCGCGCTGTCGCTCGAGCTTGCGACCCGCGGGGCCTCGGTCGTCGCCATCGACCTTGCCGGCGAAATCGTCTCCTTCGGCCGCGCCAATGCGCCAGCGGATGCGCGCATCGACTGGCGCGTCGGCGACATGCTCGACCCGGCGCTCGGTCATTTCGATGCGGTCGTGTCGATGGACTGCCTGATCCACTACGATCTGGACCAGACGGCGGAAGCCGTTTCGCGGCTCGCCGAGCGCACCGAGCGCACGATCCTCTTCACTTTCGCCCCGCGCACGCCGCTGCTGGCCGTCATGCATTCCGTCGGCCGCCTCTTCCCGCGCAGCGACCGGGCGCCGGCGATCGAGCCTATCGCCGAGCCGGCGCTGAAGGCGGCACTCGCCCGGCGCCTCGACGCGCTTTGGGAGATCGCACCCGGCCGGCGCGTCGCGCACGGCTTCTACACCTCGCAGCTCATGGAGGTCTCGCGGCCATGAGCACCGAGCGGCAGGGCATGGCATCGATCTGGACGCGTGTCGGCACGCGCTTCCTGCCATTTGCCGATGCCGCCGGCGGCACGCTGCCGCTTGCCCGCCTCGTCCGCCTGTCGCTCTTCCAGGTCTCGGTCGGCATGGCCATGGTGCTTCTGACCGGCACGCTCAACCGCGTCATGATCGTCGAGCACGGCGTGCCCGCCTCGCTCGTCGCCCTCATGGTGGCCCTGCCGATCGTCTTTGCGCCGGTACGCGCGCTGATCGGCCATCGCTCCGACACCTATCGCTCCCATCTCGGCTGGCGCCGCGTTCCCTTCATCTGGATGGGTACGCTTCTCCAGTTCGGCGGCCTTGCCATCATGCCCTTCGCGCTGCTGGTCCTGTCAGGCGGTGGCGAAGCGGCCCTGCCCTATGCCGGCACGATCGGCGCAGCACTTGCCTTCCTGCTGGTGGGCGCCGGCCTGCACACCACGCAGACCGCCGGCTTGGCGCTTGCCTGCGACCTTGCCCCGGCCGAGAGCCGTCCGCGCGTCGTCGCGCTTCTTTACGTGATGCTTCTCGCCGGCATGTTGGTGAGCGCGATCGTCTTCTCCGCGCTCCTTGCCGAATACAGTCATCTCCGCCTGATCCAGGTCGTCCAAGGCGCCGCCGTCGTCACCATGGTCCTCAACGTGGTTGCGCTCTGGAAGCAGGAAGGCCGCGATCCGGCGCGAACCGATCCTGCCCTGCCGCGCGAGGATTTCGCCGTTGCCTGGGCGAACTTCATCCGCCACCCCCGCGCCAGCCGCCTGCTCGTCGTCGTCGGCCTCGGCACGGCGGCCTTCGCCATGCAGGAGATCCTGCTCGAGCCCTATGGCGGCGAGGTCCTGTCACTGACGGTCGGCCAGACGACGATGCTGACCGCGCTTCTTTCGGCAGGCACGCTCGTCGGCCTGTCGCTCGCCGCAAGGCAGCTTGCCCGCGGCTGGGATGCCTGCCGGCTGGCCTCGCTCGGCCTGCTCCTCGGCCTGCCAGCCTTTGCCCTCGTCATCATCGCGGCACCGCTGCAATCGGCAACGATCTTCCGCGCGGGCACGGTCATGATCGGCCTCGGCGGCGGGCTCTTTGCCGTCGGCATGCTGACGGCTGCCATGGAACTCGCACGCGAAACCGACAGCGGCATCGCGCTCGGCGCCTGGGGCGCCGTGCAGGCAACCGCGATGGGCCTGGCGATTGCAGCCGGCGGCGCTGTCCGCGATCTCGTCGAGCATCTCGCCGCGCAAGGTACGCTCGGCGCCGCCTTTACCGACGCCAATGCAGGCTACGGCGTCGTCTATCACATCGAGCTGGTGCTTCTGTTCGTGACGCTTGTCGCGATCGGGCCGCTCGTCCGCTTTTCCAGGCCGCAGGCAGCGGCCGACGACACGAAATTCGGGCTGGCCGAGTTCCCCGGCTGACCGAACGCGAGAAGGAGACGGTACATGGAAACGGGCGCAATTACGGGCTACATCGACGTTGCCCAGGTCACCCTTTACGTCTTCTGGGTGTTCTTCGCCGGGCTGATCTTCTACATCCGCCGCGAGGACCGTCGTGAAGGCTATCCGCTGGAATCGGATCCCGATGGCCGCGTGAAGGATCGCGGCTTCCTGCTCCTGCCGGAGCCGAAGGTCTTCAGCCTGCGCAATGGCGGCACCTACACCGCGCCGAACCTCGACCGCGACACACGGCCCATCGCCGCCGTGCGCGTCGGCCGCTGGCCGGGCGCCCCGATGGTGCCGACCGGCAACCCGCTGGTCGACGGCGTCGGTCCCGCCGCCTGGGCGCAGCGTTCCGACCATCCCGACCAGACCTGGGACGGCCGCGACAAGATCGTGCCGTCGCGCGTCGACGATCATTTCGGCATCTTCACCGGTGATCCGGACCCACGCGGCCGTGAGGTTTTCGCCGCGGACCGCGTGATCGTCGGAACCGTCAGCGACATCTGGGTCGATCGCTCCGAGCATCTGATCCGCTATCTTGAAGTGACCACGTCGGAGCCGGGCGCTGGCCCGCTTCTCGTCCCGATGAACCTTGCCCGCCTCACCGGCAACCGCGTCCAGGTAAAGTCGATCACCTCGGCCCAGTTCGCCGACGTGCCGCGCATCAAATCGTCGAGCGCCATCACGCTTCTCGAGGAAGACCGCGTCATGGCCTACTTCACCGGCGGCCACCTCTACGCCACCGCCGATCGCTCGGAGCCGCTGCTATGAGCCCGCAGCATCACGACGATTTTGCCTTCGAGCCCGTGCGCGGGCTCCCGGCCGAACTGCCCGAGGGCGAGCGCATGGTCTGGCAGGGCGCGCCCGAGTGGAAGACGCTCGCCGTCAACGCCTTCCACGTTCGCAAGGTCGCGATCTACTTCGCGGTTCTTGCGGCCTGGATCGGCATCTCGGCCGCCTATGACGGGCTCGGCACGCAGGCAGCGCTCATGCGCGCCGGCTGGCTCGTGCTCGTCGGCGCCGCAGGCTGCGGCATCCTTGCGGTCCTCGCCTACCTCTATGCCCGCTCGACGGTCTACACGATCACGACGAAGCGCGTCGTCATCCGCTCAGGCCTGGCCCTGCCGGTGACCCTCAACCTGCCTTACGCCCGCATCGCGGGCGCAGCATTGGGTGTCATGCGCGGCGGTACTGGTAACATCGCGCTGGCGATCGCCAAGCCCGATCGCCTCGCCTACCTGCTGCTCTGGCCGAATACGCGCCCACTGCATTTCCTGAATCCGCAGCCCATGCTGCGCGCCATCCCGGATGCCGATGCGACGGCGCGGCTGCTGGCCGCCTGCCTTGCCGGCGAGCCACTTCCCACCGAAACCCGCACCCGCGCCCTCAAGGGCGCCGGCGAAACGCAGACGATGCCGGCCGGCATCGGCGCGATGGCCTGAGACGACAGGCATGATCGCTCTCCTCAACAGGCACACCAACCTCCACGGCCCGGCGCTTCTCGCCGCCGTGCTCTGCTTCGCGCTCGTCTTCGTGGCCCTCAGGGACACCTCGACCGTCTCGGAGCTGAGGCAGGAAGGGCCGGTCGAGACGATCGCACTGACATTCTTCGACGTGGACGGCGGCATCGTGGAAGCCCGCCGCGCCACGGACGGACTGGTTGTGGCGCGCTACACGCCCGGCGAAGGCGGCTTTGTCCGCCAGACCATGCGTGGCTTCGCCATTGAACGACGCAAGGCGGACGTGGCGCCCGCCTTGCCCTTCGAGCTTACCCGGATGGCCACCGGGCATCTTCTGTTGAGCGATCCAACGACCGGCAGGGTCGTGGCGCTCGACGCTTTCGGCCAGACCAATGCCGGTGATTTTGCCGGCATGCTGAACCGCGGGAGGGAAACGCGATGACGCAGCACTCAAGAGTAATCGAAGTACCGTGCACGATCGAGATCGAGCACAGCTGGGAAAGCCTCCACGCCCATGTGGAACTGCACGGCGACGTCGTCGTGGAGCCGGGCGACGAGGTGCAGGTGCATGGCGACGAGATCTCCGTGCCCTATGGCGAGCGCGCCGTGCTTCACCGCATGGCCACCGTCACCAAGGCGACGGCCGCCGAGCGCATCTGGGTGAAGATGACGGGCGACCTCGAATTCATGGAACTCCTCGAGTTCTCGTTCTCGTCGGGGAGGCCGTCATGACCATTGAACGCATGTCGCTCCGCACGCCGGACACGCAGGGCATGGCGTCTGAGAGCACGATGCTCGCGCCGCGCTTCTACACCACCGATTTCGAGGCCCTCGACCGCATGGATGTCTCCGGCGTCCGCGAGGAATGGGACCGGCTCCTGGAAGAGATGGAGAGCGACCCCAACAAGGGCCATTTCAAGCGCAACGAGGAATGGGACAAGATCGATTTCGAGGCGCTGCCGGAAGGCCTGCGCAACGAGTTCGTCGACTTCATGGTGTCCTCGCTCACGGCCGAGTTCTCCGGCTGCGTGCTCTACAAGGAGATGCGCAAGCGCGGGACCAATCCCGACATGGTTCGTCTCTTCGGCTATATGAGCCGCGACGAGGCGAGGCATGCCGGCTTCATCAACGATGCGCTGAAGGAATTCGGCATCGGCGTGAATCTCGGCTTCCTGACCAAGGCGAAGAAATACACCTTCTTCAGGCCGAAATTCATCTTCTATGCGACCTATCTGTCGGAGAAGATCGGCTACGCCCGCTACATCACCATCTACCGCCACCTGGAGCGCCATCCGGAGCGCCGCTTCCATCCGATCTTCAAATGGTTCGAGAAGTGGTGCAACGACGAGTTCCGCCACGGCGAAGCCTTCGCGCTCCTGATGCGGGCGAACCCGGAATATCTGAAGGGACTAAACAAGCTCTGGGTGCGCTTCTTCCTGCTCGCCGTGTACGCGACCATGTATGTCCGCGACCACGCGCGGCCGGAGTTCCACAAGGCGCTCGGCATCGACCCGACGGAATACGACTACAAGGTCTTCTCGCTGACGAGCGAGATCACCCGCCAGGTCTTCCCGCTGGTGCTCGACACCGACGATCCGCGCTTCCGGCGCGGTCTGGAGCGGCTGCGCATCGTCAATGAGGAAATGGCCGAACTGCAGGGCAGGACCGGACCGGTCGCGGCGCTGAAGCGCGTCGGCCTCGGCCTGCGGGTGGCCGGCACCTTTGCCCGGCTCTACCTCCTGCCCGTCAAGCAGAACGAACTGCCCGACACCAGCCGCATGCAGCCGGTCTGGTAACGATGATGATGGCGCTCGCGGCCCCAGCCCTGTTCGCACTGTTCCTGTGGTGGTTCGCCACGGGCGCCATAATCTTTCTCGACGGGCTGAAGCCCGCGACCTTCAAATACAGCTTCGCCTTCTGGACGGCCCTCTCGGCAGCGTCGCTTGGCGCCATCGCCTGGTCGGCCGGCGGTACGACGGTCACCGGCGCCTATCTCGCCTTCGGCGCGACGCTCCTGTTCTGGGGCTGGTTCGAGATTTCCTTCTACCTCGGCTACGTGACCGGTACGCGCAAGGTCCGCTGCCGCGACGGCTGCTCGGGGCCGCGTCACTTCTGGCATGCGCTTCAGGCCAACATCTGGCACGAACTCGCGATCGTCGCGGGCTTCGCGCTGATCGTCGCGGCCACCTGGGAAGCGCCCAACGAGGTCGCGCTCTGGACCTACCTGATCCTGTGGTGGATGCACGAAAGCGCGCGCCTCAACGTCCTGTTCGGCGTGCGCAACGTCAACGAGCACTTCCTGCCGGACCATCTCGACTTCATCAAGGGCTTCCTCACGAAGCGCCCAATGAATCTCTTTTTCCCGGTCTCCGTGACGGTTTCGACCATCATCGTCACGCTGCTTGCGCTCGCCGCGTGGCAGGCCGAAAGCGCCTTTGAGCAGGCCGCCTTCGCCTTCCTCACCGCCATGATGGCGCTGGCGATCATCGAGCACTGGTTCCTGGTCCTGCCCATCCCGGCCGAAGCGCTGTGGGCCTGGAGCCTCGACCGCAAGCGCGCCGACCGCGCACCGCGGCCACTTCACCCGGCTGCCGCCCGCGCGGCCGCCGTCCACACGCATTGACCGGAGCCGACTGGGGCTTGAGGGGATCAGGGGAGAGAAAGAATGTACGACTTCGAGGCCTTTTTCGCGGAATCGCTGTCGCGGCTTCATTCGGAGGGTCGCT